>VOFG01001126.1_pt1 | contig 122888 bp, 164 predicted proteins | sample 5384171 | NCBI WGS metagenome assembly VOFG01 (sample SAMN12384726, study PRJNA508395) | human gut metagenome | isolation source: healthy gut F | host: Homo sapiens
TGAATCAGGTGTGCTTTTTTGACCACTTGTTCTACCTTTTTCTCTACCTCACCGATGGAGTATCCTTTACGGGCCGTATAACAGAGCAGCTGCACATTCTGTCCGAAGTTATAGTTCTGTTGCATGGTAGAAAACGGGATGATGACCGACGTTTCGGACTGGCCTTGTATGGAAATATTTCCTACCGCCATGCTTACTCCGATTACTCGGTAGTAGATGCCATTGATTTCAATAAACTTTCCGCAAGGGTCTTCTCCTCCCGGGAACAAGGTCTCGTAAATACGCTTTCCAATCACACAGACTTTTCGCTGGTCGCGTATGTCAACGTCGTTGATGAACCGTCCGAACACGATGTTCGGTTCTTCTATTTTCTGGTATTCCGGATAAAGTCCTTTCAGCGTACCTGAGATTTTATTTTCGTTATAAATGGCATTAATACCCCATTTGGCGAGGGTGGCGGTCACGGTTTCCAGTTCACTGACCTGTTTTCTCACACGTTCCACATCCTTGTTTTCTAAGTCCCAGTATCTGCCTTGTTGAAAACCTTTGTAGGCCTTGCTTGTCTTGTTTGTACCTAAAAAGCCGGAATTGGTAGCGAAGCCTTCAAACTGTCGGGAAAGCATTTGTTGTAATCCTTTGGCACCTCCCATCAGGGAAATCAGCATGAATATTCCCCAGAAAATACCGAAGGCAGTCAGAAAACTTCTGGTTTTGTTGCGGGTGATAGTGAGAAGAATTTCTTCCCATGTATCTAAATCAAATCTTCTCATGATTAATCTGCTCTAAGTGCTTCAATAGGTCGGATTCTGGCTGCTTTTCTTGCCGGGAAGAGTCCGGCCAGTGTACCGGCGATAACTAATGTCAAGGTAGCCTCTATGGCGATGGATAAGTCTACTGTCGGGTTTTCGAAAAAGGTCATCGAAAATACACCCATGTCCATGGTCTGTTTGCCTGCCACCTGATTCATGTATTCCGTCACGGCAATGCCTGCCACCATGCCGATGTAGCCGAAGAAAGTCGTGATGGTCACACTTTCCGAGATAATCAGCCAGAGGATGGAAGCGGGTTTGGCTCCCAAGGCTTTGCGGATGCCAAACTCGTGTGTGCGTTCGCGGACAGTAATCAGCATGATGTTGCTCACTCCTACGATACCGCTGAGCAGGGTAAAGATTCCGATTACCCAGATGGCAGTATGCAGGATTTGGGTAGCCGTCTGTTGTTGAAGATATTGCGTAAACCGGTTCCATATCCAGATGGCTCCTTCATCGGTAGGTGAGAATTGTTTCTTCAGTCCTAAAGCCTGTCGGTATTCCGCCTCAAACTGTTCATTGGTCGTTTCATTGGTCAGACCTTTGGTCGTAAACGTGATGTTGTCTATGCTGTCGCCTTTTTGATAGATGGTTTGCAGGGTAGTGAACGGAACGAGAGCAGAAGGAGAAAAACTATTCTGGTCAGTATAGATGCCTACCACCTGATAAGATACGCCTTGCGCATTAAGGTACTTTCCGATAGGGGAAGTGTGAGGAAAAAGGTTCTTTACCGTTTTTTCATGTAGTACGATGATCTTTCGTCGCTCCTCCATGTCGCGTACGTTAACGAAACGTCCTTCTTTAATTTTGATAGCTTCAAGTGAAGGATAATTAGGAAAGACTCCGTTGATTCCGATGCTGACAGCTTCTTTTCCGTAAGTAAGAATGACATCTCCTTTACTGACGGTCGCACCGGTGTGAATGATGTGATCTGGAAATGATGTAGCAGTAAGTTCGCGGTCACTTTCTTTCAGGTAAATGCTGCGGCCCTCTTTCATACCTTTGTAAGGTTGTGAGGTCGTGCCTGGATAGATTTTCATGGAGTTCATAATCATGCCCTTCGACTGGTTTTCAAAAGCATGGATGAGACCGTTTCCGGCTCCCAATAATACAATTAGCATGAAAATGCCCCATGCTACGGAAAAACCAGTCAGCAAGGTGCGCAGTTTGTTGCGCATGATGGTTCCGTAGATTTCTTGTATTAATTCTGTCATGGTAAGTGTTTTATTTCATGAATCCGTTTTTGCCAAATGGAGATGCATTGTGGTCAATGTTGTCTTCTATGCGCTCTATCAGTCCGTCTTTGATATGGATGATTTTATCGGTCTGGTTGGCAACTCCGCTTTCGTGGGTTACTACTACGATGGTCAGCCCTTCTTTTCATGCAGTTCCTTTAGAATCTGCATGACTTCCACCGATGTCTTACTATCCAACGCTCCGGTCGGTTCGTCTGCCAGAATAATTTCAGGTTTTGATATTAACGCTCGTGCAATAGCTACACGCTGTTTTTGTCCGCCCGACATTTCATTCGGAAGATGGTGAGCCCATTCTTTTAATCCCAGCTTATCGAGGTATTCCATAGCCAGCAGATTACGTTTTTCCGGCTTACCCCTTGATAAAACAGGGGAAGAGCTACATTCTCCATCGCATTCTTGAAAGAAATAAGGTTGAATGACTGGAAAATAAAACCAATCATACGGTTACGGTATTCGGCTGCTTTGCTTTCACTCAGGTCGCGAATCAGTACATTGTTCAGATAATATTCTCCTGAATCATAGTTGTCCAGAATACCTAGAATATTCAACAAGGTAGATTTTCCGGAGCCGGAAGCTCCCATAATAGAAACAAATTCCCCTTTTCCTATGTGGAGGTCAATACCTTTAAGTACATGAAGGGAGTGCCGTTGTAATAGGTTTTGTGAACGTTTTTTAAGTGTATCATTTGGTTTGTGTGAATTTATTCATTTATCAGGTTTCGCAAAAATAAGAAAAGTGAAATGCTCCGAAAAATAATGCGTTAAAAATTTGCTCTGTTTTTACTGATTATTTACTTTTGTCCGTAGATAATTAACCCTAAATAGAGAAATGTCATGACAATAAGCATGGAAAAACCTTATGTAGTAGGTATGGACATTGGCGGAACAAACACCGTATTTGGTGTAGTAGACTCACGTGGTAATGTGTTGGCTTCTGATTCTGTCAAGACACAGCAATATGACAACATTGAAGATTATGTGGATGCTGTATGTAAGAAACTTCTTCCTCTGTTGTCGCAGTTTGGCGGAGCTGAAAAGATAAAAGGTATGGGAGTGGGTGCTCCTAATGGAAACTACTATAGCGGTACAATTGAGTTTGCACCTAACTTGCCATGGAAAGGAATTATTCCTTTGGCTTCAATGTTTGAGGAACGTTTGGGAATTCCGACAGCCTTGACAAACGATGCAAATGCGGCTGCTATCGGAGAAATGACTTACGGTGCAGCACGTGGCATGAAAGATTTTATCATGATTACACTGGGTACTGGTGTGGGTAGCGGTATCGTTATCAACGGACAGATGGTTTATGGTCATGACGGTTTTGCTGGTGAATTGGGCCACGTAATTGTAGACCGTAACGGTCGTGCATGCGGATGTGGTCGTAAGGGATGTCTGGAAACTTACTGCTCTGCTACCGGAGTGGCTCGTACTGCACGCGAATTCCTGGTACAGCGTACGGAACCGAGTTTGCTGAGAAATATTCCTGCTGATGAGATTCAGTCAAAAGACGTGTATGATGCAGCAGTGAAGGGAGATAAACTGGCTCAGGATATCTTTGAATTTACAGGTCGTATTTTAGGACAGGCTTTGGCCGACTTTATTGCTTTCTCAAGCCCTGAAGCAATTGTATTGTTCGGTGGTTTGGCAAAATCTGGCGATTACATCATGAAACCGATTCAGAAAGCCATTGATGAGAATATCCTGAAGATTTATGCAGGAAAGACAAAATTATTGCTTTCTCAGTTGAAAGATGCAGATGCAGCCGTATTGGGTGCTAGTGCATTGGGATGGGAAGTAAAAGAGAACTAATTTATTTCGTAATCATAAAAAAACAGCCTCACAATTTGTCGAGGCTGTTTTTTATGATTACTTTTCAATGGTTATCTTGCAGGGCTGTTCGAGGGATTTTTTTCCATTCTTGTGCGTAAGAGAACCAGGTCTGTGAGTCTGGAAATCCGAATGTTTCCTTGCGTGATGTAAACATGGTATAGTAGCGGAAACATTTTTCTTGCGGAGCACTGACTGTATAAAGGAAGTTTTCTTTGTCTTTAGCTTCTTTTCTGATGTATTTCTTCGGAATGTAAGTAGCCAGGCCGACAGTTTCTTTTTTGTATTTGATGGTGTCGCCTACGGGCCAGTCGGTGCCCCAGCTGGCAACTAGTCCTTCGTGATCGGAATACATGGTAGCACTGTAACCGATGTTTTGCACTCCTGTGCAGAATGTCTCTTTATCTAAAGGTTGGTCAAACAATACGTCTACTTGTGCGTCACGGTGTCCGGCATATAGTGTGTAACGGTTAATCATGTTCAGTTCCTTTCCCTGGTATTCCCAACCTTTTACTTCTGCATCAGCAATGGTACGTACCGGACCGCTGGCGATGAGGCGTTGTCCGCGGAAGGCAACGGGCTGAATGTCGGTAGCTTGTGAACCGTCCCATCCTCTTAATGTTCCGGCTCCGCAACTGCCTCTTACTAAAATTACATCATCTCCGAATCCTTTTTTGTAATTGCTCGTCTGTAGGATAGAACATGCTTTCTTCTATTTCCAGGCCTTTATTGAACTTTCCGTATAAATCAGTTGTCTGCTTTTCGTTAAAATAGATACGGTAGGCAACCAGTTCACTTTCAAAAGCAATGCCATGGTGCTGTAGAATGGTATAAGTATAGCTGTCGCCTGGAGCGTATACAGCCTGTACCGTGGGCATATTCATTCGATTTGGCTGTGCGGAACAGCATTTCTGCAAACACACGGGCTGGATAGGTCTTGTTTGTCTTGGCAGAGGAAAGAGTCAGGGTGAATACTTTTTTTGATTGCGCTGGCAAATTAGTTACGAAAGCCAGTTCATCAGCTCTTAAATCGAAGTTTAAATCGTCCAGCTGTGAAGGTATTTCATTGTTCCCTTCTTTCACAACGGCTGATTTAACGGTAAACCCTGTATTTAAGGAATGGATATCAATGACTACTGGTTCGTCTGTTTTAGCTGTCTTCCAAGGGTTTTCGACTATTACTTTGATAGTCTTTTCTGCTGTTTGAGCGAAAAGCATACTCCCGCTGTAGATGAAGGCGAGACAAAGAATGGAAAATTTTTTCATTGTAATAATGTGTTTATATATTAAGATTAATGTGATTCACGTATGTTTCTGTAAGCTATTATCCTCCTGAACATGCTGCCTTCACAGGGGACATGCAGGAGGATAATAAATCTAATTCTAACCTAAATAATATTATGAAAAACCTTTTTTATTCTGGATGCAAAAATAAGCTTTCTGTTTGATATATGCTTGCAATTTTTGATTTTATCAGTGAAAAAACTGAGCATAATTTTACGTGATTAAATATTTTGCCTCAATAAATGTAAATAGTGTAAATAAAGTTTGTATCTTTGCCCCAAATTTATAATTGAAAATAATATGAGTTATAATTTGCTGAAAGGAAAAAGAGGTATTATTTTTGGTGCACTGAATGAACAGTCTATTGCATGGAAAGTGGCAGAAAAGGCTGTAGAAGAAGGTGCCGTTATCACACTCTCTAATACCCCTGTAGCAGTACGTATGGGTGAGGTCTCTGCTTTGGCGGAAAAATTAAACTGTGAAGTGATTCCGGCTGACGCAACCTCTGTAGAAGATTTGGAAAATGTCTTTAAACGTTCAATGGAAGTATTGGGCGGAAAGATTGACTTTGTACTTCATTCTATCGGTATGTCTCCAAATGTTCGTAAAAGCGTACTTACGACGATTTGGACTATGATATGTTGAATAAAACATTGGATATTTCAGCCGTATCATTCCATAAGATGATCCAGTCTGCTAAAAAATTGGATGCCATCAATGAATACGGTTCTATTGTAGCTTTGAGTTATGTCGCTGCACAGCGTACGTTCTATGGTTACAATGACATGGCAGATGCAAAGGCTTTGCTGGAGTCAATTGCTCGTAGTTTTGGCTATATTTACGGACGTGAACACCATGTACGTATCAATACCATTTCTCAGTCGCCTACTATGACTACTGCCGGATCGGGGTAAAAGGTATGGATAAATTGTTCGACTTTGCTAATCGCATGTCTCCTCTGGGTAATGCATCGGCTGATGAATGTGCTGATTACTGTATCGTAATGTTCTCTGACCTGACTCGTAAGGTAACTATGCAGAATTTGTTCCACGATGGAGGTTTCTCTAGCGTAGGTATGAGTTTGAGAGCTATGGCAACTTATGAAAAAGGTCTGGATGAATATAAGGATGCCAATGGCAATATAATTTACGGATAATATTGAATGTATCGGTTTATTTTTATATTATTGAGTGTAATCGTCTTTTCTGCTTGTCGTTCTGACAAGCAGAAAGACGATTTTTCGTTTTCAGAAATAAAAATAGCCCGATATGACCGTTTGCAGTATGAGGCTACTGTGCAAAATAGTTTCTTTTCTCTGCAGAGAATGAATACTGAATTTGCTCAGGAAACCCGTCTGTTAGTGGAAGATGTGCTTGATTTGGGCTCTGTAAATATGTTAGACATGAACGAGCGTTTGTGTACGTATTTCTCAGATTCCATATTGGTGCATTTGATGGAAGATGTGGGAGAGAAGTTTAAGGATGTCAGTAGCATTGAAGAGAATCTGACTCATGGATTTAAAAACTTGAAGAAGGAAATCCGTGAACTACCTGTTCCAAAGATTTATACACAGATTTCTGCTCTCAATCAATCTATAGTGGTAGGTGATAGTATTTTGGGAATAAGAGCTTGGATAAGTATATGGGAGATGATTATCCTCTCTATAAAAAATATTATTACGCCAACCAGCGTCGTTCGATGTCACCAGAATATATTGTGCCTGACTGCTTTACTTTTTATCTGCTGGGACAATATCCTTTTCTGTGGCTGGAAGGTCACCGATCTTTAATGGACATTCTATTGTATCGAGGAAAAATAGCCTGGACAGTGGAGAATGTGCTTGAAGGAGATAGAAGTGGAAAAGCAGCTTTTAGGTTACACCAAAGAGGAAGTCAAATGGTGTGAGCAGCATGAAGAAGAGCTGTGGAAAGAAATGAAGTCTGAACCATTATATGGAAACTACCGATCCTATGGTAATCCGTTCTTATATATCTTCTAATACGCGACTTTTATTTAATGGTGAAAAGACTCCTCCGTTCTTGGGAATATGGTTGGGTATGAAGGTGATAGATCGATATATGAAGAAGCATCCGGAGCTGTCTATAAAGCGTTTGCTAGAGAGAACGGATTATGCAGAAATGATAAAAGAATTAAACTGATTGACTTAAAGGATTCCTTATGGAAGTTGCGTTGTATTTGTTACCGGTCACTTTAGGTGATACGTCTATCGAGAAGGTTTTACCTGCTTATAATCGGGAGGTGATTGTCAATATAAAACATTTTATTGTAGAGGATGTACGTTCAGCCCGCCGTTTTCTAAAAAAAGTAGATGCATCTATCTGTATTGATGAGCCTTTTACTTTCTATCCTTTAAATAAACATACTTCTCCAGAGGCTATATCTGGTTATCTGTCTCCTCTTGCAGAAGGACATTCTATGGGAGTTATCTCTGAGGCGGGTTGCCCGGCCGTAGCTGATCCGGGAGCGGATGTAGTGGCTATTGCTCAGCGACGGGGATTAAAGGTGGTTCCTCTTGTCGGTCCTTCCTCGATTATTCTGTCTGTGATGGGGGCTGGATTCAATGGACAGAGTTTTGCCTTTCATGGGTATTTGCCAATAGAGCCTGCTGAGCGTATGCGTCGTTTAAAAGAATTAGAGGGACGTGTTTATTCTGAAAATCAGACTCAGCTATTCATTGAAACTCCTTATCGTAATCACAAGATGTTGGAAGATATCTTGAAAACTTGTCGTCCCCATACTAAGTTATGCATTGCTGCCAATATTACTTGTGAAGGAGAATTTATTCAGACGAAAACAGTGAAGGAATGGAAGGGAAAGTTGCCGGAACTGAATAAGATTCCTTGTATTTTCTTGATTTACAAATAAAATTTATTTGAATTCTTTCCATACCTGGGCAACCATCTGTAGGCGTTCGCATTCTATTCTCAGTTCATTGCTGAATTTCTCTGGATTTTGCTTGATTTCTTCACAAGTAAAGAAGCATCCTTCTGTGAGTTTGAATTCATCTTTATGGCTGACAGGAAGTATATATAACTGTGTGAAAGCAGGAGCTATACTTTGCGCTCTGTAGCTCAGAATAAGTCTGGGGAGAGACTTTTTTTTCGTATATAAACTTCTTAGAAGATTTTGTTGATGTTTTTTGACCAGATGTTTGGCATAGCGTTGACTTTTTCTTAGTGGTCCTTCAAATAAAGACGCAATAGGGGCATCCCAAATGGATTTATTTTCGCTATGTGGAGCTAGATAGATTTTTCCATTACAAATTGGAATTATTCGGATAACATGCTGTTCCTGAGGTGAGTTTGCTGCAGCAACTTGTATTCCTATTATGTTGACAACCAAACAGATTACATAGATTAATGTGGGGATCAAATAAATAATTCCAAAGTTATTCTCAGGCGAAAAAGGTATTAGCTTGTTGTAGAGGAAGAACAAAACAATTAAGTGGACACTGGAAAAAATCACGATTATTTTTGCTTCCAATAAATAGGAGGAAGTAAAGTTCAGGTGGAACTTTCTTAAAAAATTCCGATAAATTTCCGGAGCTGTGACATGTATGAAGGCACATATCAGCAACATGAATTCTAATGAAGGAGTCAGACTGTTCTTCGGAATATAGTCATATCCGGTGAACAATCTTAATAAAAAAAAGCAAATACCAATACCTATAGTCCCCTGTAACAAGAAGAAATTAAGTCCTTTTAGTCGCAATACATCATAAAGTAAACCAGCAATGCTGATAGCTAGCCCTATTCCCAGCATTGCTGTTGTTGGGAAAAAATGAATACCTATCAGTGTGATAATGATAGGAAGTAAACCAAACGATACAATTTTGTCCTTATATTTAAGCAATAGATTCATAGTTGAAAAGCATCTGTTGATAAATTTTGAACAATCGAAAAAAGTAAATTGTTCATCATTTGCGTAGATGTTTTTCAGCATGATAAGAGGAGCGGACTAATGGACCGCTTTCTACAATTTCAAATCCTTTGGTTTCACCAATTTCTTTAAATTTTTTGAATTGATCGGATGTATATATTCTGCTACAGGATAGTGCTTGGCGGTTGGTTGCAGGTATTGTCCGATGGTCAGTATCTGGCAGCCGTTTTGTAAAAGGTCATCCATTGTTTCTTCTACTTCTTCTGCCGTTTCTCCTAGTCCGACCATGATACCTGATTTAGCTTTTAGTCCATTCTCTGCAATTTGGTGGATGACTTTCAGACTAGTATCATAATCTGCTACACTTCTGACCTGTGGACTGAGACGTCGGACGGTTTCCAGGTTGTGTGAAAGAATATCGGGACGTGTTTCAATGACCTGTTGCAGTAATTCGCTGTGTCCTTGAAAATCGGGAATGAGCGCCTCTATGGTGGTGTCAGGGCATAATTTTCGGATGGCCATCAGGGTAGCCGCCCAGTGTGAGGCACCTAAATCCTTCAAATCGTCTCGGTCGACGGAGGTGATGACAGCATGGTCAAGCTTCATGAGCTGGATGGACTGAGCCACTCTGAGCGGTTCCTCCGGGTCCAATGGGAGAGGTCTTCCGGTTTGCGTATTACAGAACTTGCAGGAACGGGTACAGATGGCTCCTCCAATCATGAAGGTGGCGGTTCCTTTTCCCCAGCACTCACCTAAGTTGGGACAGCGTCCACTGCTGCAGATGGTATGAAGTTTATGAGTATCTACAATGCGTTTGGTTTCTGTGTATCGGGCATTGGTGCCAATCTGGATTTTTAGCCATTCAGGCTTTCTGATATGTGTCATAGTGGTAAGATAAAAGAACAAAGAAAAGCAGATGACACCAGTTTCTTGTTGCTGGTGTCATCTGCTAAAATGAAATATTATAGGTTCTGCAGGAAGAAATTAGCCACTCTGTTCATCAGGTGGTTGCGGGTATTTCCTCCGAAGATACTGTGATTACGGTTGGTGTAAATCTGCGTGTCAAACTGGATGTTTGCCTGTACCAGTGCTTCACTATATTCCATGAAATTCTGCAGGTGTACGTTGTCGTCTGCACTTCCATGAATGAGCAACAGCTTTCCTTTCAGCTTAGATGCCCGGTTAATGGCAGAAGAAGCCTGGTAACCGTCACCATTTTCTTTCGGTGTACGCATGAAACGTTCGGTATAGACTGAGTCATAAAATCTCCAGTCTGTCGGAGCAGCGATGGCTACTCCGGCTTTAAATGCGCCAGACCCTTCGCTCATTGACATCAACGTGTTGTATCCTCCATAGCTCCAGCCCCAGATACCAATACGGCTTCCATCTACGTAGGGCAGAGTAGATAAGTATTTAGCTGCTTCAGCCTGGTCGGTAGCTTCTTTCACGCCGATGGAAAGGTAAGTACATTTTTCGAATGCAGCTCCTCTACCTCCGGTACCACGTCCGTCCACGCAGACCATGATATAGCCTTTGTCGCACATTACAGCTTCGAACATACCCCCGTCACCGAAGCTTCCGATACCCCATTTGTCGAGTACCTGTTGAGAACCAGGACCACTATATTGGTGCATGATTACTGGATATTTCTTGGAAGGATTGAAGTTGGCTGGTTTCATCATCCAACCGTTCAGTTCTACTCCTTCACTGGTTTTGAAAGAGAAAAACTCTTTGGTCGGCATGTTCAGCTGCGCTGTTTTGCTTTTCAGTTTTTTGTTGTCAAGCAGTGTAACCATTTCCTGCCCCTTGTTATTGTTCAGTGTAATAAGGGTAGGAGTCTGTGCACTGGAATAGGTGTTGATGTAATAATTCAGGTTTTTGCTGAATAACGCATTGTTTGTTCCGGTACGTGTTGAAAGTTTGGTCTTCTTACCTTTGCCGTCAATCTTGTACACTGCAGTGCGCAAGGGGCTTCCTTCGTTGCTGGTATAATAGAAAACGTTTGCTTTCTGGTCCCATCCCAGGAAATCTTTTACTTCAAATTCTCCTTTTGTGATTTGTTTCACCAGGTTTCCTCCGATGGTATACAGATAAATGTGGTTGTATCCATCCCGTTCACTCATCATCACAATATGTTCAGGATAGAAAGTGATGTCTGAGTAAGCTTGTTCTTTGATGTATTGTCCAGCCTCGTCGCGGATGGCCACTTTGCAGATGGCACTGCGTGGGTTGGCCATATAAAGGTCGAAGCGGTTCTGGTGACGATTCAATGTCATGATGGCTAGCTTTTCTGGGTCATCAGTAAACTTGATGCGAGGTACATAACCGTCAGAATCCACAGGAAGTTCCATTTTACGGGTTACACGACTTTTTATGTCAAAAGAATGTACGCTAACCTTTGAGTTTACGACTCCTGCTTTGGGATATTTGTAGTCATAGCTTCCCGGATAAGTGGTATATTCAGTTTTTTCCGGAGCCATACCCTTATACCATGGGAAAGAGTACATGGGAACCTGGCTTTCATCGAAGCGGACATATGCAATCATTTTACTGTCAGCGCTGAAATCGAATGCACGATTATAACTGAATTCTTCTTCATACACCCAGTCAGGAATACCGTTGAGCACCTTATTGTACTCTCCGTCTTTCGTTACTTGTGATTCGCTGTTACCGAAAAGCAGTTTGATAAGGTAAATGTTATTGTTGCGCACAAATGCAATCTGATGACTGTCGGGTGAGAACAAAGGAACCTGTTGCGGACCGTTGTTTGACAAAGGTTCAAGTGTACGGTTTCTCACGTTGTATATATAATATATAGCTGTGAATGAACGGCGGTAAATCGGCTTGGTTTCCGTTTGAATCAATATCAAAGCTTTCGTCCGGTGACATGATATAGTTATCGAAACTTTTCAGCTTGTGGTTGCGGGCAGTCGCTACGTCAAAAATGGTGGCTACCTCCTTACCAGTCTTAAAAGAGTATTTGACAATTCGTTTGTGGTCCTTGCTGATTTGGGTGTAATGTTCACCGTCCAGCATCGGTTTTAATCCCTGTATACTTTGTGCGCGATAGGTACCATTGGCTACATCCTGTAGCGTTACCTTTTGTGCCTGCAGAGTAACCAGGCACATTAGCGCATAAAAAAGTACAAAAAGTTTTTTCATGACTGTGTTATTTAAGTTTTACATTTATTCTTCTTTCTGAATTCCTTCTTCTGGTATAACTTCGGATGTTTTTTTCTTCCTTGGGTTCTGCGGGCGTATTTTCCTTGTCTTTTATGCCGAACAGCCAGCGGAAGAAACGAACGATGAAGTTCCGTTTTTTCGGTTTGGCTTCTGTGGCTTCAGAAGTAGACAATGATGCAGCTGTTTCTTTTTGTATGGCTATGCTGTCAGCAGAGGCTACTAAAGTTGTATCCGTGATCAGTGTATCTGTGACCAGTGAGTCTGCAGATGGCATAGGGATAACCTGAAGAATCGTATCCTGCGCAAGAGAGTCAGTCGGAACTGAAGGTACCGCGATACTGTCTTTCTTTATTTCAGGAGCGGGTTTCGGAGTAACAGGAGGAGCTGGTTTCGGCTTCTTGAAAGGAACCGGAACAGAATATTTACAGCGTACGTTAACTCCATGTTCCTGTGCTGGAATCCAGTCGGGCATCACTATGATGGCATCTAAGGCGGCCGTATCCAAACGTGCGTCTAGCCCTCTTACAATGCTGGGAGAAGTGATACTACCGTCTTTTTCTACAATGAATTGAATCATGACTGCACCTTCTTTCTGAGTTTCCTCGGCCAGTTCCGTAGTATGCGCCTTTCTTCTGATATAGTTGAAGAAAGCTTTCATGCCTCCAGGATACTCTGGCATCTTCTTTACTACGTGATACACTCGGTCAGCTCCTTTCTTTGTCATTCGTATCTCTAACGGCTGGTTAGGGTTTTGTAAGAAAGACTCGATGTCAAGATATTTGTTTTCCATACGTTCTGCCCTTATCATGATCAGATGACTGTAATCCGCTTCAATGCTGAATTCGCCCTGTGCATTAGGGAAAGTTCGTTTTCCTGTACCCTGGATGCTGATTTCTGCATGAGGAACAGGTTTGCCTCCTTCTTTCAGCACGCCATTTACCAGTAATGTCTTGCCGCTTTGCTTGAAGCGTGCCAAATCCTCCGGACGGTCTATACGGATAATCGTATCTTGTGCTACTTCGTCCAGTCGCAAGGATTTGATTGTTCTGTTCTTATCTGTCGGGAAGTAGAAATTGGCAGTACGAACGTAATTGTTGTCAGTGGATTGTTCGAAATCGATGAGACCTTGTTCGTCGCTGATATACTCGTTGCTGTAGCCTGCCACTTTCAGAATGATACCTTGTTGCGGCTCTCCTCTGGTATTCAGCACGGTAATTTGGAATCGCTGTTTCTTGTTTTCTAATGGAGAAGCCCCCACTTGAGTCGATGTAATCAGGTAACATATCAGCCCGGCGAATATATAAATAAAGTGTTTCATGCTCGTTTATAAATAATCGCAAAGCTACGAGTATTCTGGGGTATTCACTCTTGTTCAGGTGTTAATAAAGATAAATTATCCGGCTTGGTAAAATTTACGAAGCCGGATAATAGGAATAAAGTTTGGTTATTTGGATGTCTTTGCAACCAGCTTTCGTAGCCTGAACATACGCAGGCGCTCCATGGCATGTCGGCGGCTCAATATGATTTGTCGCCGGTAGACGATGCAGGTTGTGAAGAAATATACGATAGCTTGTATCCAAAGTGCCTGATATTCGACTAACACTTCCGGAAGAGTTGCGCCCATGTTGTTGATTCTTACAAACCCGTTGATACCAAACGTAGATGGGAATATCCAGGAGAATACTTTCCAGAATGTAGGCACGGCAGGCTCCCCGGCCAGGAGATTCCGGAGATAAACAGGAGCGGCACGGAGGTGAAGACATAAATCATCAGACACGACTCTCTGTGATGTATAAAGATGGAGCAGGTCATCGCAAAGAAAATGCATGCCAAGATGTAAGGCACCACAAAAGTCAGTAAGGTCATAGGTTGTGCAATTTGTACCAAATCAAACAGTTGCGGTACAAGGCAGAGTACATACGCAGCTACTGATGCATAAATCAGGAAATAGACCAATGACTTTCCGCCTACAATGCGGAGCGTACCCTGATACTGCCGACTGATGGGGACCAAGTCTTTGAAGCGGTTATTCTCACGGGCAGTTCCTGCTGAAAGTCCGATGCCTAACAATAACGTCTGCTGTATAATCAGGATGAGCACAGCCGGAATCAGGAAGCTGGCAAATCCGTCTTGCGGGTTGAATAGCGATACATCTTCGTATTCAATGGGAGCCGTACTGACTTCATCCTGCCGTTCCGTTGTATTTCCCATCCGCTGTATCTGGATTTTTTATTTAAGGTGAGTGAAGCGTTGGTACTTGCCAATACTAGTGCTTTGTAGTATAGCATACCACTCATGTCACAGTAAATACTGACTGTAGTCTGTTTGCCGGAAGCGATGTCTTTGCTGAAACTTTCCGGAATGTAGAGAATGCCATATACCCTTGTTTCTTTCAACAGGTTTTTCCCTTCTTCCATATCCGCACAATGCGACTGGATATGCACATCGGCACTTGCATCAACCGTACGGATAAACTGGCGGCTGAGTGCCGTGTTGTTGTTGTCTATTACCGCTACAGGCACTTCGCGTACCACCTCATTGGTATAAATAAAGGCATATACCAGCGGGTAGGCCAGCGGGACAAGCAAGAAGAAAATAAGTACGCCCTGGTCTTTGAAAACGGCTTTCAGTTCTTGCTTGCATATATGGAAGAGACCTGCAAAGCCTTGTTGTATGGTTTGTTTTAACGATTCTTTTTTCATGAACGCAAAGGGTTAAGGGATATAGACATAATGCAGCATGGCCGTGCGTATTCTTTTCAGGAAGAAGAAAGGCAGGAGCATGAACAGCAGCAGTGCGGTGACTGAATGCCAGGCGTAAATGACCGGATAGCCATTTAAGGCCAGATTCACGTAAAGCAGGAAATAATGCCGCAAAGGGAACAAGACGGACAAAGCCTGTAGTGTAGGGTGCATCGCCATGACCGGGAAAGTGAATCCCGAGATAGAGAATGAAATGACTCCCCACAGGGAAGCCGCACTCAATGCCAGGCGGAGTGAACCGAACAAACCGAAAAGGAATACGCCGAATGCTTGTGAGGCAAGCACCAGTAGTAGTCCGGCTAACAGCATCGGGAAAATCCCGCTGTGACACGGATAGTGCAGGAATCCGTACAAGTACACGTTATAGAACGTAGCCATGATGAAGAATGTAACGGTTTGAGGGATTAATTTTCCCACCAGTGCCGTCACAATGGAATTATCGGCCAGTTGCATTAGTTCCTTTGAAGTTTTTTCCTTTAATTCTGTTCCGATAGTATATACGGTAGTCAGGAAAATGAGCAGCATCAGGATACCCGGAAATAAAGTATTACACAGGTACACCGAGTAGTTCAGCCAGGGGTTGTTCAGTGCATGGGTAGAAATGACTACCGGTTGCAGGAAGGCAAGTGCCTGGTCTTCGGTGGCTCCTTTGGCTAATAGAGTTGCTTGTCCCACAGCCTGCAGAGGCTAACTCCGACATGGTTCTCTGGTCTTTATAGAGTAAGGAACCTGCAATCAGGTAAGAATAGTTGACATAGAAGGACACTTTCGGCTGTCTGCTGGCAAGGGCTTCTTCGGTCGTTCCTTTCGGAATGTAATAGAATGAATAAATCTCTCCGCGCTGTACGGCCTGTCTTGCTTCTGTGACACTTGGGTAATGCGCTACAATCTGGGTCTGCTGAAACGCGTCCAGGTTGCGGATAATGTTGCGTGTCGTGGCGGTGTTGTCGAGGTCCACCACTCCTGCAGGCAGATTGGTCGGCAGCCCGTTTTCCATCAGGGTGGTGAAAAACAGGAAACAGAACAATGGAGCGATGACCATGCAGAACAGGTACATCGGCTTGGTGGCAATGCGGAGAATTTCTCTTCGCATCACTTTCAGGTAACATTGATAGGTGGTTGTCGACATGTGAATTTATTTTTCAATGATAGCAGACATACCCGGACGTAAAGTTTTCTACAGGCTGCACGGGTTTTGCCTTTACTTCAAAAGTCTTCAGGTCAAACTGACCGGTGGTCTTGGTTGCTTTCCATGCGGCATACGTACCTAAGTCCTTCATGACTGTTACCTGAAATTCAGCTTCCTTTTCCAGAGCAGGAACGTAGGCTTTAATCTTGCTTCCTACGGTGAAATCTTTCAGAAAATCCTCACGTACGTTGAATGTCACCCACATGTCATCCAGTTGGGCTACGTTCATGATGGGAGCGCCTGTACCAACCAGTTCACCTACTTTCGGGAAAATTTCAGCTACTTCTCCATCGGCTACAGCCACCAGGTAAGTTTCCGATACGTAAGAAGAAACTTCGGCTACAGCTCCTTTCGCACGTTCTACCTGTGCAGCAGCCATGGCCTTGTCTTCACGCTGTGCACCATTCTTGGCCATTGTGTATTGTGCATTGGCGGCACGTTCGGTCGCCTTCATGGCATCGTATTGCGCTTTTGCTTCATCTCTTTTCTGTGCGGTCATCACCCCTTCTTCGTATAAGCGGTTCACACGGTTGTATGATTTTTCGGCAATCTCCAGTCCAGCTTTGGCTTTCTGCCACATTTCGTATGCAGCCTGCAGCTGTTCACTTCTTGTACCTCTCAAAGCCTTTTCATTTAGTGCTTGTGCAGCCTGTTCGGCAGCTTGTGCCTGTGACAATTTAGCCATCACGTCTGGAGCCTCCAGAATAGCCAGTGTATCACCCGCTTTCACTTTATCTCCTTCGCTGACAAAGAATTTCAGGATACGTCCCGGTACCTTGCTCGATACCCTGTATTCTGTGGCTTCAGCCTGGCCTTGTATGATTTCAGGACCTTTTCCTAATGTGAAGAATCCGATGATGCTGACGATAACGATTACGGCTAACAATGTAAAGAAAGCCAGCATGATATTGTTGCGTTGAGTCTTTTCCATATATCTGTATTATTTTAAAATTCCCATTGATTTGTTCAAATAAAGTTCATTCATTTTGACGTCTATCTGTGCGTCTATTTTTCCGGCTTGTGCTGAGAACCAAGCTGTTTGTGCTTCCAGCACATTGCTGGTTGGAATGACTCCTTCCTTAAATCCTAAATTGGCATAGCGCAGGTTCTCTTCCGCTTTCTCCATGTTTTTTCGGCTAAAGCTAATTTCTTGGTCGATTCATTTACTTTATAGGAGTTCTGTGTCACCTGAAGTTCCACTTTTTCTTTGATATCTTCCAGTTTGTAGCGGGCGATGTTGGCTTCTGCCTTTGCGGCTTTTACCTTATAAATACCTTCTCCCCAGTGGAATACAGGAATTTTTACTACTACTCCGGCAGCCCACATGCCACGGAATTTATTTTCAAATCCGTTGACGAGCGATGGGTTGGTCACCAGATAATTGGCGGTCAATGCCACAGAAGGAAGGAAGTCCGCGCGGACTACGTTTACTTTCTGGCGATAGATTTCCGATGCTAATTCCAGACTCTTCAGTTCTTCACGGTTACTGAGAGCTGTGCTGACGTTCGCTTCCGTATAGGTGTTAGGAAGGGGTAAGTCTTTCATGCTTTCATCGGCCAGTTGGAAGTCGGTTTCCAATGGAAGACCACAGAGCTGGCACAAAAGCATTTTTGAGAGGTTCAAGCCATTGTCTACCTGAGTAAGCATCATTTCGGCTTCGTTTACCTTTACTTTAACGCTTAATCCGTCGGCTTTGGTAGCCACTCCTTCTTTTATCATCTTGTCTACGTCTGAATCCAGTTTCTGTACCAGCTCTAAAAAATTCTCTGCCAGTTTTTTCTTATTGACGAGTGAAATGATTTGCCAGTAAATCTGGTCCGTCTGTAGGATAAGGTCTTGCATGCCTGTGGCGTGCTGTGATTCAGCCAGGCGCTCTGCATATTTGGTAATCTTGTTGTAAGCTATGATTTTTCCGCCCATAAAGAGAGGCTGGGTGAGGGTCGCAGCTCCCACCGTCATGTTTCGGGTATCTGTACGGAATGCATCCACCAGGCCTTGCCCTACGGCGTTCAGGCCATCCGTTAATCCGGCTATGGCACCAGGTAGCAACCCTTGTAAGCCGGCAGCCAATCCGGGATTAGCAGCTGCAAGTTGTTGCATGGCAGCCTGGAACTCAGCCGACTGCATACCTTGTTGCAACTGGTTACCTAAGTTGGTACCCATGTTGCCGATGCTTTGGTTCTGTGCGTCACTGAGCAGGGATATTTCTTTTTGCGTGCGCATATATCCCCCCGTAAGATCAATCTTGGGCAGATAATTAGTGAATGCAGCCTTCTTCTCATAGTGGGCGGCATTGACTTTTTCTTGTGAAATTCGCAGGCTCCTTGTTGTTGGCCAGAGCGAGTGCCCGGCAACTGTCCAGAGTAAGTACTTGTTGGGCATAACTGCTGAGAGTTGCGCCAAGCAGTAAGAGTAAACTTGTAATTTTTTTCATTACTGATGCTGACTTTTTATTTGGTTGCTTATGCAACATTGCAAATGTATGACATTAGAACAAATAGTCAAAGCGTTTTGTTGAAAAGAATCAGTAATAAATTTAATTTTTCTTAGTGTGTGTCTTATCGGTTACTTTTACTTTTTTATGCGATTGTAATGAGGTTTCTGGGCAATGGGGTCAACTAGTAATTGTACATGCTTGGAAGTCCGGCTACGGCTTAAAGTCGTGGCATCTTCTGATTCGTCCGGATTAGTAATTACCGGGAAACTTCCGTTGGCCATTTTATAGAGTACCGGTTGCAGAAGTTGATCTTCGGCTGAGCCGAAATCACCTAATTCACCTTCATAGTTTTCTTCTATTTCGTAATCCGGTAACAGGCCGTTTGTAAAATAGTCATAATATCCTTGTGAATTGCTCAAGTAGGTAGTAGTGAGCCACAACTCTATGCCTGGAGCTTCCGCATTGGTAAATAATTGCTGGGCCACATTCTTTCCGTAAGTTGCTGTTCCTACCTGATACAGGCGGCCTTCCATATAAGGCTTCAGGCAATTGATGACAATTTCAGAGGCTGAAGCCGTATTTCCAGATGTGAGAACATATAGATTTTGATAAGAGATACTTGTCTCTCCCGTCAATGAACTGGACTCAAAGTTCAGAGTCTCTGTTTTGTTGATTTTATTGTTGTAAATCATATTTAGGAAAGGCTGCCCTATTGCCGTAGCTGGAGCCAAAAGGCGAGCAAAGCTGATGAGATGTGTTTACGTATCCTCCCGGGTTATAACGCAAATCCAGGATTATATCGTCAAACTGCTGTCCGTTCAATTGTGAAAAACTTCCTTAAGAGCATCAGTGCTTTCTCCGAATTCGTTATATAACAAGTAAAAAGCTTTTCGTGTACCTGCAGAAATAATGCCATATTTAAGTACATCCTGCTCTTCTACATAACGAGGCTCAGGCATTTGGACTACCCCTAGCGTATCGAATTCTATGTAGTTGAATTCCGGGTCATCCACGTCTTCCGGATAAGGATTATATTTTCCTAGTGTAAAACTGTAAGCTTTTGTAGGTCGGGTAATATAAGTAGAATAATCACTTGTAGATACTTTTTGGTTGTCGACAGCAATAATCCAGTCACCCCGTTTCAATCCGGCTTCTTCTGCTGGAGAGTTAGGCTGTGTGTATAATACTCTCAACGCATTTGTTCCTCCATCAGTACGTATCAAAGCTGCTTCAAAGCCAAAGCAAGGATAGGTGCTGGTTGCACGTGAGGTAGTAAGTACAGAATCTACATGAGAAAACACATACCCGTTTTTCTGATCTTTGGAAGAGGCGGCTGAAGTTAAAAATTCAGCCGGTTTTTTAAAGAAATCCAGTTTTTCCTCTGCCGGAATATCTTCATAGAAAAGATAGTTTTCCTGCATCACCTCGTAAATCCATGTCTTGGTAGCAATCAAGGCATAATATTCTCCCGAGCGGTCTTCTCCGCAGGAAGATAGCACCCCCATAAGTGTAAGGCAGCTGTATATCAGGTGACTGATGTGCTTTCTCATGTGCTTAAAAATTATTTCATGCGGAATGAACCCTGGCCAATCATATTGCCGTCGGCAAATATATAGATATGGTATGTACCGGCTGGCAGGAATTCTTCTACATCCCAGTATACAGTGACACTCTGTTCTTCACCCGTATATTCAATGTATTTCTTAATAGAATAGCTGATATTACGGTCTTCAAACTTAAACTGGTTGCCCGGATTCTTGGTTAGTATCTCGTTATCCGGTTTGGCAATACGAATATAGAGGGTCTTGTTACCTGTTTGTGCAGTAATATTCTTGACAATAGTAAATGAAATAGCGATTTTCTTGATATTCTTTACGCGCTCTGTTTCGCGTCCTCTTTTGTTCAGTGTCTGCACTTGAATGTTGGTAGCATCCAGCTGTGCGGCCAGTGTAACTTTTTCGTTCAGATTCTTTGTCTCTTGTGACAGATTGGAAATCTGTGCAGTAGCAGCAGTATATTTACTTTTTACTTCCTGATTTTCCTGCATTAAGGCAGCATTGATTTTGTTCAGAGAGTCTATTTGCATTACATAGCTTCGCAATACGGCCCGTACGGTTTTCAATTCTTTTTTCAGTCGCATAATCTCGGTTGCATCACTGGTCTTCACCTGACGCAACTCTTCCAGCAAGCGCTGTGTTTTCAATTTCTCGCTTTCCAGTTTCTCACGCAAGGAGTCGTTATTTATCTGAATCTGCAATTCATCGTATTGGGTAGCAAACGTGCTGTATTCATTTTCCATTTCTTGTTTTTCCACCGCAAAGAGCCTGACTCATTTCTTTGTTTTTACGGGCTTCATTTACGGCAAAGAATGATACTGCAGCCACAATGACAGCCAATATAATGATGGTGATGATAAATTTTTTATTGTTCATGGTTTCAATTTTTGCATTTGGCGCAAAAATACAATATTTATAGATACCTTCTTTTTATTTTTAGAAAAATTATGGGGATACAAGGATGGCAGGCAGGCTTTCTCCTTTTTCCACAGACAGAAAGAGAGGTTGGGATGAAGTTGGGAGCCGCTGCCTAATACCCATTGGTTTAATACTTGGGGCAATGTTTCTTCTGTAATAGATTGCTGAGACCCATATTTCATGAGAGAATCGGAGGGTGAACTCGTATAATTGGTGCCAACTGGGGCCTTCGTATATGCTTGCGGATAGAAACAACAACGAATAATGTTGGATTCTTCTGCTACCAGGCTGATAGCATTACATCTGCTGGTGCTGCTTGCACTCCCTGTGATATAGCAATTCTGTATCTCTCCATCTCGGGTTCTGTTGCAAATAAGTCCACCTCCTAATTGTACTTTGCTGAAGTTACAATTGCTGACGGCACAGTTCATAATTTTTCCACCATAATTATAACGTGTAATTCCATTACCATAATTAGTCGCGATTTTTAGATTGATGTTGCCTATATGACAATTTATGATATTTCCTTCGTTACGGGAAGATATACTCCCGAATTCGTTCTTTTTATCAATTTGTTCAATCTGGCAATTGCGTATGATGCAGTTCTCTATTTTTCCTTTGTTGATACCTGCCAGAAATGATGATTTGTTGGTATCATCTGGATTATTGTATACAGCCTGGTTTATGATTAAATTTTTGATAGTTGCATCAGCGGATATTCCACTGAAAAGACCGGAATAATAATAGCCGCTGGTCGGGTTGGTGTATTGTAAGTCATTCAGACTATGCCCTTGTCCGTCGAACACATCATTGAATAGTCTTTTTTGAGAGGTGCTGCTTGTGCCATACATTCCAATCATTTGAATTTGCGCTGATTCTTCAGCTGTAAAAGTCAAGTCATTAAGCAGGTAATAGGTCATGGTTTCTCCAGTCTTTTCGCCAAATTCTTCCAGACTTCTGCCTTCGTAGCTTTCTCCGTTGATTAGATGAGTGAAGGCGATGAAATCTTCTACAGTGGAAATTCCGGGGCTTTCACCGCTTTGCTTTATGGGGCACGTGTATTCGTGGCCGGATGCAAAGGTGTATTCATTCAGTTGCGTTTTATGCACTTCTCCTGTGGTAGTATGAATGCGTATGGCAATGGATAAAGTGGCTGGAGGAATCAGGAAAACGTATGCACCTCCGTCGTCTTTTTTCATAAGAATGGGGGTGTCTGATTGCTGGCAGGATATTTCTCCTGTTTCAGGCGTAATATTTATGACAGATAGGGAGGGAATAAATTCTATTTGGTCAATCAGGCTGTTCAGTTGGCTGGATACATTGAATATGATACGTGCAAACAAATGCCGGAAAGATAGATTGATATCATTTCCATATGTGGTAGTGCTTGAGGCGTAAAGCTGGTCACATAAACTACCTTCCTGATAGAAAGACTGATGGCTTCGATACAAAGGAGGATAGTAGGACATTGTGATGGCTTGCTGTTGTGCGTCCTCCCATTTCAGGTCGGTGTCTCCTTTCCAGGCAGTTCCGTTATAGGTGAACAGAAGTTCATCGGCATGGATACCTCCTTGGCTGTAAAAGGTTATATTGCTTCTTGTGGGTAATGTTTCGTTTGTTTCACTGAGTCTGCTGTGTGAATGAGAATTGAAATACCCTATTTCATTGCCTTTGATGTGTAATGTGTGGTGGCTGGTTTCAATCATTTCATTTGTACATCCACCCGTCAGTAAAAAAAGTATTGTCCAAAAGATGTTTCTTTTCATAATTGCAGTTTTGTTATATTAACGTAAATTCCTTTTTCCGTTTCCACTTTTTGAGGGTAATTTTGGTCAAAGTTGTGCATTACATTGAAAAACTTTACCTTTGCATCGATTAAAGGAAACGTTTCACGAAAATATGGGAAAAGGAAAATTAGCGAAATTCGCAGATATGGCGGAATATCCGCATGTGTTTGAATATCCGTATTCGGTGGTGGATGATGTGCCGTTCGAAATGAAAGGTAACTGGAATCGGGACTTTTTCAAGAATGACCATCCGATTGTGCTCGAATTGGGTTGCGGACGTGGAGAATATACCGTGGGGCTGGCACGTCGCTATCCCGACAAGAACTTTATTGGAGTAGATATAAAAGGTGCACGTATGTGGACCGGAGCTACGGAAGCATTGAATGAAGGATTGAAAAATGCGGCTTTCCTGCGGACGAACATTGAGATAATTGACCGTTTCTTTGCTCCGGGAGAGGTGAGTGAAATCTGGCTGACTTTCTCGGACCCTCAGATGAAAAAAGCGACTAAGCGACTGACATCTACCTATTTTATGAACCGTTACCGTCGTTTCTTGGTACCGGACGGGTTGATACATTTAAAAACGGACAGTAATTTTATGTTTACCTATACGAAGTACATGATTGAAACCAATCATTTTCCGGTAGAATTTATTACTGACGATTTGTATCATTCCGGTATGGACGATGATATTCTCAGTATCCGTACCTATTACGAACAGCAGTGGCTAGACCGCGGACTGAATATCAAGTACATTCAGTTCCATTTGCCGCAGGAGGGTGAATTACAGGAACCGGATGTGGAGATTGAGCTGGACGATTACCGGAGCTATAACCGGAGTAAGCGCAGCGGACTGAAAACAAGCAAATGATTCAAAACTGAAAAAAGATATGACACTTTATCCGAAATTGATTATGGACGCACTGGCTACGGTGCGTTATCCGGGTAACGGAAAAACATTGTAGAAGCGGAGATGGTGGCCGACAATCTTCGCATTGACGGTATGAAGGTGAGTTTCTCGCTGATTTTTGAGAAACCGACCGACCCGTTTATGAAATCGGTAGTCAAGTCGGCCGAAACCGCTATTCATACGTATGTATCGAAAGAGGTAGAGGTAACGATTGCTACCGAAAGCAAGCAGGCCGCTCGTCCGGAACCGGGCAAGATGCTGCCGCAGGTGAAGAATGTGATTGCGGTATCTTCCGGAAAAGGAGGAGTAGGAAAGTCTACCGTAGCAGCCAATCTGGCTGTGGCATTGGCTAAGTTAGGCTATAAGGTCGGTCTGCTGGATGCCGATATTTTCGGTCCTTCTGTTCCGAAGATGTTTCAGGTGGAAGATGCCCGTCCGTATGCCGAAGAAGTAGGCGGACGCGATTTGATTGTACCGGTAGAGAAATACGGCATCAAGTTGCTCTCTATTGGTTTCTTTGTAGACCCAGATCAGGCTACTCTCTGGCGTGGAGGTATGGCCAGCAACGCTTTGAAACAATTGGTGGCAGATGCCAATTGGGGAGATTTGGATTATTTCGTATTGGATACGCCTCCGGGCACCAGCGATATTCACCTGACTTTGTTGCAGACATTGGCCATTACGGGAGCCGTGATTGTCAGCACTCCGCAGCAGGTGGCACTGGCCGATGCACGTAAAGGTATCAATATGTATACCAACGACAAGGTAAACGTACCTATTCTCGGTCTGGTGGAAAATATGGCCTGGTTTACTCCGGCAGAACTTCCGGAAAACAAATATTACCTGTTTGGTAAGGAAGGAACCAAGCGTCTGGCAGAAGAGTTGAATGTGCCGTTGCTCGGACAGATTCCTATCGTGCAGAGCATCTGCGAGAGTGGCGATGCAGGAACACCTGCTGCCCTTGACGAAACTCCATGACTGGTATGGCCTTTATGGAGCCTGGCACGCAATGTGGTGACGCAGACCGAAAAGCGTAATGCCGAAATGGCTCCTACGGAAATCGTACATACGCATTGATTAAAAAATGTAAATAAGAGCGGTGGCAGAAAATGCGCACCGCTTTTTTAGTACGCCCAGCATGGGCGTGCGCTATAGGGTGTAAGTCCCGAACGAGCCCTGATAGTGGGAATCGTTAGCCCAATGCAAGGGTGTCCTTCGCGAGGAGGAATCTGAAGGAAGCTGGCGGCAAACTCTCGGCTCTACGAACAGAAACTGATTATAAGGCTACATTTGGAGGACAAGTTTGCTAAACAAAATAAAGTCCTATAACTATCCGAATCCCTATGTAGTAGAATCAGAGGGTATATGAGATGAAAGCGTACGTTCTTATCTGGGGAGGTCTCACGGACAGATGCACCACAACTGTATCTGGTTGAAACAAGATTTGTCGTGAGAAGTCAGCCGAAGCCATAGTACCTGTTACTCACCATAATGGGGAAGGGCTGAACCTTAATTATGTAAGATACCTGAATGTTACCTTATGATGGGAAGAAAGCCGAACATAGAAACTCTATCCGACCAATCGTCGCAGAGGGTGGAACCTGAAGTGCTGATTGGTATGCAGACTTTCATTGGGATAACTGAAAATCATCTTACAGCCATTAAACAGGAAAAAAGGAGAGTTATTGGAATACATTCTTTCCCCTTCTAATCTAAACCTTGCTTATAAACAGGTAAAGAGTAACAAGGGTAGTGGCGGCATTGACCGTATGGAAGTGGACGAGTTGCTTCCTTATCTTCGTTGCCACAAGGATAAGCTAATAACTTCCATTTATGATGGTAACTACCATCCGAACCCCGTGCGTCGTGTGGAGATTCCCAAGTCGAATGGGAAGACACGTAACTTGGGTATCCCCACGGTTGTTGACCGTTTGATTCAGCAAGCCATCTCACAAGTGCTTCAACCTCTTTATGAACCTCAATTTTCACCAACCAGCTATGGTTTCCGCCCTCATCGTAGTGCTCATGATGCGTTATTAAAATGTGGCGAATATATCTCTGCCGGTTATGTGTTCACGGTCGATATGGATTTGGAGAAATTCTTTGATACAGTCTGCCATAGTAAGTTGATAGAAATCCTGTCACGTACCATCAAAGACGGTCGTGTCATTTCTCTGATTCATAAATATCTGAACTCCGGTGTACTTATAGGAGGCAAGAAAGAGGCCAGTCCGGTCGGAGTTCCTCAAGGTGGTCCGTTGAGCCCCTTATTAAGCAATATAATGCTTAATGAGTTGGACAAGGAGCTGGAGAGACGTGGGCATTTGTTCGTTCGGTATGCTGATGACTTGGTCATCTTTTTGTAAAAAGCCGTCGTTCCGCCCAACGCACATTGGATAATCTGCTTCCCTTTATTGAAACGAAACTTTTTCTAAAGGTGAATAAGGATAAGCCCCATGTTGCTTATATGCGTGACATCAAATTCCTTTCCTATGCCTTTGGTCGTAGAAATGGCAAATGCCAATTCTACATCCATGTCGATAGTATCAAGAAGATGAAGATTAAGACGTGAACTCACCAGCCGTAACGGCTGGAGCTACATATCGTAAACAACGTTTGACTTGGTATATCCGTGGTTGGCTCAACTATTTTAAGTTTGCAGGTCTCAAAAGTAGGATAAAGGAATGGGACGGTTGGCTCCGTCATCGCATACGGATGTGTATTTGGAAGTCTTGGAAACGAGTCCGAACCCGGTATCGAAATCTGAAGAAGCTTATTCCCGATGAGAGCCGTGTGCGAATGGCTGCCTTTTGTCGTAAGAAATACTGGCGAATGGCAAGTCATCCCACTGTACAAGCGGCTTTGTCGGATGAGCGTTTGCTTCGAGCTGGTTACCCTACTTTTAAGATGTACTATCATCCTGTGTTTAAAGGTTAATTAGGGAACCGCCGTATGCCGAACGGCACGTACGGTGGTGTGAGAGGTCGGAACGGGAATTAATCCCGTTCCTCCTACTCGATTGCCCTTTCCAGGCACTTTCTTGACGGGTTGTCGGGGTTGTCACCGGTTTTTTAAACTTTCTATATACAGGTGTGGAAAAATATAAGCGTTGTATTTTTCCACACCCCGCGTATATATACTTTATAAAAATGCCTGCCAACCCCGGCAACCCGTCAAGATTCGTCTTTTTCTCCTCCCTTTAGGGGCCGTTTTTCTTGTCTTTCAAAACGCCCTTGCGTTCAAATTAAAACGCACTTGCGTTTAAGGTCAAAACGTCCTTGTGTTTCAAGTCAAACGCACTTGCGTTTTAGATTGAACGCACTTGCGTTTTTTTGCCTGCCGATTTGTTTAAAAATTCGAAATGGTTTTCAGTTGGATTTATATGTATGGGTTACTCTAAGTGGGCCGCATTTTAAATATAATCATCTTTAAATTCCAGTTTTAATTGGATAGGGTTGGAACGGACAGCGTTGGCTAACTCATGTTCTTCTTTCGGGTTGGATACCGACAAGCCTAACAGGCGGATAGGATGCTGACTGTAGTCCACTCCTTTCAGCAGCCGTTTAGCCAGTGGAAGAATGTCGTCCAGGCGTTGGAGCGGCCGTTCCACACTCACACTGCGGGTGATTTGGGAGAAGTCGTCGAACTTCACTTTCAGCGTGAGGGTATTCCCTTTGAACTCTTTGGCTTTCAGCCGGTCGGTGAGTTCGCGTGCCACATGATACAGCTCGATGATGAGTGACATTTCTGCCGAAAGGTCTTTTTCCAATGTATGTTCACAGCCGATAGATTTGCGGATGCGTACAGCTTCTACCGGACGGTCGTCCATACCACGGGCAAAGTTGAAATAAATTAATCCGTTTTTCCCGAACTGCCGTTGCAGCATTTCCAACGAGCATTTACGCAGGGTATCTCCGTTGTAAATACCTAAGGTGTGCATCTTTTTGGCCGTAATGGGGCCCACTCCCCAGAAAGCTTCAATAGGCAGCCGGCGGATAAACTCATCGGCCTGGTCGGGGTGAATGGTGCAAAAGTCCGTCAGGCTTTCGGTAATCGGATGCGATCTTAGCTAAAAATTTATTGTAAGACACACCGGCTGAGGCTACTAAATGAAGTTCCTGGCGGATACGTTGCTTGATTTCTTTGGCTATATCCACCGCCAATGGAATTCCTTTCTTGTTTTCCGTGACATCCAAAAACGCTTCATCCAGCGAGATAGGCTCAATGAGGTCAGTGTAGTCGTGAAAGATTTCATGTATCTGTGCAGACACACTTTTGTAAACCTCCACCCGTCCCTCCACGAAAATCAGTTGCGGACACAGTTTTTTCGCTTTCTGTGAAGACATGGCCGAACGTACGCCAAATTTACGGGCTTCATAGCTGGCGGCAGCTACCACTCCTCGTTTCTCTGCATGCCCCACGGCGATGGGCTTTCCGCGTAGTTCCGGGTGATCGCGCTGTTCGACCGACGCATAGAAAGCGTCCATATCAATGTGGATAATTTTTCGTTCGGTATGCATGAATGAGTGGATAGCTTTTCTGCAAAAAAAACAAAACATTCTTGGGATATCCTAAAAATCATTTGTATTTTTGCTGTTTGTAAAATTGTTTGGATGACTTTTTTGACAGCAAAAAATAAAGAAATATGATGAAAGATGAGATTAAGAAAGCCTGCGAGGTATTGCAGAAGGGGGGAGTGATTCTTTACCCGACGGATACCGTGTGGGGAATAGGATGTGATGCGACGAATGAAAAGGCGGTGAAACGCGTTTTTGAAATAAAGCAGCGGGCTGACAGCAAGGCGATGCTGGTGCTGGTAGACAGTCCGGTGAAGGTGGATTTTTATGTACAGGATGTGCCTTCCGTAGCATGGGACTTGATTGAAATGACTACGAAACCTTTGACCATTATTTACGACGGAGCGAGAAATCTGGCTCCGAATCTGATTGCAGCCGACGGCAGTGTAGGTATTCGTGTCACTTCGGAAGAGTTTTCCAAACAACTTTGCTTCCGTTTCCGCAAAGCCATTGTATCTACGTCTGCCAATATCAGCGGACAACCTGCACCGGCCGTGTTCAGTGAAATTACGGAAGAAATCAAGCAGGCGGTAGATTATGTGGTGGATTACCGTCGGGAAGAAACCGGTCACCCCAAACCCTCCAGCATTGTCAAATTAGGCAAAGGAGGTGTGGTAAAAATTATTAGAGAATAAATTTTTTCTTTCATGAAAGTTGTAGACGAGAAGAACAAGCTTGCTCCAGGGCTTTCTCCGTTGGAGAGAAAGACATATAAAGGACAAGCAGTTTGTATTGATTTTAAGCTTTTTAGTGGGGATCTGCACGGCGCTGTCCGCTTGTCTGTTGAAGTTCCTGGTAGAGTATATCAAGGAGTTCCTGACAGAAAACTTTGATTCTACAGGAGTAAACTGGTTGTACTTGGTGTATCCGGTGGTAGGTATCTTCCTGACCGGATTGTTTATTCGAAAAGTGGTGCGTGACGACATCAGTCATGGTGTGACAAAGATTTTGTATGCCATCTCGCGTAAGCAAAGTCGTATTAAGCGACATAATGTCTGGTCTTCTGTATTTGCTTCGGCCATTACCATCGGTTGTGGTGGATCTGTCGGTGCCGAGGCACCGATTGTGCTGACCGGTTCTGCCATTGGTTCGAATTTGGGCAGTATTTTCCGTATGGACCACAAGACGCTGATGCTGCTGGTAGGATGTGGAGCTGCCGGAGCGGTTTCGGGTATCTTTAAGGCACCGATTGCCGGTGTGGTTTTTACGCTGGAGGTACTGATGATTGATCTGACCATGGCTTCTTTGCTTCCCTTGCTGATTACCAGTGTGACGGCAGCCTCTGTTTCTTATCTGCTCACAGGTACGGAAGCCATGTTCCAGTTTCATTTGGATTATCCGTTCTCTTTGGAGCGTATTCCATACGCCATTGCATTGGGCATTTTCTGCGGACTGGTAGCTTGGTATTTTACCCGTTCCATGAATTGGATTGAGAATATTTTCCGCCGTTACAATAGTCCATATGTGAAGTTCCTTATTGGAGGAGCCATGCTGAGTATATTGATTTTCCTGTTCCCGCCGTTGTATGGTGAAGGTTATGACACCATTTCCCTGTTGCTCAACGGACGCTCGAGTGCGGAGTGGGATACGGTAATGAACAACTCTCTTTTCTACGGAAATTCACAGCTGTTGGTGGTATATTTGCTGTTGATTATCTTGTTTAAGGTCTTCGCATCGAGCGCGACCAACGGTGGTGGCGGTTGCGGTGGTATTTTTTGCACCGAGCTTTGTTCTTGGGATGTATTGCCGGCTTTGTGTTCTCCTATGTGTGCAATGAGTTCCAGTTGGGAGGTACATACATTCCAGAAAAGAACTTTGCCCTGATGGGAATGGCGGGATTGATGTCGGGCGTCATGCATGCCCCTTTGACCGGAGTCTTTCTGATAGCTGAACTGACCGGTGGGTACGGTTTGTTCCTGCCGCTGATGATTGTGTCGGTCTGCGCGTACCTTTTACTATTATCGTGTTCGAACCGCACAGTATCTATTCCATGCGTTTGGCGAAGAGTGGAGAATTGATTACGCACCATACGGATAAGGCGGCTTTAACCATGATGAGCATGGAAACTGTCATTGAAACTGATTTTCAGGTAGTTCGTCCGGATATGGATTTGGCAGAGATGGTGAAGGCTATTTCGAAATCCGGCCGTAATCTGTTTCCGGTGGTAGATGTACACAATGAGTTAATCGGATTGGTTATCTTGAATGATATCCGTAATATCATGTTCCGTCAGGAATTGTATCACAAATACCGGGTAGAGAATTTTATGGTCACTCCAAAAGCCTGTATTATTACGACAGATTCAATGGAAGACGTGATGGATAAGTTTGATAAGACGGGCTCCTGGAATTTGCCGGTGGTAGACGAAGACAACAAGTATATCGGTTTTGTATCCAAATCGCGCATCCTTTCTACTTATCGTCAGGTGATGGTGGATTTTTCAGCAGAATAAACAACGAAAAGAAATATGGAGAAGAAAGATTTACGAATTGTATATATGGGCACTCCTGAATTTGCCGTGGAGAGTTTGAAACGGCTGGTGGAAGGAGGCTATCAGGTGGTGGGGGTCATCACCATGCCCGACAAGCCGATGGGACGGCATGGCAGCGTGCTTCAGCCGAGCCCGGTGAAACAGTATGCCGTGTCGCAAGGATTGAAGGTACTTCAGCCGGAAAAGCTGAAGGATGAGAATTTCCTGGCCGAGCTGAGAGACTTGAAAGCAGACTTGCAGATTGTGGTAGCTTTCCGTATGCTGCCGGAGGTGGTATGGAACATGCCGCGTTTGGGTACATTCAATCTGCATGCCTCTTTGCTTCCGCAGTATCGTGGCGCAGGCTCCTATCAACTGGGCGGTAATCAATGGTGAAATAGAAACAGGTATTACTACTTTCTTCCTGAAGCATGAGATTGATACGGGTGAGATTATTGATCAGGTACGTGTGCCCATTGCGGATACGGATAATGTGGAGATTGTGTACGACAAGCTGATGCACTTAGGGGGAGACCTGGTGGTGAAGACAGTGGATGCCATTCTGGAAGGAAATGTGAAGACCATTCCACAGGAACAGTTGGCTGCTGCTACGGAACTTCGTCCGGCTCCTAAAATCTTCAAGGAAACTTGTCGTATAGACTGGCAGGCCGGAGTGAAAAAGGTATATGATTTTGTACGTGGTCTTTCTCCATATCCTGCTGCATGGACGAAATTGCATCAGGGTGATGCTGCTCCGTTGGCATTGAAGATTTTTGAAACGGAGAAAGTCTTTGTCGCACATAATCTGAAGCCCGGCAGCATTGTAACCGATAAGAAGACATATTTCCAGATTGCTTCTACTGACGGGTTTGTCAAAGTGCTGTCTTTGCAGCTGGCAGGTAAGAAACGAATGGAGGTAGCTGACTTCCTTCGCGGGTACCGCCACGTGGAAAATTCCTTTGTAGAATAAAGAATATGGCAATATTTATTTGTGCAGGGTGACGGTATGTATATCGTCGCCCTCTTTAATTTTATATAGAATGCGGAAGCCCTTGAAAGCAGAGTCCTGATATTGCGGAATGCTGGAAAGCGTAAAGGAAACTACTCCCCAATAGGAGTTGATTTGCAAGTCTGCTCCCGGGTTATGGCGTAACTCTACCGGCAGCAATCCATTTTCATCCAGATGGGCATTTTGTGGAACCAGTAAACTGATACGATGGCTGATGTTGCTGTTATTTCCTCCAATTTCATATTGGATATTTAGATGTTCTTTGCTGATACTGGAAGAAGTAATGCATATCGGGGCTGTGCCGAATATATCATTGATTGATTCAACTGTTTCTTCAGGAGTTATACAATCAGCATCTTTTGTCAGTACTTTGTAAAGGCTGATGATTTCTACTTTCTTAGCTTCAGAATTATTGTTTTGTTTATTTTTATCAAGAAATAAAACTTCTAGTAAAACTCTTTGGCCTAAGATGTTCACTTTGTTGTCTGTAAAGATATGGGTGTTAACGGGAAGTAAAGCACCATAAGTGTCGGAGTCTATTGTGAGTTGTTCGGTGTTTACTACAGTTCCCAATGTGGAAAAGCTGCCACTGCTTGAGGATAGTAGAAGTTGGTCTTCTTCTTCAACAGAACAAGAAGAAAAGTGTCCGTATAGTAGAAGTAAAAGTATGTATGTGATGTATTTTGTATATCTCATAATTTAGTTGGATTTTTCATGTAAATAAATGAAATGATTTTCGGATACTGCACCTTTTTTAGTTAAAAACATTTTAATGACGATTTTAATTAGAAAAAGGTGCAGTATTTTTTTGTGTATTCATCATTTATTAACCAAAGCACGATAAAAGCTGAATATGACAGAAGAAGAATTAGCGTCGAAATGCAAGCTGGCAGATAATCAGGCTCGCAAGGAGTTGTACGAGCTGTATGGCGGTTCGCTGATGGCTATTTGTCTTCGTTATATCGGGGACCGGGAGGCTGCAGAGGATGTGTTACATGATGGTTTTGTCCGGATATTCCAATCAATCGGGCAGTTTACTTATCAAGGTGTAGGTTCTTTAAAAGCTTGGCTTTCGCGTGTGATGGTCAATGAAGCGTTGGGGTATTTGCGAAAACGCAATCAACTGGCTCAGCAGGAAGTTTTGATGGAGCAGTTGCCTGATACGGAAGAGGATGATGAGGGAGTGGGTGATATTCCTCAGCTGAATTGATGAAGATGATTGCTGGACTTCCCGATGGGTATCGTACGGTATTCAACTTATATGTGTTTGAAGATAAAAGTCATAAGGAAATTGCGCAGATGCTGGGAATAACTGAGCATACTTCTTCTTCTCAGTTTTATCGTGCAAAGACTTTATTGGCAAAGAAAATAAATGAATATAGAAAGAAATTATAGGCAATGAAGAGCGAGAAAGAATGGATAGATAATTTACGTAACCAGATGGAGGGCTATTCTGAACCTCTTCCTGAGGGGCTTTGGGATAAGTTGTCCAAGGAACTGGAGGAACCTAAAGTTCCGAAGGTAATTCCTCTATGGAGACGTTGGCAAGTGGCTGCGGCGGTGCTGGTGCTGCTGGTGTCTTCACTGACATATTGGTTCTGGTCTTCTCCGCAGGCTGATTTTCGTAATCAGGAACTGGCCGTAAAGGTGAAGGATACTCCTTTGCCAGAGTATGTGCCTCTTCAAGAGGAGCGGATGGCAGAAACTGAGCTTGTAGAAACATCTTCTGAAAAATCAGTCTCTCTCTTAGCTCATACTCCGCTTATACAGTCTGTGGAGAATAAAGAAGAGGTAGATCCAGTTTCTGCTATTTCGGAAATGGATCAGGAAGAACCTGAAGAAGTGGCGAAAGAGAATGTGAATGTAGAACAAGAGGTTACCAGAACACCAACAGAACGAAGCAGAAGCATGAAAGAAAATCGGGCAGCTGATCGTGAACGTATGGAACGTAATGCCATGGCACTGAAAAATAAGTCGGATAAGTCTTCTGGATTCTCGGTTGGAGTTGGAGCAGGCAATACGCCTTATAGCTCGTTGAATACATTTGATGGAATGGGTAGTTTTGTGGCTCGTTCGGCTTATTATACTTCTTCTGATTTGAATATGTCCCCAATAAGTAATGGAGGACTGGCTTACAGTCAGGTCTTGTTGGAGAATGCGATACAAACTCCTCAGACGAGTGTGAAGCATCATATGCCTGTCACGGTGGGGTTGACAGTTGCCTGGCATTTTCATAAAGACTGGGCATTGGAAACAGGATTAAATTATACACTTTTATCTTCAGATATTCATTCCGGTTCCAAATCGTATGTGGAAGAGACCCAGAAATTGCATTATGTGGGTATACCGGTAAAACTGCATCGTTCTATTTGGAAAAATAGCTGGCTCTCTGTATATGCGTCTGCCGGAGGAGTAATGGAGAAATGTGTATCAGGTAAAGCTGGAAACTGTTACCGTGACGAATGGAGGTAATCGTACGTCTGAGAACACATCATTGGATGTGGATCCGCTTCAGTGGTCAGTGACTGCAGCAGCCGGAGCGCAAGTGAATTTTACCTCACGTTTTGGATTATATGTAGAGCCCGGAATTGCATATTATTTTGATGACCATAGCGGAGTAGAAACCATACGAAAAGAACACCCTCTTAATTTTAATTTGCAGTTAGGCTTACGCTTCAATGTGACCAAATAAGTTTTTATAGTTGATTTATTAGAAAAGATGCTTATCTTTGTTGAAAAGAATCTGATTAACTAAAATAAATCGATGGAAAAAATTATGGTAGCTCCTTCCTTGCTCTCTGCAAATTTTGCTGATTTGAAGAGTGACTTGGAAAAAATAAATCAAAGTGAGGCGGACTGGTTGCATCTGGACATTATGGACGGTGTGTTTGTGCCTAATATTTCATTTGGTTTTCCTGTATTAAAATATGTGGCTGAAATTAGTCAGAAGCCGTTGGATGTGCATCTGATGATTGTGCAGCCGGAAAAATTTATTCGTGAAGTAAAGAATTTGGGAGCCATGATGATGAATGTACACTATGAAGGCTTGTCCTCATCTGCATCGCGTTATCCAGCAGATTAAGGAAAGCTGGAATGAAGGCGGGAGTTACGCTGAATCCGGCTACTCCGGTATCTGTATTGGAGGATATTATCACAGAGGTGGATATGGTGTTGCTGATGAGTGTCAATCCAGGATTCGGTGGCCAGAAATTTATTCCTAATACATTTAAAAAGATTGCGCAGCTTCGCGAAATGATAACGCGTAACGGGGCTTCTGCCCTTATCGAGGTGGATGGAGGTGTTAATCAGGAAAATGCTCCTCTTCTGCGGCGCGCTGGAGCAGATGTGCTGGTGGCCGGCAGTTCTGTATTTAATTCTCCAGACATGATTAAAGCTATTCAGCAATTGAAATATGTGGAGTAAGTATTGGGAGCCTTGCATTCTTTAATAGCATACCCATTGTTCCGGTTGACTATTTGTCTGGCAACCGGAATTTTTTTATTCGACACATTGTGGCCGAAGAATTTTTCATGGCCATATTGGGTTGCGATATGGTTACTTCTGGTGATTGTTTGCGGAGGAGTGTTTTGGTTTTCCCGATGGAGATGGCGCTGGCTCTTTGGAGTGATGGCTGGCATGGCTTTTTTCTTATGGGGAGGAATATCGGTAGTCCATCAAAGAGAAACAGTGCAATATGATTGGGATGGAGAGCCTGCTATATACAAAGGTATAGTGGAAAGTGTGCCGGAAGTCAGGGGGAAAACATTTCGGGCGGAAGTGCGTGTAGATGTCCAACGGTTGTCAAACGGAAACTGGAAAAGAATAGACCGGAATATTCTTTTGTCATGGATGCCGGATTCTTTATCAAAACCTTTGGCTTGTGGAGACAGTGTGTGTTTTTATGCAAAAGTTTCGTATCCTTTTTCTGAAAAAGAACTGACAAGATTCGATTACGGTGACTATCTTTTACGAAAGAGTATTAGCGGAACGGCTTTGGCTTATGCCGGGAATTGGCGTTGTACGGGAAAACCTCGTTCATTATCTGTAAGTCAGTTGGCAAAGGTATGTCAACAACAGGTTGTGGATGTATATCGGAGTTGGGGATTTGATCAGGACGTGCAGGCTGTAGTATCGGCGTTGACTATTGGGGAGAAAACGGATTTGACTCCTGAATTAAAAAGCAATGTATAGTGCAGCTGGGGTCAGTCATGTATTAGCGTTATCAGGACTGCATGTGGGTATTCTTTCGTGTATTCTTTTGTGGTTGTTTTATCCGTTGACTTATTTAAAGCATGGGCGTAAGATTTTAGCTTTTCTGGTAGTCTGCTTGTTATGGTTTTTGCCTTTATTTCCGGGCTAAGTTCGTCGGTGGTACGTGCAGTAGTAATGTATAGTTTATATACTTTTGCTTCATTTTGTTCAGAGGAGCGTTTTTCGGGTATGCATTCCTTGGTGTTGGCTGCTTTTCTGATGTTGATATATAATCCGTTTTTTCTTTTTGATATAAGTTTTCAACTCTCGTTTACAGCTGTCTTTTCTATTTTGGCGTTTTATCCTTTGTTTTCACGTTGGTTATGCATAAAAAATTGTGTGTTGCGTTATGTGTGGAACACACTCAGTCTATCTGTCTCGGCTCAGTTAGGTACGTTACCTTTTATTCTGTATTATTTCGGAAGTTTTCCGACTTATTTTCTACTGGCCAATCTGGTTGTTGTTATATTGGCAGGTGGAATACTGATGTTGACGCTGGTTGCATTATGTGTAGCTTCCGTACCTATGGTAGGAAGTACGGTGATGACCTTATTGGAATGGTGTACATCGGTTTTGAATGAATCTACCCGGTGGGTTCAGCAACTGGACGGGTCTCAGATTACTTCTGTTTATCTATCCTCTTCTCAGGCCTGTCTGCTGATTGCGGTAATTATTTGCTTCTATTTATGCTGGGCATCCGGTATACACCGTAAGGCTTCTGACTGGATTCGTTTACTGATGGTTTGCAATCTGTTTGTAGTGGTGTCTTGTGTGGAATATACAGGTGAAGCTCCGGAACAGTTGTACTTTTTCCGCTCGGAAGTATACACCCGTAAAAGAGATTGTGTTTCTACTCATCGCTCTGAAACGGGATTGCTATGTATCAGAAATGTGCATATTGCAGTACTGGATGATGCTCGCTGGAGAACATGTGAATCTTTATCACGTTTACCTTTGGAATATGCATATATCTGTAGGGGATTTAAGGGGAGTCTTTCACAGTTGGACAAACTGTTTGTTATTCGGCAGGTTATTTTGGACAGTTCATTGAGTGATGCTTTCCGAGAAAAGCTTATAAGGGAATGTCAATTACTTAAAATATCTTATACAAACCTTTCTGTTCACGGTTCTTATTCTGTTGTGCTGTAGTTTCTAAAAATAAATTTGTACTTTTGCTCCTTTCAAAAGTGTAAGTTTAAGAAAAAGAATATGTTGTCAAAAGTAATTCTTCAGGCCCATATTGATAAAGTTGAGGCTTATTTTGAACGGGCTGATAAAGTGGTGATTGTGACTCACGTTTCTCCTGACGGAGATGCGTTGGGTTCTTCGTTGGGCTTGTTTCATTTTTTGTCTGTACATGACAAGACTGTAAATGTAATTGTGCCTAATGCGTTTCCTGACTTTTTACGATGGATGCCTGGAGCAAAAGATATTATCCGTTATGATAAATATGCTGAGTTTGCCGATAAACTGATTGCAGAAGCAGACGTGATTTGTTGTCTTGATTTTAATGCCTTGTCTCGTATTGACCAGATGGCAGAAGCCGTCAGAACAGCTCAAGGGAGAAAGGTCATGATTGACCATCATTTGAATCCGGAACCATTCTGTAGGGTGACTATTTCACATCCGGAAATATCTTCTACTTCAGAATTGATTTTTAGGCTGATATGCCGTCTGGGATGTTTTGATGACATTACATTGGAAGGAGCAGAATGTATTTATACCGGAATGATGACGGATACAGGCGGTTTCACTTATAATTCGAATAACCGGGAAATTTATTTCATTATAAGTGAACTGCTGTCTAAAGGCATTGATAAGGATGATATTTATCGTAAAGTATTCAATACATATTCAGAAGGTCGTCTTCGTTTGATGGGGTATGTGCTTTATGAAAAATGCAAGTATATCCTCAGTTCCGTGCGGCTTTAATCTGTCTGTCAAAGGAAGAGCAGGGTAGATTCCGTTACGTGAAAGGAGATACGGAAGGATTCGTAAATATTCCTCTTCAGATGAAGGGAATCTGTTTTTCGGTATTCTTGCGTGAAGATACGGAAAAGAATATGATTAAGGTTTCACTTCGTTCGGTTGGGGCTTTGCCATGTAATCAGGTTGCGACAGAATTCTTTAACGGAGGGGGGCATTTGAATGCTTCTGGAGGAGAGTTTTATGGTACAATGGATGAGGCTGTGGATTTATTTAAGCAGGCCTTGGTGAAATATGAGAGTTTGTTATTGAAAAATTAGTGAGAAATTTTTATTCTTGAACAATATTAGACATAATTGGACAAAATAGGAAGGATGTTTTATAGACATTTTACTACATTTGCCCGTGTAAACATGCTTATTAAGATGAAAAAGAATTATTTGCTGTGGGCTGTAACTGCCCTGATAATGCTGGCGCTGAACAGTTGTAATAACGGAAAGACATATGCTGAAATGAAAGAAGAGGAGGCAGATGCCATTAATAAGTACATTTTGGAAAATGACATAAAAGTTATTTCTGAGGCTGATTTTGCTGCACAGGATTCTACGACGAAAGAAAATGAATATGTGTTGTTGGACGAAAGTGGAGTCTATATGCATGTGGATAATCGAGGAGCCTGGTCAGGCTGTGTTGGGAGATGGAACCTATGATATGGTAGCCCGTTTTGTGGAAGTGGCACTCCAGACGCGCACTGATTTAGGTATGACAAGCTGGAGATACTTTGCTGGCTAATTTTCACGTAGCCAATCCTTCTTATACAATCAAGGGCGAGGATTTTAAACTGACAATTAGCGGTGATTCTTATTCGGCTTCGTTTACTCGTAATGATTCTTATAGTATGTATGGCATGTATAAAACAGTAGCTGTTCCTTCTGGGTGGTTGATTCCGCTGCGTTATCTGAAACCGGGAAGAACAAATGATGCAGAGAAAATAGCACGTGTGAAATTGATTGTGCCGCATAGTGAAGGTACTTCTTCGGCTACTCAGTCCGTATATCCATGTTTTTATGAATTGACCTATAACATGACAAGATAACCTAAATAATTAAAAACCTTTATTTATGACACTTATTAAATCTATTTCCGGAATTCGTGGCACTATAGGCGGCCATGCCGGCGAAGGATTGAATCCTTTGGACATCGTGAAATTCACTTCAGCGTATGCTACATTGATTCGTAAGACTACGACCAATAAATCAAATAAGATTGTAGTAGGCCGTGATGCGCGTATCTCTGGTGAGATGGTGAAGAATGTGGTTTGCGGAACGTTGATGGGAATGGGATTCGATGTAGTAAATATCGGATTGGCTTCTACTCCGACTACAGAACTTGCAGTAACAATGGAAGGTGCATGTGGTGGTATCATTCTGACAGCCAGCCATAATCCGAGACAATGGAATGCCTTGAAGTTGTTGAATGAGCATGGTGAATTCCTGAATGCGGCCGAAGGTAATGAGGTTTTGCGTATTGCTGCTGCAGAAGAATTTGAATTTGCAGATATCGAACATATTGGTAAGTATCGTGAAGATAATACATACAACCAGAAACATATTGACAGCGTATTGGCATTGAAACTGGTAGACGTAGAAGCTATCCGTAAGGCTAATTTCCGCGTGGCAATTGATTGTGTGAACTCTGTAGGTGGTGTAGTACTGCCTCAGTTGTTGGAGCACTGGGCGTACAGCATGTGGAAAAGTTGTATTGCGAACCGACTGGCGACTTCCAGCATAATCCAGAACCTCTGGAAAAGAACTTGGGTGACATCATGGGCTTGATGAAGAAAGGTACTTGTGATGTAGCCTTTGTGGTAGACCCTGACGTAGACCGTCTGGCTATTATCTGTGAAAATGGAGCTATGTATGGTGAAGAATATACGCTGGTAACAGTAGCTGATTATGTATTGAAGCATACTCCGGGAAATACAGTTTCTAACTTGAGTTCTACTCGTGCGTTGCGTGACGTCACTCGCAAATATGGCATGGAATACAATGCTTCTGCAGTGGGTGAAGTAAATGTAGTAACCAAGATGAAAGCTACTAATGCGGTTATCGGTGGTGAAGGTAATGGTGGAGTGATTTATCCGGAATCTCACTACGGACGTGATGCTTTGGTGGGCATTGCTTTGTTCTTGAGTCATCTGGCACACGAAGGTAAGAAAGTAAGCGAATTGCGTGCTACTTTTCCTAACTATTTCATTGCGAAGAATCGTATTGATCTGACTCCGGAAACAGATGTAGATGCTATTTTGGCGAAGGTGAAAGAACTTTATAAAGATGAAGAAATCAATGATATTGACGGTGTGAAGATTGATTTCCCCGATAAATGGGTTCACCTGCGTAAGAGTAACACAGAACCGATTATTCGTGTATACTCAGAAGCTTCTACAATGGAAGCTGCTGATGAAATCGGTAAGCAGATTATGGACATTGTATACAGTCTGGCTAAATAAGAGAGGCGTTAGCGCATTCTTCTGAAAATAAAATGAATTCCGGAATGAAATAAAGCGGTTAGCTGGTTTTCATTCCGGAATTTTTTTTGTGAATGTGTGATAGAGAAAATGTGTGTAGGGTTATTCCTTTTCAGATTCTTCTGAAGGGATGGGGATTAATTCTGAATGTAATGCTGATTCTTTTTGTGGTGAAAGAATAGGGGACGAGTTTTCTTCTGACGAGAAACCAGCATGGAATAATGCGTAAAAGAAGGGCAGAATAACTTTTTGAGTTTCCATAATGCGTTGTTTTTAGGGATTTATAATGAAAACGCCAGAATGTGAATGTCCCCCTATCTGAAAAGTGTTAAATAATCTAATCGTCAACCCATAGCAGGTCGCTCATAATTCCATCAGAAATAAATATCCCTTTTTCTGTGAGTTTCATGACGTGATTGTCGAGTGTCAGGAATCCTTGTTTCAGATGGGGAGAAGCCATGCGCATGCAATAATCGAATAAGGTTTCTCCAAATGTCTCTTTCAGTATATGGGTGGGGATACCGTAAGCAGTGCGCAGACGGGTAATGATAAAATCATTATAGCGCGTATACAAATTAAGTTCTTCCTTTTCCTGATAAAGTGTTCCTTCTTGAATACCTTGTATATACTGAGAAAGGGAAGCTACGTTCCATTGTCTGGAAGTCCCGTCATATGAATGGGCAGAAGGACCGCAGCCCAGGTATTTTTTGCCTGTCCAGTAACTGGAGTTGTGACGTGAATGGAATCCAGGTCGGCAGAAATTGGATATTTCATAATGTTCATATCCGTTACTCTTGAGGGTATGTATCAACTCTTTGAATAAGGAGACACTTAAATCTTCGTCCGTTTCTTCCACTTGATGTGTTTCTTTCAAGTTCCATAAAGGAGTACCTTCTTCATAAATCAGATGATAGGCTGAAATATGCTCCGGATACATCTGAAGGGCTGTTTGAAGGTCTTTCTGCCAATCTTCTAATGTTTCTCCAGGCAGTCCGTATATCAAGTCGATACTGATATTCTGAAAACCAACTTCTCGGCAATGTTGGTATGCTTGTTGAGCCTGAGCAGCCGTGTGCCGGCGGTGAAGCAGACGAAGAGTGTCTTCCTTGAAGGTTTGTATGCCCATGCTTAATCGGTTAAACGGGAGGGTACGTAACATGGCTATGTATTCAGGTGTCGATCGTCGGGATTTGCTTCAATTGTAATTTCGGCTTCCGGATTTACAGTATATATCTTATAGATGGTTTCAAAAAGCTGAATGAAATCTTTTCCTTCTAATTGTGAAGGCGTACCTCCACCAAAGTAGATGGTGTCAATAATTTCTCCATCCAGATAGGCTTTCCGCAGGCTCAAGTTCTTTGGACAGAGCCTGTACGTATGTGCTTTTTTATCATTTTCTGTTGTAGAAAAGAAGTCGCAGTAAATGCAACGTCGTTTGCAAAAAGGGATATGAAGATAGATTCCAGCCATAATTAATCTACTGTAAGAAGTTGTTTTACGGGTGTAAAGATACGGATAATTTATGGGAGGAAAGAAGGAATACAGATTTTGTATGTCTGAAAACATAGTTTAGTAACACGAAACTTTTATTGTTTTTCTGAATTATAATCTCTAATTTGCGCTTCGTTAAAAAATAAGAGATATGAAAAGCATATCCTTTCGTTACTAAACTAAATCTTGAAATACCATGAAAGTATATCAAACAAACGAGATTAAAAACATAGCCCTGTTGGGAAATGATGGCTCAGGTAAAACCACTCTCACAGAAGTCTTTGCTCTATGAGAGTGGTATTATAAAACGTCGCGGAAGAATTACTGCCAAGAATACGGTGAGTGATTATTTCCCGGTAGAGCAGGAATACGGATATTCGGTATTTTCTACTGTATATCATGTAGAATGGAACGGAAAGAAGTTGAATATTATCGACTGTCCGGGAAGTGATGACTTCGTGGGAGCTGCCATTACCGCATTGAATGTGACTGATACAGCCATTTTGTTGTTGAACGGGCAATATGGTCCGGAAGTGGGTACACAGAATCACTTCCGTTATACTGAAAAACTGGGTAAGCCGGTGATTTTCCTGGTAAACCAGTTGGATAGTGAAAAATGCGATTTTGACCATGTGCTTGAACAGTTGAAAGAGAATTATGGTTCTAAAGTTGTTCCGGTTCAGTATCCGCTTAGTACAGGACGACTTCAATTCGTTGATTGATGTACTTTTAATGAAGAAATATTCTTGGGGACCGGACGGCGGTGCTCCAACCATTGAAGACATTCCGGCAGAAGAAATGGAAAAAGCGCAGGAATGGCATAAGACGCTGGTGGAAGCTGCGGCTGAACACGACGAGAGCCTGATGGAAAAATTCTTTGAATCTGAATCGCTGACAGAAGATGAAATGCGTGAAGGTATTCGTAAGGGATTGGCTGCCAGAGGTATGTTCCCGGTATTCTGTGTATGTGCAGGTAAGGACATGGGCGTGCGTCGCTTGATGGAATTCTTGGGCAATGTGGTACCGTTCGTGGATGAAATGCCGGTAGTTCACAATACACGTGGTGTTCCTGTTCCTCCCGAGCCGAATGGTCCTACTTCACTTTACTTCTTTAAGACAAGCTGTGGAACCTCATATCGGAGATGTACAGTACTTTAAAGTAATGAGTGGTGTGGTGCATGAAGGCGATGATTTGAGCAACGCTGACAGAGGTTCGAAAGAACGTATGGCACAGCTTTATGTATGTGCAGGTGCCAACCGTGAAAAAGTGGATGAACTGCGTGCGGGGAGATATTGGCTGTACGGTAAAATTGAAAGATGTGAAGACGGGCAATACCTTGAATGGCAAGGATTGTGAGAACCGATTCAATTTCATTAAATATCCGAATCCGAAGTATACGAGAGCTATCAAGCCGGTAAATGAAGCCGACACAGAAAAGATGATGGCGGTATTGAACCGTATGCGTGAAGAAGACCCGACTTGGATTGTTGAACAGTCTAAGGAATTGCGTCAGATTCTGGTACACGGTCAGGGAGAATTCCATTTGCGTACATTGAAATGGCGTCTGGAAAACAACGAAAAGTTGCAGATTCAGTTCTATGAACCTAAGATTCCATATCGTGAAACAATTACTAAGTCGGCTCGTGCAGACTATCGTCATAAGAAACAGTCGGGAGGAGCCGGGCAGTTCGGTGAAGTGCATTTGATTGTGGAACCTTATTATGAGGGTATGCCCGCTCCGGAAGTGTACAAGTTCAACGGTCAGGAGTATAAGATGAACGTGAAGGGTACGGAAGTAATTGACTTGGAATGGGGTGGTAAACTCGTGTTTGTCAACAGTGTAGTTGGTGGAGCAATTGATGCTCGTTTCATGCCAGCTATTTTGAAAGGAATCATGAGTCGTATGGAACAAGGACCGCTGACTGGTTCGTATGCACGTGATGTACGTGTTATTGTGTACGACGGTAAGATGCACCCGGTAGATTCGAATGAAATTTCCTTCATGCTGGCTGGTCGCCATGCGTTTAGTGAAGCATTTAAGAATGCAGATCCGAAGATTTTGGAACCGATTTATGATGTGGAAGTATTCGTTCCGAGTGACAAGTTGGGTGACGTGATGAGTGACATGCAAGGTCGTCGCGGTATGATTATGGGTATGACCAGTGAAAAAGGATATGAAAAGTTGAGCGCTAAAGTTCCATTGAAAGAAATGTCGAATTACTCTACAGCTTTGAGTTCATTGACTGGAGGTCGTGCTTCATTCATTATGAAATTTGCCAGCTATGAACTGGTTCCGACGGATGTACAGACCAAGGCTGATGAAGGAATTTGAAGAGCAAGAAAAGGACGAAGCATAATATTAGTTGTGATTTTTATAGATAAAAAAGCCGTGTTTCTTAAAAGCACGGCTTTTTTTGTTTAACTTAGCTTAAACAAAACCCTCTGTTTATTTGTTATTAATCTAAAATTCTATTATTTTTGTAATGTATAGGTGCTTAAAATAATAGATAGTGAAGATTTTATTAGGTAAAATTTGATTTATGGTTAATATGCGACAAAATCTTATTTAAAGCTTGTTAATCTATTAGCGTCGTATTTGTCAGGTTGTTAAATTTGTCCATATGAAAAAATCGACTATTTGGATATTAGGAGTTGTAATGGGACTGTCTTTCTTGAGCTTGCTCTATTTGCAGGTAAGCTATATTGAGGAGATGGTCAAAATGCGGCGTAGTCAGTTTGAAGAGAATGTAAACCGCAGTTTGGGAAAGGCTGTGCATAACTTGGAACTGGTTGAAACAAAAAAATATTTGGAGAAGGATGTAGCGGCACAAGAACGTGCTGCGTTGTTGTCCAGGCAATACCAGGAAAAGAATGAAGCCGGTGAAAATGTGGTAGAACATCATCAGTATACGATTACGGCACCTGATGGCTCTACTTACTCTACTTTTGAGTTGAAGACTATTATGAATCGGCCATCAAATGTGCCGAAGGTGGTCATCTCTACAGGAAGAACTATTCCGCAGACATCACGTGCATTGCAGGAGGTCCTTAAAGAACGTTATGTATATCAACGTGCATTGCTGGATGAGGTAGTGTACAATATTCTTTATACGGCAAATGACAAGCCTTTGAAAGAAAGAGTCAACTTTAAACAGCTTGATCATTTTCTGAAAACAGAACTATTTAATAATGGTATCGATATTCCCTATCACTTTTCGGTGACAGACCGGGATGGGAAAGAAGTGTACCGTTGTTCGGATTATGTGCATGACGATGAAAAAATCTACTCTCGTTTGCTCTTTGAAAAAGATCCTCCTGCGAAGATGGGCTTTGTGAATATTTTCTTCCCCACACTGGATAATTACATATTCAGTTCTGTGAAGTTTATGATTCCGTCTATCATCTTTACAGTCGTGTTGTTGATTACGTTCATTTTTACGATCTATATTATTTTCCGTCAAAAACGGTTGACTGAAATTAAGAATGATTTCATCAATAATATGACGCATGAGTTTAAAACTCCGATTTCTACCATATCATTGGCTGCTCAAATGCTGAATGATCCGGCTGTAGGTAAGTCGCCTGTAATGTTTAAGCATATATCAGGAGTTATTAATGATGAAACAAAGCGTTTGCGTTTTCAGGTAGAAAAGGTGTTGCAGATGTCTATGTTTGAAAGGCAGAGTGTAACACTTAAGAAAAAAGGAGATTGACGCGCATGAATTGATCAATGGAGTTGTGAATACTTTCCGTTTGAAAGTAGAGAAAACAATGGTACGTTAGAGGCGGAATTAAATGCGCAGGATCCGGTGATTTTTGTGGATGAGATGCATTTCACCAATGTGGTATTCAATTTATTAGATAATGCGGTGAAGTATAAGAGTCCGGGTCGTGACATTGCATTGAAAATCCGTACGTGGAATGAAAGTGGAAAACTATGTATTTCTATTGAGGATAACGGTATCGGGATTAAAAAAGAAAATTTGAAAAAGATATTCGACAAGTTCTATCGGGTTCATACCGGAAACTTGCATGATGTGAAAGGTTTTGGACTTGGCTTGGCTTATGTGAAAAAAAATAATCGCAGATCATAAGGGCTCTATCCGGGCTGAAAGCGAATTGAATGTAGGGACAAAATTTATAATTACTATACCATTATTTAAAGAAGAATAAGATATGGACGACAAATTGCGTATTTTGCTGTGCGAAGATGATGAGAATCTTGGCATGCTTTTGAGAGAATATTTGCAGGCAAAAGGTTACAATGCTGATCTTTTCCCAGATGGAGAAGTTGGATTCAAGGCTTTTCTGAAGAGTAAATATGATTTGGTAGTAACTGACGTGATGATGCCTAGAAAGGATGGTTTTACTTTGGCGCAAGAGATTCGTCAGGCAAATGCAGAAGTTCCTATTATTTTCTTGACTGCTAAAACGCTGAAAGAAGATATTCTGGAAGGATTTAAGATTGGTGCGGATGATTATATTACGAAGCCTTTCAGTATGGAAGAGCTGACATTCCGTATTGAAGCTATCTTGCGTCGTGTACGTGGAAAACGTAACCGTGAAAGTACAGTGTACAAGATTGGTCGTTTTACCTTTGTTACTCAGAAACAGATTTTGTCAATTGGTGACAAACAGACTAAGTTGACTACAAAAGAATCTGAATTGTTAGGCTTACTTTGTGCACATGCAAATGAAATTCTTCAGAGAGATTTTGCATTGAAAACTATCTGGATTGATGACAATTACTTCAATGCAAGAAGCATGGATGTATATATTACAAAATTGCGTAAGCACCTGAAAGAAGATGATTCAATTGAAATTATCAATATTCACGGAAAGGGATATAAATTGATTACTCCGGAAGGTGAATAAAGACTTTTCGGAAGTGAGCAATAAAAAAGCCTGAATGTTTAATTCAGGCTTTTTTATTGCTGTTGATTGAAAAATCAATCTGTAATTCTTTTGTTCAGGATGATATATGAAATCAATCCGGCAACAACGAGTAACAAAGAAACTCCCAATACTGCGTTGTTGTTCACATTACCTGTTGCATAGCTTGCAATGAGAATCACAGCACCGATGATAACCAATATCACTCCTAAATTCTGTAATAAGCTTTTCATGTGTGTCTTCTTTTTTATGGTTTATTTATTCATGGTTACAAATTAAAGCATAATTCTTTTATCCGAAAAATTATTTCGTGAAAAAAAACGGAAATTTGAGCATATATGTAGGTCGTTTTATAAAAAGCGACAAATGAAATGATTTTTATGTTTCTATTAAATGCCAGATAGGTAAAAAACTTCCGTTTTTTAGTCTTTTGTGTTATTGAAGATTTTTCGAAGTACTTCTTGACTAATTCTCAATTCTTCTAATGTTAGTCCGTGCAAAGCTTCTTTTAATGTCTTGTTGGCTATAAAGCGTGCTTTCTCCTCTAATTTTTTACCAGTTTCTGTCAGATGAATTTTATTGGTCCGACGGTCTTTTTTGTCTGATACACGTATGACTAGGTGCAGTTTTTCCATATTGTCGATCAGACGGGTCATACTGGGTTTGTCTTTAAAGGTTGCATTGCATAACTCTTGCTGGGTAACTCCGTCCTTTTCCCAAAGGTAGAGTAGCACGGTCCATTGCTCCGGTGTAATTTCCATGTCATTTAATCGGAAGTTCCGGCTCAGTTTTCTGTTAATGGCGGCCGATACTTTTCCGTTTAAAATGGCAAATATCAGCTGAATGTCAAAATTGAATTGTTCTATCATGTAATTATTGTTTAAACAACTTTGCAAATATACGACATTTCACCTATATATAAAGTAGGGAGAGGAGAGTTTGGAAGATAAATCTCTCTTTTTTAAGAATCTTTATTGCATAAATATATGAGAAGTCTTGGATTCTTAATTGAAAAGTCGTACCTTTGCCGCGCAAATAAAAAATCATTATTAATTAATTTAATTAACGAATAGTATGAATCAATACGAAACCGTTTTCATTTTAACTCCCGTTTTGTCTGATGTTCAGATGAAGGAAGCGGTAGAGAAGTTCAAAGCTATCCTTACTCAGGAAGGTGCGGAGATCATCAATGAAGAAAACTGGGGATTGAAAAAATTGGCTTACCCAATTCAGAAAAAATCTACAGGATTCTATCAACTGATTGAATTCAAAGCAGAACCGTCTGTAATCGAGAAGTTGGAAGTTAACTACCGTCGTGACGAACGTGTAATCCGTTTCTTGACTTTCAAGATGGATAAGTATGCTGCGGAATACGCTGCTAAGAGAAGAAATGTAAAATCAACTAAAAAGGAGGAAAACTAATCATGGCACAGCAACAATCAGAAATCAGATATTTAACTCCGCCTTCAGTAGACGTTAAGAAGAAAAAATACTGTCGTTTCAAAAAGAGCGGTATTAAGTACATCGACTACAAAGATCCTGAATTCTTGAAGAAATTCTTGAACGAACAGGGTAAAATCCTTCCGCGCCGTATTACAGGTACTTCATTGAAGTTCCAGCGTCGTATTGCGCAGGCTGTTAAGAGAGCCGTCACTTGGCTTTGCTGCCTTTCGTAACTGATATGATGAAATAATAAAGGAGGAATAAGAATATGGAACTGATTTTGAAAGAAGACGTAGTTAACTTGGGCTACAAGAATGATATTGTAACCGTTAAGTCTGGTTATGGTCGTAACTATCTTATTCCGACAGGTAAAGTTCTGTGATTGCTTCTCCGGCTGCAAAGAAAATGCTGGCTGAAGAATTGAAACAGCGTGCTCACAAATTGGAGAAGATTAAGAAAGATGCTGAAGCTGTTGCAGAAACATTGAAGGATGTTTCTTTGACTATCGCTACAAAGGTAAGTGCAACAGGTGTTATCTATGGTTCAGTAGGTAATATTCAGATTGCTGATGAATTGGCTAAGTTGGGTCACAACATCGATCGTAAGATTATCGTTGTTAAAGATAACGTAAAAGAAGTTGGACACTACAAAGCTGTGGTTAAACTTCACAAGGAAGTTTCTGTAGAAATTCCTTTCGAAGTAGTTGCAGAAGAAGCTTAATTTGTATCTGTAAATACTTTAATAAATCCCCCGAATGGACAATGATCTGTTCGGGGTTTTTTTATTTGTATGGAATTGGAGAAATTGATCATAGTGACGACTGTTGGCTTCGAGTCTTCTTTCTTTTAGTCTGTAAAAGTTTAGTAGTGAATGGAGGTATGATGTGAAAAAAAGTGGAGTGAAGAATGGGGGCTGTTGCTTGAATAAGATAAATCTGGGGATAAAATATGTTTGTATGAGTGAGGAATAAGTGTGTGATAAAAATATAAGATAGGGTATTAGTAGTTAGCAAAAGGGTATAAAAAAAGTCTGTAGGCTGGCTTACAGACTTTCAATTCTCTCTGATGTTCGAGATTATTCAGCTACTACTGCTGAGTCAGCGCTGACTACAGCTGAGTCACAAGCTACTGCTGCTGAATCAACAACCGGAGGCTGCTTCTTCAACTACTGCTACTGAATCTGAATCAGATGCAACTTCACTGTTAGCTGCTTTGTTTCCGCAAGAAGCGAAAGAAACTGCAGCAAATGCTACGAACAAGAATACTAATTTTTTCATTTTCTTTGCTTTTTAATCTGTAATACTTATGTTGTTTTCTTAAAACGTTGCAAAGATATAGACTTTTCAATACGTTGTTCTCTTTTTAGTCACTTTTTTCAAAAAAAATATGTTTTATAACCTATTTGTTTGAATTATAATATGTTGCAAAACATAATTTTTTCTTCGTATTCTGAGAAATTTCTTAAAAGATGAAGAAATATGTATAGAAGCAGTGAATAGAGGTTGCAAATTTAGAAACCCGTTTCAGAAATCGTGAATAATGTGTACCTTTGCAAACTTCTAAAATTGTAAAGAGATATGATTGATACAACTATTTTTCAGGATAAAGTAGCTGTTTATTATACGTTGGGCTGTAAGCTTAATTTTGCAGAAACCTCTTCTATCGGAAAAACGTTAAAGGAAGCAGGAGTTCGGACAGCCAGAAAAGGTGAAAAAGCAGATATTTGTGTGATTAATACCTGTTCGGTGACAGAAATGGCAGATAAAAAATGTCGGCAAGCCATTCATCGTCTTTCTCGTCAGCATCCTGATGCATTTATTGTGGTAACAGGCTGCTATGCTCAGGCTGAAACCTGGGCAGGTGGCTGATATAGAAGGAGTGGATTTGGTATTAGGAGCAGAACAGAAGGGTGAGTTGATGAATTATTTAGGCAACTTGCAGAAACATACGCATGGAGAGGCTGTAGTTACTGCTACCAAAGATATTCGTACTTTTTCTCCTTCTTGTTCTCGTGGGGATCGTACCCGTTATTTCCTGAAGGTACAGGATGGATGTGATTATTTCTGCTCTTACTGTACCATTCCATTTGCACGAGGAAGAAGCCGTAATGGAAAGATAGAAGATTTGGTGGCACAAAGCTCGCCAGGCAGCAGCTGAAGGAGGAAAAGAAATTGTGCTGACCGGAGTGAATATCGGTGATTTTGGAAAGTCAACGGGTGAAACCTTCTTTGATTTAGTGAAGGCTTTAGATGAAGTAGAAGGCATTGAGCGTTACCGTATTTCTTCTATCGAACCCAATCTTCTGACGGATGAAATCATTGAATATGTAGTTCAATCCCGTCGTTTCATGCCTCATTTCCATATTCCTTTGCAATCCGGATGCGATGAGGTGCTGAAGTTGATGCGCCGTCGTTATGATACGGCTTTGTTTGCAGCCAAGATTGCAAAGATAAAGTCTCTGATGCCTGATGCTTTTATTGGAGTAGATGTCATCGTGGGTACTCGCGGAGAGACTCCTGAATATTTTGAAAAAGCTTATGAGTTTATTAAGGGGTTGGATGTAACTCAAGCTGCATGTGTTCAGTTACTCAGAACGTCCGGGAACTCAGGCTTTGAAAATTGATTATGTGGTTCCTGCTCAGGAAAAGCATGCCAGAAGCCAGCGTTTACTGGAGCTTTCAGGTGAAAAGACGAAAGCTTTCTATGCCCGTCATATTGGTGCAGAAGCAGAAGTGCTGATGGAGAAATCTAAAGCAGGTACACCCATGCACGGTTTTACGAAAAACTACATTCGGGTGGAACTGGCGCACGATGAAAAACTGGATAACCATCTGGTAAAAGTGCGTTTGGGTGATTTTAATGAAGACGGAACGTCGCTTAAAGGAACTATTTTATGATAAAGACAAGCTGTAGTCATCTTAAACTGGAATGGGAAGCCATGCTTCGCCAGTTCTTGCCCTCAGTGATTGCTTGTTCGCGTTTGGAGGGAACGGAAATTTATGTAGCCGACAATGCTTCCACGGATGCTTCGTGTGAGGTGGTAGAAAAAGAATTTCCTTCTGTCCATCTGATACGCCTGGACAAGAATTATGGTTTTGCCGATGGCTACAACTATGCTTTGCCGAAAATAGATGCGGAATACGTTGTCCTGCTCAACAGTGATGTAGAAGTGACGGAAGGATGGCTTCAGCCAATGGTCGATTATTTGGATACTCATCCGGAGACTGTGGCCTGTCAGCCCAAAATTCGTGCGTATCGTCACCGGAACCTGTTTGAATATGCCGGAGCAAGTGGAGGCTTTATTGACCGTTATGGTTATCCTTTCTGTCGTGGACGCGTTTTTGAGAGTGTAGAGGAAGACAAAGGGCAGTATGACGAGGTGATTCCTGTGTTCTGGGCTACGGGGGCAGGCTTTGATGATTCGTCTGGACGTATATCGGAATGTGGGGGGACTGGACGGACGTTTCTTTGCACACATGGAAGAAATAGACTTGTGCTGGCGTTTACGCAGTCGAGACTATCAGGCTTGTCTGTATTCCTTCAAGTACGGTATATCATGTGGGAGGGGCTACCTTGAAAAAGGAAAATCCCCGTAAAACTTTCCTGAATTTCCGAAACAATTTGCTGATGCTGTATAAGAACCTGCCGGAAGAAGAATTAAAGCCTGTGATGCGTGTCCGTACTTTCCTGGATTATTGTGCCGCTGCAGTCTGGGTTTTGAAAGGAGATTTTGCCAATGCCAAAGGCTGTGTGGAATGCCCGTCGGGAGTTCTTCCGGATTCGCAGCCAGTTTACTGCCGACCGTCAACAAAACCTGGCCCATACAGTATTGAAGACCATTCCCGAACGCTATTCCTTCAGTTTGGTGTGGCAGGTAAAAGTAAAGGGCCGAAAAACTTTTCAGCCCTTTCACATTAAAGTTTCTTGAGTTCCTGATACAAACGTTGCACCGGAAGGCCCATGACATTGAAATAGGAGCCTTCCAGTCGGGAAACTCCCACAAAGCCAATCCATTCTTGTACTCCGTATGCCCCAGGCTTTGTCCAGTGGGCGGAATTTTTCTACATAAAATTCAATTTCATCCTCTGTCAGTACGTCGAATGTCACTTGAGTTGTAGCCGAAAACGTACGTTGCAGGCCACAGGTCATCAGACATACTCCGGTAATTACCTGGTGTGTTTTGCCGGAAAGTTCCCGTAACATTTCTTTGGCTTCTTCCTGTGTCCGGGGCTTTCCCAATACCTTTTCGTTGATGCACACCACCGTGTCGGCTGTAATGATTAACTCGTCTTCCGCCATGGAGTTACGATAAGCTTCCGCTTTTTCACGTGAGATGTACATTGGAATTTCTTCCCCTTTCAACGTATCAGGATAGCTTTCATCTATATCCGGAAGTACCCTGACCGTATATTCTAAATTCAGTCCGCTCAGCAATTCTCGTCGTCTAGGAGAATTGGAGGCAAGTACGATTTTATAATGCTGTATGTTTTCTAACGGTTTCATCTCTTGCATATTTATTGGTTACCAGCCAAAGGCAGCCTGTCCGGCCATCCATTTTCCCTGTGCTTTTAAAACTTGTTCAATGACGTCGCGTCCGCAGCCATATCCTCCCTGTCGGTGAGAAATGTATTTGCTGATGGCCTTGATTTCAGGTGCCGCATCTGCCGGACAACAGGGGAGTCCCACCAACTGCATTACTTCATAATCGGGTATATCGTCTCCCATGTAAAGCACTTCTTCCGGTTTCAGGTTATATTTTTCTAACAGTTCCTTGTATTCACGGGTTTTCACAGCAGCGCCTAAGTACACATCCTTTATACCCAGTCCTTCGTAGCGTTTCCGAACGGCTTCCGTCTTGCCCCCTGTGATAATGGCCACATGCAGTCCGCATTTCACAGCCAGTTGCAACGCATACCCGTCTTTGATATTGACAGAACGCATGGGCTCTCCGTCGGGATGCAAAAAGATTGTTTCGGCGCTCAGTACTCCGTCTACATCGAAAAACAGTGCTTTTATTTGAGTCAAATCGTAATTTATCATATTTGAAAAATTAAATGGTCAATGGTTAGTGATTTCATATAAATGGATGTGTTCGCTCAGTAACCGATAGATTTCTGCAAAGGCAGGTTCTTCTTCCAGCATATTCAGGTGGCGGTTAATTACATTTTCATCGTAACGCCTTGCCGGACGGTTTGTGCTTCCAGCGGGGATAATTCATGTACTTTTCGGGCGGTTTCATCTATCAGTGGTAGCATAGACTCAAAAGGAAGGTGTTGTGCCTGAAGCAAATGCTGGCAAATGGCATACATGTGATTGCTAAAGTTACAGGCAAAGACAGCTGCTATGTGCAGGTATTTCCGTTGTTCCGAACTGGCATTGTATACTTTCGGGCTAAGACCTCCGGCTATTTCCTGAAGGAGGGACAAATTCTGCGGCAATTGGCTTCGAGGAAAAACGGGACTTCTTCAAAATTAGCTTCCCGCTGTTTGCTGAAAGTTTGCATGGGGTATGCTACTCCGTAGTTTTTGAATTTTCCCTTCCATACTTCCATTGGCATGCTGCCTGCTGTGTGCAGGTACAGAGCATCCGGATTACAGTGGGCAAGTTGTGAAATGACTGTTTCCAAAACGGCATCTTTTACCGATACGATGTACAAATCAGCGTGTTCGTCTACCTGTTTCAGGCAGGTGGTCCACGCACATCCTAATGTCTGTGCCAAAGCTTGTGCCGATTCCTGTGTCCGGCTGTAAATTTGCGACAAGTGGAATCCCTTTTGTTGCAGAGCTTGAGCCAGATGAGTGGCTACATTGCCTGCTCCTATGCATACAATGGAAAAATCTTTTTTATTCATCATCCGCGTGAAGATAAGAAGTAAAGTAAAACTCCGATGACCAGCAAGGTGGCGGGCAGGAGGAAAGTCGACATCTGTCCCAGCAGAGAGATAACCAGTCCGATATTCTGAATCAGCCAGATACCTAATAAGATGAGTCCTACCGATTTGTCACTTTTGAACCACAGAAAAATAATGGCTGCATACAGCAACATCGTATCTTTTTGCATCACCCCGGCAGTCCGAGGTGACCGAATCCGACCCATTTGTCTATCAGGTAGAGTAGTCCTGTCAGTACAAGAAAAACGGCTGTAGCCCGATAGGTATCTTTGTGTTTGCCCGATGCTGCTGCCATTATTTCCCTCAAATTTATTGATACGTACTTTTTCCCATTGCAGGTGTGACTCATCAAAGGTTTGCGTTCCATCCCTTTGTGTCCTACAGCGATGACGGACAGCACTTGCAATTGTAAAGGAAGGTCAACAGTTCATGGATATATTCGTTGGCCGGTGTGCCGTTGGCGGTAAATCTTTCTCTTACCTGTACCCAGCAACTTCCCAGTCCCAAATCTTCTGCCTGAAGCTGAATCATGATTGACGCAATGGAAGCATCTTCAATCCACACATCGCTGGCGAGCGGGTCGGCAGTCACTACAATCGCCAGTGCAGCATCTTTTACGAATGCCGCTCCCGATTCCTTACAGAAAGATAATTTTTCCAGTGTGTTCTTGTCGTCTACGACGATGAACTGCCAGCAATTGGAGCGTTTGGAAGACGGAGCCATCAGGGCCGCCTTCAGTAATGTGAGCACCTGATCTTGTGTCAGTTCCTCATCCGTAAACTTTCGCATGCTTCGCCGGTTTTTGATTAAATCACTGAAGTTTTCCATAAAAATTTAGTTTGTTTGGACAAATATAAGGCTTCCCCGTTAAATCCTCAATAAAAAAATGTAAATTTGCATTACATGAACATCCGTTTAGCTACATATTATCATGCTAAGGATGTACCCGCCCTTCCGGGTTCAAACATCTTTCATTCTACGGAACTGTTCCATGTATTGGAACAGACAAGGGGAGTTCGTCCGCTTTTGCTGGTAGCCTACGAGGGGAAATCTCCTGTGGGAAAGCTGCTATGCATCACTCGCCGTTCTACCAATTTACTACATTTTGCCGAAAAGAGTTATGCGTACGGCACAGGTGAATACTTTCCTTCTTCTTATCCGAAAGAACATATTTTTCAGGAACTGCTTTCCTACTTTACGCAGCAGTTCGCAGAGAAATCTTTTCTTTTAGAATTTCGTAATCTGGAAGAACCTTTGTTTGGTTACCGTTATTTCCGGCAAAACGGATATTTCCCGATACGCTGGCTTCGGGTACGCAACTCTTTGCACCATGATTCGTTGGACAAATGGATGAGTATGAGTACTTCCCGCAAGCGGCAAATTCATCAGGGACTGAAGAATGGAGCCGTAATTGATGTGGCACGTACAGAAACAGATGTGCAGGCTTTTTCAGTATGCTCAAGCATTATTATTCGCCCAAGATTCATCGTTACTTGCCCGACATCGGTTTCTTCACTACTTTGCTGACGCATTCATCCCATTGCGGACGGATTTTTATCATTCGTTATAAAAACAAGATTATCGGAGGTTCGGTATGTCTGTTTTCCGGAGAAGATGCCTATTTGCTTTTTTCCGGGGGATGAGAAAAACGTATCCGCTGCAGTTTCCGGGAGTTCTTGCCGTATGGGGAGCCATGCAGTATGCCCGTGAGCATGGATATGCTCATTTTGAATTTATTGAAGCCGGGTTACCTTTTAAGAAATACGGTTTCCGTGACTTTATTCTGCGTTTCGGCGGAAAGCAGATGAGCAGTCGCCGTTGGTTTCATGTGCGTTGGAACTGGCTGAATCGTCTGCTGACAAAAATCTATGTATAGCCCCCTTTCCATACTTCTGTCAATGGATTAAACTCTTTTTAAACAACGGGATTTCTTTGAAAAAATCGTCAAAAAGTTTCTTTTTTCAGCACAATTTTCTTTTCTTTGTCTGTGTGTATATTAAACACGTACTTTAATTTAATACCCATAAAAACAATTCTATTATGAAAATCTCTCACATTGAACATTTGGGCATTGCGGTCAACAGTATCGAAGAAGCCCTTCCTTATTATGAAAACGTCCTCGGATTGAAATGCTATAACGTAGAAACCGTAGAAGACCAGAAGGTAAAGACTGCGTTTTTGAAATGTGGTGACACAAAAATTGAATTGCTGGAACCAACCGGTCCTGACAGCACAATTGCCAAGTTTATTGAAAATCGCGGCATGGGCGTACATCATGTGGCATTTGCAGTAGAAGACGGAGTAGCCAATGCGCTGGCACAGGCTGAAGGAGCAGGCATTCGTTTGATTGACAAGGCCCCGCGTAAAAGGAGCAGAAGGTCTTCACATTGCATTTCTTCACCCGAAATCTACGATGGGCGTATTGACGGAACTTTGTGAAAAATAACCACCGGGACAAGACCCTTATTTAATTATCAAATATAAATACTAATACCATGAGTAACCAACTTGAAAAAGTAAAAGAATTAATAGAGCTTCGCGCACAGGCCCGTCTGGGTGGAGGTGCGAAAGCCATCGAAAAACAACACGATAAAGGTAAGTACACAGCGCGAACGTATTTCCATGCTCCTTGACGAAGGCAGCTTTGAAGAAATGGACATGTTCGTACAGCATCGTTGCACAAACTTCGGAATGGACAAGAAGCATTATTTGGGAGACGGCGTCGTAACCGGATACGGAACAATCGAAGGCCGTCTGGTTTATGTTTTTGCCCAGGATTTCACGGTATCTGCCGGTTCCTTGTCTGAAACCATGTCACTGAAAATCTGCAAGGTGATGGATATGGCCATGAAAATGGGAGCCTCCCTGTATTGGATTGAATGACTCTGGTGGTGCACGTATTCAGGAAGGTATCAACGCTTTGGCGGGCTATGCAGAGATTTTCCAGCGTAATATTCTGGCTTCGGGAGTTATTCCGCAAATTTCCGGTATTTTCGGCCCATGTGCAGGAGGTGCAGTGTATTCTCCGGCTTTGACAGACTTCACCTTGATGATGGAAGGTACTTCTTACATGTTCCTTACTGGTCGAAGGTAGTAAAGACTGTGACAGGCGAAGATGTATCACAGGAAGACCTGGGAGGTGCCAGTGTACATTCCACTCGTTCCGGTGTGACTCATTTCACAGCTTCTACAGAAGAAGAAGGGTTGGCATTGATTCGTAAATTGTTGAGCTATATCCCACAGAACAACCTGGAAGAACCGCCTTATGTTGATTGTACCGACCCGATAGACCGCTTGGAAGATTCTTTGAATGAAATCGTACCCGACAGCCCGAATAAGGCTTACGATATGTATGAAGTAATCGGTGCTATTGTCGATAATGGTGAATTCCTTGAAATCCAGCGTGATTTTGCCAAGAATATCATTATCGGTTTTGCACGTTTCAACGGACAGTCAGTGGGTATCGTAGCCAACCAGCCGAAATTCCTGGCCGGTGTGCTCGATTGCAATGCTTCTCGTAAGGCTGCCCGTTTCGTTCGTTTCTGCGATGCCTTCAACATTCCTATCGTATCACTCGTAGACGTTCCGGGATTCTTGCCGGGAACAGGTCAGGAATACAATGCGGTTATTCTGCATGGTGCGAAGTTGCTGTATGCATACGGTGAAGCTACCGTGCCTAAAGTAACAGTAACCCTTCGTAAGTCGTATGGAGGTTCTCACATCGTGATGAGCTGTAAGCAGTTGCGTGGCGATATGAACTATGCATGGCCTACTGCTGAGATTGCCGTGATGGGAGGAGCCGGTGCCGTAGAAGTACTGTATGCAAAGGAAGCAAAAGAAGCACCCGATCCGAAAGCCTTTATGGCCGAAAAAGAAGCTGAATATACCAAGCTGTTTGCCAACCCATATAATGCGGCCAAGTATGGTTACATTGACGATGTGATTGAACCGCGTAACACACGTTTCCGCATTATTCGTGCTTTGCAGCAGTTACAGACTAAGAAGCTGAGCAATCCAGCTAAGAAACACGGTAATATTCCTTTGTAATAGTAACTAAAACTTGACAATGATGATGAAAACACATAAAATCGGAATATTTCTGGCCCTGTTTCTGCTGGTCGGGTTCTCGTCCTGTAAGGAACAGAACACCGCGTCCAAGTTGCTTATCAATGAAGTGTTGATTGATAATGAGAGCAACTTTCAGGATGATTATGGCATCCACAGCGGTTGGGTAGAAATATTCAACAGAGCTTACAGCAGTGCCGACCTGGCCGGATGCTATCTGAGAGTGAGCAGTCAGCCGGGCGATACTTTGTCTTATTTTATTCCCAAGGGAGATGTGCTGACCTTGCTCAAACCTCGTCAGCATGCTCTTTTCTGGGCCGACGGGGCACCAAGAAGAGGAACTTTCCATACCAACTTTGTATTTAGCAAGACACAAGACAACTGGATTGGTTTGTACGACTCTGGTAAAAAATTGCTGGATGAGGTGGTAGTTCCCGCAGGTATGCTTCAGGCCGACCAGTCGTATGCACGCGTTGGCGACGGTACGGCTACATGGGAAGTGAAGGGTGGAAGTGAAGACAAATATGTCACTCCGAGCACCAATAACCAGACCATCGAGAGCAATCCGAAGATGGAGAATTTCGAACAGCATGACCCTGTAGGTATCGGTATGGCTATTTCTGCCATGAGTGTGGTATTTACCGGACTTATCTTGCTTTACCTGTGCTTTAAATTTGTGGGTAAACTGGCGGTTAAGTTGCGTAAGCGTAACGCCATGAAAGCGCAGAATGTCACCGACAAGCAGGAAGCAAAAAGAACGTAAGTTGGGTGAAGCTCCGGGTGAAGTGATTGCTGCCATCTCTATGGCTTTGCACGAAGCACAGGGAGCCGACCACGATGTGGAAGAAACCATCCTGACCATCAGTCGGGTAAAACGAAGCTATTCACCGTGGAGTTCTAAGATTTATACATTGCGTGAAACTCCTCATAAGAAATAACCTCTAAAGCATAACGAAAACCATGAAAGAATACAGATATAAAATTAACGGAAATCTTTACAAGGTGACCGTGGGAGACATAGAAGACAATAATGTACATGTAGAAGTAAACGGAACGGCGTATACCGTGGAACTGGAAAAGAAAGCCGGTCCGAAAATCAAACCGGTAGTTCGTACGGCAGCTACTACGCCGGCAGCTCCTCCTCCAGCAGTGAGCCGTCCGGTTGTGGCAGGCAGCAAGTCGGGTATCAAGTCTCCGCTTCCGGGTGTTATTCTGGAAATCAAGGTGAAAGAAGGAGATACCGTGAAACGCGGACAGACATTGCTCGTGCTCGAAGCCATGAAGATGGAAAACGACATCAAGGCCGACCGTGACGGTAAGGTAACCGCCATCAAGGTGAGCAAGGGAGAATCAATACTCGAAGGTACAGACCTTATAATCATTGAATAATTATGGGAGAATTTGCTAGTTTTTTACAGAATAACCTGGCCGATTTCTGGACTATACCGGCTTTCATAATGCCACGCTCCAGCATGTGGTGATGATTCTGGTCGGTATATTCTTCATCTATCTGGCCGTGGCAAAAGAATTTGAGCCGATGTTGCTGATTCCTATCGGCTTCGGTATCTTGATTGGTAACATTCCCTTCAATATGGAGGCCGGATTGAAAGTCGGGCTTTATGAGGAGGGTTCCGTATTGAACATTTTGTACCAGGGAGTCACGTCCGGCTGGTATCCGCCCCTTATCTTCTTAGGTATTGGTGCCATGACCGACTTCTCGGCCCTGATTTCCAATCCGAAGCTGATGCTGATTGGGGCGGCAGCACAGTTTGGTATCTTTGGTGCATACATGATTGCCTTGGCTTGGGGCTTCGACCCGATGCAGGCTGGAGCTATCGGTATCATTGGTGGTGCCGACGGTCCGACCGCTATCTTCCTTTCATCCAAGCTGGCACCTAACCTGATGGGAGCCATTGCCGTGTCGGCCTATTCCTACATGGCCCTTGTGCCGGTGATACAGCCGCCTATCATGCGTTTGCTCACTACCAAGAAGGAAAGACTGATTCGCATGAAAGCACCTCGTGCCGTGTCACACACAGAAAAGGTGATGTTCCCAATCGTAGGTTTGTTGTTGACCTGCTTCCTGGTTCCTTCCGGTTTGCCTTTGTTAGGTATGCTGTTCTTCGGTAACCTGTTGAAGGAAAGTGGTGTAACACGTCGTCTGGCTGAAACAGCCCGTGGTCCGCTGATTGACACCATTACCATTTTGTTAGGACTTACTGTAGGAGCTTCTACTCAGGCTTCTGAGTTCCTGACTGTGGATTCTCTGAAAATCTTCGGATTGGGTGCTTTGTCATTCGTTATCGCTACAGCTTCAGGTGTGATTTTCGTGAAGATTTTCAACCTGATTCTTCCGAAAGGTGATAAGATTAATCCGCTTATCGGTAATGCCGGTGTATCTGCTGTGCCCGACTCAGCCCGTATTTCTCAGGTAGTAGGTTTGGAATATGATCCAAGCAACTACTTGTTGATGCACGCCATGGGTCCGAACGTAGCAGGTGTAATCGGTTCGGCAGTCGCTGCCGGTATCTTGCTGGGATTCCTGATTTAAAAGATTACGATATCAGAACAGGGGGATGCATTTCACACATAATGCATCCCCCTGTTGTTTTGGTATAGCTCAGTTGAAGCAATGTCTTTTGACTTGTTCATTTTCTACAAGGCGTTTCTATAAAAATATCTTGACACGTTCGTGCCGAGACCTTGACACGTTGCTGATGAGAGCTCGTCACGTTCGTGTCGAGGTATTGTCACGTTCGTGCCGAGGTAAAATGGAAGTCTGTTCTTAGATAAAGTTATAGAATGTTTTTATCTAGCTTAATACTTTTTTCTATGTTCCATTCTAGTGTTTTCCGTTACTTTAAGTATTATTGTAGGGAACGTATCTGTCTTGGCTGATTATTGCTACATACTATTTTGAAAAGAAACCCGTCATTGATGTTAATTCTCAATGGCGGGTTTTTGCTATTGTGGTTTTATGCTAATTCCACAATATAATATAGTTTTATTGGTTAAGTAAACTGTCCGGGTTTTCAACATGGATTTCTGTTTCTGGAGTTTTAAGCTGAATAGCGTCCCAAGTCTTCCATATAGGAGATACAATATATTGTGGCTCTTGCATCTTGCCAAGTAATGCGGTAGCTTTTTTTACTTCGGCGTTTGTCTTGTCGAACAGGCTCCTGCATGGTGATGTCTCCGTGTGAGTCCTTGATAGTCTTTAGCAAGTAATAGGTGTAATAGCCTTGCTTCTTATCATGGTATACACTTGAAGTCTGGTCACCGCTACTGGATGAAAAACTGATAGTATTGCCTTGTGGCATGCCTAATTTAGGAACTACACGTACACCCTTTTGGGCGATAAGTGGGGCAGCACTCTTATATCCACCCTGAAACAAGCGTCCAAGAATACATAAGGCTCCTTTAACAGGATATGTGGCAAGTTTCTGATATAAGTCGGCTAGAGATATACCTAGGTGGATGTTTTTTCCGGTAATATCGACAGGAAGAAGATAAGCTTGCTTGGTAGCTTCATCATTATTTCCGTGTCCGGAGTAGTAGAAGAATAGTTCTGCATCCGGATCAGTGCTGCCATATTCAGTAGCCAGTCTAGCTGCTCATGCATCATACCGGCTGTTGCATTAGGAATCACTTTAATTTGACTTGCCGGTATTCCGAAAGTTCGTACACAATACTCTCTGAATATCATTGCGTCATTTACCGCGTATGGTACATTGATTTCGGCATTTGCTCCAGTCATACTGTAATCTTCATTTCCAATGATAAGTGCGTATCTGTGGTTGTTGACTGCACCTTCTGGGATACCCTCAAGCAGTTCACTCTTAAATGACAATTGAAAATCCTGTAGGTTGACTTTCCGGTTTGCCAGTTTACCGTTGGTTTTAATAGAATTTGCGGCAGTAAGATATTCACCCACTTTTACTTTGTAAGGCTTCGTTGATGAGTGAAGACTGAGTTTCTTCTACAGCTGTCAGCATAACGGCTACAGAATCTTCTGCAAATCGTTTGTTTACCAGGAAACCGTAATCCAATGTGGCAACTTCACCAGGAGCGATACTGTCAATCAGCATTTCCGGAGAGTCTGTTGTATACACATTCTTAGGCAGTGTGAAGTTGACCTTTACATTGCGTGCCGTTTTAGTACCGAAGTTCTGAAGTGCAATGGTCAGTTTACCATTAGAACCCAATGTAATAGATGAACCGTTTGATGCGAAGAACTGATGGTCGGCAATTTTCAGTCTTGGCATAGCATATTGGGGTCAATGGTCAGAATTCTGTCAATGGTATTCAGCAGTTTGGGCATATTGTTGGTTGCAATATGAACATTTACCAGGTTATACAGAAAGTCGAGCGAAACAGGGTATTTGCTGATCGCTTTTTCCAGAATATTCTCTTGTTCGGCATAATTCTTCTGACTCATGTAAATCATGTTCAGATATACAAAGCAGTCCTTTTCTTGTGTGCTGTCACCTGATTCCAAATAAATATTGAAATATCTTTTGGCAACATCAAGTTTTTTCATGTTAAAAGCAGATACAGCTGCAAAATAGACTACAGAGTTATACCGGTCGTCCTTAGGTAGCAATTCGCTTCTAAACATAGGCATGTATCGGATGTCGATATATGCTGATGCGAAGTCGAGGGCCTTGAATGTTTCCTTTTGTTCGTAATAGTACAATGCGGCATTTAGAAGATACGGATACATGGAACGTAATCTGTTTTTAGTTCCATTGATGTAACTGACATTGTTTTGTTCTTTAGTTACCTGTATGAAATTGTTGTATGCTTCCAACAGGTAGGTATACATGCTGTTTGCATTGGCTCCTTTGTCTCTTTCGCTTTCGAAAAGCACATATTGCTGGTTTGCTCTTTTGTAAGCACTGCCTGCGTCTTGCGCTTGTACACTTAAAAGAGAAAAGAGGGCTATTGTGTATAAAAATAGAATTTTTCTCATCGCTTAATAAAGTTAAAAACAGAAGAACCGGAAAAAGCTTTCAGTTCTTCTGTCGTTTATATGATGGTAGTTATAGTCTTTCCCCTAATTATTTTGTAGCAGGAAATGCATCTACAATAACAAATTCAATGTTGATTTTTCTATATTCACCACCACGTTCTTTTGCTACCTCTACGTGATATTCAAATTCGTTGTTTGTGTTTTTTAGAGTCGTAATGTTATTCTTTACATAGTCCATTACGCCTGCAGCTCTCAGCAAAGCCAGCTGTTTATTTTGGGTAATTCCGCTTTCCTTTGTTACCGTAATATTGTCGAGGTTTCCATCTTTGTAGTACGGTTCATCAACAAATTCGCCATATTGTCCTTTATAGGCAATTTTGCTTCTGATAGGACTAGCGTCAGCCTGAACCTGTAATTACAATCTTCACCTGTTTGTTTTCACCCAGATATGAAGCAAATTCTCCTTCAAATGCATTCTTGATGATTTTCATCAAAGACATTGCAGCATTTGAACTTTGGATATCATATCCACCAGAAGGGAAGTCTTCTTTTGCAGAGAACTCTTTGTTGATTACTTCATACTGATAACCCACTTTTTTTTCGTACAAGATTTCATATTGTGGTTCCCCGTCATTTTCAAGCCATTCACCTTTTACTTCACTTCCGCTTAAAGAGAAAAAGCGGTTGTCTGTCTTTCCATTCTCATTCGTGAGAACTGTAGAGTTGGTCTGGCTTACTATGGTTCCAAATTCATCAGCTAAAGCCTTGATCTTCGCTCTGTCCAAAGCTATATTCTTGGCTTGTTCCAGTGACTGATTAGTAGGTACATAGTAAATGTATTCACCACAAACCTTCCTTGCTTTTTGGGCATAGAAGGCAAGTGGTAAAGCAAGAAGTATTATTAAGGAAAAAATCCTTTTTGTTATAGCAAAATTCATGGAAGAAGAAATCTTATAATAGCACTGATTATTTCAGGAGGTTATTGAGTTCTTCACTCAGATTGCTGCTTTCTTCTGCAAGTGATTTTCGGATGGCATTTTTAGCAACCTGTTTTGCTATTTCGCTATTATATGCAATTCTTATAAGTACTTCTTTATTTTTGTTGCTTAAAGTACAGTATACTTCCATTACAACGATGGTGCGTCCGATGCTTTGTGAAATAAGATTCTTGCTTGCCATGATACTCTTAGTAACAGAAGAAGCATCTTCAGCTGACAGCTGTGAGTTTGCTACTTGATTTTCTACAAGAGCTGTCATTTCTGTCTGAACCTGTGCTGCCAGATTTTGTTTGGCTAGTTCCATTGCCTGCATTTTTGCTCCATCGTAATTTTCTCCTGTACTGATAGCTTCCCCCATTAAGAATTTCTGATATCCGTTTTCGTCGTATTCATATTGCATGAGCACTACTGTCCATAAGAGTTGGCTAATCGGTCTTTGAATTTATTGAAATACAGTCTTTTAAGCAGTATTTTAGAATGAAACGGATTTGAATCGTAGCTTAGCGGTCAAATTGAAGGCCGCTTATGAACCAAGATAAATACGTATTCGCTCAACTTACTGCTTTTCTGAACAGGACTCAGTTCAACAACTTCGTTCGCAAGTATGATGGTAATCGCTACGTGAAACAATTCACTTGCTGGAATCAGTTACTTGCCATGATGTTCGGACAACTGAGCAATCGAGAGAGTCTTCGTGACCTAATTATTGCTTTTGAAGCGCATCGAGCCAAGCAATATCATCTTGGTTTGGGACGCAATCCAATAGCCAAATCCACCCTCGCTTATGCTAATCAACATCGAGATTACAGAATCTTTGAAGACTTCGCATTCCATATAATGAGAGAAGCTTGCGAAAAGCGATCAATCAATATCTTGGAGATTCCTGGGAAAAAGTATGCTTTTGATTCAACAACCATTCCGTTGTGTCTATCCACATTTCCCTGGGCAAAGTTTCGAAGAAAGAAAGGTGGTATCAAAGCTCATGTCTTATATGACATTGAAGCACAAGTTCCTGCCTTGTATACTGTAACTACTGCATCGAAGCATGACTCTACGGAAATGTACTCAATCCACTATGAACCAAATGCTTATTATATATTCGATAGGGCTTATGACTCTTTTAAGGAACTATATAGGATACATCTGACAGGTTCCTTTTTCGTAGTCAGAGAGCTAAAACGAATTTAAAATACACAATGGTCAAGTGGAAGCGTAGGATGCCTAAGAATATACTAACCGATGCTGAAGTGAAACTGGCTGGTTATCTTTCTGAGAAGAAATACCCCGAGTCATTCCGACTCATTCGTTACTACGATGAAGAGGATGACCGTGAGTTCACTTTCCTGACGAATGCAACACATATTTCTGCATTGGATATTGCCAGTCTCTATAAGAAAAGATGGTTGGTCGAGCTATTCTTCAAATGGCTAAAACAACACCTTAAAATAAAGAGATTCTGGGGCACAACGGAAAATGCTGTCCGCATTCAGATTAGTGTGGCAATCATTACTTACTGTCTCGTAGCTATTGTCCAACACGATATGCAATTGAAACGCTCAACTTATGAAGTTCTACAGATTCTGAGTATTTCGCTAACGGACAAAACTCATTTACGTGACCTGTTCGATAAGACTAATTTCAATGATATCAAAGAACTCGATTGTCCCCTTTTTGAAGGACTGTTTGATTAAATTTTTAACTCGTCCATTTTTATTGGACACTAATGATTCTTAGGAATGAATGAAAGGAGTGGATAAAGTTCAGATTCAATTTAAAATGATTGTAAAATGGAGTATATCTCATTTTACTATAGCTGATTATATAAGTTTTTGCAGCCCATTTTTGAAAATAGTAAATTGGGCTGCAAATGGGCTGCAAAAATCACTTTTTTAGTGCTTAATTAAGTGGCAATTGTTCTGCTTTGGGCTTGACTGTAATAGCCTTTGGAGGAACCATATTTCAGGTTGTTATAGTATCATTTTTCTTCTTACTTGATAAGACAAGATAACCAAAGAGAAGGCTATTAGAATATCCCTAAACTATGAATTACGGCAAATAAAAAAAACTCCTGCAACCACAAGGATTACAGGAGCTTATCTGTATTAAGTAACTTGAATTACTTGCTCAAAGCAGTAGCAACGTCAACTGCACAAGCCACTGTACATCCTACCATCGGGTTGTTACCGATACCCAGGAATCCCATCATTTCTACGTGAGCAGGAACTGATGAAGAACCAGCGAACTGAGCATCTGAGTGCATACGACCCATAGTATCGGTCATACCGTAAGAAGCAGGACCAGCAGCCATGTTATCCGGGTGAAGTGTACGACCTGTACCACCACCTGAAGCTACTGAGAAGTAAGGTTTACCTGCAAGAACACGTTCTTTCTTGTAAGTACCTGCAACCGGGTGCTGGAAACGAGTCGGGTTAGTAGAGTTACCTGTGATAGATACGTCTACACCTTCTTTCCACATGATAGCTACACCTTCGCGAACGTCGTCAGCTCCGTAGCATTTTACTTTTGCACGAGGGCCGTCTGAGTAAGCGATTTCTTTCACAACTTTCAGTTCGCCAGTGTAGTAGTCAAACTGAGTCTGAACGTATGTAAATCCGTTGATACGAGAGATGATCTGTGCAGCGTCTTTACCCAGACCGTTCAAGATACAACGCAAAGGTTCTTTACGTACTTTGTCTGCTTTAGCAGCGATTTTGATAGCGCCTTCAGCAGCAGCGAATGATTCGTGACCTGCCAAGAATGCGAAACACTTAGTTTCTTCGCGCAGCAACATTGCAGCCAAGTTACCGTGACCCAAACCTACTTTACGGTCATCAGCAACTGAACCCGGAATACAGAATGACTGCAAACCGATACCGATTGCTTCAGCAGCTTCAGCAGCGTTTTTGCAACCTTTCTTAAGAGCGATGGCGCAACCTACTACGTAAGCCCATTTTGCATTTTCGAAGCAGATAGGCTGAGTTTCTTCACAAGTTTTATAAGGATCAAGACCATATTGTTCGCAGATAGCGTTAGCTTCTTCGATGTCTTTGATACCGTTAGCGTTCAAAGCAGCAAGAATCTGTTTGATACGACGGTCCTGGCTTTCAAATTTTACTTCTCTAATCATAATGTTCTTTCCTCCTTATATTATTCGTGACGTGGGTCAATATGTTTAACTGCACCTTGTTCTGCTGTGAAGCGTCCGTAAGTACCAGTTACTTTCTTCAAAGCTTCGTTTGCGTCAGTGCCTTTCTTGATCTCATCCATGAACTTGCCCAGGTGAACGAATTCGTATCCGCAGATTTCGTCGTTCTTGTCAAGAGCGATAGTTTTGATATAGCCTTCAGCCATTTCCAGGTAACGAGGACCTTTTGCCAAAGTACCGTACAGAGTACCTACCTGGCTACGCAGGCCTTTACCCAAGTCTTCCAGACCAGCACCGATCATCAGACCGCCTTCAGAGAAAGCTGACTGAGTACGTCCGTACACAATCTGCAAGAACAATTCACGCATAGCCGTATTGATAGCGTCGCACACCAAGTCAGTGTTCAATGCTTCCAAGATGGTTTTTCCTGGCAGGATTTCAGATGCCATGGCAGCTGAGTGAGTCATACCAGAGCAACCGATTGTTTCAACCAATGCTTCCTGGATAACACCTTCTTTTACGTTCAGTGTCAACTTGCAGGCACCCTGCTGAGGAGCACACCAACCAATACCGTGAGTTAAACCAGAGATGTCTTTAATTTCTTTTGATTTAACCCATTTTCCTTCTTCAGGAATTGGAGCTGGACCATGATTAGGTCCCTTTTTTTACAACACACATGTGTTCAACTTCGTGTGAATAAGTCATATTCTTTACGTTTTATTGGTAATAAAAAATAGGTATTTCGTAAACCCTGAATTAGGGAATTTCTTCCTTAATCCATTCGCAAAGTTAGTCGTTTTATTTCGTTCTGCAACGGGTGAAACCAAACTTTTTGTTACATTTTAATGATATTTTTTCGGTTTGGGCTGTTTTGCAAACTCCGGTTGACAAAATATTTTTCATCTTCTGAAAGAAACTTGTATCTTTGCCCTGAATACAGCAAAGATACCCTGTTATGGGTTTGCATAGAGATAGGTAACAATTATTAGGTATAGAATGGAAATGAATCAGATTACGGTTTCGGATGCGGATTTGCGCAAAGGGGCAGAAGAGGGAATGGATGCTTTTTGAAAGTATTTATCGATAAATACCTGGAGGTGACAGGAGGAAAGATTAATGCGGATACCATGCCGTTGCTGAACGGGTATCAGCATACTTTGTTAGGCTATCATTTTTTTCGGGAGGAAGTAATGGAAGGAGGTTTCGTACAGCTTATCCAGAATGGATACGGACCGTATATTTTTGATAATCCGTTTGCCAAAGCGATGCGTATGTTTGGGGCAAAAGAGTTTTCAAAGTTAATATACGAGGCTAAAAAAATATACGATGCTCATCGTGAGGATTTGGAGAAGGAACGTACGGAAGAGGAATTCATGGCTATGTATGAGCAATATGAAAGCTTTTGATGATTTGGAAGAGCAATATATGGAAGAGGAGGAGCAGATTACCGCACAAATAGCAACGTATGTAGACGAGCATTTGGATAGTTTTGCAGAAGTAAAATAATTATGAAAGGTTTATTTGTGTTAAAATAACACTGTTCCCGTGCAGTCTTTTTTTCTTTTCGTATTTATTTTGTGAATTTTAAATCTAAAAATATTTATTAAACTAAAGATAAGAGTAGAATAGAGTATGAAAAAAACAGAAATTGGCAGTCATTTTTGCTGCATTATTAACAATGGCAGGGTTTAGTTCTTGTTTGAACTCAGAAGATGATGGAATTAGTGAATATTACGGTTATTTGGAAGTGAATTCAGGCTGGGGTAATGTGACTTTCTCAACTCCCGATGGCTTACAATTTGTTCCTAATAAGACTGTTACTACTACTGCTAGTTCTAAGTTGGCTTTTGTTTATTGCCAGTATAATGATGTGGATTTGACTGCAGAAACAGAAAAATTACCGGTCACATTGTTAAGCGACCCGGTTTATTTGAACGATTTAGGTTATGCTGAATCAATCTTACCTGATGTAACTTCTACAGTTTCTCTCTATTCTTTAGGAGAAAATGGTGGCGGAGTATGGGGATATAATAAATATTTGGTTTTGACTCCTGCCTATTTTCTGAAAAAAGGTACTACCAATGAAAATTTAAGTACAGAGTTGGTAAATCACCATTTGAATGTGTATTATGTGCCTGAAGAAGATAACGTGACGACTAAGACCCTGAAGTTATATTTGCGTTATCAGCTTACGGGTATAGATGATTCTTCTACTGAAGAAGGTGCAGAAACATCTGAGGCTTGGGCAAATGATTATACAGTGAAATATTCAGATGCTGTTTATGTAAGTTTGTCTTCTTTACTGGCTCAATATGAGAATGCTCATGGAGAGAAGCCCGAAAAACTGGAAGTAGATTACGAATATAATAATAACAGTTACACTGTACCGACAAAAGATACCAATAAAAAACGTACTAAGACGGTTGTGTATAATTTGTATAAAGAAACTGCTGCTAATTAATAATAAACATAAATCGTAAAGATAAGAATCGGCATTATAAAATGGCTTATACAGCTATTTATAGTGCCGATTTTATTTTTGAAAAAACGCCCTTGCGTTTACATTCAAACGTCAAAGAGTTTGGAGTTAAACGCAAGGGCGTTTTAGTTGAAACACAAAAGAGTTTTGTTTTAAACGTAAGTGCATTTTGGGGGACGTTAAAACACCTCTCTGAAAGTCTTTTCCATACACTGTTTTTCTCTGAATTTTCTAGGCTGATTTTATTTTGGGAATACCGAATTTTAAATAGCTTGAAAAGATAAGTCCCTCTTTCCTTTATCTCATACTTTTTTGTAAATTTGCAATTCGTTTCATCGCATAATGAAAAGAATTGGGAATGAATTATAAAGAATTGTTCAATAAAATGGCATTTTTACTTTCTTCACCCGGACGCTTTTGGGAAAAAGAAGCGGCTGAAGGGCAGGGAAGCAGGATGATGTCGGAATACGTCTATCCGCTTATCGGATTGTGCGGATTGTCGGAATTTATAGGTACTTTTATCGGGCGTGATGTCAGTTCGGAGTTTTTCCAGTGGGCCTTGACACGCTGTTGTGCCATAGCCGTGTCTTTGTTTGGTGGATTTTTTGTTGCGGTGTATCTGCTGGATAAAATCAGCTGGAACCTGTTCAATAAGTATATTCCAAAGGAAACTCTTCAAGTGTTTGTGGGGTATTCTATGACGGTTCTGTTTGTGCTCGATATGGTAAATGGACTGATTTCCATTGAAATACTTCACTGGATTCTTCAGCTGTACACTGTGGCTGTGGTGTTTGAAGGGGCACGACGTTTTTTGGAAATTCCGGAGAGTAAGTTGACTTTCTATACGGTTGTCGCCTCCATTCTGATACTGCTTTCTCCGGTGATGATAGAATTTGTGTTTAATAAATTGTCTGTAATTTTGAATTGATGAGACCTGTTTCAAATAATATTAATATCAAGAACAAGCGGGCGTCGTTCGATTATGAATTTATCGATACGTACACGGCCGGAATTGTGCTGACCGGAACGGAAATCAAGTCTATCCGGCAGGGAAAGGCCAGTCTGGTAGATACTTTCTGTTTCTTTTCCCGTGGAGAACTGTGGGTAAAGAACATGCACATTGCAGAGTATTTCTACGGTTCTTATAACAATCATACGGCTCGTCGTGACCGTAAACTGCTGCTGACAAAGAAAGAATTGCGCAAGTTGCAGCGTACTTCTGATGAGCCTGGTTTTACAATTGTGCCGACTCGCATGTATATTAACGAGCGGGGACTTGCCAAGGTAGTCATTGCGCTGGCCAAAGGTAAGAAGCAGTATGACAAACGTCAGACGTTGAAGGAAAAAGAAGACCGACGTATGATGGACCGTATGTTCAAACGCTAAATTAAATAATAGTGCACGAAAACTATGCAGACAAAGACGATACAACAACTGATACGGGAACGTATTCTGGTGCTCGATGGGGCCATGGGTACGATGATACAGCAATATAATCTTTCGGAAGCCTGATTTCCGGGGAGAACGTTTTAAGGATATTCCCGGGCAATTGAAAGGGAATAATGACTTGCTGTGTCTTACTCGTCCGGAAGTAATAGAAGATATTCATCGGAAATACCTTGTGGCAGGTGCCGATATTATTGAAACCAATAGCTTTAATGCCACTTCGGTGTCAATGGCCGATTATCATGTGCAGGCTTATTGTCGGGAAATCAATCTTGCGGCAGCACGTTTGGCACGCCGGATGGCCGATGAGTTTACAGCATTGAATCCGGAAAAGCCGCGTTTTGTGGCGGGCTCTGTAGGGCCTACCAACAAGACTTGTTCCATGAGTCCGGACGTAAATAACCCGGCTTTTCGTGCGCTGACTTTCGATGAATTGCAGGCAGCTTATTGTGAGCAGATGGACGCTTTGCTGGAAGGGGAGTGGATGCCCTGCTGATTGAGACTATTTTTGACACGCTGAATGCCAAGGCGGCTATTCGGGCAGCTGAATTGTCGATGGAAAAAAACCGGACGTAGGGTACGTTTAATGCTGTCGGTTACCGTGTCGGACATTGCCGGACGTACGTTGTCGGGACAGACGTTAGATGCCTTTTTAGCTTCGGTGGAGCATGCGGACTTGTTTTCTGTCGGATTGAACTGCTCATTTGGTGCCCGTCAGTTGAAACCTTTCCTGGAGCAGCTTGCTTCACGTGCGCCTTATTATATCAGTGCTTATCCGAATGCCGGATTGCCGAATTCGCTGGGACAATATGACCAGACTCCCGAAGATATGGCTGCCGAAGTGAAGGAGTATATCGAAGAAGGACTGGTGAACATTATCGGAGGATGCTGCGGTACGACGGAACAATACATTGCCAAGTATCAGGATTTGATACAAGGAGTACAGCCCCGTGTGCCTGTGAAGAAGCATGCACATTTGTGGTTGTCGGGATTGAGTTGCTCGAAGTTTCTCCGGAAATCAATTTCGTCAATGTAGGTGAGCGCTGTAACGTGGCAGGTTCACGCAAGTTTTTGCGACTCATTAATGAGAAGAAATACGATGAGGCTTTGTCGATAGCCCGCAAGCAGGTGGAAGACGGCGCTTTGGTCATCGACGTAAATATGGACGATGGCTTGCTGGATGCCGCACAAGAGATGACTACCTTCCTGAATCTGGTGGCTTCAGAACCTGAAATAGCCCGTGTGCCCATTATGATTGACTCTTCCAAGTGGGAAGTGATACGTGCCGGACTGAAATGTGTGCAGGGAAAATGTATCGTCAACTCTATCTCCTTGAAGGAAGGAGAGGAGGTCTTTATAGCGCATGCCCGTGAGGTGAAACAGCTCGGAGCGGCAGTCATCGTCATGGCTTTTGACGAGAAGGGGCAGGCCGATACGTACAGTCGCAAGATTGAGGTGTGCGAACGGGCATATCGCATTCTGGTAGATAAGGTAGGATTTGCTCCTGAAGATATCATTTTCGACCCTAATGTGCTGGCCGTAGCTACGGGTATTGAAGAGCATAATAATTATGCGGTCGATTTCATTCAGGCTACCGGATGGATACGTAAGAATCTGCCGGGGGCTCATGTCAGTGGAGGTGTGAGCAACTTGTCGTTCTCTTTCCGTGGCAACAACTACATTCGTGAGGCTATGCATGCCGTATTCTTGTATCATGCCATTCAGCAGGGAATGGATATGGGAATTGTCAATCCGGCTACGTCTGTATTGTATACGGATATTCCGCAGGATATTCTGGAACGGATTGAGGATGTCGTGCTGAACCGTCGGCCGGATGCTGCAGAACGCTTGATTGAAACGGCAGAACGGTTGAAGCAGGAGAAAGAAGGTACTGCTTCTCAAGAAGGAAATGCATCGGCACAACTGCTGTGGCGGAATAACACTACGGTGGAAGAACGGCTGCAATATGCGCTGGTGAAGGGACTTTCGGATTATTTGGAGGAAGACCTGCAGGAGGCGCTTTCACGTTACCCGAATGCGGTGAGCATCATCGAAGGACCGCTGATGGCAGGTATGAATCATGTAGGAGACTTATTCGGTTCGGGAAAAATGTTCTTGCCGCAGGTGGTGAAAACTGCACGGACCATGAAAAAGGCGGTAGCTATTCTTCAGCCTTATATCGAGGCAGAAAAGGAAGAAGGTGCCCGCAGTGCCGGAAAGGTGCTGGTAGCTACGGTGAAGGGCGACGTGCACGACATCGGAAAGAACATCGTGTCGGTGGTCATGGCGTGCAACAACTATGAAATTATAGATTTGGGTGTAATGGTGCCTGCCGAGCAGATTGTAGAAACGGCTATCCGTGAAAAGGTGGACATCGTAGGGCTGAGTGGACTGATTACTCCTTCGCTAGAAGAAATGGTGCATGTGGTGACTGAACTTCAGCGGGCTGGACTGGATATTCCGGTGATGATTGGCGGGGCTACCACTTCGAAGCTGCATACGGCACTGAAGATTGCTCCAGTATATCATGCACCGGTAGTATACATGAAGGATGCTTCACAAAATGCATTGGTGGCTGCCAAGTTGCTGAATCGTGAGCAACGTCCGGCTTTTGTGGAAGCTTTGAATGAAGAATATCAGGCTTTGCGTGAAAAGAACCGTCAGAAAACGGTACAGACGGTTTCACTTGCGGAAGCTCAAAAGAATAAACTGAACCTTTGGGATTAATTATTTACTCATCGTATTATGAATGTACAGATAGAAGAAGGCTGGAAAAAGGCACTGGCGCCGGAGTTTGAAAAAGATTATTTTGTCCGGTTGACCGATTTTGTCCGTCAGGAGTATCAGCAGACTACGGTATATCCTCCCGGAAGATTGATTTTCAATGCATTCAACCTTTGTCCTTTTGATAAGGTGAAAGTGGTGATTATCGGGCAGGACCCGTATCACGGACCGGGACAGGCGCATGGTTTGTGTTTTTCGGTGAACGACGGGGTAGCATTTCCTCCTTCTTTGCAGAATATATTCAAGGAAATCCACGATGATCTGGGTATGCCGATTCCTGCCAGTGGTAACCTGACTCGTTGGGCCGAGCAGGGTGTGCTGCTGCTGAACGCTACCTTGACGGTGCGTGCCCATCAGGCTGGTTCACATCAGCGCAGAGGTTGGGAGGAGTTTACGGATGCGGCCATCCGTGTGCTGGCTGAACAGAAAGAACATTTGGTGTTTATCTTGTGGGGGGCTTATGCGCAGAAGAAAGGAGCGTTTATTGACCGCAACAAGCATCTGGTGTTAACTTCTGTGCACCCGTCTCCTTTGTCGGCTTATAACGGTTTCTTTGGAAACAAGCATTTTAGTCGCACCAATGAATACCTGGTGGCTCATGGAGAGACTCCTATCAACTGGTAAGAAACAACAAATCAATAAATACGCAAAAAGAAATCCCCTTGCTCCACCCATAAAACGGAGCAAGGGGATTGTTATTTTATATGATGATCTATGTGTTTGTCAGATAAGTTGCATACCCAGTCGTGCGCATTCTTCACGCATATCTTCCGGCCAGATGCTGGCTTGGATTTCTCCGATATGTGCCTTCTTCAGATAAAGCATACACAAGCGTGACTGTCCGATACCTCCTCCAATGGTCAGAGGGAGTGTGTCGTTTAGCAGGCGCTGGTGGAAATACAGTTTGGTACGTTCTTCTTTTCCGGCTAATTCCAATTGCTTGAGCATGGCAGCCTTGTCCACACGGATACCCATGGAGGAAATTTCCAGTGCGCGTTGCAGCACGTCGTTCCACACCAGCAAGTCACCGTTCAAGCCAGGAAGCCCTGTTTTGGGATCTACAGTGGTATAATCGTCGTAGTCCGGAGCACGCAGGTCATGGTTGTCCGTTACTCAAAGCTTGTTTCCGATTCCGATGATGAAAACGGCTCCAAAACGTTCTGTAATCAGGTTTTCGCGTTCCTTGGTAGTCTTATCAGGATACATTTGCAATAAGTCCTCTGAATGAATGAAATGTACATCGTGGGGCAGGAATGACTTAATCTGTGGATACATTTCACAAATCATGTACTCTGTGCGGCGCATGGCTGCATAGATACGGGTCACAATACTTTTCAGGAAGTCTACTGTACGTTGTTCCGGTGTAATAACCCGTTCCCAGTCCCACTGGTCTACATAAAGAGAGTGTATGTTGCCTAACTCTTCATCGGCACGTATGGCATTCATATCGGTATAAATTCCGTAGCCGGGTTCAATCTGATAGTCGGCTAAAGTGACACGTTTCCACTTGGCCAGTGAGTGAACTACTTCTGCCTGCTGGTCTCCCAAGTCTTTGATGGGGAAGGCTGACAGGGCGTTCCGTACCGCTCAAATCATCGTTGATTCCCATTCCTTTTAGTACAAACAAAGGAGCAGTAACACGGCGCAAGCGAAGTTCGGACGAGAGATTTTGCTGGAAAAACTCTTTAATTTGCTTGATGCCCAAAGGCTCGGTCTGCTTCATATCAAGCAGCGGCTTATAATTGGCTGGTTTTATAAGGTAACTCATGTGTGAATCTCTTTAAATGTTTATTTGCTTGCAAAGATAGGTGTATTTTATAAATATGCAAGTGATTTTTGAAATAAGTTGTCAAAATGTTTTTTATTTCTTTTTGCTTGCTGATAAAGTGAAAAGGGATTGGTGGAAATGAAAAATGTCATTCTGGAAATTTCTTTCCGGAATGACATTCTATTATGTAATGTAAAGAAAGGTTATTTAGCGATTCTTGTACATATTCTCGTAGTAGTTCTGATATTCTCCGCTGGTTACATTTTTCACCCATTTCTGGTTGTCAATACCATCGGATTGTTTTTACAATACCATCTTCAAATTTTGTTTCAGGTGTCCATCCGGCTCGCGTGATTTTTGGTCGGGTCAATGGCATAACGCTGGTCATGTCCGAGTCTGTCCTTGACAAAAGTAATCAGCGAATCGTTAATCCAGTCAATGCTGATTTGTCCTTCAGGAGTCATTTCCTTCTTTTTAAGTATATTCCGGTATTCCGGTTGCTCGGTCATTATTTGATGAATGGTTGCAATGGTCAGTTTAACGATTTCAATATTCTGTTTTTCGTTATGACCTCCTACATTATAAATTTCACCATCCTTTCCGTTATGGATAATCATGTCGATAGCTTTACAATGACATCTTCCACGTAGAGCCAGTCGCGTACGTTGGTACCGTCTCCATATACAGGCAGACGTTTTCCTTCCAGAATATTCTTGATAATGAGAGGAATCAGTTTTTCAGGGAAATGGTATGGTCCGTAGTTGTTGGAGCAGCGGCTGATAGTGACAGGCATTTTATAGGTGTCACGGTAAGCCATTACGATTAAATCAGCACTGGTTTTTGAGGCGCTGTACGGACTGTGCGGACAAAGCGGAGTTTCTTCGGTGAAATATCCTTCTGTCCCTAAAGAACCATATACTTCATCAGTAGAAACCTGGTGGAATCGAACGCCTTTTTTCCAGGTAGGATAGCCGTTTTCATCTTTTCCTGTGACCCATGCACGACGGGCTGCATCCAGTAGGTTCTGTGTTCCCAAAATGTTGGTCTGTAAGAATAATTGCGGATTTTCGATGCTGCGGTCCACATGACTTTCAGCTGCAAAGTTTACGATGTAATCAAACTTGTAGTCAGCAAATAACTGGTCGGCCAAATTACGGTCACAGATATTTCCTTTTACAAAGAAGCAACGTTCGTTGCCGATGTCCTGTGAGATTGTTTCCAGGTTCCCGGCATATGTCAAAGCGTCGAGAATTACAATCTTGATGTCGTCATGTTTGCCCAGAATATATTTTATATAATTGGCTCCGATGAATCCGGCAGCTCCAGTAACTAGATAAGTTTTCATATAGAGTTTTATTTTGAATGCAAATTTCGGAAAGTTTTTTGGATGTGACAAGACTTTTTTGTTTTAATCATTCAATTCAATTACCTCCAGGTCAGAGAAATTTCCGTTTTCTATGTTGAATCGTACAAAGTGTGCGTACCCGATGAAAACCATATTTTCCGGCAGGCTCCCGGGTTGATATTGAGTAGCCCCAGGTTGCGGTCGTATTTAACTTTTAGAATGTGTGAATGGCCACTGATAAACAGCTTTGGGGGATGTATCATAAGTGTTTCCCGAATGGAAGAATCATACTTTCCAGGATAACCTCCGATGTGTTTGATGAGTATGTCGGTACCTTCCAGTTGGAAACGGTTGATTTCTGGGAAGCGTATACGCAAGTCTTGTCCGTCGATGTTGCCATAGACAGCTCTCAGTGGACGAAAATCCGCCAGACGTTCGGCTACCTCCAATGAACCGATGTCGCCGGCATGCCATATTTCGTCACAATTTTCGAAATATTTCAGGTAACGTTTGTCCCAGTAGCCGTGGGTATCCGATAAGAGTCCGATTCTTTTCATTTTTCTTTTGCTTTTGTCCGGCAAAGATACTACATTTGAAAAAACCTTGAATGATTTCAGTATATGGAAAAACACTATAATTATTTCAACCGAGATATAAAAGCTGGTTGTCATTTAATCACCGCGTATTGCTGGAGGCAGATGATGATACGCTTCCTCTGTTCGAAAAAGAATTAATTTCATAGCTATTTATTCGTCGAATCTTGAAGAGTTTTATCAGGTTCGTGTGGCGGAACATAAAGCGGTAGCATCTGGAGGTAAGAGTGAAGACATGACTGTGGAGGAAGCTCATAATCTGATTCGGCAGATTACGGATACGGTGAACCGTCAGTTGGAAGACCGTGTACGCATCTATGAAGAAAAGATTCTTCCGGCATTACGACGTAATCATGTGGTGTTTTACCAGAGTAAAAGCGAGGTGGAGGATTTTCATAAGGAGTTTGTGCATCGCTTTTTTTATGGAAGAAGTGTTTCCCTACATTCAGCCGGTGAAAATCGATTCGGATAATGTGCGCTTTTTCTTGAGGGACAGACGTTTGTATCTGGCTGTAAGGGTATGGAAAGATGCGCAGGAGAAGCCGGAATATTATATTATAAAAATGCCTTATAGTAAGGTGCCCCGCTTTGTGCAGCTTCCTTCGCATGAGGGATATTATTACCTCATGTTTCTGGAGGATATAATTAAGGCCAATTTGAAAGAGGTGTTTATTGGCTACAAGGTAGAATGCAGTTATTGTTGTAAGATTTCACGTGATGCTGATGTGTTTGTAGATGATGTACCTGCTGAGAGCATGGTGGAAAAATTGAAGGAGAAGGTGAAGAAGCGGAAGATTGGCGCTATCTGTCGTTTTGTATATGACCGGAAAATGCCGGATGATTTTCTGGATGCCTTGGTAGAAGCATTGGGTATCAACCGGGAAGAGCTTGTGCCGGGCGACAAGCATCTGAATCTGGAAGACTTGGCATCCCTTCCCAATCCGAATCCGGATATTCCGGCCATTGTCAAGCCGCAGCCGATGTTCTTGCCTGGAATGAACGAAAACCACTTTATGTATCGTCGGATAGCCAAACGGGATATGCTGCTTTATTATCCGTATCACAGTTTTGAACATTTCATTCATTTTCTGTATGAAGCCGTTCATGATCCTTTTGCCGTGAAATTATGATTACGCAGTATCGTGTGGCGGAACATTCGGAAGTGATTAATGCCTTGATTGCTGCCGCACGAAACGGGAAGCATGTCACGGTGTTTGTAGAGTTGAAGGCTCGCTTTGATGAGGAAAATAACTTGGCTACGGCCGAATTGATGCGGAAGGCGGGTATTGACATTATATTCAGCATTCCGGGACTGAAAGTACATGCCAAGGTGGCATTGATTCTCCGGAAGAATGACAAGGGAGAACGGTTAAGAAGTTACGCGTATGTCAGTACGGGTAATTTTAATGAGAAGACGGCAAAGATTTATGCAGACATAGCTTTGTATACCTGCAACAAGCAGATTGTGGATGACATGTGCACTCTGTTTAAGGTCTTGCGGAAAGAAGTGACAGAACCTCGTTTCAAACGCCTGTTGATAGCACGGTTCAATCTGCTTCCGGAATTAAAAGCTCTGATTCAACAGGAAATTGATTTTGTAAAAGAGGGAAAGCCTGGCCGGATTATTTTGAAGATGAACGCTTTGCAGGATACGGCTATGATAGATGAGCCTGTATCGTGCCAGTGAGGCAGGGGTACAGATTGATTTGATTGTAAGAGGAATCTGCTGCCTGGTGCCGGGAGAATCGTTTAGTAGGAATATTCGGGTTACCCGTATTGTGGACAGTTTCTTGGAGCATGCCCGTGTGTGGTACTTCGGGAATGGAGGTGACCCGTTGGTTTTTATCGGTTCGCCCGACTGGATGCGTCGCAATTTGTATCGTCGTATCGAGGCGGTAACTCCTATTCTCGACGGCAGGCTTCGTCGGGAACTGACAGACATGCTGGAACTTCAACTGTCGGCCAACCGGAAGGCATGCTGGGTAGACAATCAGTTGAGGAATATCTTTAAAAGAAAACCGGGTAACGATGATGTGCGCGCACAGTACGATTTTTATGAATATTTGAAAAACAAGTTGGCTGAGAACTAATCAGCCGACTTGTTTTTGTTTTCTGATATAAGCAGTAATTTGTCTCCTGGTTTCAATTCCATTTGTCCGTTGGGAATCAGGAACTCACTGCCACGTTTCACGAGCATAACCAACGTTCCTTTGGGAATCTGCATTTCGGCCAGTCTGTTTTTATTTTCCAGCATTTCGGCTGTCAGGGTGAGGTCATTCAGGCGGGTGTCGATTTCTTCCGGCAGTTCCACTCCAAATTCATTCCCTTCTTTAGGTGCGGCAAGTCCAGCTGCAGGATTTTTGCCGCTTTGTAATGGTCATCCCTGAATGACCAAAGACAGAAGCGTGATGAAGAATACAATGTTGAACAATTGCTGCGAACCTTCAATCTGTGCCAATACCGGATAAGTCGCAAAAATGATGGGGGTAGCTCCTCTCAGTCCCACCCACGAAACAAACAGTCTGCCTTTATTCGTAATGTTACGGAAAGGTAGCAGGCAGAGGAATACGCTGAGCGGACGGGCAACGAGAATCATAAACACACCAATCAGTAAGGCTACCGCTGCGATATCGAGCATTTCGTGTGGGTTGACCAGTAGTCCTAAAGTAAGGGACATGATAATTTGGAAAAGCCAGGTCAGTCCGCTCATAAAGGTATTGATTTCTTTTCGGAAAGCCAGTCGGGTGTTTCCAAGAATGACTCCCATGATGTAGACAGCCAGATAGGCATTTCCTTTCAGCAGGTCCGTAATGGTGAAGGTAATGAATACCAGGCTCAACAAGAGGATTGAGTAAAGCGAACTGTTGGACAGGTTGATGCGGTTTATCAGCCATACGCTGAATCGTCCCATGGCGTAACCGATGACTCCTCCGAAGAAGAACTGCACGAGCAGGTCTTTGGTAATCAGTAGAAAATCAGGATTACTTCCACTTGAAATCACTTGTATCAGTACGATGGTCAGCATGTAGGCCATCGGGTCGTTACTTCCACTCTCCAATTCTAGCATGGGGCGTAGATTCTGTTTCAAGTTTATGCGCTGGGAGCGGAGTAGGTTGAACACGGAAGCAGAGTCTGTAGACGACATGGTAGCGGCAAGCAGCAAGGAACTAAGCAGGGTTAATTCTATGTTGGTTCGGTTCCAGTCGGAAATATAGAATATAAATATACCGGTCAGCAAGGTTGTAAGCAATACACCGGCAGTTGACAGTACAATACCGGGAGTAAGGATGGGTTTGATTTCGTTGTATTTGGTATCCATACCTCCGGAAAACAGGATAATACTTAGTGCCATCATTCCAATGAATTGCGCGTCTGAAGCACTGTTGAATTGCAGTCCGAGTCCGTCACTGCCAAAACACATTCCTACTATCAGGAAAAGTAGAAGAGTGGGAATACCAAACCGGTATCCGGTTTTACTGATGAGAATGCTGGAAAAAATAAGGATAGAGCCAATCATCAGTATGTTTTCAGCTGTAAAAATCATGATTATGTAATAATAAATAAAGTAATGTGAATGTTGTATATGTATTATAATGTTCAAAGGTAAGAAAATGTTTGGCAGGCAAATGCTTTTTGTAAAGATTTTTGTGAATCTATTGTCTCTTCTGTAGTACTTTTTCAGTATGTACTTGCTAAAAGTGGAAAATTCTACGACAAATTCTCTGTTTCACACTGTGAAATACAAAAACCATAGTGTGGGATACATATTTCACACTGTGGGATATAAATCTCGCACTGTGAAACAGAGAACTTTTTCCTACGTTTTGTAGAATGTATGAGGAGAAAATTAGGAATATGTAGGGCAATTTATACTTGTTTGTGGAATGGTACTATAATTCTATAGAAATTTATTTTTGTTTTCAAGAAAAAATGTATATTTGCAATGTTTTGTTCCGTATTGATTTCCGGTTTGGCGAAATCGCGGATGAAAAGGGAATCGGGTGAAAGTCCCGGACAGTGCTCCAGACATTTACGTTTGTCTACCCTCTGCAAGGCCACTGTCTTTTAAATGAAGATGGGAAGGCAAGACAAACGGGAGTAAGTCAGAAGACCTGCAAAACAAAGTCATGCTTGCATTCTCGAGGAAAGAATGGCAAGAACGTGCGTAATGTAGAATTACAATTAAAACTTAAATGAACAGATTGAAGAAACTGGCTATTACTGTCGGCTGTCGCTTTCTTATAGCTATGTGTCTTTGCTTGTTTGCAGGTGTAGATATTATTTATGCCCAACATGCGGACTCTGATAGTATTACAGGAAAGGTGCACCAGATTCCGGATGTGACGGTGAGTGTAAGAAAAACGCCTCAGGCTGTTAAAGCTACCTCTCCATACAGGTAATGGGAAAAATGGAAATGGAGCGTTTGGGTGTGCATGAGGTGGCTGATGCGGTGCGTCATTTCTCTGGAGTGACAGTGAAAGATTATGGCGGTATCGGAGGATTGAAGACTATTTCGGTCCGCAGTTTGGGAACTCAGCATACAGGAGTGATTTATGATGGGGTAGCTGTTAGTGATTGTCAGTCAGGGCAAGTCGATATATCACGTTTCTCGTTGGATAACGTATCTCAACTTACCATGACTATTGGGCAAAGTGATGATATATATCAGACTGCACGTGCTTTTGCTTCTGCTGGCGTATTGACTATTCAGACTTCCAAACCTGATTTTCAGGAAACATCTTATCATGTGAATGCAAATTTGAAAGCGGGCTCATTTGGGCTGGTCAATCCCTCCGTTTTGTATCATCAAAAGGTGACAGATAATACCTCTTTATCGTTTTATGGTGATTTTTTGCGTGCAGATGGTAATTTCCCTTTTAAAATGTGGAATGGGAATACGCTGATAGATAGTAAGCGAAACAACAGTGATATACGGACTTATCGTGCAGAAGCTACTTTGTATACAAGTTTTACTCCTAAACAGGACTTGCAAGTGAAAGCCTATCTTTTTGATTCGGAACGCGGACTTCCGGGAGGGGTGATTTATGATAATCCGTATGCGGCAGAACGGCTTTTTGATAAAAACTATTTCGGACAGTTCCGGTATGAAAATCGTTTTTCTGACCGACTTAAACTACAGGCTTTGGGTAAGTTCAATTACAGTTGGAACCGGGATTATAATGATGAGGCCTCAGGTATAACCGATGACCGCTACCGGCAGACGGAAACCTATTTGTCGGCTACTTTATGGGGGGATTTGGGCAAAGGGTTTTCTTTGTCTTTGGCACAAGATTTTGCATATAATTATTTACATACTACCCTGGATCAATGTCAGTTTCCGCAGCGATATACGTTGTTAACTGCATTGGGTGCGCAATATCAGCGTAACTCGTTTACGGCAACCGCTTCTTTATTGAATACATATATTACGGAAGAAGTACGTATTGGAACTGCAGCAGCAGACCGTAAGCGCCTTTCTCCTGCATTTAGTGTTTCATGGAAACCTTTTGAGGAAATCGGATTACGCTTTCGGGCATCCTATAAAGATATTTTCCGTACTCCTACGTTCAATGATTTATACTATTTGGTGATAGGGAATAGCAGTTTACGTCCGGAAACAACCAAGCAGGGAAATTTGGGAGTGACTTGGAGCGGATCAAAGTTAGGTTTTCTTGATTTCCTGAGTCTGTCTGCCGATACCTATTACAACAAGGTAAAAGATAAGATTGTGGCTGTTCCCACTATGTTTGTCTGGAAAATGATGAATGTCGGGAAGGTGGAGACAATAGGGGTGGATGTAAATTTATCTGCTGAATCTCGTGTGACAGACTGGTTGAAATTTTATTTGACTACTAACTATAGCTTTATGCAGGCAGAGGATGTTACCGATCCGGATTCCAAGACATGGAGGAATCAGATTGTGTATACACCTCGACATTCTGGTGGTGGAAACTTTACCATTGAAACACCTTGGATAAATTTATCTTATAATGTCACTTATGCATCGGAACGATATACGTTGGCACAAAATTTACCGGATTATCGTATTAAACCTTATTCAGACCATGGTATATCGTTGTCGCGTAAATTCTCTTGGAAACGGCATCAAGCTGCGTGTACAGTTGGATGCCTTGAATCTTTCTGGCAAGAATTATGAGGTTGTTCGTTTTTATCCGATGCCTGGAAGAAATTACAAAGCTTTCTATTAATTACTATTTATAAATTAAATTGAGAAAAAAATGAAAAAGAATTGGCTTTATTCGATTTTGATGGCAATCCCTTTGATGAGTGGCTTGACTGCATGTAATAATGAGGATGATCCAAATCCTAACCCCTATCCAGAACCTACTACTACTTATGGAGTTCTTATATTGTGAATACTGGAAATTGGGGCGAATGATGGCTCTATTCAATGGTTTGATATGGAGAATCAAACGGTAAGTAATGATTTGTATCTTACTCAGAATAGTGAAGGTTTTGGCGATTTACAAGATTTATGTGTGTACGGTTCAAAAATGTATGCAATAGGGAGCGAATCTTCTAAAATAGAGATCTTAGATTTAAAAGGAAAATTGATAAAGAAATTACTGTTGACGACAGAAGATGGAAAACCTAAAGGTCCTCGTTATGTTACTTCAGGTGAAGGATGCGTCTTTTTTACAGCAACAGATGGAACTGTATCTCGTTTAGATACGTTGACTCAGGAAATAACTGGTATGGCTCAATTAGGTTATCAATATCCTGAAAGCTTTTGACTTATGCAAATGGAAGGCTTTATGTGAATATTTCCAATCGTGCTAATTCTGGATACATTGGTCAAATGGTAGCACTTGTGAATCCAAAATCAATGGAAAAAGAGTCGGAGATATCAGTAAAATTAAATCCTTATACCGTAATCTTTGATGGAAAAGATGGATATGTATATGTGGTTTCTAATGGTAATTATGCAGGAACTCCTGGATTGCCTGAAGAACAGTGGGTTTATCAGACTCTTCAAAGAATTGACGTACAGACAAACCAAGTGGAAGAAGTATGTAATGCCACTTATGCAGCAAAGAAGGGAGATAATATTTATGTATTGTACGCTGAATATTATTTGCCGGAAAGAAATTCTTGCTTTGTGTATAATGTAAAAACCAAGGAAAAGAAAGAGTTTATTAATAGTGAAGATATACCGTCTCCTGGAGGTATTGCAGTCGATCCTGTTTCAGAAGATGTGTATATTATTAATCAGCCTTATGGTTCTTTAAATGATGTATATATTTATTCTAAAGACGGACAGTTTAAGAAGAAAATAGAAACCGGAATCTATACAACTAACATCCGTTTCTTAGCTGAATAAGATTTATGAAACAAATTTTACTATCTGCCCATATAGTAATTATAGTCTTGCTTCTCTCTGCCTGCGGCGGAGGAGGCAAGACTTCTTCCGTTCAGGAGGAAGGAGATACCCTGAAGATGAGGTATGCCACCAACTTGTCTGTAGTAAGGTTCCCTGATTATACTATGGTTTCTATCCGTAACCCATGGGATACATTGAAAATATTGCATACTTATCTGTTGACTGATAAGACTCAGCCAGTTCTGGAAAATTTGCCGGAGGGGACTGTTGTAAGGGTTCCGTTAGAACGGGCCGTGGTGTATTCTGTGGTGCATGGAAGTGTACTGAAAGAATTGGGACAGGCAAAAAGTATCAAGGGAGTCTGTAACCTGGAATATTTCAAGATGCCGGAGGTACAGGATGGATGCCGGAATGGAGAAATTGTAGATTGTGGAAACGGAATGAATCCGGATATTGAAAAAATTATCGACCTTCGTCCGGATGCCATTATGCTTTCTCCGTTTGAGAATAGCGGGGGATACGGTCGGGTAGGTAAAGCTGGGGAGTACCCGTGATAGAATGTGCGGATTATATGGAAACCTCTCCGTTGGGGCGTGCGGAATGGTTACGCTTTTATGGATTGCTGGTAGGGCAGGAGCAGCGAGGAGATTCACTTTTTGCGCAAATAGAAAAAGAATATCTGACAGTAAAGAATTTGGCAGCGCAGGCTACTTCCCGTCCTACGGTATTAAGTGATTTGAAGTATGGCTCTGCATGGTATATTGCCGGAGGACAGAGTACTACAGGACGCTTGTATGCAGATGCCGGAGCAGATTATGTTTTTGCAGAATTGCCGAACAGTGGTTCTGTGCCGATGGCTTTTGAAGCTGTCTTCGATAAAGGAGAACATGCCGATTTCTGGTTGATAAAATACAATCAGCCACAAGATAAGACCTATAAGGAACTTCAGAAGGACTACTCGCTTTATACGCGTTTCAAGGCATTCCGCGAACGTCGGATTTATGGATGTAACACCTATCGGATACCTTTTTATGAGGAATCACCTTTTCATCCGGAGATATTGTTGAAAGATATGGTAAAAATATTCCATCCCGAGTTGCTGGAAGGCTATGAACCGAAATATTTTAGTAATTTAGCGGAATGATACATTCTGATAAAAAGCATTACGTGATATTCGGCACCCTGGCTCTTTTGATAGTGTTTTTAGTGGTAGCCAATTTATTTTTAGGTTCGGTAAATATTCCGGCGCAGGAAGTGCTGCGTATTTTAAGCGGCGAAGAGGCTGAAAAGGCAAAGGCTGGACGTTTATCGTTTGGGAATCGCGTTTCCCTCAATGCATCACGGCTTTGCTTTGTGGAGCAGCCTTGTCGGCTTCCGGACTGATGTTGCAGACGGTTTTCAGTAACCCATTGGCCGATTCTTCCATTTTAGGTATCAGTTCAGGAGCCAGCTTGGGAGTAGCGCTTGTGATGCTAGCCGGAGGAGGAACCATTGCCACAGGTGTGTTTACACTTTCCGGATTTTTTTCTGTCATATTAGGTGCATTTTTGGGTGCTGTAGCTGTGTTGGCTTTTGGTATTGTTTTTATCCTCTTTGATAAAAAGTAATGTAATGCTGCTCATAGCCGGTATCATGATAGGCTATATTACTTCTTCACTGATTTCTTTGTTGAATTTCTTTGCTACGGCAGAAGGAGTCCACTCGTATATGGTGTGGGGAATGGGAAACTTTGGTGGAATTTCTTTGGAGCAGCTTCCGGCCTTTTCGTTTGCTGACTGTGGTAGGCTTGTTAGTAGCAGTTATGCTTATTAAGCCTTTGAATGCCTTGCTTTTTTGGGGCCGCGCTATGCCGAAAATCTGGGAGTGAATATTCGCCGGGTACGTAACTTCTTATTGTTGGCTACCGGATTGCTGACTGCGGTAACGACTTCATTCTGTGGCCCTATATCTTTTATCGGTCTGGCAGTTCCTCATCTGGCTCGTTTGATGCTGGGTACCTCCAACCATAATTCGCTGATGCCTGTTACGCTGCTTGCCGGAGGAGCATTGGCATTGCTGTGTAACCTGATTTGCGTACTTCCGGGAGAGTCAGGAGTGATACCGCTGAATGCCGTAACTCCAATCTTAGGAGCGCCGGTCATTATTTATGTGATCATTAACCAACGTCGAATTCAATATTTTAACTGATGAGTCAATCGGAAATCGTGGTAGAGGGTCGTAACCTGACAATCGGTTATCAGGTAGGGAAAAAGCGGACGGAAGTGCATTCCGGTCTGAATTTTCAGCTTTTTCGTGGAGAACTGACATGTCTGCTGGGAGCGAACGGAGCAGGTAAATCTACCTTGCTTCGCACTTTGGCGGCTGCTCAACCGTCTTTATCTGGCGACTTGAAACTATTGGGGCGTGATTTGTCTGCTTACTCCGAACGTGAGTTGTCAAGAACCATAGGGGTCGTATTGACAGACCGTACGCAAGCAGGAGGGTTGACAGTATATGAACTGGTCGCCTTGGGACGACAGCCTTATACAGGATTTTTCGGACGTTTGAACAAAGCCGACAAGCAACTGGTGGAACATGCGCTGCAAGCCGTAGAGATAGCTCATAAGGCACGGTGCTATATGGCTGAACTTTCTGACGGAGAACGGCAGAAGGTAATGATTGCCAAAGCACTGGTGCAGGAATGTCCGTTGATATTATTGGATGAGCCGACCGCTTTCTTGGATGTGGTAAGCCGTATTGAAATCATGAATCTGCTGCATCGTCTGGCCATAGAGGAAAAGAGGGCTATTCTTCTGTCTACTCATGATATTGAACAGGCACTGGTCTTGTCTGACCGTCTTTGGCTGCTTTCTTCAACTGAGGGGTTGGAGTGTGGCGTGACGGAAGATTTGATATTGCGTAACCGGATGGATACCTTATTTGCCAATCATGCCCGGATTAAATTTGATTTGATGCACGGTGGCTTTTCTCCTGAAGTGTCGGGAGAGAAATCCATTGTGTTAAAGGCGGAAGATGAGGTGCTGCGTCATTGGGCACAAAATGCCTTGAACCGTCATCACTATTTTTGTCTGGATACTTGTTCTTCCGCTCAGAAGCCTGCCTTTACTGGATGTGCAAGCACCCGATATGCTTCTTTATACAGATGAAAACGGACGAACTACATGTTTTTCTACCTTTGAGGCATTACTTCATGATATATAATTATTAGTGAATAAGCTTATTTGAAAGATATTTGTTATTTTTGCTCGGTCTATTAGTTGGAAAAATAATAAATATATGGCAGTTGTGGTGAAAATGTCCGGTACATCTCCCGAATTATATAACTGTGTAGCCCCATTGGTGATGAATCCGGAAATTATTAAGTATAATCATAATTATCCCTTTAAAACCAATGAATCATTTATTTGGTTTGTGGCATTTTCTGTTAATCAGGTAGTCGTTTTTTTTCCTGTAGAGGTACGGAAAAAATCTTTGGTAATCAATAACTATTATGTCAGTAATGACGATGAAGATGTTTTTGTGAGCTTATTGGAGGCTGTGGATAATGATTTCTTGGGAGAAGAAAGGGACGTGGAGGCTGTTGTTCAGAAACCTCATGAATCATATTTCCGTACACACGGATTTGAAATAGAACGTGCGTGGAGTCTTGTATCTTAAAATGAGGAAGAAGCATGAAAACGAATGAAAAACCGAAAAATGTCTATGAACTGACACAAGAGCGTTTGGCTGTTCTTTTTTTAAAGAATTTGATAACATTTACGTGTCGTTTTCTGGAGGAAAGGACAGTGGTGTGCTGCTTAATTTATGTATTGATTATATACGTCGGCATCAACTGAATATAAAGTTCCTGGTGTCTTTTTTTTATGGATTATGAAGTGCAGTATGACCATACCATTGAGTTTGTTTATCGTATTTTGGAGAAGAATAAAGATATTCTTGATGTGTATCGGGTTTGCGTTCCTTTTAAAGTAAGGACGTGTACTTCCATGTATCAGCATTATTGGCGACCATGGGATGAGAAAGTACGAGATATTTGGGTACGAGAAATTCCTCAAAATGTGCTGAGGGCACAAGATTTTGATTTCTTTCATGAAAATATGTGGGACTATGAGTTCCAACTACGTTTTGCTGCCTGGTTGCATGAAAAGAAAAAGGCAGTACGTACAAAGCTTGTCTGGTTGGAATACGAACTCAAGAAAGTTATAACCGATGGCGTACCATTTACGGTGGTTTGAAGCAACAGCTTTATCACAATTATCAGTGGACTTCCAAGATTGCCAATGATGTGTATAATCTTTATCCCATTTATGATTGGAAAACGACTGATATCTGGACTGCAAATGGAAAATTCGGTTGGGATTACAATCGCCTGTATGACCTTTATTATTATGCAGGTGTGAGCTTGGAACGGCAGCGAGTTGCCAGTCCTTTTATTAGTGAGGCCATTGAGAGTTTACGCTTGTATAAAGCTATAGAGCCGGATACTTGGGGACGGATGATTGGCCGTGTGAACGGAGTTAATTTTTCTGCTATTTATGGAGGTACCCATGCGATGGGATACGGTTCTATTAAATTACCGGAGGGGCATACTTGGAAGTCCTTCATGGAATTTCTACTTTCCACACTTCCGGAGGAAACCCGAAGAGGTTATTTAAACAAGCTGCATACCAGCATTAAGTTCTGGAGAACGAAAGGTGGTTGTTTGAGTGATGAAACGATAGCAAAACTTGAAAAGCTGAATATCCCGATAACGGTAAGAAATAAAAGTAACTACAAGACGACCAAGCGTCCGGTTATGATGGAGTATTTGGATGATATTGATATTGCGGAGTTCAGGGAAATACCTACTTATAAACGTATGTGCTTGTGTATTCTTCGTAATGATTATGCATGTAAATATATGGGATTTGCCATGAACAAAGAAGAGAAAAAATGAAAGATTATATTTTACAACAATATAAGAAGATATGGACATAGAAGAGAAAACAAGTCCGGTTTACCATGTAAAAGCCGTACCGGTGGAGAAAGTGTGTGCCAATAATTATAATCCGAATGTGGTGGCGCCCCCAGAAATGAAGTTATTGGAACTGTCAATTTGGGAAGATGGATTTACTATGCCTTGCGTATGTTATTATGACAAGGAAAAGGACAAGTATATTATTGTAGATGGGTTTCATCGTTATCAGGTGCTGAAAACCTCTCAGCGAATTTATGAACGTGAGAAAGGGATGTTGCCTGTAGTGGTAATTGATAAGGATTTGTCTAACCGTATGGGATCTACCATCCGTCATAATCGTGCGGGGGGACTCATGATATTGGATTAATGACGAATATTGTGGCGGAACTGGCCCAGGCTGGGATGTCGGATAAATGGATTATGAAAAATATAGGAATGGATAAAGATGAATTACTTCGTTTAAAGCAGGTTTCGGGGTTGGCATCTTTGTTTGCAGACAATGATTTTTCTATCCCCACTCCCCAGTCCATTTTACCGGAGAGTGAAGAGTAAAGTTCTTTTTAGTATATAACGTAGCCTAAGATACCACTGCATACAATCAGCAGAATCGGGTTTACCTTATATCGGTTGGAAGCAATGAAGCATCCGATAAAAAGCAGGATGCTGATAATGATTTGGTACGTGTCTGTTCCGAAATTTTCCCCATTCATCAGTACGAGAGCAGCAGCTGCAAGCAGACCGACTACCCGGGACGCAGGCCATTAAATACGGCTTCTACTGCCGGATGACGTTGATATTTCAGAAAAAACGGCTGATAAATATCATGAGTATAAACGAAGGTAGTACCACAGAGAATGTGGCCACCGTAGAGCCTAGTATGCCGACTGCGTGTGAGTAGCCGGCATTTACCATGGCCGTGTATCCCACGTAGGTAGCAGAATTAATACCAATAGGACCAGGGGTCATCTGGCTGATAGCGATGATGTCTGTAAAGTCGGACGAACTGAGCCATTCGTAACGGGTGACTACCTCTCCTTGTATCATGGAAATCATGGCGTAACCTCCCCGAATCCGAATAAGCCTATTTTGAAAAACGTGTAGAATAGTTTCAGTAATAAAAGTACCATAGTTTATCTCCTTTTAGTTATATTTCTTTTGGTAGCGTCCATAAAGGTAACCTCCTAATCCACTGAGGATGATGACATAGATAGGCGAAAAACCGAGAAGCCATATCAGTAGTGCCGAAACCACCGGAATCCAGATATTGTATCGGTTGATACGGGCCGATTTTGCCATTTTGAAGGTAGGAGCTGCAATTAAGGCTACTACTGCGGGGCGGATGCCTTTGAACACATGTTCTACAGGCTTCTACATGTTGGAATTGTCTGAAAAACAGAGCAATAGCAAGGATGATGAGAAAAGAGGGAAGTATGGTACCTAGAGCCATCCAGAAAGCTCCCCAGAATCCTTTCAGTTTATAGCCGATAAAGATGGCAATGTTGACGGCAAAGATGCCTGGTACAGTTTGTGCCAGTGCCATCAAGTCAAGAAAGTCTTCCTTTTTATCCATTTTCGTTTGTCTACCAGGTCGGCCTCTATTAAAGGAACCATGGCATATCCTCCTCCAATGGTGAATAGACCTATTCGGAAGAAGATGAAAAATGCTCTTAAATAGAAATTCATGTTATTGCGTTTAATTCTTTTTCATGTAAATACTTGGGGGGACTCCATAAAATTTTTTAAAGGTATCCGTAAAATATTTGGGGTCGGCAAAACCCATTTTGTCTGAAACCTCGGCTACCGTATAGCGCTGGCTTTTTAACATTAGGGCAACTTCTTGCATTCTGATATTACGGATAAACTCAGCTGGAGCTATTCCCGTTAAAGCTTTAATCTTGTTGTAGAAGCTGGTACGGCTCATGTTAACTGAAGCGCACAGGGTATCTACATTGAAGTTCTTTCCTAATCCTTCTTTGACAAGTTCGGTCACTTTCTGAATAAACTCGTCGTCCAGGCTTGTGGGCAATTCCACGGCAGGAGCTTCTTCCGATAATGCGGTTACGGCCGATTTAAAGCGGTCACGTAACATCCTTCGGTTTTCTATAAGGGTATGAATGGTAGCTTTTTAAAATATGTATATCAAAAAGGTTTCACCAGATACTGGTCGGCTTTAATTTCCAGTCCTTCCAGAATATGCTCCTTGTCGCCGAGTGCGGTAAGAAGAATAATTGGAATATGGCTAGTTTCCATTTGTTCTTTCAGTATCTGGCACATTCTTTTGCCATCCATTATTGGCATCATGATATCAGACAGAATTAAGTCCGGTTGCTTTTCGTGGACAAAATCAAGGGCTTCTTGTCCATTGCCAACACCCTCTACACGATAGGTGTCTGAGAGGCTGTGCATAATGAACGATCTCAGAGATACATTATCTTCTACCACAAGAATGAAAGGAGTCTTGTCCGTCTGTCTGTACATTGGTGAATTGTACATCTGTTATAATACTTTCCGTTGTCTTTTTTTCTATAGCCTGTGTCTTCTCCGTGGTGGCTTCTTTTTCTTCTTTTTTATACAGATAGTTTTTGCTTTTTATGGGGAAACTCAATACGAAAGTGGTTCCTACGTTTTCTGTACTGCTGAATGAGATTTTACCTTCATGATTTTCAATCAGGCGATAGGTCAGCAACATTCCGATGCCACATCCAGTGGTAGTCTGGTTGGTAGTGTTGTATCCTCTGAACAAATATTTGAAGAGTTTTTTCTGGTCTTCTTTGTTCATTCCAATGCCAGTATCAGAGATGGTGAGTGTCCAGTTGTTTTTGTTGTGTTCAGGCCTTTTAGCGATACACCCCTCCTTGCGGGGTATATTTCAGGGCATTAGACAACAAGTTACGTAAGATGGAATCCATTTTACTTACATCAATCCATACATTCAGGCTAGCAAACGTACTTTCGTAAGACAGTTTGATGTCTTTCTGGCGGGCAAAGCTTTCAAACTGAAGCAGGTAGTTGCTTAAGTAATGGTTTAATTCGTGCTCTGTCACGATGGTTTGTGAAGAGTATAGTTCTTCTTTCTGAAAGTTAATCAGGTTATTAGCCAGTTCTGCCAGGTTCTCGGTGCTTTGCATGGCTAGCTTAATATTCTTTTGTCCGTTTTCACTTAAGCTTTCCTTTTCCATGATTTCACTCAGAGGAGCCTTAATCATGGTCAACGGTGTACGGATATCGTGTGCGGCATGTGTAAAGAAATTGATTTTTTTCTTCAGAAGTTTTCCGCTCACGTTTGATAATCTGGTAGCGCAGGAAAGTGTAGGCTGCTCCACTAATCAACAAAGCATATACCAGAAAGGCCCAGAAAGTCAGCCAGAAAGGGCGTTCTACCATAATCTGTATTTCTCTTTCTTCCAGTATCTGCTGGTTATCGAGCAGGATAGATCGCACTTTTAGAGTATAATTACCTGGCGATAAGTTAGTATAGCGTATGGTTCCGTTGCTGGTGGGAGGAGTCCATTGGTCGTAGAATCCTTCCAGTTTCCAACTATACAGAATACTTGATGGATTGTCGAAATTGATGGAAGACACGTCCATTGAGAATGTGTTCTGGTCGTATTTCAATTGAATGAAATTGGTTTCGTCCAGAATTTTTGTCAAAGGAGAATTCTTTTCCATCGGGTATACAGGGTGGTACATGATATTCAGGTTAGAGAATACCATGTGACTAGAAAAGTTTGAAGGTAGTTCCAGGCTGTCGGGCAAGATAATAACTCCCTCGTTGCTTCCAAAAATCAGCTGACCGTTTCGGGTATGTATTCCGGCAGTCGGATTAAAGTTAGCTCCTTGTAAACCTTGTTCCCGGGTCCAGTTGGTAAAAGTCTGTTCTTTCAGATTATAGAAAGACAGTCCATTTTCTGTTCCTAAAAACAAATTACCGTTCTTGTCAGGAACAATACTATAGATATTATTGGTTTGCAAGCCGCTGTTATTGGCCATGCAGTGTGTGATTTCATTTGTTTGATTATCAATGATAAACAACCCGTTACCGTAGGTGCCGACATACGTTTTTTTCAAATCGGGAGTATTGTAGATTGCATTGATACAGCCAAAATCTTCTTTTTCCATGTAAGGATACAGTTGCTGTTTCGGTTTATCGAATACATATAATCCTTGTATAGTTCCTACCCAGAAAGAATTTTCATTTCTTTCTAAAAAGATACGTGATAGGGTAGGAGCTACTGTATTCCTGTTTTTCCTGCGTACGTGTATCAAAGTTTTTCAGGCTGTAGAATCCTCCACTCCAGATAACTTCATTTTTATCTTTTATCAGTCCGCGGATATATTTGTCCGGGGTTTCACGTGCCTGCGATTTTCCTTGCTGATGGAAAGTTGTAGTTCCGGCCTTCTTGTCTATGCGGAAGATGCCGGACATATAACCTCCGGCCAGGATAATTCCCGGTCTTATTTCGCATACGGACAAGAAGATATGATTCTCATATTGAGGAAGTTCCTTCTCTGTGCAATAGCTTTTCCACTTTTTTTCACTTATGTCATAACAGCTTATTCCGTTACAGGTGGCATACCATATATCTCCATCAGAGTCTTCCATGATGCCGTTAATACAGTCGTTTGACAAAGTGTTGCTGCTGTTCGGTGCATGTTTAAGCCATTGGTATTTAGGGTATTTTTCTGAATAGACGGTAATACCGATGGGATAAATCACGTTCCAGATACGGTTACTCTGGTCCATATAGATATCCTTGATGATACTTCCGTTCATCTTGTTGAAACTCTCATTGTCTTCTTTTAAGAAATGAGAAAGTTCCTTTTTTCTGACATCCAGTTTGTATACTCCGTCTCCATCGGTTGCAATGAACACTTCATCCAGGTTTTTCCGGTTGGGCGTGATGGTGTTAACTCCAATGTCTTTCAGGTGTTTTCCGAGGTCTATTGATTCTCGACTATCTGGGGTATAGATAAACAATTTATCGAGCAGGGCATTGATGATAAAGCTTGTTTGTAGGTTTATGATAATAAATGTAATCTATAATATTAATGGTAGAGATATTGATTCTCTGTACATTTGTCAGTTGACCTTTATTTAAGACTGCTGAATACAGAAACTGTTCAGTGGATATGAAATATTTATTTCCCTTTGCCTGTGTGATACAAGTTACTTTACCAGGGATTTTCTGACTTATTTTATGCGTCTTTTGAGTATCTCCATTATAAAGATATTGATATCCTTCTGTACAGAACCAGATATTCTTTTCATCGTCTAGATAGATGCAAGTTATCGGGCACTTTTGAGTTTCCGGGAACTGCTCATGTAAATCAAATACCAGTTGAAAGGAGTCTCTGGCTTCATTCAAGTTGAAAACCAGTCCGTCTTTCCCAATTTCCCATAACTTTTTTTCCTTGTCTGTTTTAAAATATTCAGATTAGGGAAACAGTTGACAACCGTTCCGTTTTTAATCAGCGGATAATGTGCAAACTGCTTTCCGTTATAACGGTCAATTCCCTTGTGAGTAAGAATCCATATGTAATCGTGTTCTCCTTGTTGAATAGAGAGAACTCTTCGACTGCTAAGTCCGTCTGCGATACCGATATATTGAAATACTTGTGCCTCTGAACGTGTGTATATGACAGATAATAGAAGGAAAATGAGATAGATAAATTTCTGCATAATACTTTTTGTTGGTAAGTGCAAATTTCGGAAAAAACAATCTCTTATCAAAATAATATGGGGTTTTATGTACGAACAGGAAATAAAAAAGGCATGACCGAAAAGTCATGCCTTGAAATATTTACGATAAAGTATTTATGCATTATTTATCGCCACGGATAGCTGCGATACCCGGAAGGATTTTACCTTCGATAGCTTCGAGCAATGCACCACCACCAGTTGAGATATAAGATACCTGGTCAGCCATACCGAACTTGTTGATACAAGCTACAGAGTCACCACCACCGATCAATGAGAAAGCACCTTCTTTAGTAGCTTCAGCAATAGCTTCAGCGATTACCTTAGAACCACCAGCGAAGTTGTCCATTTCGAATACACCGGCAGGACCGTTCCACAGGATAGTCTTAGCACCCTTGATAGCAGCTTTGAATTCTTCGCGAGTCTTAGGACTGCATCCAGACCCATCCATCCGTCAGGAATGTTCTTGTCTTCGCAAACCTGAGTATTTGCATCGTTAGCAAACTTGTCAGCAGCGATACAGTCGCAACCCAAAACCAAGTTTACACCTTTAGCTTTAGCCTTAGCCATGATTTCCAAAGCCAGATCCAGTTTGTCATCTTCTACCAATGAGTTACCGATCTTTACCACCCTGAGCTTTAGCGAAAGTAAATGCCATACCACCGCAAAGAATCAAGTTGTCTACTTTGTCCATCAAGTTTTCGATGATACCGATCTTAGTAGAAACTTTTGAACCACCCATGATAGCAGTGAACGGACGTTTGATGTCTTTCAATACGTTGTCAACAGCCTGTACTTCTTTTTCCATCAGGTAGCCCAACATCTTGTGGTCTGCATCGAAGTAGTCAGCGATAACAGCTGTAGAAGCGTGTTTACGGTGAGCAGTACCGAATGCGTCCATTACGTAGCAGTCAGCGTAAGAAGCCAAAGTCTTAGCGAATTCTTTCTGAGAAGCCTTCATAGCTTTCTTAGCGTCTTCGTAAGCAGGATCTTCTTTTTCAATGCCTACAGGCTTACCTTCTTCTTCCGGATAGAAACGGAGGTTTTCAAGCAGCAATACTTCACCCGGTTTCAAAGCAGCAGCAGCATCCTGAGCTTTAGCACAGTCAGGAGCAAACTGAACCGGAGTACCCAGAGCAGCAGCTACAGCGTCTACAATCTGGCTCAAAGAATATTTAGCGTTTACTTTGCCTTTGGGTTTACCCATGTGTGACATGATAATCAAAGCACCACCGTCTGCCAAGATTTTTTTCAAAGTAGGCAGTGCACCACGGATACGAGTATCGTCTGTAATTTTACCTTCTTCGTTCAAAGGTACATTGAAGTCCACACGAACGATTGCCTTTTTGCCGGCAAAGTTGAATTTGTCAATAGTCATCATAATCTCTAATATTTTTTGTTTAAAGTGTTTCTGTTGTTACAGACATCCCTTCGAAAGGATGCACCGCAAAGGTAAGAAAAAAAATAAAAAAGAAAGAATGAGGTATAGATTTTTACATACTTAATAGAGTGTTTTGAAGGTCGTTAAAAAACGCCTTTGCATTTGGTTTGAAACGCAAGTACGTTTCAATGCAAACGCAAAGGCGTTTTATCTTAAATGCACTTGCGTTTTGATTCAAACGTCAAAGCGTTTTGTCTTAAACACAAGTGTATTTTGAGTTGAATTTAGATTCGTGTTGAATATCAATAGGTTAATCTTCTGTAGGAGCGGCGTGTTCTGCTTCGAAAAGTAATGAATCGCCCAGTGTGATGAGAATGGAATCGCTGTCACAATAGTGGGGGAAATAGTCATTACAATCCCATGAACGGTCCAGCTTTTCTTTAGGACTTGGGAATTTCTTGGCATAAAGTGCGGCAAGCTCCGGATTGGCCAATACTTTTTCCATGAAATATCCGAATACGGGGAGTGCGGTGCGGCTGCCTTGCCCCAGTTCGCCCGTACGGAAATGAATGCTGCGGTACTCTCCGCCTACCCAGGCTCCTCCTACCAGGTTGGGACTGATACCCACAAACCAGGCATCGGAGTGATTGGAAGAGGTACCGGTCTTCCCGCCGAACTCCGTACCTTTATCAAAGATACGGAAACGCCAGAGCGCTTGTGAAGTTCCTTTCGGGCAAGTCAGTCCACCTCTTAACATCTGTTGCATAAGATAGGCACTGGCGTAAGGAATGGCTTGGGTTGCTTCAGCTTCTTGTTGGTAGATAACTTTTCCGTCTTTATTCTCTACACGGGTAATCAGTGTGGGCTGAATGGCTTCTCCATCGTTCACTATGGTGCCGTAGGCAGAAACCAGCTCCAATAGCGATACGTCAGAAGCTCCCAGGCTGAGGGCCGGTGTTTCTTCCAAAGCTTGGTCTGGATGCCCATGCGGTGTGCAGTAGTGGCTATCTGGTGAATGCCTACTTCATGGGCTATGTTGGCAGCAATGGTGTTGACCGATTGGGCAAACGCCATTTTCAGAGACATGGTATCGAGAGTGGCACCTCCATTGGCATTGTGAGGCATCCAGAGTTTCTTTTCTCCATTTTCTTCCACTTCCCAGGGGATGTTTTCATCCACACGCAGGTCGCAGGGAGATAATCCCTGATTCATGGCTTCAGTATAGACAAAGAGTTTGAAGGTAGAGCCGGGCTGACGCTTGGACAACACCTTATCGTATTTCCAAGATTGGAAATTGATGTCGCCTACCCATGCCTTTACTTCTCCCGTATGCGGAGCGATGGCTACAAATCCGCAGTGCATGAAGCGTTCCATGTAGCGGATAGAGTCCATGGTGCTGAACAGGGTATCTTTTTGTCCGAGGTCATAGTCGAAGACTTTGCAACGGTGAGGCTGGTTCAGGTAGTAGGTGATGGAATCAGTCTGGTTGCCGTATTTATGGGACAGATACTGGTAGGCCGGTGTCTTTTCGGCCAGTTCTTCGATGAAGCGAGGAATTTCTTCTCCATTCCGGTCCCGCCATGGAGCCTGTGTACCCCAATGTGCATCAAACCGTTTCTGTACTTCACGCATCTGACGGTTGACAAGCTTCTTCGGCATATTGCTGCAACCGGCTGTCGAGTGTGGTATAAATTTTCAGTCCGTCGCCATAGAGGTCTGTATTATTTTCTTTGCACCATTCCTTCAGTTCATTGGCTATGGCTTCGCGGAAATAGAGTGCCGGACCAGTGTAATAATTCTCCTGCTTGAATTTCAGAATGGTGGGAAGCTTCCGGATGGAATCCAATTGATGCTTGTTCAATACATGGTGTTCATAAAGCTTTCCCAATACCACATTCCGTCGTGAAAGACTGTTCTTCGGGTTGATTTTAGGATTATAATAAGTCGTAGCTTTCAGCAGACCGATAAGTGTGGCAGCCTGTTCTACGGTAATTTTATCGGGAGTCGTATTGAAATAGGTATGACAGGCCGTCTTGATACCAAATGCGTTGCTTCCGAAGTCTACTGTATTGAAATACATGGTCAGAATCTCTTCCTTGCTGTACAGCATTTCAATCTTGACTGCTGTAACCCATTCCTTGGCCTTCATAATCAGCAGTTTTACTCCGGGGATATGTCCTAAGAGCCCGGTAGAGTATTGTGAACGTACTTTGAACAGGTTTTTGACCAGCTGCTGAGTGATGGTACTGGCTCCACGTGCCGTTCCGTGAGCTACGTAGTCTTTGGCAGCAGCAAATACTCCTTCAAAGTCGATACCGAAATGCTTGTAAAAGCGTTCGTCTTCCGTGCAGACCAGCGTCTTGACCAGTATTGGAGAAATATCCTTGTATTCCACCGGTGTACGGTTTTCTGAATAGAATTTTCCAATCAGTTTTCCGTCGGCACTGTAAATCTCAGAGGCGATGTGTTGTATAGGCTCTTTGATGTTGAACATGCTCGGTGATTTTCCGAACAGCCACAAGAAATTGAGGTCAATCATGACCAGTAAGACGATGAGCATGCCAATGCCGGTCAGGATTCCCATTCCGGTACGCCCATACCATGGCAATTTGCGGAAAGTATGTACATACCAGCTTATGCACTGTTTTCCGATTTTGACTATCCGGCTCAGAAGTCTGTTGAAGAAGTCGGATAAGAAATGATGCTGCTTTTTTCATATCTCGTTGTTTAACCATGCGTCAATCAACTTTCGCGCAATACTTAGTTTCTTGGGGATTTCCGGCAGGTGGTCGCGGTGGTAGAATGCTCCGGCACTCAGTTCTTCATCTTGTAATTTGATGGTTCCACTCTCATATTCCGCATAGTATCCCACCATGATACCGCTTGGATAAGGCCAGGGCTGGCTTCCGAAATACTTCAGGTTTTTGATACGGATACCGGTTTCTTCCATCACTTCGCGGTGTACGCACTCTTCCAGTGTTTCTCCAGGTTCCAAAAAGCCGGCTACCAGTCCTTTGAAACTGCCCCGGAAGTTGCGTGCGTGTACCAGTAATACGCTGTCCTCCTTCTTTATTAAAACGATAACAGCAGGAGAGATACGCGGATAGATTTCCTGTCCGCAGTGAGGGCATCGTTTGGTGATGGGACCTGTCTGTATGGTAGGGGTGCCGCAAGCCGGACAAAAGCGGCTGTTCTTGTCCCATGTTAGTATTTGAGAGGCTTTCCCGGCACATTGGTATTCTTCCAGCGGCAGTACATCGTACGAAGCACGCAGGTCTGTCGGAATAAATGAGGTGTTCTGTTCTGTTAGTGCTTCCAGCGGAAGGGCACATGCTTTTGCCGGATGGCCTTGAATTTCCCCGACGGTATGTATGGGCGTATCAGCAGGAAGCTGTACGGGAGGTTCCGCGGAATATGGGATGTGGAACTTGTCTCCGTCTTTAACCAGAAGGAGCTGCTGTTTGGGGCAGAAAATAAACCAGCCGTACAGCTCCTTTTTCATCTTGTTTCATTGTTATCTGTCAATTTAATTGTTCAATCCTTTCATGGTGAAAGCTGAATACGTTTCCGCTCGTGGTCAATGCTCATAACTTTGACACGTACATGCTGGTGGATGCGTACCACGTCGGCCGGATTGCTGACAAAACGGTCGGCCAGTTGGGATACGTGCACCAACCCGTTTTCCTTGATACCGATGTCGACAAAGCAGCCAAAGTTGGTGATGTTGGTCACGATGCCGGGCAGTTCCATCCCTTCCTGTAGGTCGTCCAGGGTACGTACGTTCTTGTCAAACTCAAATACCTGTATTTTTTGGCGAGGGTCTCTTCCGGGTTTATCCAGCTCCTGAAGAATATCCGTCAGAGTGGGTAAACCGACCGTATCGGTCACGTATTTCTTCAAATCGATTTTACTGCGGAGTTCTTTGTCCTTAATCAAGTCGGCTACCGTGCAGTTCAGGTCTTTAGCCATCTGTTCCACAATTGGGTAGCTTTCCGGGTGAACCGCAGAATTGTCCAGTGGATTCTTGGCTTGCGGAATACGCAGGAATCCGGCACACTGTTCGTAGGCTTTGGCCCCCATTCTCGGCACCTTCAATAACTGGCGGCGTGACTCAAACGGACCGTTTTCAGTACGGTAGTCCACGATATTCTGTGCCAGTGTAGGACCTAATCCGGAAACGTGGGTCAGCAGGTGCTTGCTTGCGGTGTTGACATTCACGCCCACCAGGTTGACACAACTTTCTACGGTCTGGTCGAGTGAAGCCTTCAGTTTGGTCTGGTCCACGTCGTGCTGGTATTGTCCCACACCGATGGATTTGGCGTCAATCTTCACCAGTTCAGCCAATGGGTCCATCAGTCTTCTGCCGATAGATACAGCACCACGTACCGTTACGTCATAATCCGGAAACTCTTCGCGCAGTTTTAGAGGCTGAGTAAATAGACGCTCCGTCTTCGCTGACGACGAAAACCTGTACTTCACGGTCGTAGCGCTGGCTGGTTACAAACTGCTCTGTTTCACGGCTGGCCGTGCCGTTTCCGATAGCAATAGCCTCGATTTTATATTGTTCCACTAACTTTACAACCTTTCGGGCTGCCTGTGCATATTCAGATTTGGGCGGGTGGGGGTAAATGGCCTCGTTATGCAGAAGGGTACCTTGTGCATCCAGGCAGACCACTTTGCATCCCGTACGGAATCCAGGGTCGATACCCATCACCCGTTTCTGCCCCAAAGGAGGGGCCAGCAACAACTGACGGAGGTTTTCTGCGAATACCCGAATGGCTTCTTCATCAGCCTTCTCCTTGCTGAGTGCGGCAAACTCGGTTTCAATGGCAGGTTTCAGCAAGCGCTTGTAGGCATCGGTGAGGGCCTCTTCCACTTGGTGTGCACATGCATTGTTTGCCCGAACGAACAGCCGTTGAAGGCGTTCGTTGCATATATCTTCATCTTCCGGGAAAATGTTTACTTTTAATACTCCTTCCGATTCTCCCCGGCGAAGGGCCAGCAGGCGGTGGGAAGAACATTTCTTCAAGGGCTCATAGAAATCAAAATAGTCGCGGTACTTGGCCGAAGCCTCTTCTGCTTCTTTTCCTTTGACCACTTTTGACTGAATGAGGGCCTGGCGCTGGAATTGGTTGCGCATCAGGTTGCGCGACCGCTCGTCTTCGCTGATTTGTTCAGCCAGAATATCGCGTGCTCCTTTCAGTGCATCTTCCTCATCTTTGACTTCTCCTTTGACGAAGTTTCGTACCTTGGCAGCAAGGTTGTTTTCCTTTTGCATCATGAGCAAGAGGGCCAGCGGTTCCAGTCCTTTGGCACGTGCAGCCTCGGCTCGGGTTTTTCGTTTGGGCTTGAAGGGAAGGTAGATGTCTTCCAGTTCGGTTGTATTCCAGCAAGCAGAAATGCGGGCTTTCAGGCTCTGGAGTCAGTTTCCTTGCTCCTCGATGGTGGAAAGTACGGTTTCCTTTCGTTTGGACAATTCACACAGTTTCTCATACCGTGTCTGAATGTCGCCTATCTGCACTTCATCCAGTCCGCCGGTAGCTTCTTTACGGTAACGGCTGATGAAAGGAATGGTAGCTCCTCCCTGGAGCAGTTTGAGTGTATTGGTTATGCGATGTGCCGGCAGTTTCAGTTCGGCGGCAATCATCTGGCTGAATTCTTCCATTGATAGGGGCTTTATATTATTTGGTTGCAAAAGTAGTGAAAAAATGGCATAAAAAAGCGGTTGGAAAATCTTTCGTATTTGGGTATTTTAGGAAGTATTCTGTGGGAATGTCGGCAACTTCTCGTATCTTTACAAAAACTTATATAAAAGTCTGCAAAAATGGTGACTAGACGATTTTACTTTTTTAATCAGCCTGATTACATTACTCGGTATGGGGCAAGGGCATTTGAAAGCCTCGAATAATGAGGAAACCATCACATTGAAATTTGTAGAGACGAGCGACGTACACGGATGCTACTTTCCCTATGATTTTATACAGAACAAGCAGATGAGAGGAAGTCTGGCCCGTGTTTCTTCTTACGTGAAGGAGGAACGTGAGGTGTATGGCGACAATCTTATTTTAATGGACAACGGTGATATTCTGCAGGGACAGCCTGTGGCTTATTACTACAATTATATGGATATTGCTTCCGTACATGTATGTGCCGCTATGCTGAACTATATGCGCTATGATGTGGGCAATATGGGCAATCATGATGTGGAGACAGGACATGCGGTGTACGACCGTTGGGTAGGACAGTGTGACTTTCCTATACTTGGGGCCAATATCGTGGATGTGAAAACAGGAAAGCCCTATTTGAAACCTTATGAAGTATTGGAACGGAACGGGTGAAGGTGGTAGTGTTAGGAATGATTACGCCGGCAGTACCATCCTGGTTGCCTGAGCAGTTATGGGCCGGACTTCGTTTTGAAGATATGGAAGCATGTGCAGCGAAATGGGTAAAGGAAATTCGTGAAAAAGAACAACCGGATATTTTGATTGGACTGTTTCATTCAGGAATGGATGGAAAGAAACTGGACAATGTGGTAGAAAACGGATCAAAAGGTGTGGCTGCCAATGTGCCAGGGTTCGACGTCATTTTTATGGGACACGATCATACCCGCTGGAATGAAAGAGTGACCAATACATCGGGCGATTCTGTGTTGGTAATTGATCCGGCCAATACGGCAAAAGTAGTATCGGAAGTGACCGTAACAGTGAAGAAACAGAATGGAAAGATTGTATCGAAGCAGGTAGATGGAAAGCTGGTGAGCATGGATGACTATGCCGTGGATAAGGATTTCATGCATACTTTCCAGAAACAGTATGAGGCGACGCAGGCTTTTGTGTCCCGGAAAATCGGACGGATTGAGCATACGATTTCTTCTAAGGATGCGTTCTTTGGCCCGTCAGCCTTTATTGATTTGATTCATCAGTTGCAACTGGATATTACCGGAGCAGATATTTCTTTCTGTGCGCCTTTGTCGGCTTATGCCGAGATTAAAGAAGGAGACATTCGTATGAGCGATATGTTCAACTTATATAAGTTTGAGAACATGCTTTACACGATGGTGTTGACTGGAAAGGAAGTAAAGGATTTTCTGGAAATGTCGTATGACCTTTGGGTGAACCAGATGACTTCACCCGATGACCACCTGCTGTTGCTGAACGAAAAAGACAACGGTTTCGGTCGTTTCCGTAATCCCAGGCTTCAATTTTGATTCTGCGGCGGGTATCATCTATACGGTGGATGTGACCAAACCATACGGAAAGAGAATTACGATCGAACGGATGGCCGACGGCAAGCCGTTCGAGATGGACAAGCAATATCGGGTAGCCGTCAATTCCTATCGTGGAAATGGAGGAGGAGACTTGCTGACTAAGGGAGCAGGTATTCCCAAAGCAGAACTGGCAAAGCGTATTGTCTTTTCAACGGATAAGGATTTACGCTATTACCTGATGAAACGGATTGAGGAGGTTAAAGTACTAAATCCGGCTCCGCTGAACCAGTGGAAGTTCATTCCTGAAGAATGGACTGTACCAGCTGCAAAGCGTGATTATGAACTTTTGTTTGGAAACAAAGATAACGAATAAAATACGTAGGAAGACGGAAAATGTGTAAAGGGTTCCGCAAACATATACGAGTATGGGCATTGTGTCTGGCCACTTTGTTTGCCGCATATTATGCCACGACTGCCCTGTTTACCCACGTGCATGTGGTAAACGGGGTGATGCTTGTGCACTCGCATCCCTTCTCGCATTCTCACTCTCATAGTGACGGGCAGACATTAGCGTTGCATTTTCTGTCGACTTTTTCTTCATTGGAGCCTGGGCATACGGAAGTAAAGACTCCCAATTTGCACCTGCTCTATTCATTACCTTATATAAAGAATACATTTCATGCCGTATGTTGTTGTACGGAAGGGATGTACCTTCGTGCTTCTCCTGTACTATCGTTCTTATTGGGAATTTGAAGAACATAGTATTAATTTTTTAGGAGCAAATAATGAAAAAATATATCAATTTACTGATGGGAGTGGTATGCGCTCTTGTCAAGCTGTACTATTGCATACGCTGATGGTCCCGTAAAAGAAGGAAATGCCATTGTGGGACACGTAATTGAGAAAGGTTCGGAAGCAGGATTGCCTTATGCGACCGTGTTGTTGGTGGAAACTGGAGAAGGTACGGTGACGGATGTCGGAGGATATTTCCGTTTTAAAAAGTTGCCGGCAGGAGAATATACCTTGAAGGTGCAGATAATGGGATATACCACTCAGGTAAAGAAGGTGACGGTGAGTAAAGACTTTATGGTCGACATGCATTTTGTTATGGAGGAAGAAAGTATCATGACGGATGAGGTAGTAGTATCGGCCAACCGGAATGAAACCAGCCGTAAAGTAGCGCCTGTGGTGGTGAATGTGATGAGCAACAAGTTGTTTGAAATTGTCAATTCTACCGATTTGGCTAAATCGCTGAACTATCAGTCGGGATTGCGTGTGGAAAACAATTGCCAGAACTGCGGTTTCCCTCAGGTGCGTATCAATGGATTGGAGGACCTTATTCACAAATTCTGATTAACAGTCGTCCGGTGATGAGTGCATTGTCGGGCGTGTATGGACTGGAGCAGATTCCAACTAATATGATTGAGCGTGTGGAAGTGGTTCGCGGAGGTGGTTCTGCTTTATTTGGAGCCAATGCCGTGGGGGGTACCATTAACATCATTACCAAAGACCCCTGTTCGTAATTCATTTCAGGTGGCTTCTACCATGTCGAACTTGAACGGAAAGGTATGGGAACAGTATATGGGAGCCAATGCCTCACTGGTTTCGTCCGACAATTCGTATGGCATCGCGCTGTATCAGTCTTATCGCAACCGTAATCCGTATGATGCGGATGGGGACGGATTCTCTGAGTTGGGTAAACTGAATATGAATACATTCGGATTGCGGGCATATTACCGTCCGACACAGTTCAGCCGTATCAGTTTGGAATATCATACTACCAACGAGTTCCGTCGCGGAGGAAACAAGTTTGACTTGCAGCCTCACGAAACAGACATTACGGAACAGACCAAGCACATCATTAACAGCGGGGGACTGACGTATGATGTTTTCTTCAATGAGTACAAGCACAAGCTTTCTGTATATGCTTCGGTACAGCACACCGACCGTAACAGCTATTACGGGGCAGACAAGGCAGAGAATGCATACGGAAAAACCAAAGACTTGACTGCTGTAGGTGGTGCTATGTATGTAGGAAACATGGACAACTGTCTCTTTTCTCCGGCTACCTTTACCGGTGGACTGGAGTACCAGTATAACTCCTTGCATGATGTGATGACGGGTTACGGACGTGACTTGAGACAGGATGTGAAGATTGCCAGCGGATTTGTGCAGAATGAATGGAAGGCTGGATTATTTCACGATATTGGCTGGGTTCCGCTTGGATAAACACAATTTGGTGGATAATGTGATTTTCAGTCCGCGTATCAATACTCTCTGGAAACCTTCTGATAAATTCCAGGGACGTCTGACCTGGTCGACGGGTTTCCGTGCACCTCAGGCATACGATGAGGACTTGCATGTGGCGGCTGTAGGAGGTGAGGCAATGGAAGTACGACTGGCAGAAGGACTGAAACCGGAACGTTCTAATAGTTTCAGTGGTTCTGTAGACTGGAGTTTTAATTTCGGACATTTCCAGTCGAACTTGCTGATTGAAGGTTTCTATACGGCGTTGAACGATGTATTCTATCTGGAAAGTTTAGGAAAGGACCCTGTATCGGGCACATTGGTGCAGGAACGCAGAAACGGAAACGGTGCACGAGTGTATGGAGCCAATATTGACTACAAGATTGCCCATGGAAAGGAAGCACAGTTGCAGTTAGGTTTTACGGTACAGCGCAGCCGTTATACGGAAGCGGTGAGATGGAGCGAAGATGAAGATGTAGCAGCTATCAAGCGCATGCCGCGTACTCCGGATTACTATGGATACTTTACGTTCAGTTCGGCCCCGTTGAAGAACTTTGACTTTTCTCTTTCCGGCGTATATACGGGACGCATGATTGTTCCTCACTTTGCCGGATACATTGAGAAGGACCGCCTGGAACATACCCCTGACTTTATGGATTTCAACTTGAAGCTGAATTACACCTTTGTGCTGAATGACCATTTGAAGTTACAGGTAAACGGAGGTGTGCAGAATATCTTTAATGCCTTCCAGAAGGATTTGGATAAAGGTATGAATCGTGACTCCAAGTATTTCTATGGCCCAACACAGCCGCGTACATACTTTATTGGAATAAAGTTCTTTAATTAATTGATGATAAATATTTGGATGGCGGTGTCTCTTGGTGAAGGCACCGCTTTTTTATGTGTTGTTCAAAGTATTTTCGTGTAAAGTCAGTACTTTCCTTGCAGTATTGTAGTACTTCCTGAAAGTACTGGAGTATTTCCTTTGCAGTACTGTAGTACTTTCGTGGAAGTACTGGTTTTATGAAAGAGTGATGTATTGAAATGCTTTTTAGACTGCGGATTGTGTGGAAACAAGACATTTCGTTATTTTTGTGGGAAAATAAAAGAACGTATGAAAAGAGCAGCATTGATTTTTGCATTGGGGCTGTCACTTGGAAGCAGTACCTTTGCGCAGACTTTTGAAGATTATTTTGTAGACAAGACGCTTCGTCTGGATTATATATTTATGGGAAATGCGGACAAGCAGGACATTTGTCTGGATGAATTGTCGGTTCTTCCGCAGTGGGCAGGAAGACGCCATCATTTGTCGGAACTTCCGTTGGAAGGAAATGGAGAGATAACCATGAAGGATAAGGCTACCGGGAAGGTTATCTACCGCACTTCTTTCTCCAGCTTGTTTCAGGAATGGATTGGAGAACAGGAAGCCAAGGTGGTGAAACGTGGATTTGAAAATGCTTTTTTGGTGCCTTATCCCAAGCAGCCGGCAGAAATTACCGTCGTTTTGCGGAATGCCTCGCGCGAAGTGAATGCTACGCTGGTACATGAGGTTAATCCTTCCGATATTCTGATTCATCAAAGAGGGGAGGGAGAGTTGACACCGCATCGCTATTTGTGGCAAGGAGGTTCTTCGGATAAATGCATTGACGTGGCCATTATGGCAGAAGGTTATGCAGCTAATGAATCGGATTTGTTTTACAAAGATGCGGCGGTGGCGTGTGAAGCCTTGTTTGCGCATGAACCGTTTAAGAAACTGAAGGACTGCTTCAATATTGTGGCTGTATTTAGTGAGTCAAAAGACAGTGGGGTAAGTATTCCCCGAAAGGATGAATGGAAAAAAACAGCCGTAAGTTCGCATTTTGATACGTTTTATTCCGACCGTTATCTGACCACGCGTAGCGTGAAAGCCATTCATAACTGGCTGGCAGGTATTCCATACGAGCATATCATTATCCTTGCCAATACGGATACCTACGGAGGAGGAGGTATTTACAACTCCTACACATTGACTACGGCACATCACTCTATGTTCAGACCAGTTGTGGTACATGAGTTTGGGCATAGTTTTGGAGGGCTGGCCGATGAATATGCGTATGATGAGGCTCCCAGTCCGTTGTATCCTTATGACATAGAGCCTTGGGAACCGAATATTACGACTTTGGTTCATTTTGAAGATAAATGGAAGGATATGCTGGAACCGGGAACTCCTGTGCCAACAAAACCTCAGACTGATGAAAAACTGATTTACACAAAAGTCGGGGTATACGAAGGGGCTGGTTACACTAAAAAAGGAATTTATCGCCCGACTACGGAATGCCGGATGAGAATCAATGAGGCACCTGTGTTCTGTCCCGTATGCCAGCGCTCCTTGGAACGGACGATTCGTTTTTATACAGAGTAATAATTTCTAAATCTATTGGTTATGCTTCAATTTACACCACTTCAAACCACAGACAAAGACTATTCTTTTGTAGAAAACTTGTTGCATGAGTCTTTCCCTGAAGCGGAGCGGAGGGATGATGTAGCACAACGAGATAATGTGGATAACTGCGCAGACTTTACCTGCTACTTGATTTCAGATGATGAACTTCTGGTTGGACTTATTACAGTGTGGAAGTTTGCCGGCTTTTCTTATGTGGAGCATCTGGCTACTTCTCCATCTGTGCGCAATAAAGGATATGGACGGAAAATCATGGAAGTCCTTCAGCAGCAATTCCCGGGAGTCATTATTCTGGAAGTGGAGAAACCGGTGGACGAATGGAGTCGCCGGCGTATTGGTTTTTATCAGCGGTGCGGATTCAGTTTATGCGAAAAAGAGTATGTACAGCCTTCGTACCGCAAGGGAGGAGAAACACTTCCTATGTTCCTGATGTATGCAGGAACAGAAACGATAGACAAAGAATTTGAATCTATACGGAATGAAATTTACCGTAGGGTATATGGAGTAGAGTCTGTATAATATACAAAAAACGCGGAAACTGATGTCTCAAACTAATCAAGTTTCCGCGTTTTTTATGGGAGGATTATTGCCAGCCTCCTCCTAAGGCCTTGTATAAATTAACCATCGTAATCTGTTTGTCACGTACTGCATTGCTCAATCCAATTTGGGCATCCAGGTAACCTCGCTGTGCATCCAGCAAATCCATGTAACCAATTACTCCGTTGATATATTGCAGCTGAGCCAAATCAAGTGTGATTTTCGAAGACTGCTCCAGTCGCAAGCGGGTTTCATAGATTTCTTTCACCTTGTTATACTCTGCTATGGCATTGTAAGCATCTTTGAAAGCGTTCAGTACCACTTTCTCATATGCGTAGGCAGCTTGTTCACAGGCAGCTTTCTTTGCTTTCAGCATGGCCCGGTTTTTTCCCATGGCGAAAATGGGCTGAAGAATAGTTCCCCGCCAATAAGTAATGAGGCAATTTGAACAGATGAGAAAGTTCGTCGTTTTCTGAACCATGGCTGGCTGTCAGTGTCAGTTTAGGGAACATATTGGTATAAGCAATTCCTACAGCTGCATTGGCAGCAATGACGGCCTGTTCTGCCTGACGTACATCCGGCCGACGCTCCAGCAAGGAAGAGGGGAGTCCCACGGGTAAGGAAGCTGCATGAATTACATCTTCAGGCAGGACTGTTCTTTTTATGTCGTGGGGATATTCTCCAGCTAAGAAGGCTATTTCATTTTGTTTCAATGTAATTTTCTTTTCCAGATCGGGAACCAAAGTGGCTGTTCTTGCCAATTCCACCTGTGCCTGGCGGAAGGCTGTTTCTGAAGTCAATCCTCCTTCATAGCGGATACGTGCGAGGTGCAGACTTTCCCGGCGGGCATCTACTGTCTTTTTCACGATAGACAGCTCATTGTCGAGAGCCACCAGTTCAAAGTAGGATTGTGCCACTTGTGCCACCAGACTCATTTTCAAGGCCCGCTGATTCTCAATGGAGCCCATAAACTCGGCCATACTTTTGTCTTTGGCCCAGCGAAGGTTTCCCCACAGGTCGATTTCCCATGTAACTCCCAGTTTTATATCATACTGGTCGTCTGATTTATAGTGTCCGCCTCCGTGGTCTTCGCCTTCTTGTTCTGCATAGAACTTAAGTCCGACTTGAGGGAAGAGGTTTGCATAATCAATACGTTTCATGGCAGCCAGTTCCTTGACTTTTGCTGCTGCAATCAGCATATCCTTGTTGTTGTCTAAGGTCTTTTGGATGAGTTGCTGAAGGATCGTGTCCGTATAAAGCTGTTCCCAGGGATAGTCACCAATAGATACGGTATCTACGCTTGTGCTGTCGAGGGTAGAGGGCAAATCTATCTGAGGACGGGTGTATTGTTTCCCGATTTTGCAGCCTCCCATCAGGAGGGCTGCTACGGGAATCACCAAAATTTTATATAGTTGATTTTTCAGTTTCATAAGCTACATCTGTAAGGTTTACTGTTTCGCTTTAATTTTTGTGGGTAGCTTTGTAAATCATTACAAAGAAGAACGGCACGAGCAGGATACCTACGGTAACAGCTACTATCATTCCGAAGAATACACCGGTACCGATGGCTTGTCGGCTGGCTGACCCCGGACCTGAGGCAATCACCATTGGAAGCATACCCAGGATGAAGGCCAGTGAGGTCATCAAGATGGGGCGGAAACGCAGGCTGGCTGCATGAAGAGCAGATTCTACGATATCACGTCCTTTATCGACTTCGTCTTTGGCGAATTCCACAATCAAAATGGCGTTCTTCGCGGCAAGACCGATAAGCATTACCAGACCAATCTGAAAATAGGTGTCATTTTCCAAACCGCAGAGGGTAATACCCGCATACGCTCCTAAAACGGCTACCGGAAGTGAAATCAATACGGCGATAGGCACTGTCCAGCTTTCATAAAGGGCTGCCAGGAACAGGAAGACGAACAGGAATACCAGCGCCAGGATGAGTCCGGTTTGTCCGCCGGCTTTTTTCTCCTGATAGGACAGACCGCTCCATTCAACACCGATATTGTCGGGTAATTTTTCGCGTGCAATCTGTTCCAGCGTTTCCATTACCTGACCGGAACTTGCTCCATTGGCTGTGGTTCCTCGGATAACGGCTGTATTAAACATGTTAAAGCGTCTGATACTTCCCGGTCCGGTTGTATAATCAGTAGTTCCAAGGGCTGTCAGCGGAATCATGTCACCATCAGATCCTCTTACAAAGAACAGACCGATATTGTCGCGTTGCTGACGATACGGAGCTTCTGCCTGAATGTATACACGGTAGATACGGTTGAACATGTTAAAGTCATTCACGTAAACAGAGCCGGTGTAAGCTTTCATGGTAGAGAATACATCTGCCATCGGAACACCTGCTAACTTAACCTTATCACGGTCTACATCGAAATACAACTGAGGAATTTCTGCCTGAAGTGATGAAGACAATCCTGCAATTTCTTTCCGTTGTGAAGCGTAATACATCAGCGTATCCGTAGCTCTTACCAAATCGTCATACGTTGCATCGCCACGGGCTTCCAGCTGCATTTCAAAACCACCGGCAGTACCAAGTCCGGGAATTACCGGAGGAGTAGAAAGATACACTTTACTTTCCGGGTATTTTTCCAGCTCTTTCTGTATGCGGTCCATTACTTCGTCAATGGTCGTGTTGTCACGTTCCTTCCATTCTTTCAGGATGACGGTCAACTGGCTTCTGGCCTGGCTGGTACCTACACGCGGACTGCTACCTGTTACATTCTGTACGTATTCCACTGCCGGGTCTTTCATGATGAAGTCAATAGCTCTGTCAGTTATGATACGTGTTCTTTCCAAAGTGGCTGTTTCCGGAAGTTCCAGTTCCACGGTGAAATATCCCTGGTCTTCTATCGGAAGGAAGCTGGTCGGAACAAGGCGATGGAATACATAGATGAAAACCAATACCATTCCAAAGCCTGCCATTATACGGCGCGGGTGTTTGACAACATGTTTGATATAAATAATGTATTTATTGTTTCCGATAGCCAACCATTCATTAATTAGTCTGAACACCTTGTTCTTGGGTTTATTCGGATCTACTGGTTTCAGGATGAGTGAACACATTACCGGACTCAAGGTCAGCGCTACAACCGTAGACAGAAGCACAGATACTACGATGGTAATAGTAAACTGGCGATAAAGCTGTCCGGTGATACCTGACAAGAAACTTACAGGAACAAATACCGCTGCCAATACGAGTGAGGTAGCAATAATAGCGCCTACCAGACCTTCCATGGCTTTCTTGGTGGCTTCGTATGGGCTGAGTTTCTCTTCTTCCATAATGCGTTCCACATTTTCCACTACTACGATGGCGTCGTCCACTACAATACCAATGGCCTGTACCAGTCCTAACAAGGTCAGCATGTTCAGTGAGAAGCCGAATATCAGCATGAATCCGAAGGTACCAATCAAAGAGATAGGAACTGCTACGACCGGAATCAGTGTAGCACGCCAGGCTCTGCAGTGAAAGGAATACCACGATGATTACCAGCACCAATGCTTCAAACAAAGTCTTGTATACCTCATGAATAGATTGCGAGATATAAGTGGTCATATCGAACGGGAAGTTGTATTCCATACCTTCCGGGAAACTTTTGCTGATTTCCTTCATGGCCTCTTTGACGTTCTGTGCCACTTCCATGGCGTTGGCTCCAGGAAGCATGTAGATTCCAAGAATGGCTGCATTTCCTCCGTTGATACCACTTTCTGTGCTATAGGAAGAAGCTTCCAGTGATACTCTTGCCACATCGCGCAGACGTACAAGTGAACCGTCGGGGTTAGCGCGCAATACAATTTCCTCAAACTGAGAGGCCGATGACAAACGCCCCTGTGCAGTGATAGGTACGGTAATATCTACTCCGCTTACAGGTTGCTGTCCGAGTACACCGGCAGGCTGATTCACGGTTCTGGTCTTTCAATGCGTTCTGAAGGTCTTGTACCGTCAATCCGAAGTTAGCCAGTTTAGCTGGGTCGGCCCATATCTGCATGGCGTAGTAACGGCTTCCGATGTTGGAGATACGTCCTACTCCCGGGATACGGCGAAGCAAGTCCTGTACGTTTAATGTGGCAAAGTTACTTAAATAAATTTCGTCGAATTTGGGGTCGTCCGAAGTCAAACACAGCGTCATCAGGCTGACTGGGTGCCTGTTTTTCTACGGAGATACCATTCTGAATCACTTCCGCCGGTAGACGAGATTCCGCCAGTTTGATACGGTTCTGGATTTCTACCGCCGCTAAGTCGGGGTCGGCAGAAATATCGAAAGTAACAGTGGCAGAGAATCCTCCTGAGTTGGAACTGCTGGATTCCATGTAAAGCATACCCGGTGTTCCGTTCAATTCCTGTTCGATAGGAGTAGCTACAGCCTGCGATACCGTTACGGCACTGGCTCCCGGATAGGAGGCACTGATTTTTACCACAGGCGGAGTAATTTGCGGGTATTGGTCGATAGGCAGCATCATCAAACCGATGATACCTACAATCACGATTAATATAGAGATGACAGCCGAGAATACGGGCCTGTCAATAAAAAAGCTGACTTTCATGCGTAAATTTGTTTAGGGGTGAGTTATTCTTCCCTTTTTTCGCTTCGCTCTGTAATTTGGCCGGATCTTGTACGCGGACTTTCATTCCCGGAGCCAGTTTATGGAATCCTTCGTAGACAATCATTTCGCCGGCCGACAATCCGCGTTCTACTACTACATCGTTCTCGAATTCAGGGCCTAACTCAATGAATCGTCTTTCCACGGTTGAGTCTTTTCGCATGACAAAGATATGAGCTCCTCCTTTTTCAATGATAAGAGCCTTCTGGGGAACTACTGTGGCATTTTCACGTACGTCGAGTAATACTTTTACTTTGGTGAACTGTCCCGGCAGCAATACGTGGTCCGGATTGGCCAGTTCGGCACGTACGGAGAATGTTCCAGTTTTGGGATTTACCTGAGGAGCAGCAAAGTCTACCAGACCTTTATGCTCGTATACAGTATTGTCAGGCAATGTGATGGTTACAGTAGGCTGCCAGGAACGGGTAGAGTCTTTCTGACCGAATGTAACGTTTCGCTCCTTGCTTTTTAAGTAGTCCAGGGCTGTCATGCTGAAGTCCACCAGAATGGTATCACTTTTTACGATAGTAGCCAGCAGCGATTTTCCATTGCTGCCTACCAGTGTTCCCAAATCGACGTGACGTTCACTGATTTCTCCTGAAATCGGCGAGCGGACAATCGTGTAGCCTAACTCCTGTTCAGCCTGTTCCAAGTCGGCTTGGCTCATACCTACGCTGGCTACAGCTGTTTCGTAAGCAGCTACCGCATTGTCTAGGTCCAGCTGGCTGGCTGCATTTTGTTCATACAGCGGGCGGATACGTTCCAGGTCACGTTTCGCTTTTTGCGCCTGTGCCTGATCTTTTTTCAGCTGAGCACGTACTTTGTCAGCCTTGGCACGATATTGGTCTTGATTGATGACAAACAATACTTGATTACGTTTGACTGAGGTTCCTTCCTCGAATAGCATTTGTTCCAGAAAACCTTCTACACGTGCACGTACTTCCACGAATTGCTGGGCACGGATACGGCCTACATATTCACCGAAAATTTGTACATTTTGTTGGCTAGCTGGCATAACTGACACAATCGGCGTTTCAGCTACGGGTTTCTTCTCTCGAGTAAAAAAATAAAGTAAAGGGATAAAATGACTGCGATGCCGATAACCATGTAAATCATTTCCTTTCTTTTTACCTTAAATTCTTTCCTAGTCAAAAAGCGTTTCATAAGTTCAATTTTTTTATAGTTTTAGATGCCATTATCTTTAAAATGGCGGACAAGATTCGTGCCAAAGATACAAAAATGTTTTATAAGCTGAAAATCAGATAGATTTAACCTTGATTTAATAAAGATGTATTGGGAATTTTACAAGTTGTTGTAGAAAAAATCCACAATCGGACTGTAGTCATCGTTCTCTCCACAAATGTTTGAGGGTCCAGATGGGGTGATACCATATCATTCGAGGACCAGCAAAACGCATGACTTCTTTTATTTTTTGTCTCATCTTGGGGTGGTAACAGTGCACGGTACACTGGCGACACGTTTTCTTTCGTTCTCCAAACGGACAGTGCTCCAGTCTTTGATGTGCATATTTGAGCAACTCGCTGCATGCAGAACATAAGGTCTGATTTTTCTCCTTATGCCGGCAATAAAAATGAATCATTTGTGCTATGGTCTGTTTTTCTTCTTCTATCCGTGAAAGTTTATTCATATTTTATATAGAACTTCAGTTTACAAAGGTACGAATAGAATTGATATTTTTCGTAACTTTGCGTTCAAAATAATCTTTAAACAAAATGATATTAGAGGAACATTTAGAGACAACTGTAAAGGCTCACGATCAGCAATTGCATCGTAGAGTGGATTTATTGTTGCGTACGGGAAAATTATTGGTAGAGAGTCTTGCCGATACGAACCGTATTGTAAGAAACATGAAACGTACGGCTGCTTATCTTGGTATCCCCGAAGAGAAGCTTCACATCAACGTCAGTTTTACCATGTTGATGGTGAACGTGAGTGATGGTGACTATTCTTTTACTAAATTCCAGCGAATTGAAGCTCATGGAGTGAATATGACGGCCATTTCGGAAGTCAGCAAGCTTTCCTGGCGTGCGATTGAAAATGATTACACGCTCGACCAGTATGAAGAAGAACTGGAAAAGATTCGTAAGAAAAAACGTAATTACACTCCGTGGCAAGTGGCGATTGGCGCTGGATTTGCTTGTGGCGGATTCTGCATTCAGTTCGGTTGTGACTGGGTGGCATTCTTGTATGCATCAATTGCTGCCATATTGGGTATGCGCTTGCGTCAGGTATGCAATGAGTCTGGTTTGAATCATTACATGGGAATCGCTATTTCTGCCTTTGTGGCTACCATCATTGCATGGGCATCTACTTTGTTGCCTGCAGAATGGACATCTACTCCCTGGCATCCGTTGCTTGCCTGTGCCTTGTTTATTGTGCCTGGAGTTCCTTTGATTAACTTTGTGGACGATATGCTGGATAATTATATTCAGGTAGGTATTGTCAGAGCGGTGAATACCTTGCTGATGGTGGCTGCCATGGCTTTCGGTATCGCATTTGCCGTGAAACTTTGCCATATTGAAAACTTCTTCCCGACCATCAGTATGGTTCCTCATCATCAGTATTGGGAGTATGCCATCGCTGCAGCTATTTCAGCCATGGGATTCTCGATGATTTTCAATATACAGCGTCGTTTGTTGTGGGTAGTAGCTATCGGAGGTATTATTGCCGTATGTACGCGTAACTTTGTGAACTTAGGACCGAGCACAGACAATATCGGTTTGGATATGGGACTGGTTATAGGTTCTTTCTCAGGAGCCTGTGCTGGTTAGCTTGATTGCCATTAAGGCAGTTCACTGGTTCCACGTGCCCAACCATGTGCTGACTATTCCTTCTGTCATCCCGATGATTCCGGGAGTACTGATGTATCGTATGCTGTTTGGTATCATCAATATCGATGTGCAGAGCATTGATCAGGTAACTCCTCTGATGAAAGCAATAGAAAGCGGTGTAAATTCCGGACTTGTGATTATGTGTATTGCTTTAGGAGTTGCTATTCCGAACATCTTCGGACGTCGTTTCATTGCTTCTTCAAAGAATAAGCGTCTGGCAGAGCTTTTGAAAGAACGTAAGGCTCGCGGCAAGTTCGTTGAATGGTAATTAAACTTTGATTTGTTCGTTCATTATTCTTTATAGAAGTGAAGAAGATTCACTTCTTTATGAAAAAATCCCACCGAGACTTTTAGGAGTCAGGTGGGATTTTTCGTATCATACGGATTCTTGAGTTCTTGTTAGAATTCAAATTTTTCCAGTTTCATAGCGGCTAGTTCCTGAATCTTTGGAACTAGGGTAGTGAAATGTGCAAAGCTTGTTCGTGTGTTGCAAGAGAAGCCGTATCTTTCCATGTTTCACAAATCATCAGGACATCCTGGCGTGTAGTGCTCTGAAAGAGGTCGTAAGCTACGCATCCGTTATCTTTCTGTGAAGCGGTTACCAATTCTTTTGCTATGTTTACTACCTGGTCGTAGTGCTGTTTCTCTACTTGAATAAATACGTTTAGTCTGATCATTGTTGTTTTGGTTTTAAGTTATTTGACGATGCAAATATAGGATAAAAAAAGGGACTGTACAAGTGTACAATCCCTTTTTGAGTTTATTTAGAAAGAATTATTTCTTACCTTCCAGCTGTTCTTTCAATGCAGCCAAAGCGTCGATGTCACCCAGAGTAGTTGAAGGCTGCCTGGTTCTGAATCATCGGAGTTTCTTCTTTCTTAGAAGTCTTCTTAGAAGCTTTCTTTTCTGCCTTTTCTTCTGCCTTAGCAGCATCTTCGAAGATACGGCTGTGAGAAACGATGATACGTTTTGCATCCTTGTTGAATTCGATTACCTTGAACGGCAATTTTTCATCCAACTGAGCCTGAGAACCGTCTTCTTTTACCAGATGTTTCGGAGTTGCGAAACCTTCTACGCCGTAAGGCAGAGAGATTACAGCACCCTTATCCAGTACTTCGATGATTGTTCCTTCGTGAACAGAACCTACAGTGAATACTGTTTCGAATACATCCCAAGGATTGTCTTCCAGCTGCTTGTGACCCAAGCTCAGACGACGGTTTTCCTTGTCGATTTCCAGAACTACTACGTCGATGTCTGCACCAATCTGAGTGAATTCAGAAGGATGTTTGATCTTCTTAGTCCAAGACAAGTCAGAGATGTGGATCAATCCGTCAACACCTTCTTCGATTTCTACGAATACACCGAAGTTAGTGAAGTTGCGAACTTTAGCAACATGCTTAGAACCTACAGGATATTTTTCTTCGATAGTTTCCCATGGATCTGCTTTCAGCTGTTTGATACCCAAAGACATCTTGCGTTCTTCGCGGTCCAGAGTCAAGATAACACAGCTTCTACTTCGTCGCCCACTTTCATGAAGTCCTGAGCTGAACGCAGGTGCTGTGACCAAGACATTTCTGATACGTGGATCAAACCTTCTACGCCCGGAGCGATTTCGATGAATGCACCGTAGTCAGCCATAACGACTACTTTACCCTTCACGTGATCACCAACCTTCAAGTTAGGATCCAGTGCATCCCATGGGTGCGGAGTCAGCTGTTTCAAACCAAGAGCGATACGTTTCTTTTCGTCGTCGAAGTCCAAGATTACAACGTTCAACTTCTGATCCAAAGAAACAACTTCGCGAGGATCGCTTACACGGCCCCAAGACAAGTCTGTGATGTGAATCAAACCGTCTACGCCGCCCAAGTCGATGAATACACCGTAAGATGTGATATTCTTAACAGTACCTTCCAGTACCTGACCTTTTTCAAGTTTGCTGATGATTTCTTTCTTCTGCTGTTCCAGTTCAGCTTCGATAAGAGCCTTGTGAGAAACAACCACATTCTTGAATTCCTGGTTGATTTTAACAACCTTGAATTCCATAGTCTTACCTACGAATACATCGTAGTCACGGATAGGTTTCACATCAATCTGAGAACCCGGCAAGAATGCTTCAATACCGAATACGTCAACAATCATACCACCCTTAGTGCGGCACTTGATGTAACCCTTAATGATTTCTTCGTTTTCAAGAGCAGCGTTAACACGATCCCAAGAACGAGTAGCGCGAGCTTTCTTGTGAGACAAAATCAACTGACCTTTTTTGTCTTCCTGGTTTTCGATGTACACTTCTACGGTGTCACCTACTTTCAAATCCGGATTGTAACGGAATTCGCTCAATGGAATGATACCATCTGATTTGTAACCGATGTTAACAACCACTTCGCGTTTGTTCATTGCGATTACAGTACCGTCTACAACCTCACGGTCGTTTACTTTGTTCAGCGTGCTGTCATAAGCTTTTTCAAGATCTTCTTTGCTTACGCTGGTTACTGCATCACCATTTTCATACGCATCCCAGTTGAAATCTTCAATAGGAGCAATGTTCTTTAAGTTTTCCATTAAATAAAAAAAATGTTTTTAAATAACTAATTGTGTTAGACTTTATATTGTTTATATAAATCGGCTGCAAAGGTATAATAAAATCCTGAATATTAAAAGGCTTGCCTGCATTTTTTAGGAGGAAGAAAAATAGAAAAACCGGAAAAAGGCTCCATATGGGAGGTTTTTCCGGTTTTTTATGAGTTTTTTGGATTTTCTGTTAGTTTTCAAGCGAATAGTCTATGGTGGTGACTACGCGTATCTTCTTGATATAAGGGGTATTCGGGTCGCGGTCGGTAATGCTGAACTGCCCCTGATTGGCCTGACGGATTTTGCCGAGGTTACTGCCGGAGTCTTTGGCAAACTTTTCGGCTGCTTCGCGTGCGTTTTTGGTGGCTTCTTCAATCATCTGCGGTTTTACCTTGTTTAAATCAGTATATTCATACTGTACTTTGTACTGGTATTCTCCAGAAGTGATGGCGATGCCTCTTTTTAGCAGTTCTCCCTGCTCACTGATAAGTCCCCGTATCAAATCTACCTTGTCGGAAGTAACGGTGATGACTGTAGTCACATTGTAGCGGTTGGCCGGATTCTGGTTGTTGCCATAACGTTCGGCAGCCAGGTCGATAATTTCCGGGGCATTCACGCTGATTTCCTGTTCTGTCAGTCCTTTTTCTTTCAAGAAACCGGTGATGGTCTGATTGGAACGCTTGATGTCGTCGTACAATCTTCCCAAATCATTTCCCAGGCTTTTGTACACTAGTGGCCAGGTTACTTTATTGGCTGGGACTTCTATTTCGGCCAGGCCTTTTACGGTGACACTACGGTCTTTTTCTGCAAACTTACTGAATCCTTTTTCGATGAATACGCCTAATAACAGTAGGCCGATGGCCAGAATAATGGCTTCGATTCTAAAGTTCTTCATGATGATTTTTATTTATAGTTAGATATTCGGAATCTGAGTGCAAGGTATTGAAAATTATTGGATTTTCCAATGAATTTTCCCTGTCTTTATTATAGATTGAAAAACTCTTTTACGTTTTAACTCAAACGCCCTTGCGTTTTAAATGAAACACAAAGGCGTTCGAATGAGAATGTACTTGCGTTTGACAGTAAACGTCAAAGCGTTTTTTCAGGGAGGTGAAAACCCTTCAATTCTTGTATGGGAGACTGAATGAAAATGTCCGTATGAAGGTTGAATTTTAGGGCTGTTTCCTTTAGTTCATGTTGGAAGAACCATGCAATGGAACCTACAAAAGAGACCGGAACCTGGGCATGTCCCGGATAAGAAAGTATGTTGCGGCGGAAGAAATCGCTGAAGCAGTCGGTCAGGAACTGCTGGACTTCCGGCAGGTTCTTGTGCTTATATATATAAGGAGTAAGACTGGCCAGGAAGCGGTTGCCTTGTGGCTGTTTGTACACTTTATCCAGAATATCGGGTATGGTCAGGTTATATTCCTTCAATAAGCCTTCCAGCAGGTTGGAAGGCAACTGTTGTTTGATGCAGTCGCCTACAAATCGTTTTCCTAAATAGGCGCCGCTTCCTTCATCTCCTAGAATATAGCCCAGTGGAGGAGTGTTATGCGTGATTCGTTGCCCATCGTACAAGCAGGAGTTTGCTCCCGTTCCTAGTATGCAGGCAATTCCTGGCTGATGCTTGCACAATGCCCGGGCAGCTCCAAGCAAATCGCTTTCTACCTGGATACTTGCGTATGAGAATACTTCAGCAAGCAAACCGGAAAGTTTGCCGGCTTTTTCAGGGGTACAGCCAGCCCCATAAAAGAAAACGGCTTTCACTTCTTCTTGTGGAAAAGGCAGTTGTGCAAGCAGGCTTTCCTGAAGAATCTGTTTTATTTTCTCTTCTGTCAGATGAAAAGGGTTGATACCTTCGGTATGAACAAGCTGGCAATCATGTAAAGTAGTTCCGAAGCACCAGTCGGTTTTGGTAGCTCCGCTATCGACTATGAGAATCATGTAAAAAGCAGAATTAGAAAGGTAGAAAAAGAAAGAAGACGGAACATGCCGTCTTCTTTCTTATGTTAAGCAAAGATTTGATTATTAATGACAATGTCCGCAACCGCCACCGCAGCAACCGTCTTCTTCAGCTTCGTGTTCGCCGCATCCGCCTCCACAGCTGTCACAGCCGCATCCGCAACCTTCACCGCTCATCAGCTTGAGGATGCTTTCCATTTCCTTGTTGGTGGCATCACGCATTTCCATTACGGTACCTTCAAAAATCAGGTCTTTGCCAGCATGCGGGTGGTTCAGGTCGAGCACCACTTTATCTTCAGTGATTTCACCTATGTTGGCATAGAACTGATGACCTTCTGCATCGTTCAGCATGATGATGTTGCCTTCGAAGATGTTGTCGCTATCGAATTTTCCATCCGGACTGCAGAACATAGACTTGGGCACCTGGCGTACGTTGTCTTCGTCTCTTTTCGCCGTATGCTTCAGCACAAGGAATTGTAAAGTTGAAGTTGTCACCCTTTTTCAGTGCCAGAATTTCTTTTTCGAAGCGTTCCAGGGTATAACCTATTCCTGAGATAAATTGGAAGGGATGGCTTGCAGGAGCTTCTTCGCGCAATTCTTTTTCTCCGTCTGTTACCGCATAAAGTTTATATGCTACTGTGATGTATTTATTTTCCATGTTTAAAATTTAAATGTGCATTAATAGTTATCAGCCGCAAAGATAAATAATATCACGATATTTAGCGAATAAAAATGAAAGAATGAATGCAGAGCTGATTTTGTCAGAATGCTTTTTTATATTTGCATATCATAAAAATGAATACGATGAATCAGAGCCGAATAGTAGAATTGTATCGTGGAGAGTTGTGGGAGTGTCAGTTATTGGAGAGCATCTTGAAAAGTGAAGGGATAGATTGCTTTTTAGTCAATACTCTGCGTAGTGGTTATGGGCCTGTTGTGATGGCGGCTCAGCAGATACAGGTGATGGCCCCCAGCCAGAACATGCTTGCCCTGCGCAGCATGGAAGCCCTATGGAAAAGTGGCTGACGGCCAGGCCACCAAGATTCATTGTCCCTCCGAATGCAAAACTCGCCGCAACCGTGGCAGCGATTACGAAAGCTAAGCTCAATTAGAGTTAAACGGCGGTTTGAATGTCCGCCGCAAGCCTATAAAATAATTGAGGGAACGGTTTTTGACCGTTCCGAAACCCTG
>VOFG01000780.1_pt1 | contig 122793 bp, 121 predicted proteins | sample 5384171 | NCBI WGS metagenome assembly VOFG01 (sample SAMN12384726, study PRJNA508395) | human gut metagenome | isolation source: healthy gut F | host: Homo sapiens
ATGCGGTCTTCTTTCTCTTCTTGCTGCAGCTGGGCCATGAGGGCTGCTCGCTGTTCTTTACTCAGGGACTTGATGTCCACACTTTGATTCAATATCCGCAACCACAGGCTCACCGCTCATGGTGTTCCATATTTGCTCTACCTCTTTCGTCTTCTTTTGATTCATCAAAAGAGATACGCGTCATACTCGGAACGGTCAAATTCAAATACGACCTGAACTTTCTGTTTTTCTTCCATACATTCACTATTAAAAGGTTATTCAAACAACACTTTAATGCCACACGAACTGGCTACGTCAAGCTCCAGTTTGGCTCCCTTGCTCAGTTCCCAGTCCTTCAGCATGTAGATATAGTCACAAGCCAGCAACAGGGCAATGTCGGCCCGCATGTGGGCTCTCCAATGAGCTTCATCCGGCAATCCGTTCCTGAAAGGGTTTACAGGATCATAGCCTTGTGCCATCAGTTTCTCCTCGGCACGGCTGAAGGCTTCCTTGCGCTCATTCATATCATAGTGCGCGATGGCTCCGCTGATGTACACTTTCCCGGCACCGGTCGCTTCACCACGTTGAAAAGCCTTGTGTCGTTCCCACCGTTCCGGAACCACCACACTGTAGTTGCACGATTGGCAGCAGCAGCCTTCTTCTTTCACCGGGAACGGATTGTATCCGTAGCCCTCATACTCTTTGCCGCAGATGCAGCACACTTTCTTTTCTTCTTTCTTTTCCATCACTTCAAATCTTTAATGTTTATTTGGCAGGACGGATGCCATACCTGAATATTCCGAGCAAACATCACATCCCTGGTTTCTATCACTACGTGTCCCTTTGTCTTGGCCCTGCGCAGACGGAGGTCGCTTTGTATGTTACGTTCTACCCAATCGTCCACCACGGCCTCCGCTTCCTGTTCTTTCAGGAGTATCTGGTACAGCTTATTCTCCCATTCCATCATTCAAATAATCCTCCATATTATCGTCCTTCAATGTTTTGGCAGCACCTTCTTCCCATATCACGTAGGGCTCACCGGGCCGCTCCATAAAGCGGCTTTTGCACCAGGCTTTGAAACAGCTTACCATGATTTTCACATCGGCATCATATTCCACCTTGCGGGCGCTTCTACCTGCCGGATGAAGCCCCTCGGCATGGCTGATGAAGATAAACAGTTTCTTGGGATGACGTTCCTTGAACTCCTTGTAGGTTTTGTAGTTCAAGCCGCTGTATTGGAAGCTGTCGATAATCACGATTCCGGGACTGCCTCTGCGCCGTAACCGTTCCTCCAATTGCTCCATCGGTTCCCGGTCAAGGATAATCAGCTTCTTTTTCACTTCACCCATCTTGTGCCGTTTCAGGCTCATCTGGAACGACAAACCGGTACTTTCTTCCAAACTGTCATAAATTACGCGTCCGAAGCTACACAGGTACTTGGCCAGCTGCATCACAAAGCTGCTCTTACCGTTTCCGCTGGCTCCCCAAATAATCCACACGCCGCTCTTGGCCGGGTTGCCTATCGAGGTTTGCCAGTCCCCGGAAAACTCGAACCGGGGAATCTTCATGTTCAGCACCTCACCGGGACTGTAGGCTCTCTTCAGTTTCACGGTTACCTCCTTTCAATTCTTCAATAAGAGCATCAGCATAGTCCACAGCAAGTCTGGCAACTTGTTTTATAGACATTATACCTGATGAATTGCTTCTTACTACCGGAAGCATGCTTTTGGCAATTTCATATCTGCGCTGTTCCCAGTCTATCTCATTCGCTTTTCTCATCTCGCGATGGATACCGATAACAGCATCCATCGCTTGCATTTCTATCTTGCTTATCATGCCTGCATCCTCCTTAATTTTTCGATTTCGGTATATACGCGCCGCAAGCCGCCTCCGGTGCTATGAACAATCTTGGCAATGTCGGCACCGTCCGGGGCATTGATTTTTGCGACGATGGCAGCCTGTGCCTTCAGAAACTTTTCGCGTTCCTGCGCATCGTCCGGGGTCACCTTGCTGTAGGAGTCACCGTAGCGGCTCAACATTTCGGTATAGCCCACCTTCTTGCCTTCGATGGCGCGGTTGATCTTCTCCTTTAATCCGTCGGCACCCATCATATACCAGGCACAGCAGCGTTCCGTAGCGTTCCAAAGCGCCTTTAACTCCAGGAAGGCTTCATACTGCAGGTCCCCGGCTTCATCCAGGATAACCAGGGGCGTATCAATCGTGCGCAGGTAGGCCACCAGATCCTCATACACGTCGCTATAGCGTCCGTTGCTGGTCACACCGAATTCCTTGGCAATGTAGCGTATCAGCTTCAGTTTGGTCTTCACCTGGCTACAGTCCACATATACGGCGTGCTTGTGCTGCTTCACGTAAGCTTTCGCTGTAAAGGTCTTGCCGATATTGGGCATATCGCACAGGATGGCACTCAGCCCGCTTCCCTGGCACACTTCCAGCTGCTTGCTCACAAACACGTAGGTCGGGGTCTGTGCTGCCAGCCAAGGTATTTCTGTACGCAGTTGCACGCCTAATCTTCGGGCTATACCTACCCAGTTGGCATCACTGACCTGCTTTTCATAATTGCCCCGCTTGATGGCATTGTAAACGCTGGGGGCTATGCCCAGTGCCGTGGCATGGCGGTTGTCACTGGGATAATTTTCACGGTCGGCGGCTATCGCTGCCACAATACGTTGCTTTACTTCATTTGTTATTTCCATTTGAATGCTGTTTTAAATTCGTTCTAACGTCGTTAATTATATCTTGGCTACTGCATCATGCTCGAAGGCACTGATGTCCATATAGGCTGAGTAATCTTCTTCCTCGGCTTGTGCAGGAAGGGGAACGGCTTCCGCCTGTACCTCTGTTATCAGCTTTGCTTCCTCTTTGGCAAGGATGCCCACACGCTTGATCTTGCCGTCCTTCATCATCTTGTCGAATTGAGCTACATACTTGGACTGTTCGGTATAGGCTGCCTTGTCGTACTCGGTCTGCTCGGCTGTATTCTCATTGTAACGGGCTACGGGCTTGCAGGTGGCGATATATCGTCCGTTCTGGTAGATATATACCTCGTTGATGGTTCCGTCGGCATCGGGCAGATAATAGGCATCTACCTTGTAGTTCCTCGGCTCCAGCTTTTCGATGATTTCCGGGCTGGGCAGTCCGTATTGGTTGTACATCACCGTGCAGTAGGTGTTCTGCCGGATGGTTGTTTCGGTGTGCTGTCCGATGAACCGGTAAAGAACGGCCTTGTCCCAAGGTGCAAGGTTCGGGTTCTGATGGGCGCAAAGCACATCCCAACGGCTCATGCCCGGATAGCGCTTTTGGTTGGGGTGAGGCTGTGCGTTGAAGGTCTCAATGGCGCGTATATCATCGGCTACCAATTCTTCATAACTATAGGTCTTCACCTTGTAGGTGTTGTTCTTTTCGTCATACACCTTTTCTTCCTTCGGGCGGTTGGCCTCCAGCTTGGCATACCATCGGCCGATACCTACCTGCGTGCGTTTCTCCACACCGTATTTCTTTTCGCGGTTCTTGTGCTCGGCACGTTTTTCACGCGAGTTCCCGGGGTTACACCAGCGGATCAGGGGGAAGACGGTACCGGCTTGCATCAATCCGTCGGCAAAGTCGCTTACCAGGTGGTGTTCCACTTCTAACTCGGCGGGGATATACATGCCGTTCCGGTCCAGGGTCTGGAACATGTTTCGCATGCAGTCTAAAAATAACTCGGTAGTCTTGTACCGGTTGTAGGCATATCCCACCACAGCACCGCTCACCACATCGTAGGCATAATAGGCTTTCACTCGGTTGCCATCCTTCATTGGGCGCGGCAGGTCGCGGTCGTCAAGAGAAACCTTACTCAAGGAATATTCACCGATGCTGCGCAGATGATAAGGACGGTAGGCATTGTTGAAATCCCATTGGCTCATGTGCAGCTTACCGCGAAGGGCCTTGTTCTTGGGGTTGTTCAGGTAGTTGGCTACTGTGGCCGGGCTCAATACCAGCGGATTTCCATCCTTGTCGGTAAAGTCTGCCGGATTCAACACCTCGCCGGTTTCGGGGTCATATAGCTCCAGTTCTCCTTGCACAAATAGATTGTACTGTTCCCACACGGTGGTATTGAAGGGCTGCTCCGGTTGGGCATCGATGCTCAGCAGCAGGCGTTCAATGTCATAGGTCACTTTCCGGCGGTTCTGGTTCATGAACTTGCGGCTGATAAGGCTTTCATAGCCGTTGGCCTTGAAGTCATTCACACGCTTCTTGAAGCGGTTGGAACTGACAGGCAAGGTATGTCCGAACTCTGCTTGGTAGTAACTGATGGCTCCTGCCAGTTCGCCCCAGTTCACCGGCCCGGCCTTCATGGCCTTTCGCATAAACGTGGCATCCTCCATGGCACGCATCACTGCCTCAATTACCGAAGCGTTTACCGTATATTCTTGGATGTGTTCCGGTGGCAGTGCATCTCCGTTGTCAAAACGGAACCGGGTGTAAAATTCCCGGGCTTTCGCATCGATGTGGTAATGGCTGCCGAGCCAGTTTCTTATTACGTCTTCTTTCATATCTCCGTATTTTAGTTTTATCCTTTCCTGAAACCGTAGGGGCATGGTGGCTATTTCTACCAAAACGTAACCTCCCAGACCTCTTCCGGATCGAACTACATTGATTTTCTCCTTTGCCGCTAACTTCTTGTAATTGGGTATCGACATGATGGGAGCAAGTTCTTCTTCGGAAAGAGTGGAAGGATGAACTCCTTTCAGCGTGCGGCTTCTGCTGTAGTCTGCCTTTCCGTTCACCATCACCGGTCGGTCATCGTAAGTCAGGTCATTGTAGGATATGCACAATATCTTTCCATAATACTCCATTTCATTTCTATTTATAAGGCAGATGCCATCTGTTGGGTCTCGTGCTGCAGCTGCATGAAATCCGATACAAATTCACATTGGTAGGTTTCAGTCCGTTTTCCGTCCACGTACACATCCACATCATTGGTCTTTCTGTGGACCACGAGTTTTACACGGGGACCGAAAGTGCAGGTCATGGTCTTCTCGCACTCCTCGAAGGTGGTTTCGCAGTTCGGGATGAAGTTCCCGTCAGTCAGTTTGCCGCCTCGCTTCAGGGCAAGAGTGCGTATCCGGCGCGCCTGATCGCTGTCACGGACAAAATTCAGTGCTTGCCACACAGCCTGACGGCTGCATCCGAATGTCTTCATCAAGAAGGTCTTGGTCTCGTTATCTGTCAAAATCTGCTTTCTCATATCGTCATACTTTTTAATCGTTATCGTTCGTTCAAAGGTTTTCAACGGCTTCCGCTATTTCCTAATCACCCGTCAGTATTTCATGAAGGCGTGTCCCTTTCTGCAGTTCTTCGACCAGCACCTGCATCGCTTCCTCACACACACAGCTCACATTCTCTATCACCCGGTAGGCATCCGAGTTGCTTATCTCATCCTCCGTCATGAATTGTCCAGCCAGCTCCATCGCCTGGTCGGCAATATTCTGCGTATGTGCCGTACTGCCTATCATCGTGCGCAACTTCTGTTTGAACAGACTCTCTGCTGTTCTCGGATTGAAATTCTTTGCCATAACTCTAAATTTTAAAAGTTTATATCGTGGGGCGCGGGGAATCGAACCCCGACGGCTTTCTACGCTTTCTTATTTCGATTTACCAACTCTCCGGCCGTGCCTGCCGCCCCTGCCCGTCTTTCCGGGCTGCCAGTTATCCGGCAATCTATTTGCCTTGTTCTTCTATCATCGAAAGGACAACCATCCTGTCTTCATCCCAAAGCGGAAGCCCCAATTCAATGGTCCGTTTCACCACTTCCATCTCACCGACCAGCCCTACCGCTTCTTTGCGGAAATCGGTATCGTCATACGCATGTGCCTTGCCAATCAGAAAATCGGTCAGGTTGTCGATAACTTCCTTTTGACGTTCACATTTCATTTCATAGTTCAGCACTCGCACATGAACATCGCGGATAATCCGGCTGTCCCCATGTTTCTTGAAATCTTTGCAGAACTCATCCTTGTTCATCGAAGTGTTCAGATAAACCGCATGGATGTAATCAAAATCCTCTGCTGTAGGGGTTATCCCCGTCCGTTCCATAAATTCTTGCTGTGTCATAAACTCACTTATTTTATTGTATTATTCTGCATCTTCAATTTTGAAAGAAAAGCACTTATCCGCCAATACTCTTTTTACAAAGTCTAAGTCGTATCTATCAGCTGAAAAGAAAACTGCCTGATAATCTACACTGGGATAAGCCTTGATTGCTGTTGTATCTACCATCTTCTTGACCAGTCCGTAAAGAGCTTCGGCGGTCTCGGCTGTTGCTTGAGCTATAATTACTTTTGCTTTCATTTTCTTTAATCCTTAAAATTCGCTAATCACACGCCTTTTTTGTATATTTGGCGCGCTGTTTACATCTTAAACACGCTGCAAATATATAGAATTATTTCAATACATCAAACTAAATATGGAAGAAAATCAATATAAAGATATGAATTTTATAGAAAGACTTCAATATTTCATGGAGAAAAAGGGCATAAATGACAATCAAATGACTGTTAATGCCGGTCTTTCTGTTGGACTTATTGGGAAAGCAAAGGTGTCTGGCAAAGGCATGAGCTCAATGAATATTGAAAAAATTCTATTAGCCTATCCGGATTTATCTGCCGATTGGTTACTTACTGGTGCAGGAAGCATGTTGAAAGATGATTTGAACGGCATTAAAACAATAGACGAAGCAAATTCTTCGACTCTGCCTACCACATCTATGAACCCATCCATCGGTACACCATACTACGATGTGGACTTTATCGGGGGCTTTGATGAAGTGTTTAATTCACAGGTAAACATACCTGCCACCAACATTGTAATAAGGGGATTCGAAAAAGCCAGCCTTTGGTGCAATGTCACCGGGCACTCCATGGAACCCAAAATAAACCATGGCGACATCATTGCCCTGCACCAATGCACACTCAACGACATCCAATATGGCGAAATCTATGCAGTGGTGTTGGATACCATCCGCACCATTAAAATCCTCCGCAGGTCGCCGGATCCGGACAAGCTGCGCTTCATCCCCATCAACACCAATGATTACGATGAACAGGAATTCGACAAATCACGCATCATCAATGTCTTTGAAGTAATCGGAAGTATCAGCAAGTTCTTCTAAGTGGTACACGCATGCCTCCTACAGAAGGCTAAAAAAGGACGCACGCACACACTTTTGAAGGAATTTACCTGAAGCAAACTCGTAAATACACTGTAAATCAAAGGATTTATTTTATTATAATAAGGTATATCACACAAACAAGTGTCGTTTTTCCTCTCTGAAAACAGAGAAAAACGGCACTTGCTTTCATTTATAACATAGTTTCCTATTTCGGGCGTACCCTCTGAGAACTGAAAAAGTAACCCCTAAAGTAACCCCTAACTTAAAGAAGTAGTAACCCCTAACAGTAACCCCAATAGTAACCCCTAACCAAATAAAACCAACCGTAGGGGCATAAAAAAAGGGAGCCATAAGCTCCCCAATCAGCATTCAAAGAAATAACGCCTACAAGCCTTTCTAACGGCGCTATTATATCGTTCTAACCATTCCCTTACTACCACCCGAGATGAGCGTAGATTGCTTAATTATAGCCTTTTTCGTGCATATTGTGCCGTTACCAGACAGCCCGGCATGAAGCAGGTAATTCTTGGTTGCCCCCACCTGATCTGCCGTCAGAACCGTATAAACAGCCGATATACTGCTGAAATACCAATCTTTCTGCTTCGTCCCGTCTATTTTATGCAGCAAATGCACATGAATCACTTTTGCCATATTCGTTTCTATTATGCTGCAAATATACCAAATAATACTTATTTGGAAGAATTTTAAGGCTACATCTTTAAAAATAGGCACAAAAAAACGGCCACACAGCCGTTCACACCATCATATAACAAAATCCATCAACCCAGCCATAAAACGGCCACACAGCCGAAAATAAAACCCTTCCAGGCCGTTTTAGCCCCATCTGCAAGCCCGATGTAAAGCAATCCCCCGAATATCCGAAGAAAAGCCCCTCAAACGTAAAGCAGATGTAAGCCATGTAAAGAGAAAAACCGCTTCGAAATATTCAGCCCATTTCCCGATCATGCCTAAACCCTTTGGTTTTCAAAACCTTTCGCCCATTTTTCCCGACCATTGAAAAAACCGCTTCGTTCTATGCCCCATACCTTATAAACCTTTTAGCCTCCTGAAATGCTTTATCAATCTTTTTCCTTATACATACGACTCCACTCCCCAGGTTTACCACTGTCAGGAAGTTCAATTAGACTAATCAGTGTATGAGGAACACCCGATGCAGGGTTACGACATCCAGCCACGGCTAGTGCCCCATCATAAAAATAAAGAGCTTCTTCCAGTTCATCTAGAAACTGCATACGCCGATCGGTAGAGCGAAAACCAAATTCACGTTGTGCATGTGCCTTTTTAAACTCTTCTACTGTACGTCCTTCTGGATTCCAGCCAAACTCTCCTTGTGCAATATAACCACGCCATACAGTTTCCAAATGTGGAGAGCCATCATCCCAACTTGTAGCCAAAATTCCTTCTAATTGATTCTGTGCTACCAAACGACTAAATCCCTTAATATAGCCAGCTTTGGTATCTTCACGAGGCAATACAGGTGAGTTACCCGAAGAAGCAGCCGTTGCAGCCATCACACGAAGCCCCTTATCATGATACCACTTTAATATACGTTGATGTCCTGGCCTGGTAGCATCACGATAATTCCAACGCATATAAACGCAATCTTTAGGAAACAGGTCTATCACACTATCCAATTTCTGAGTATCCCAGTGGAGATCATCCGTATCATTATCCCCATGAGCCATATCCCACAGACCACCATATTTCAAAGGCATATCATCCCAAAAGATAGGAATACGCCCATTACTCTTAGCAAAATCACAGACCTTACGCAACCATCCCATTTGAAGTTCAAAAGCACTTTTATCAGTTGCTTTACAACGCTCATCAATTCCGATAGCCATTGTTTCGTCACCACCGACATGTAGAAAACGTCCATAAGGCATAGCCTCTAACGCATCACGATAAAGATCAAATTGGAATTCATAAGTTTTGGGATTAGTAGGACAAAACTCCCAATCACTGGACGGATTCTCACGTAATTCCCAATGATGTTTCAAGATGAAGCCTGCATGTCCTAATCCTTGTACCAAAGGGGATATTTCTACATTCCTTTCTTGAGCATAACGGCAGATAGCCTGCATTTCTTGTTTACTGATAGCATTCCCAGCAGCCACCTCAGGTCGACGAGTATACCTCAGTTTATCCTCAAGTTCCCAAATAACAGCATTTATTTTATATCGTGCCAAGCGATCAATGGCACGATAATAATATTCCGTTCGGTCTAAATGATGTTTGACATCAAAATGAACAGCACGATAGGATATAGCCGGATAATCCGTTATCGTCATCTCTGGAATAGGTATACGAAAATCCCTACTATCTTCCATTAGTTGTTCAAGTGTCTGGCAACCATAAAAAAGCCCTTTCATTGTTTTAGCAGATATAACAACCTTATTTGCAAAGACTTCCAACAAATATCCTTCCTCAGAATCTGGGACATTTTCTAGCGAAATCCTTAGGATAAGAGGAGTCCCCTCTTTAGCTGCATATGGCAAACCATTCAATAAAGTCCCCACAACCGGAACAGATGCTCCATTTTCAGTCTTTATATAAGTTAGTTCTCTATAATCCAACCCTTTCCCACCTTTCAATTTTACGTCTTGGGGTTTGGGAATAATCTGAAATGCTTCTTTCTGCTCTTTCTGAAATATCTCTATAGTATTCTTCGAAAACAAATGTTCAGCAAACAACAAAGTAAAAATAAAGAGGAATATTCTCATAAAATAACTATTTATTTGTCAATACAATACTAACTGGATAATGGTCGGAAATTCCTTCCAAACGTTCGACTACCCCCAATATACACCGATGCATCAATGAGGGAGAAACCAAAATATAGTCCAAACGCGAACGCAAATCTGGTAGTCGCTCATCTTCCACTTTCCAACGATAACGGAAAGCAGAAGGATGTGTCATCCGTTTTTCAGCCGGACGTACCAAACGTCCAATCGGATCATCCATTCCAGCAGCCAAAAATGATGAAATAACAGACAAGTCGAATTTTCCATCATTCAAATTATTATAAGCTGGTCGAGAAGCATCCCCCGTTTAATATTTCTAATCCATGTTTTATGAGTTATTATCTCGTCAGCATCCAATGGAGATATTGCATTGAAATCTCCTGCCACAAAATAATCTTCCAGTTTCAAGCTATCCACATAGCTAATAATCATTTTAGCCTCCTTTTGACGAAATTTCCAGTCGAAAGGACTCAGATGAGTGGCTATCACATCAATCCCTGCTGTACGTACATGCAACATTCCATGCCAGAATCCTTCCATACGCCTGCATACTACTTCAATAGGTGTTTTAGACATAACCCCCAACGGATACCCATCCTCTTTCTGTAAAGCTGTATGCATATAACCACATAGATTTCCTAAAATCTCCAAATCATGAGCTTTAAATCCCACTAATTCTGTAAGCACCAAGATATCAGCCTCATTTTCCTTAGCCCACTCCACAAATCTTTCATATCGTAAGGAGTCTTTATCAAAACCGTCCCAAATATTATAAGACGTAATTTTGGTCTCTTGCCCACTTACCGAAAGGGAAATACCCCAAAATAAAAATAATAATAAAAACTTCGGTAATCTTATTTGTTTCATAATATATATTCTATTTTAAGTGTCCTTTTTTCACATCCAAAGTTCGAGGAATCCACACACGATACCTCACTTGCTTATCCCAAGTGTTGCCTGCTGATGCAAAATCGCAAAAAGAAATGTTGCGGTACATGCCAACTCCTTCCAAATCTGTACCGACGGTTACCGGCACCTTCAAACGCATCCATGCAAAGCCAGGAACCGAATCCACCTCCGCCTTCACAATGCCGTCTTCACTGTCAACAACTAAAGTCTCATCCACAAAACCGTCATTGAATCGACTGTCACGTGCCAACACAATCGGCCCCCTGACTATAGCTTGCATCTGATTTTGTTCCAATAACCTGGCAGGCATATCCAGAATAATTTGAATATGATCTCCTTTCTTCCATTTGCGAGTAATAGCATGATAAGTTCCGGGACAAATATCTTTCAATTCTTCTCCGTTCAAAGTAATTACGGTCTGTGCACTCCAAACCGGTACACGCAAGTGTAAACCAAAAACATTCTCCTTTGTAACATCTATCGTAATATCTATCACATTTGACACAGGATATGTAGTATGTTGTTTGACAAGAACCTTATTATGTCCATTTTCCAAAGAAGCGGACATGTCGCCATAATAGTTTACATAAACTTCATTTCCCATTTTTTTTACTGCAAAATCGGGTATCAGTGCAAAAGCTCTCGGACCATTGGCATTACAACAATTAATATGCATACCACACTGTTCTTCTCCTTCGCAACGATGCCCTTCCATGGGACTGTACTTTGCAATTTGAGAAGCATCATCCTTCAGGGCAGCCATTAATGCATTATAAAGGCTTTTCTCAATCTGGTCCGCATAAAAAGGATTTCCGGTCAGCGCCAGCAATTTGTCACACAATTGCATCCAAGTAAACGTAACACAGGTTTCCATCGTATGATACGTAGGGGAAGTTTGATATTTTCGTCCGCTATACCAAGATTCAAAAGCACTCCCCGAACCGGCTACGTTAATTTCAGTATTTGCTATATCATTCACCGTTTTCTGCACAGCATCCAAATATGCGGCATTGTGCGTCACCTTGTAAAGTTCAAGCAAACCAATATAACAGGACATCATTTCATAAGCCTTTTGTCCATTTTCAGGCGAGAACCAGTCGAAAGGATGTGGAAAACGAGCTGCAACAGGTACTCCGTTAATTGCTTTCGTTATAAGCTGTGGTCCTTCAGGTGTTTCCCATTGAGCAACGATATATTTAGCAAACTGCAAATATTTATAGTCGCCGGTATACTTATATAAATACATTACCGGCTCGAGAATGGAACTGCTTGCCATTCCATAGTAATTGCCTGTGGTTACAATATTCGTTCCACCTTCTCCAACTTGGGTCATCAAATGGTCTATAACTCTGCATGCTGCATTCAGCGCTTGTTTTTCTCCTGAAATTTCATACCAAGAAAGCAATCCCAATGTAGTATATTTCCGTCCCCAAATGTCCCAACTTTTAAGTTGGGCATCCAGGCGATAATTTCCTATATATCCATCTGGTTGTTGAGTACTTATTATGTCATCCACACTCTTTTTAATCTTGGCATATAGCGCCACACTATGATTATAACGATAGGAAGCAATCGCTCCTTGCACCCACTTACCCCAAAATTCCGTCTGCCACGATGCCGTATCATTTTTCGTCCGAAAAGGAGCAGTCAAATGATCAACATCCTGCAACTGTACACGAGTCCTTATACAATCCTCTATGCGCCCCCTACATATCCTCCAATCTGCACACTCTCCATCTTCAACTTTGTCTGAGCATAAAGTGACGAAGTGAATAAAAAAAAACAATATTATCAGTTTCTTCATATAAAAAACATATCATTATTTAAAAATCATATTTCTCACTTCCATTTGCACATTGGCAACACTTCCGAAATCTAGTCTCAAATGATCTCCCGCATTGCCCCAACCGGCCTTTTTAATTATAGCCGAATAATCATAAGAAAATGTAGTCCATTCTTTAGCGGCAGGTACCGTTACTACTTGCTGATAAGGTCCGGGTGCTTGTCCACGGGGCATAAAGAAAATCTGAAAACTCATCTTCTTAGTAGATTTATAACGAAATACGAGCGTAGTACCTCTCGGTTGCTGTGCCAGTTTTATATAGACATAAGGATCATTGCCTGACGTCATTATTGTATACTCGTTCTTCATCGGAGTATTATAAGTCAATGTCATCATATTGAGAGTTCCATAATAAGAAGAAAGTATATATTCAGCACCCGGTATAACTTGATCTTCCTGCGTTAGTAATGGAGTAATTGTCACTGTTTGAGAAGCAGATTGGTTACCATCCTCCTTATTTACAGCATAAATCGTAATGTCAACGGGTTTCTCAATAGCCAAATTGGTAATGTTTTCCGATTTTGTTTCCGTTGCATCAAATCTGACTTCCTGTTCTTTATGAGTTTTATCAATATAATTCAACACCAATTCCACCCCTACATTCGTCTCATTAGTCCAACTAACAGTAGCACCTTCACTAATGGGCTCCACATTCACAGTACTAATTACATAATCCTTCGCTTCACTCTTATCTTTGGGTATTCCCTTCACAGTTATCGGTTCTGAAACAGTACCATCATACCCACAAGCAACCAGTGTGAACTCATATTCATCAATGTCAGTAAAACCTCCAACAATAGCTCTCACTCTCTTGGGGTCCTCAGGAGCAGTACTAAACTTACTTATTTTCTTTTTCAGCACCTTGCCTTCTTTGGTTTGGTAAGATACTAACGTATAGTAATAATTATCATTTTCCGGTTTGTCCCAACTAAAAATGACAGAAGCAACAAAAGGCTCGCACTGGGCATTGCGGATAGGTTCTAAAGAAATAAGATTCTCATGAGCATCATCACATCCCCATACCCCAAAAGATATGAATATCAGAAACAATATATGTTTTTTCATACAAAATATTTCATTTTTAAATTATACAATAAGTTTTTACCAATTTGGATTCTGCCAGTTTTCACCGGTAAATTTCTGCATTTTAGAAACTTCAGACTGTTTAATAGGATAAAGCAGATATTTCTCAGCACTCGTACTTCGAGAAGGTAACTTAATGCGTTCATAAGAAAAGCCATTGCCAGAACGTGTAATTTTCATACCAGTAACAAAACCATCTGTCTCAGAAAGTATCTTCCAACGACGTACATCAAAATAACGATGTCCCTCAAAAGCCAGCTCTACACGGCGCTCGTTACGGTAGCGTATTTCAAACTGATCTTTAGTCAATCCCTCTGGCAAAGCAGGCATACCTACACGTTCTCTCACTTTATTCACCGCTTCCCGAGCTGTCATACCTGAAACCTCAACGTCAGGACCAGCACTCTGGTAAGCCGCTTCAGCAAAATTTAAATAAAGTTCGGCCAAACGGAAAATACGTACAAAACCATCGGCACTAGTAGAAGTATTTGATTTATAATTATTGTATTTCCGCAGATAATATCCTGTACGAGTGTAACGTACATCAGTTACTTTTTCAGAAATGCCACAATTACCACCTACGTAAGTTTCCACTTTCTTGGCTGTATTATCCAAATAGCGAGTAGCACCATTATAGTAAATGGAAGCATAAAAACGTGGGTCCCTATTTTCATACGGATACTCTGGATCATAAGAAGATGCCGTATTAAGAATAGGACGCAAATGTTCAGCATCCTGATAACCCAAGATAGGCTGTGTACCATCTATCATCTCGTAACAGTCCACCAATTCTTGTGAGGGACAAGAGCCTGCCAATTCCATACCTTCTTGCATAGGAGTACCGGCATATTTCCAAATAGCAAGCCGCTTGGTAGATTCCAAAATAGTCTCTTTATCCATAGAACGACTAGGATCAGAACGGGTAATGAAATAATTTTCATAAACATTTTGTGCCAATGTCGGATCAGGCACAATGGAATAAAGTTCCAAGCCATGGGATAAACATTGATCAAGTGCATTTTTAGTTATCTGTGCTGCCTTCTCCCATGTATATGAACTATTTCCTCCACCATTAAATAAAGGACTTGCGGCATAAAGAGCAGTCTCTGACTCTATAGCATAAGCTACGGCACGTGTCAATTGCCCACGTTGTCCATCATCTATCTGCCAACGAAAACCGACAGTAGATCCCTCAGACTCTGCAGTTTTCAGAGCCTCCTCACATTCTGAGATGATAAAATCAGCACATTCCTCAAATGTGGCACGCCTATCAGATGAAAAATCATGGGTTACTTCATAAGGTGTATCCATCAAAGGTACTCCACCGTAGAGCTTAACAAGTTGTAAATAATAAAAAGCACGTGCTACACGCACCTGAGCAATCCATCCATTTTTCTCTACAACATCAAAGTGATAGGTAGCTACTTTAGGATCATTAATATTGATCAAGAATGTATTGCACCGGCGTATTCCCTCAAAATAATGACTCCATGGATCCATACAATAAGAAGTCATAGGGTTATACTCCGGAGTGGTATATCCTTTATACCAATCGGAAACAATGCCACTTTGTGCGTCGGAAGCATCATGAGCTTCATCACAAAAAGATGCTAAAAAAGGCATCACACTTGTCCCATAATCCAAAGAAACTTTGGGCATATAGTTAATACAGTTACTATAGTAGCTGACTGTTCGCTCATAACGTCCGAAAATGTCTTGCATAGCCACACGTCCGTCATTGTCAATATCAAGGTCGGCACACGAAAAAGCTGTAAATACTACAGCAATCGCCGTAAATAATTTCGCTATTTTTTCATATTCTATAGCTGATTAAAAAGTAAGATTTACTCCAAAATTAAAAACTCTGTATTGCTGAAAGGTTCCCAAATTTGCAATTTCCGGATCAATATACTTGGAACGCATATTGTCAATTGTAAAAAGGTTCTGTCCGGAAAGAGAAATACGGATTCTCTGTGCCATTACTTTCTGTGAGATATGCACAGGTAAAGTATAAGCAATTTCAGCATTCTTTAGCCGTAAATAAGAGGCATCCATAATAAAGAAGCTATTAGGCTGATGATTCGTAGATTCCTTTAATGAAAGTGCAGGATAAGTTATTGTTTCTCCATTGTTCCAGCGTTCTTCAGTCCAGGCATTCAAATGTATATCATTAAAAACACCCTGATAGGCCGATTCGTAAGCTCCTACTCCTTCAATGACAGTAGTAACTTTACCTGCTCCCTGGAACATAAAGTTTAATTCCCAGTTTTTAAACCTCAATCCACCGGAAAGGTTGTAATATTGACGAGGATATTTACTATATCCAACAGGAGCTTTATCCTTTTCATCAATTACTTTATCTCCGTTCAAGTCTTTATAAATAAAATCGCCCACACGAGGGGTTCCAAAAGCATAGCGCAAGCCACTTTTTTCCAACTCGTCCCTAAAGTTAAACATACCATTACCGTTACTATAATCTATAATATATCCCCAATATTGTCCACGACTATAACCTTGTGTCTTATAAGGATAAGTATAGCCTACGTTTTCGGCTTCCATTACGTCAATCACTTTATTTTTGTTATAACTGAAAGCTCCTCCCAGATAGAATGACCAGTGCTTGTTTAACAACTTACTATACATGGCAGAAAGTTCAAATCCTTGATTTTCCATACGCCCTTTGTTCAGTTTTGGGTAATTCTCCAAAGCAATACCTTGATATTCGGGTACTAATTCCCCACTGCTGACAAGCATATTGTCACAAATGGATTTATACCAGTCAAAAGATACAGTAAGCCCCTTGAAAAACCCTAAATCAAAACCATAGTTTTGTTTTTTCATCTTCTCGGCTGAAAGCAAAGGATTTCCTTTCAAACCTTCATTACCTTTTACGTCCATATAATCTTCATAGAGCATTCGTGCATTTCCCAATTGGTCATTAGCTGTCACTCCATAAGAAATACGCAGTTTCAAAAGGTCTAGCCATCGCAAATGTTTCAAAAATTTTTCATCCGATACAATCCATGAAACAGAAATGGACGGAGTAACCATGTAGCGATGATTCGGATGAAACTGCTCGGAACCGGAATAGCCCAAATCCGCTTTCACAAAATAACGTTCTTTATACCCGTAAGTAGCACTTCCACCTATACTTCTGCGTTTATAAGGCAGCATCTGTGCACCTTGTAAACTTTCGGTCTCCAGTTGCTGATAAAAAATATAAGCCAAAGCAGAAATACTATGTGCACCAAACATATGATTATAATTGGCATTAGCATAAAGATTCAAATTATAGTAGGATGTAGAATTTTTAGCATATTGCAAAGCCGAATTTGTATTGGTACCTTTCAATATAAAATTCAAGTCAGTCGGATCACCATTCATCACATAACGTTCAGAATCCTGTGTAGTTTTTGTCTGATTGGCTGAATTAGTCTGATATGCCATCAGTCCTGTCACACTAAGACCTTTCACTAACATTCCTAAATCGGCTGTCAGTCCTGCCTGAGCATTAATATTTGTTACAAGATTCTTTATATATCCCGATCTGTTCAACATTCCGTAAACCGGTGTCTTTTCACTATCATGAGTAACAACCTGACCACCATTCTCCAGAAGATTACCATCAGCATCAATACTAGGCGTTAAAGGACCATACATCGTTGGCGGGAGATTAAAAATATGATTATAAATATCTGCATTCGCATAACCAGTAGTTTTATTTAAGTTAATATTACCACTCAAACGCATAAAACCACTCAAATAATCATTAATCTTCACATCTATATTAGATCGGAAATTAAAGCGGTCATTCTTGGGAGTCGGGTCATACTTAGTAGTCGCTTCATCAGCAGTCTTGAAAGGCAATGATTGATGCATATAGTTTATGTTAGAGTAGTAGCATACCCGTTCGTTTCCTCCTCGCACACTTACTCCAGCTCTAGTCATCCACGTTACAGGTCGTATGAATTGATCATACCAATTATTATCAGGATATGCAACATTGTCCCCTCGTTCATAATGCTCCATCTGTTCTTTCGTAAACTGTGAATACGAACCAAGTCCATCGTTTACTCCAGCCTCATTTCTCATCCGGGTATAGTTGGCTGCATTCACAAAAAGAGGTTTACGTGTAGTCTGCTGTAATGATTGGTCAAAACTCACATTAACTTTTGCTTTTCCTACCAGGCCTCGCTTAGTCTTAATAGAAATCACTCCATTAGCACCTTGTATTCCATAAATCGCAGTAGTGGAAGCATCTTTCAAAACAGTAACAGATTCTATTTCATCCGGTGTAATATAAACATAGTTCACATTAGGACTAATTACACCATCTATAAGAATCAACGGCTTAACTCCGTTAATGGTAGAAAGCCCCCGTACCAACAAAGTAATAGCATTAGAGGTAGAACTCTTGGTACCCTGTCCCAACTCAGCATCTTTTTCCATAGTAATCATCCCGGAGAATCGTCCAGCAAAAGTTTTTCCCAAGTTCGATTCGGGAGATTTGTCCAATACTTCTCCACTAACGGTGGACACTGCACCAGTCAATGCACGCCGGGAAACAGTAAGATATCCTAAATCTATTTTTTCATCCAAAATTTCAGAACTCCCTTGTAAAACTATATTTTTTCACGAGCAGCTCTTTCTACGGAAATCTTTCTATTTACAAACCCTACATACGAAACTGTGAGATATTTACTTCCATCTTTAAGTTCAATATTATAAGCACCATTTTGATCTGTTAAGAATTCATCCCCGTCTTTTTCTGATTTTATCTGTACTCCAGGTAAAGGATTACCTGTCTCATCCAATACAACTCCTTTTAATTGTACCGGTACAATTATCTCGTGTGCTGCAAGTTGAGGAATACAAAGACCTAAATATCCGCAAGCCAGCCATATTGCAATTTTATTTTTCATGCAAATCATTATTTAATACTTTTCAAGGTTATTATACTTTTCCTTATTATATTACCATCCGGGATTTTGCCATTTATCTCCGGTCACTGCTTCCATACGATTTACCTCATCTTGGGGAAGTGGCAGTAGCAAATCTCTATTCTGAGCACCTCCGCGCTCTTTGGTCCAAATATTGTAACGCTCATAAGCAAATGTTCCATCCTCTTTTGGGGTGATCTTCATACCGGTGAGCCATGTACAAGTCTCACGTAAATCTCCATCTGTTTTCTGCCACCGACGCAAATCAAAATAACGTATTTCTTCCCAAGCTAATTCTACACGACGCTCGTTCTTTATACGAAGCAATAGTTCATCTTTATTCAAACCTACCGGTAAAGCTGGCATTCCTACTCTATCACGCACAACATCAGCCGCAGCTTTTGCTTCAGCCATATGTCCACTCTCAGCCGCAGCTTCGGCTAAATTCAGGTAAATTTCAGCTAAACGGAAAAACTTCCATGGTATCAAACTTCCCTGATTAGTGGCACTCATTTTAGGAACCACCGTTTTACAATGATAATATCCTGTACGTGAACGAGTACGATCACTTGGGTCTAAGCTTATATGATGCCTACCACCTTCATAAATATCCACGTTCCATATTTTTCCATTATCCCAAACAATCTGATCACCATTACACAAAGCTGTTTCGTGTAAACGCGGATCACGATTCACATATGGATTATTAGGATCATATAATGTATTGTTGATATTATAATTAGGTTGTAAATGTCGTTCATCCAAATAAGGTTTATTCAAATTCAATACTGGTTGTCCATCTAGTGTTTCAAATGCATCGACTAGTTCCTGTGTGGGGCACGTTGCACATTTAAACGTATTATCCATGCCACAGCCAATATAACCAATGTGCCAGATATGATGCTGTATAGATCCCATAGTTCCAGTTTTAGCATGCTGCCAAATGGTTTCTTTATCACGTGGTGTAACAGCATAATCGGCAGCAGAAGCTACGATTTGTCTGAATGCCGCTCCTTTTCCATCACCATATGTATTGATATCAGTTCATGTCGTAAAAAGTTCATAACCATTCTCTGTCAACGCCTTTAAAGCTGCTGCATTTATTTGGTATGCTTCTTCCCAATAATCATTTCCTTCATTGAAAAGAGGACTTGCCGCTACCAGACTCATACGCGATTTAATAGCCCAAGCCAAAGCTTTAGTAGTGCGCATTGCTTCAGATTTGGTAGTTACTCTCCACGGCAACTCAGCGCAAGCAATGCCTGCATCACAATCCTTTATGATAAATTCAACTACCTCATGAACGGGTAAACGTTTTAAGCCAGAAAAGTCTGCATCAAAAGCAGCAGTAGTTTCCAATACCGGAATCTTTCCAAACCAACGAACTAGTTCTGAATAGAAGAAAGCGCGCAACACACGTGCTTCTGCTCTATAACGTTCGCGTTCTTGTTCACTATTAACAGCTGCATTATCAATAATTTCCAAGAATTGATTGCATAAGTATATTTGATTCCATGATTTAGCCCAATAAGCCCCATTATTACTTGACGATTCGCCACTCATATCACGTACCGGATGAGAACTTGCATTTCCTACTCCGTTATATATTTTGGCTATTCGAGTATTCTGCCCATCATCAGAACTCCATCCATCATCACTAGCAGCAACGAGCAACGTTTCAAAGTGATGACTGGTATATCCTTTTAGTGGAACATTATTATAACAAGAGTTCAGCAAAGCTCCCACTTTATTCGGATCTGCCACAATCTCTTCCATCGTCAATGAACCATCAGGAGCTATATCTAGCACATCTACACAAGAAGAAAACAATCCAATCGTGGTAAACAAAGACAATATAATTACATTTAATTTCATACTGTTCTATTTTTCATTATACTTAAAATGTTACATTGGCACCAAAACTCACCATCTTAGTCACAGGATATGCAGTCTCACTGCTTTGTTCCGGATCAATGGAATTAAGTTTCATCTTTTTAAAGGTCAGTAAATTATTTCCACTAACATATATTCGCAATTTCTGAATTTTTATCTTTTCCAAGAGCAGCTTAGGTAATGTATACCCCAACTCTATATTTTTCAATCGCAAGAATGAACGATCCATGACAAAAAAATCATTTGCTGTCATACTGGTAGTTGTATTAGCACTCAGTGCAGGATACTCAATTTTTCTCCCACTATTATAGCGTTCTGCCGTCCATGCATTCAGATGATAACCTGTATAAAATCCAACCAAACCGATCTCTGTCACACCGAAATTTGAATAATACTTAGAAACTTTAGCCACACCTGAAAAAAGAAAGGAGAAGTCTAAATTTCGCCAAGACAAGTTTCCTGAAAAGCCATAAGTTATACGTGGAATATTACTATATTTAATTGGTGATATATCTTCCGGATCAATGTCTCCGTCACCATTCACATCTTTATAAAGAAGATCACCCATACGGGGAGTACCAATCTTATATGTTTTCTTTGCCCACTCCAATTCTTCTACAGTATTGATGTATCCATTACCGTTAGAGTAATCTATCTTATAACCGAAAATCTGCCCTATACTATATCCTGTTTTACGATAAGGATAAGCATATTCCTCTGGCAAACAGGTTTCATCAATGTAGTCAATTTTATTTTTATTATAAGAAAAATTTCCTTTTACTCCAAATGAGAAATCTTTATTAAGTTTCCTATTATAACCTACCTCCAATTCAAATCCACTGTTGTGAACCATTCCCATATTCACTTTAGGTAATGCACTTAACGGTAATCCTTGTAATTCCGGAACCGTACTGCGTTGAATCAAGATATCTTCTCTTCTTTCACGAAAATAATCAAAAAGAAAAAGAGAGCTCATTAAACAATTGAATATCTACCCCATAATTCTGTTTATAAGCTATTTCCCAGCCTACATCCGGATTTCCCTTTTTATTGATACTAATAGACTGTCCACGTCCTAAAGAAGGTATAACGCCACTCGCCATTTGTATATCATCCAAATAAAGAAAACGATTACTTCCCAATTGGTCATTACCTACTTTCCCATAAGAAGCACGTAATTTCAGATTAGTAATAGTCTTGTTTTTTTCCAAAAACGTTCATTACTAACGACCCATCCGGCAGAGAACGCAGGGAAGAAACCGAAACGTTTCTTTTTGGCAAACTGTTCAGAACCGTTATACCCCAGATTTACTTCCATTAGATATTTCATATTATAGGCGTAAGTAGCACGTGCAGAAATTCCCAACATATTGTAAGGCAGATCAGCAGCATATTGTTGCCAACTGTCACGCTGCACCAATGCCATACCAGTCACACGATGTAATCCAAAATCACGTTCATAATTAATTGAATATTGAAGATTCAGATAATAGTTGGTACTTGCAGTCTTGGACAAATTAAGGGCATCGTTCTGATTGGACTGAATTTCGGTATAGTAACATCTATCATCTGGAGTGGTGGCCACGTGTACATCGTATTGATCATACAAACGTACTCCTTGACGAATAGTACGACTTTTAGTATCAAAAGCAGCCATAATTTTGGTACTCAGACCTTTCGTAATGAAATCCAACCCCCAATCCAAAGTAACAGATGAATTCAGATTAGAATTAGTCTGCTGACGGTATCCACGACGATTCAAGTCACCATAAATATTACGCCCACCTGTACCCGGCTGCGCAATGACCTCACCACCTGGTACCGGTGTGCCATCTTCTAACGTATAGCCTTCTGCTGTTAATGAACCAGGCTGTGTAGATGGTATGGACCAAATGTATGACATAGACTGTGCCACCATACTTGTTGTACTGGTATTACTGCCAAAAAGGTCTTTGGTCTGCGGACTATTCACTTTTTCTAAATAAGAAGCCAAGTTTAAAGAGAGTTTCAAGTTCTTGGCAATCTTATAATCTACATTAGCACGGAAATTATATCGGTCATTGCTGAATGCAGGATCATAACTCAACCGTTCCGTAGACTCAGTTTTTAATTGTCCTCCTTGTCCCATATAAGCTGCATTCAGAAAATAGGTTAGTTTGTCATTACCACCACTTAGATTTATGTTTACTTTTGTTTGTGGTGCCCACTTACGAAAGAACTCGCTCTGTACATCACGATCAGGATAAAACACGCGATCCTTTCCATTGCGATACATGTCTATCATATAATCTGTAAAAGGAAGATTATCCGCACTGGTTCCATCGTTCAAGAAAGCCTGATTACGCAACTCTGCAAATTCCCAAGAATGCACACGTGTAGGAGTAGTAATAAACCTCTGCAAACTATAATTGACCGATACACTGAGCTGTGACTTTCCGGCTTCTCCACGGCGTGTAGTTACCATTATCACGCCATTAGCACCACGCACTCCGAATACAGCCGTCGCAGAAGCATCTTTCAAGATAGATACAGACTGAATTTCATTAGGATCCAGCATACCAATATCTTCGCGAGGTACCCCGTCTATCAAAATTAAGGGTGATTGACCATTGGTGGTACTCACCCCACGCAAATAAATAGCTACATCATCTACACCAGGTTGCCCGGATGTCTGCAAAGCAGTCAGACCAGGTAGCCTTCCTGCTAAAGCAGTAGAAAGATTGGCAGCGGAATTTTGGGTAAGTTCAGCTGTTTGTACTGAAGCTACAGCCCCCGTAACAGTCACTTTCTTTTTGTGAACCATAACCGACAACCACCACTTCTTCTAACGTTTGTGCATCTTCTATCAGCACTATGTGCAATTCTTTATCCGTATTTTTCACTATCACATTTTGGGTGATATATCCTATATAAGAGACTTTCAATTCTACAGGAGCCAAAACGTTCACAGAAAAATTTCCGTCTACATCAGTTATTGTTCCAGTGGCTGAATCAACAACAATATTAACCCCCGATCAAGGGAATTCCATCCTTATCAACAACACGTCCTTTCAAAGGCGAATTTTGTTGCTGAAGCATATCAATCCTTTCTATTAAAGTAGAATTGTTTGCATAGCCATAGTTGGAAAACAGAGAGAGGGCAGCAATCAATAAAATAAAGCTGCTTCCATACCTAACAAATTTTACATTTTTCTTTTTATCCATAAGAGTAATACTTGTGCGTTCTTTATAGTTTTTTTTAGAGAGAGAAATTCAAGATGTCATGATCTGATTATGCTTCCGACATCCACAAATAAATTCATAGTTTCTTTAGAAAAAATCATGTGTTCCATAATACATTTTATTTAAGTTTATACTAAGTCTTAAGACACGACAAAAGTAGACTTAGCATATAAAATATCGTTTCACTCTTGTAACATTATATAGCAATAAGGTAACTACAAGCATATTTCTGTTCATATTACCACTTATTTTCCCTTATTTCATAGACTTTTTTTCTTATAATATCCAAAGAACCGATAATAAGATAATATTCATAATCCATCACCGAATTTTTCTTCAGTCTTTCCACGCGTAAAGGAGCAATATAAGAAGTTGCACTGCTCAATGCATCTCCTTCTAAATCATTTCCATACCTACCAGCCAAAAAACGGGTAGCAGAAGGAGTATAAACACCTACCCCCACAAAGAATCATCCACAAAAGCCATCCAGCATTCAGAGGCATCATCATAAGCTCCCCAGAAGTGTTCTGGATCATTTAATATCAATTGCTTCACCTCGGTTTGTCTGACAGATGCATTTGTAAACGGAGCACTACCAAAATAAGAATACAAATTCTTTAAAGCAGAAATAAGATATACGGCTGGAATCTCCTGATCCCTCTTCACTCCCTCTCCATAAATAGAATCAGTGCGTTGACATACGAGTTTGTTTCTCACCTTTATAACATTCCCTTTCAAAGTAGTCCATTGTTCCATTACTGCTTCTGCAGGACAATCGGCCATATCCCACAGCATAGGAACGCATTTGATGTATAAACTATTACCAGTCTTTTTATAGTCTAATATTTGCGCTCTGTTACACGCATAATCTCCAACTTGAATAGGATTCCAAGGCCAAGGTGACCACATCGGAGATTGTCCATCCTTTTGTCGATTTAAATCCCGTCCTGCATAATAAGCCTGCTGAATATAACGCCCTTCATCATGAATATTCACCAAATTTCGCGTTTCTGTCGCCCGAGAAATATAATATATAGCTCCTCCTCTCATTAAATCCTGCTTAATACATATTTCATCATTACTCAATCCAAATTCTTCATGTTCTGCCCCTTCTTTTTCTTTCGTATTATTACCTGGAGTCCATCTGCAAGAAAGTAGACAAAAGACTAATAGACAAACAATTATTAATTTATTTTTTTTCATATTTTTATTGATTTTTTATTTGTTAGCACCTCTTATTTACACAATGGCTACTTTAATCTATATTTATAACTCTGAATCTCTACTGGTCCCAATAATCCAGATGGCTGCAAAGGAGAATTTTCTGTCCATATTGACTGGTTTGTCCAAGTTCTGCGATCTTCTTTTGGTAGAGAAAAGTCACCTATAAGACGGTTCTTCCAATTATTTACCACCTCTATCTGAAGCTCATTCTCACCTTTTCTCAAATATTTCTTTATATTCAAACGGTGAGGGTATGTCCAAACACCGCCAACATACTCTCCATTCAACCAAACACGGGCCATTACCATTACTTTACCTAAATCAATATAGACTTCATCTGCCGGCATTCGTTCCAAATCAAAAGTATGAGTATACATCACACTTCCCGAATAATATTTGATTCTTTCATCCTCATTTTTACTCCAATCTTCCAGTTTATCTAAAACTATAATCTCAGAAGGCCCACGCTTTTCAGAATTGAATGCTAAATTCCAAGGACCTTCTAATGTCCGAAGACAAACTTTCTTCGGATAATTATTCCCCTACTTCGCAACAAGGCTTTTCCTTAAAAATCACAAATATGCTTTCTAGCGGTTCCAAGACAAGAGGAACCTTTATCCCTTCCGCAACTTGACTGAATTCTGGTAAAACTCGAATTTCCGAAGTTTGCGGATTCCAGGCCTCCGGCTGCTTATCATAGATCCTGAATATAGGAGCTACTGTAATTTTCTCTTCCGAAGAATTGGACAGAAAATAAATATCCGCATCCTCCAAAGTACGATGGATGAACAACAATGATGAATCAGCTTCAGAGACCTTAAAGTTCGGAGTAAGTTGCATATTTTCAAAGATTTCTGCTAAGCTGCACCCATCTTCATATACAATTCCTTTCCCCAACATATAGGCTTGCGTTTTTTCTGTAGGTCTCCACATCTGCAAAGCTATTTCTTCCAATTTTTTGTCTGCTTCAGGGTATCCTTCCATACTTGGTGACCGTCTTGGAGCAGGTCCTAAAATAGTTAACCCTTCCATAACCATTTCTTTCAGCTTAACTAATAATTCTGGTCGCATCGTTTCTTGTTTAGGTAATACTAACACACGATATTCCATACCACTGTCTAGTACTAATTTACCCTCCCGGACAGTAGCATATTTCATTAAAACCTCTGCATTTATATAATCAAAAGAGTAACCTTTAGGAAGGGGCGGATCGCAAACTCCTGTCATCTTCGGAACATCTTCTCCTATGAAATAAGCCACATCTGCGACATAACGTCCTTGTTGAAGCATAAAGTTACACCTCTTCAAATAATCCGCAAAAACATCCATTTGATAAAACCAAGTGTTTTTTCGATTAAATTCATTCCCAAACCATGCCGCTAAACCCGGTTCTTTGTCTTCATAAGCCTGATGTATATAAAGATGAAGCAAAGTTGCATTAATCCCTTCAGTAAAAAACGGTCAACTCGTTGTTTCATAATTTGAGGATAGCGACTGAATACCGGTCCTCCACTAGTACACGATTCCGCCCAAATCTTCCGTTTACCATAAATATGGCCACACGAAGATGCCGCTCTGTTTTCAATATCCCCCAAGGAACCTTCACTCCAGAATTCTCCTGATATCTCATCCGACTGTCCGCCATATTGCAGAAATTCTGCCGGGAATCCCCAATGACCATAATTTTCAAGCCATGTCGTTAATCCATGTCTGTGAGCCCAGTCCCGCAATCCACCTACATAATCATAAGCTACACAATCTGCTACAAATCTGCGCAGATCCCACAAGAAACGGTCTGAACAATCTTTATTATCTACAACAACTCCTTTCATTACAGGTAGATAAAGAAGCGGTGAATAACCATAACGTTTTGTGAACAACTCAATAAATTCATCCGTCCAATTCTGCGAACCGGTTTCATAACTGTCTTCCACAATAATATTAAATGTATTTCTGTCATCTGGTGGAATACGTTTCAAAATTTCACCGATAAATGCATCCAAGTGTTTGTAAATATGCTTTCGGCTCATTTTATCTACTTCCAGTCCCGTAGCTTCCAATGTGGCCGGGCTGTTGGTTACTCCGGTAGGTTTCATTGCTATCCGCGAAATAATCCATTTTCCTTCAGGAACATCCCAAACAAGTTTCCCTTCTCCATTCAGACAAGCTGTAATATCCAGTACATTCTGAGAATTCAAGGTCCAAATATCCGATGTTGATTCCGGCTGCGTACTCCACATATACTCACCCCACATTGGTAATGGTTCCTGAAACATTTTACTTAAAGATTTCTCGGCAAATCGTTCTACCATGGGCCTTTCGGACAATATTATCGTAATCTGCCCTTCTCCTTCTTTATCCAAGCTTATGTGGTATTCTGAAGCTTCTGTTTCAGGAAGACTCAATACAATAGGTGCATAGGGTTCAAACCCTACATGTAAGGCAGGATTACTCCTGTCTATCTCAAAAGTTTTCAGTAGTTTATAGGAATTTTGTTCTTTAACGTAAAGAGTTCCATGTGTCTTAACCGGAGTATTTACTTCAAAACTTATGCTCCTAATCATACTCCTCTGCTCAAGCTTCAAGTCAGCAGCAAGACTGGCATTCTCCTTTTTATCCAATACCCAACTCTTCTGATATTCTTCTTTCCGAAATGCCGGATATGCTATTACACGCACATCCTGCATATCTTTTCCGAGTTTGGGCAAATCAAGAACTTTTCTACCAGGGCCCGATATCTCCATTTCCATAGAAACCAGATTACGCATCGCCTCTTCCGGTTTTACCCAAGGTCCCCCTGATTGGCTCCAACCTGGACTATTAAAAATACCTATCTGTATTCCTAATTCACCGGCTTTCTTTAATGCTACATGAAGTACCTTCCACCATTCCTCCGAAAGAAATTTTACATTTCCTACCGGTACTCCATCGACTCCAATAAATCCGATATAAGCACGGTTAATACCCACTTCATGCATCGCCTGCAAATCATGCACAACTCCTTCCTCTGAAAGATTGTCTGATATCCAATACCAATAAACCGCCAACTGTACAGAATCGGGAACTAGTTTAAATCCCTTTTCTATCATAGACCACTCTTGGGCCTCACCTGGAACAGCCCTTAAAAAACTACCGCCCAAATTAGCAATAGTCCAAACAGATTCTTTAACTTCATGCCTGTTATTTTTTTTATTTCAGGCACAAAGGTAGATGATGCTCGTATAGAAAGATGTCACACTAGTAACATCAAATAATACTCAAGTAACATTCTGACCACTTTTCTCTAGATATTGTGTAGGAGTAATGCCAAATTGTTCCTTAAAGACACGGGTGAAATAACTGGGGGTATTGAACCCTACAGTATAAGCCACCTCAACAATCGTATAGCGATTCTCAAGCAACAACTGAGCTGCTTTTTTTCAAACGTATAGTTTTTACAAAGTCCGTGGGTGATTGTCCGGTTATGGCCTGCAGCTTTCTATATAAATTCATACGGCTCATCATTACATCCTTACTCAAATCGGCAATACTATATTCGGAATTACTTAGATTTTTTTCTATACATGCCAATATACGATTCAATAAGTCTTCATCCAAAGGAGTAATTGTCAGTTTTTGAGGATTTACCTCTATGTTCTGCTGAAATTCTTTCTGACGTTGCAATTGTAAAGCCAAAAGATGCTCCACCCTATTAAACAACAATGCCAAACTAAAAGGTTTAGCTATATAAGCATCGGCTCCCATTTCATATCCGGTCATCTCTGCTGATTTGCTAATACGAGCAGTAAGTAATATGACAGGAATATTAGACATATTAATATTACTTTTAATAGCTTTGCACAATTCAAAACCATTCCGTTTAGGCATCATAATATCACTGATAATAATATCCGGATTTTCCTTCATTGCCAACAGCTCTCCTTCTTCACCATCCGCAGCCTCTATAATATCAAACCTCTCATTCATCTCATCCCTAAGGAATTCACGGAATTCTTTGTTATCTTCAACCAACAATATTTTCTTACGAGCCTTCTCAGCTAAAGGCGCTTCACCCTTCAAAACCATTATCTCATCCTCTGACTCGTTTTCTTGCAATTTCTGAAGATTTTCATTAGGCACAAGATTCGTAGGAATAAAAACTGAGAAATTAGTACCTTGCTGTTCCACACTTGTCACCTCAATCTTTCCATTGTGCAATTCTGTATATTCTTTCACTAAATGCAACCCTATACCATTTCCTGCATTTCCTTCTTTCGCAGAATTTTCCACTTGATAGAATCTTTCAAAAATATGAGGTAACTGGAGAGAAGAAACTCCTATTCCTGTATCTGCCACTTTTATAACAACGTATTTATTCCCGTCTGCCTCTTGCTTTTGAATACTCAAAGAGATGTGTCCTCCTTCAGGAGTAAACTTAAATGCATTAGACAATAAGTTATTTATTATCTTATGTAGTTTCTCTATATCAAAATACATATAACAACTAGTGTAATCACTATGAAAGCTGAAATCCAAATGCTTGTCTGATGCCATTAATTGGAAATTGTTATAAATAAACGAAAGATATTCTACAATATCCCCTTTCGCCAATATCAGTTTTTCACCTCCCATTTCCAATTTCCTGAAATCCAATAGTTGATTAATCAAGCCTAATAAATCTTGTGCATTACGGTTTACAGACACCAATTGCTTATGTATTTTTTCATCAGTCACTTTACGCAGCAAAGCATCCAACGGTGTAATAATTAATGTCAAAGGAGTACGTAACTCATGACTAATATTAGTAAAGAAACGAAATTTCAAATCCACCAATTTCTCCTCCATTTTCTTGTGTTGCTTCTGCATCAACCGGTTGCGATAACGATGAATAAAGAAAAAGCGCTCAATCCAAGTATCAGCAAATAGAGCATATTAGCCCACCAAGTTTCATAAAAAAGCAGGCAATCGCACAATCTGCAAAGTAACAACAGACTTGCTCCAAGCTCCTTCAGCATCAGTACATCTCACTTCAAACAAATATTTGCCTTTGTTCAACTGATTGAGATAAGCCACATTCCTACCTGGCGAAAGTTTTGTCCAAGTATCCCCCTCTCCATTTAATCTATAAGCGTAAGATACTTTATGAGCATACAGATGATTTAATGATGAAAAATTTATTTCTATATTACGTTTATCGGCATCAATCTCCAGTACTTTACCATCCTGTAACGGATAATTTTTTCCATCAACCTTAACATTTGTTATACAAGGAATATCTGTACCAGTTTTCTTTCCAAATTCCTGAGAAGGAGAAATCTGACAAAAACCACCAGTTCCACCAAATATTAAATCACCTGAAGGCAATTGGGAGTATGAATGAGGAAAAAATAAAATAGACGAACTGCACTTTCATTAGCGTAATAAGAACCAAATGAAAGGCTATTTACATCCAGTTCTATTAATTTTTGCTTAGTCTGTATCCAAAGATGATTATATTTGTCCACAAGCAGTCCGTTTATGGCATCACCATTCAATCCACAAGTATTCGTCATTTCTTCTATCCGCCCTTCATTATCCAAATGAAAGAGTTGTCCTTGCCGTGTCCCCAGCCAAATTGAGGAATTTTCTATAGTAGCTATTGCTGTGCAATCATATTTAAAATCGTATTTCCATACTTCCCGACCATTCTTAAACTTGTAAATAACAGATTCATTAGTCGTTTTTCTCACACTCAAAATTACTGAGTTCCCCTCCCCTTTTTCAATGTTAGTAACTAACCCTATCCCTTTCACCATGATTTTAAGTGTCCGGCTTTTCATATCATACAAATATAAATCTTTTTCGCTCCCAATCCATAATACATGATCCTCATCCTCATAAAAGGACTTCGGGGTAGAGGATTCCGGCAAATCCACATAATCCGCCACAAACATCTTCATATGCTCCTGCTGCATCAAATAAATCCGTTCGGAATCATGACAAGCCACCCAACACCCTCGTTGACGAGACTTCTTCATCAAAAACACAGCCCCTAAATTATTATTAGTAAGTTGCAAAGAAGAGTGAATATTATATTCTAACTGCTCCGTTTGTAGATTATACAAATATAAACGATGTCGCTCCTGGAACAACCAAAAAACATTAGGCTCATCGTCATGACACACAGCCAAAAATGTAGCAATATGTCTACTACTTTGCTGCACAGGCTGAACTGTATGTGTAACAATTCCCTTACTGAATGATACTATAAAACTGGGTACATTACATCCAGCTACCCAAATATTTCCACTACGATCTTTAATCAACTGATCCAACATTTGATTTTTTTTGACTCCCATTAAATCTTGTTCAACAGAGATCAGAGCATCATTTTCGTATTTATAAACTAGTAACCCATTCACTGTAGTCGCCCACAAATAACCTTTTACATCGTCCTGAACCATGTAAAGTATGGCACAATCACGCTCATCACCAGAGTTCCATTGTTGAGGAACAGTAAACATTTCCTCTTCTTTACACGACGGATTAAACTTGATAATGCCGCCTCTCCAAGTACCGACCCAGAAATAAGCATGTTCCTTATCCTGAATCATTCTCATTACCCCCTCCTTGTAAGGCCAAGGATAATAAATAAACTGATCCGCATCTTCATTAAGCCTACAAATTCCTCCTCCCCATATTGTAATCCAAATACGATGTTCGCGATCTTCATACAAACTATTCATGTGTGATGGTTCATTATTCCATTGTATGGGATAGCTTTTCTCTATCTTAATATCCGTATTATAACGGAATAGTGTACCGGATATACTCAGCCATATTGAACCATCACTCGTTGCATCCAGCGTCTTTATCTGTACGTTGTTAACACAATCACTTTCAATAGGGATAATCTGTTGAGTCCACTTATCTTGTACTCACGCTTCTTTTCCAGAACCTTTCCTTTTGCCGCACTCCAGAATTCCGGAAGAATTGTTTTCTTCACTGAAGCATCAACCCGCACTCCATTCACTGTAATTCTCATCATTATCGGAGCCTCACCGTTCCGATTCAATTTCGTCCTACGAATGTAGAACAATAGACAAAATGTTGTTCTTTCCATCTTACTTGTTTTTTTACAAAAAAGAATCGCTATGGACTCAGTCTCAAAGGATACGGGCCGAGATTCTATTTAAAGAATATCCCGATATAAAGAAAGGATATTATATGGCCATGCGGTTAGGATCAATCTATCATCAGTGTAAGTTTAAAGATATGGCTTTGACAAGGCTTGCAAGGTGGTATGATGAAGTAGACAAATCGGGGTTCCTCACCTTTGGAAGGGTAGCGCGCTCTATACAAACGCACTATCTGAATATTATCAACTTCTTTGAAAGGAGAGCAACCAATGCTGCAGCAGAGTCATTCAATGCTAAAATCAAAGCGTTCAGGGCACAGTTCAGAGGGGTAAAAGATAAAGCATTTTTCTTATACAGACTAGCTAAATTATATGCATAGAAATAAAATCCCTCAGGTTTTTACGTTGGTCCAAGAATGCTTTGATATGCTTATTTTTGCTATGTACCAAAAACAAAAAATCCCCGTAAAGTATTAATTTACAGGGATTTTCTTTGTTTTGCAATTCTTTCCAGCGGAGAGATAGGGTTCTGAACCCAGCCATCTAACCACCTATATTTCAGCTTGTTTAGCTTCCAACATTTCAAATAGGTAACGAAACAGTAACGATTTTCACTGACGCTTTTGTCTGGCTTTGTCCGCTGTTTGTCTGCCTATCTCACGGGTTCAAAGATACAACTCTTTTCCGAATTGCGCAAATGTCTGAATATAAATATTTCAGCTTAGGTGTAAGGTGCAAGCTATATATAGATATATACTTGCACCTTACACCTAAATCTTCACTAAACTTTTTTATATATGCAAGTTTTATTGAATAAACATTTGCATATACAAAAGTACTTTCATATATTTGCATCAAAATATAAAAGTACTTTCATAAAACTTTAAAAAATGGACGAATTTATAAAATTAGGCTATTTAGCAGGTGCAACAAGATTTAGAAGAATAAGCGACAAGTTGTACATAGATGGAAACAAACTCTACAGTGATGAAAATGTACAGTTTAAAGCAAGTTGGTTTTCAGTATATTACGCATTATCCGTATCCGAAAAGCCATTGACTGTATTAGATTTAGCTAATATTATTGGCTTTTCTCACATAACAGTTAAAAACATAATAAGAGAAATGGAAAATGAGAATTTAGTTCAAATAGAGCAAAATATTAAAGACAAAAGGTCTAAAATAATTCATTTATCAGAAAAGGGAATTTCAGAACTTCCAAAGTTACGAGAACTGTGGAAGAAGTTCTCAATCGCTCTTCAAAGTATATTAGAAGAAGGACATCCTGATATTTTAAATATTTTAGCCCGCATAGATAACAAAATGGATAGTTGCCATATTTATGATATAAAAGAAAATAATTCGCTTATTAATATATTAGATTATAGACCATCACTAAAAAATTCGTTTACCACATTAGTTGGTAATTGGTTATCAGATATGCTAAACGGAAAATTAGAGCAGGAAGATTTATTTACTATAAATAATCCGGGTGAGGCATATTTATTAAATGGTGGCTTTGTTTTTTTTGCGGAATATCATAATAATATAGTAGGATGTGTAGCATTAAAAAGATTAGATGAAAATCAATTTGAATTTGCAAAGCTAATTGTAGCAGAAGAAGCTCGCAGATTAGGAGTAGCAACTAAATTAATTGAAAGATGTATTGCAAGATGTAAAGAAAATAAAGTTTCTAAGTTATGGCTACAAACGACTAACAAATTAGTTGGAGCACATAAACTATATTATAAAATGGGATTTGTAGATGAAAAAGCTCCTTTATCCATGAATGTTCTTAATAGAACTGAAAAAATAATGATGCTTCAATTAAGCATTGATAATTTATAAATAGTAATGTAAACTTAACTTTTACAATTCATGCACCTATAAATGTGATAATAGATATTTAATTGAGGGTTATTACTCCAAAGTATCAACATAATACTATACAAAACATCATATATAAAAAAGGTGGATAAATTGGCATAAGCATTAGTGTAATAAGAATATATATGATAAATATTATTGGATATTTTGGATTGATATTTAATTTGTTGTCAATGACAATGAAAAATATTATTCATTTGCGGTTATTAGCCTTATGTGGTAACTTGATATATATAATATATGGATTTCTATTAAATTCAATGCCCTTTCTGATAGGATGTACAATTGCTGTAATCATTCAGGGTTATCACATATATAAATTAATATGGATAAATAAAATTAGTCAATAAATCAATCACGTAAAGTAAATTTATTTACACTAAAATATGAAACATTTTTTAGATAAAATAATATCTAAAATCAATACAGAAATAGAAACATCCTGTATAGATAGTGATATATCTCCTGATAAAGCTATATATATGATTGATTTTATTAAACCATTATTTGAAGAATTAAGAGAGTTTATACATCAATACACTTTTCAAGATGAGAATGAAGAAATATCATTCTTTAAAAACGTTAAGCCGTTTATTCTAAGTAAACTGATATATTTCAATGATATATACACACTTGAATTAAGAAAACCCAATGGTAGCAAAGAGGTTCTTAAAGAGTATTATAAAAAGAAACAAACAACAATAACAGAGTTTTGCAATGCCAATCTTGACTTCTACCAGTATTATCGTTCTAAAGCGACTCACTTAGATAGATATTATTTCCTTAGAGGACATGAAAATTATAAACTATGCCATAACTGTTGTATGTTCGATAAAGACCCACTGTTTTCTACATGTTGTGACCATAGGGTTGCTAAAATGTTGGCTTATGATATGCTGGAAATTTATCTGCAGCAACGATTACAAGATGTCGAAAAACAAGAAATAATAAGTATTAGCCGGGCTTCACTACCGGATAACCCTTTTCGATGGACTGGGACTAAAATTGCTGCTATCGAATTGGGCTATGCCATATATGCTGCCGGAGTTTTGAATGATGGCAACGCTGATATTAAAGAGATTATGACTTATATAGAAGCATCGTTCAAAATAGACTTAGGGGACTATTACCGAACTTATCTTGCAATCAGAGAGAGAAAAAAAGATAAAACATCATTCCTTACTAACCTTATAAATAAGCTGTTGCGCAAAATGGACGAAGACGACAAACTATAATAAACTTCCTCTAAAAAACTACCAAGTTACTACCAACTTGGTAGTTTTTTTATGTCCTATCCTAAAGGGGATTTTTACCATCTTTTCCTCTTATTTCACCCTATTTCAATACCAATTTCCACAAAAAATAAATCAACCAACTTGGTTGTATCTTGTAAGTTTTATCTTTTGGAACACCCGACCTTTGCAGCAAATCAATTAGTTAGCAAAATGGAGATAATAACATTCGAGTCAAAAGCCTATAAGGAATTAGACAACAAAATTACCGCTATCGCCGATTATATATTCAATTACACAGAAGCGGAAAGTACTAACGAGGATGAAATTTGGGTGGATAGTTACGAGGTCTGCACATTTTTGAAAATCAGTGAAAAGCTGCGAGTGGCTGGAACTATTGCCTACTCTAATATTCGAGGACGTTCAAGCACTATGTACCCGGTAATTGGCGGATTCGAAATTTCTTGAACCCGCTTTATGAAGATAATAAAGCGTCCTGTAATATCTATTTCGACCGCCGAAGTGGTATATATAAGATGAAAGAATTTTGGCAATGACAATTATAGCGGTGATTGTTTTTGGGGCAACTTAAAGGGTTGGACTGCAATAATTCGATGGATTTTATAGAAATACTGGAAACCATAGACCGGGATTTGGGATTGGGACTGGCAACAGGCAATCCGATACCAGTTACCCGTACTTCTTGCCGTATAGTAGATGATATACCGGAAGAAACACCTGAAAAGGAAAGCAAACCTTACCAGTTCAGGGAACAGAAATTTCCGCTTGCCGAATTGATGTACTGGCAGCAGTATGGTATCAAAAGTGAGTTTCATTCTTGTTTACCCGGTTTATAATTCTATTTTGTTTGTTAAAAACAAATAAAAAAAAGTCAGTTATGTCCAATAAACAATTAGGAATGGAAAAGATTCGTCAAGTGTTACGCTGTTACTCCCAGGGTCATGGGACCAAAAGTATCAGCAGTATGTTAAGCGTCTCTCGCAACACGGTCAAGAAATACTTACAAGTATTTCAACGTAGCGGTTTGGATTATGAAGGAGTACTGTCCCTATCGGACCAGGAACTCTCAAAGTTATTCCACGAAAAGACCAGAGTAAAGACAGAAAGCGAACGGCTGGGAGAACTAAAGTCGTTGTTACCCGAGTATTGCAAGCGGCTTAAGAAGAAAGGTGTTACCCGCGAGGCATTGCATCGCGAGTACCTTTCTTCCCATCCGGATGGCTACGGACGCACCCGCTTCTATATTCTGATTCAGCAATATATAGCCTGCAGCCGTCCCATCATGCATCTTGAGCATAAAGCCGGTGATAAAATGTTCATAGACTTCGCCGGCGACAAACTCTCCATCATCGACCTTGATACGGGCGAAATCATCCCGGTGGAGGTTTTGTCGCAATCCTACCCTGCAGCCAGTTAACCTATGTGGAAGCGGTCATGAGCCAGAAAAAGGAGGACTTGATCCGTGCTTCGGAAAACGCCTTGTTATACTACCAGGGGCTCCCTCTGCCATCATCCCGGACAATCTCAAGTCCGCCGTTACCAAGAGCAGTAAATACGAGGCCATCCTGAATGAGGACTTTGCAGCCTTTGCCGAACATTACGGCTGTACCGTAATTCCCGCCAGGGCTTACAAGCCACGACAAGGCACTGGTCGAGGGTGCCGTTAAACTGATTTACCGCAGTATCTATCCCAAGATACAGGAACGCGAGTTTTATGACCTGGATTCACTGAACGCGGCTATCCGCGTGGCATTGGAACTCCATAACAACACTCCGCTCACAGGCCGCAAATACAGTCGGCGGGAACAGTTCGAGGAGATAGAACGTGATTCCCTGCGCAAACTAAATCCCATCCGCTTTGAACTCAGGCATCGTTACAGGGCTACCGTGATGAAAAACGGCCATGTCCGCCTGGGGGAAGATGCCCATTACTACAGCGTGCCTTGCCGCTATATAGGCAAGAAAGTCATCCTGTCATATACCTCACGCCAGGTATGCATCTATTACGGCTACGAGCTGATTGCCACCCATACCCGCAACAGGGCCCGTTGCCGGTACACGACCCTGGAAGAGCACCTGGCTTCACACCATCGCTATATCACGGAATGGAACCCGGATAAATTTATACGTGAAGCGGCGGCTATTCATCCGGATGTGGAGGCATATATCCGTCAGGTTATGGAAGAGAAAAAGCATCCGGAGCAAGCCTATAAATCGTGTCAGGGCATTCTTAGCTTCGCACGCAGGGTCGGCAACACCCGACTGACCAATGCCTGTCGTTGGGCTACAAGTTACGGTCTGTACAATTACCCCATCATTGAGCGCATCCTTAACAACCGGCAGGATGAGTTCCCGTTGGAAGACAGTGCCGGGCAAGAAACGGAGATGCCTTCCCATGAGAATATCAGAGGAAAAGAATATTATCAATAAACCAACCAGATGCAATATGGAAATGAATCAGGATACATTGGAAAAGATGTTAGGAATGAACCTTAAAGGTATGTATTATGCCTTTAAAACAAGTTTGGAAACACATCGGACAGAGAGTATGACTACCGACCAGTTCGTCTCATGGCTGGTTTCAAGTGAATGGGATGACCGCAGAAACCGTGCGGTAGAGAGGGCTATCCGTCAGGCCTCCTTCAGATACAAGGCCACCATTGAAGAAATAGACTTCTCGGTGGAAAGGGGGCTGGACAAGAACCTTACCCTGCGTTTGGCCGACCTGACTTTTGTCAGAGAGCGCAAAGACCTGTTTATTACCGGAAGCGCCGGAACAGGTAAAAGTTATCTGGCAACAGCTTTTGGCTTCCAGGCTTGCCAAAAAGGATATAAAGTGTTATATGCCAATACATCCAGACTTATGGGGATGCTTAAGGTTGCCAAGGCAAAAGGTACAATCCTGCAAGAACTCAAGAAAATCGAAAGGTTGGATATGCTTATACTGGATGATTTTGGTATACAACCTTTCGATTCCCAGGGGCGGATGAATCTGATGGATATCATAGAGGACAGGCATGGTAAAAATCTACCATCATAACATCACAGGTACCGGTAAAGGGATTGGTATGACGTTATTGGAGAAAAGACGATTGCCGATGCCGTTCTGGACAGAATTGTGCATCAGGCCATACGCATTGAACTCTTCGGGGAGTCGCTGCGGAAATGTAAAAGTAAAAAATAATCGTTATATTTGTAAACGAAATTTAATGTAGAACCCGGCATAACGGACAGGAAGAATACGAAGAAAACAAGAATGAACAGGATGAAAGAATGGAAAAAATTTAACAGGGGTCAAATTACTGTGAATTAAGGGGACTACTTTGAGTGGATTTTCCACGTTCTATCAGCATAAAAGGCAAGATGTACATCGCCAATTATCTTTTTCTCTTTGTAAAGATCTACCCACATAGGAGTCATTTTTTAGATTCCGATATTCAATTCTTGCATATACAGGATCGCTATCAATATCAATTTTAAATTTAACTTTATAAGGTGAATGATCCGACAAATACGCAAAGCTGCAAAATATAGGTTTACCAGGTGTCTCTGCAGAAAAATGCCCTCCTTCACTTATAAATTTGATAAAATCGTCAAATCCGGTAAGGGTCTTTACACCACTGTCACCATTTCCTCCCCCTACATATACTTTCATTCTGGCCTCATCAAAAAAGCCCTTTTCTTCAACTGTCAGAAATTCTTTTTTGTTATATAAAAAGCCATTAACGGCCTTCTTTACAATGGACTCCGCATTCTCGTATATTTCATCGGTTTCAAGAGTTAATATGCCGACCCTTCCATAAGCTATGGAGCTCACATAGACAGGAGAGTATTGGGCATTGATACTACCTTCAATAAAACTCTTCTCAGGAATATCCATATCAATCGTAAAATATTTCTGAATAAACCTTATATATAAGCCACTACTTTTACTAATTCGTTCCTTATGTTCTTGTTGGGAAGATGACGACCCCCAAAATAAAAAGCTCGTATTGGCATTTGATCCAAAAGTCATTTTCAGCTCATCATAAGATGTAAAACGGTGTATATCAAAGTGTACGGAAGCTGATTGTTGCCCTATACCTTTCTGATGCATCAAATCCATTACCAACTGCCTACATGAAGACAAAGATGGCTTTTCAAGTACACCTGTAACTTTTTGGGCAGGAAAGGACACAGAGACATTTATAGGCTTATAGTGGACACTGATTGTTTTATAATCCTGATTGGCAACGCTTGCCCCATCCAAGATAGAGCCAGGATAAATATATCGATTCAGATTATCCAAAACTATCGACTCATCTGCCTGTGCATGAATTGTTTTACCAAACCCATTATCCCATAATGTCTCAGAAATGATTTCTGAAGCTCTTGTATGGATATGTGAAGGAGAAGATAAAACCTTATCTCCCATATCAGGAATATAGTTATGCACATTTATATTCACCACTTGTTCGGGATACTTAGGTAGATTTTGAAAGGAGATGTGTCAAAACTAAGGCACATCTCCTTTTTTTTATATTTAAATGTTTTTTTCTCTATGCGACTCTTTTTTCACTAATTTGGTAATACGCGGCTATATTCCTCGTATATTGCGTCATAATTGTTCTGATAAGAATACATATAATGCGTGCAGTCCCTCCCTTTCCTGCTTTTAGTAGTTTAGCGCACATTTTTTTGATATTAAAAGCTATAGCAAAAGAAAGCAAAGTCCATCGTAACCTTGTCTTCTCCTTTATGTCTGAACCGGCGGCATGCCATGTTGTATTTCATTTGTCCAAACACAGCTTCCGGTTCTATACACCTCCTGCCTCTATGCTTGATACCTTCCTCTGAGAGCAATATTTCCCGTGCCTGCCGTTTGTATTGGTTTAACCGGTGATTGACTTCTATAATACGATTTCCCTGGGCTTTAAAGCAACTACCGCGCAAAGGACATCCTTGGCATCTTTGTGCTTTATACCGGGCGCTTTCGGTGATGTATCCGCTTGCAGTTTTGTCATGTCTTGTCCCTATACGGTTCATGCGCTGCCCCATAGGGCAAACGTAATAATCCTCTTCTGTATTGTAATGGAGACTTTCCGCATGGAACGGATTGGGAGTATAACGGGGACGCTGTTCTTTATGGAAGAAGTTATACTTGACAAAGGCTTCTATCCCGTTCTCCTGCATGAACCGGTAATTTTCTTCTGAGCCGTAACCGGAGTCTGCCACCCCGACAGCGGGTAAGCGGTTATAGCGATGTTGGAAGGAGTGGAAGAAAGGAATGAGCGTCAGTGTATCGGTAGGGTTGGGAAACAGTCGGAAGTCTATGAGAAATTGTTTTTCAGTACCTATTTGCAAATTATATCCGGGCTTGGTCTGCCCGTTCTTCATGGCGTCTTCTTTCATACGCATGAATGTGGCATCAGGATCAGTCTTGGAATAGGAATTACGTTCTCCAAGAGTGTCAAGATGATTGTCGTATTCCATCAGCTTGTCACGATACCCTTCAAGTTCCTTGAGCTGTTTCTTCTTTTCGCGCAGGGCTTTCTTTTGTTCCTTATCCTTTGTCGCAGGCTGGTGTTCTAGGACTTCTTTAAGTTCATCCACTATGTCAGAGAGCATGGCGGGAGTGAATTGGGCAGGTGTGTCTTTTACGGAGTTTTCTTGTGCAATGGCTTCGTCCACCTGTTCCAGAAGGATACGAATCTTGTCCAGCAACTTCGTGCGGTGCTTTTCAACACTCTTGCGCCAGACAAAAGTATATTTGTTGGCTTTGGATTCAATCTTAGTGCCGTCGATATACTCCACCTCAAGACTGATGAAACCTTTGTCGGCAAGGACAAGAACTAACTGGGTGAATACATTATTTATCTCCTCCTTTACACGGTTACGAAAACGATTGATGGTGATAAAATCCGGATGCTCATTACCGGCAAGCCAGATATAATGAATGTCACGCAAGAGAAGCTTCTCTATTTTACGGCACGAATAGATATTATTCATGTAGGCGTAGATAATTACCTTAAGCATCATTTTAGGATGATAAGGACAGCGGCCGGTTTCTTTATAAAGTTTATTGAAACCTTCAAGATCGAGAGTATCAACAACTGTGTTAACTATGCGAACCGGGTCGTTCGACGCAATGTTTTCATCAATTCTTTGAGGAAAAAGAACGGTTTGGTTGGGAATGTAAGGACGAAAATGTAACTTTGCCATAACGAAATACTTTATGCCTAAAGATACAAAAACTTTGGGGAATAGCAAAGCCCGGGCTTGCGAAAGTCTGGGCTTTGTGCATAAAAAGGTTGTGCCAGAGTTTTGACACAACCTCTTTTTGTCAAATTCTTGTTCACATGAAATTAATCCTATAGCAAATAAAAACAGAGTATATCTTAAGATTCTCATGGTTCTAAGTTATTGTCAATTTTCTAAATGGATTTTAAATTTGGAGTAGAAGGGAGAGTTATCAGATAAATAACTCGCAGTATAAAAATTGCATCTCCCGGCAGGTCTTTAGAAAATCGACCTCCTTGAATTATAAAATCTTGAAACTCATTCCACCCCTTCGCAGTTTTAACAGTGCCTTCTCCTTCTCCATTATACACCATGACGTTCACCTCTGCTTCTTTAAGAATCTTTTCTTGTTCAAGATTAAAAGATAATTTCCCATTTACAACTTTAGCTTGTAAGGCAGCTTGTAAGGCAATTCTTACTTTATCATAACTTTCAGAAGATTCTATCGAAATTAAGGCCATTCTTCCATAAGTAATGGAACTGATATAAATAGGATCATACTTACCGACAGATCCCATATCATCATGATTTAAAAGAATATTTCCATCAGCAGGAAGGTCCATGTCAACAGTGTAATTACGTTGTACTATTTTCGCAAACAATCCGGTTTTCTTTCTTATTTTTCCCTTATCAAGACTGACATCAATATTAAGGAGCCCGCCTATGTTGACATTTGCTCCAAAAGCAAGTTTTAACTCTTCAAAATAGGAAAATTGCCTCATATTATAAGTAAAAGACCCCAACTGTTTACCTGTCATGCCTTCTTTATTCATTATATTCTGCAAAGATTGCCTTTGTGCTGAAAGGCTCGGTTTTGCGATAATATCAGTAACCCAACGAGCTGGAAAAGAATATGATATTGTAATTGGATCCATAGGTTTTACAATAGGAACAAAGCGCTGCTTTTCAATAGATCCACCTTGAAGAATTGAACCTAAATAAATATACCTCATTAACCCTTGAGTTGGTATATGTTCATTTGTTTCATAAATTAATGTATGTCCATTTCCACTACTCCATACACTATCTTTCAATAATTCAGAAGAACGAGTAACGGAGGTTTTATTAAATGAAGCAAAGCTTTCTGGATTATCCATTGAAATATTTATCACTTCTTGAGGGTATCTCTCAAGAAGAACATGATTAGAGCCACCCATTTCTTCAACTGTATCATCGGAACATGAAATTAAAAACATAATTGGCAAAATCAACAAATATACATACTGTTTCATAATTAATATAATTAAGGTTAATACTGAATATGTTAAAAATCAAAAGTACCATGTTTATAAGAGGATCGAGAAGGTTTATAATAATCCTCACCCGGGGTCTGGGGTTGTATGAAATCCTGTCTGAATATTTCCGTAGGATTATCTGTAATTAAATTTGCATCATGGGTATATATGTTAAAATAACACTCTGGATCTGTTTTTTGGTTATATGGTCCTTCTCCCACAAAAGTGAATTTGTAAAAACCTATTTTTTCTCCGTCTTTTCTGACCGTAAGAAACCAGACATTACCAGTACTTATCGTTTTAAATCTCAATCCATTTAATGATGAATAAGTTTCCTCTATAAACTGATCATTCAAATATGTTTGTTTTTTACAAATAAAAGGCAATTCAAAATTCCCACCTTCAGCTGGTAGAACAAAAGGATTCTGTTCCGAATGGATTTTATACACAAATGTCAACTTCCCTTTATCTATAATTAGGGGAATTTTTTCTACTTTTATACCATTAATAGTAGAGTAAGAAATCTGTAGATCAACATTCAAAATTTTATCTTCCTTATTAATATTTGAGGTTATATTTAATACAACTTGATCACCCTTTATTTTTGTCTCTATATCAGAAAAAAGAGTTTTATCAAATTCTATCGAAACATCCTTGGGAATAATCGGAACCTCTGAATCTAAAATATCATCTATCAATGTTTTTTGAATAATTGTAAAAGTAATAGTACGTTTCTCCCCCAAACAACTAAATGGTTTAGATACGTTCTCACTTGGCAGCAACTGATATTTAAAAATTTTATTATTTTCTTCTTTTTCACAGGAAAATAATGCTAAGGAAACGAACAGAAGAATGAATATTTTTTTCATATTAATACAATTTAGTTTTTTGCAAATTAAAGGATTTTTCCTGTACAATAAAATACCAATTAATTGGTATTTTATTACAAATAACCATTCAATTTCATTATTATGCCCAAAGCATGAAAATAAAAGTATAACATACAAGAGCTGTAAACAAATCCACGATCAACACAATAAAATAAATCGTTTTTGCATCTTTGCGATATGCATTTATGCAAAATCATACAAATTTCTTTATCAGTAAAATACCCATTAATTAGTATTTCATTGACAAAATGAAATGTACTTTAAAAGCCCAAAGTTATATTCAATTCATAACCTAAATGCCTATCCAATATAAAAATAATGCGTTTAGCACCAAGATACAAACAGAATAACACAAAATCAAGCTCTAAAGGAATGTATTACTATTATAAAAGACAGAATTATTCGGGAGATTCCCTACTCTAAAAAAGTTAAAGAAAGAAAATGATTCAAATAAATATTAGTATAACAATATCACCAACAACACAATATCCCCTTTTCAAATTATACAATAAATAATAGTTAAGCAACCAAAGACAGTGCAAAGCCAAATAAGTAATAAAAGAACAAAGTATTAAATAAAGCAAAAACACCCAATTTTACTTTTTAGGGTGTAAAATTGGGTGTTTTTCTTGTAAATCACTGATTTTCAGCATTTATTGCGGAGAGACAGGGATTCGAACCCCGGGTACCTTTCAGTACAACGGTTTTCAAGACCGCCGCAATCGACCACTCTGCCACCTCTCCAAAACTCCCTTATAAGGAAGGCTTTTCGTTTAAAGCGGTGCAAAGGTACAAATCATTTTTAAATCTACAAACTTCCTGCCATTTTTTTCACGAATTAATCGTACTTTTGCAACATGATATATCCACAGAACTTTGAACCTAAAATAGGTTTCGACCAAATACGCCAGTTGTTGAGCGAAAAATGCCTCAGCACATTAGGCGCCGAACGCGTAGCCGATATGACGTTCTCCGACCATTTTGAAGAAGTGGAGGAACGCCTGAACCTCGTTACAGAGTTCGTACGCATCATACAGGAGGAAGATAACTTCCCCGCACAATATTTTTTCGACGTCCGTCCGTCACTGAAACGAATACGCATAGAAGGAATGTACCTGGATGAGCAGGAACTTTTCGACTTGCGCCGTTCGTTGGAAACGATACGGGACATCGTGCGTTTTTTAGAAAAGGATGACATAGAAGGAGAAGACTCCCCCTACCCTTGTCTCCGGAACCTCGCCAAGGATATATTGGTATTTCCGCAGCTGATTCAGAAGATAAACAATATACTTTCACCTTATGGAAAGATAAAAGATAATGCTTCTTCCGAACTGGCACGTATTCGTCGTGAACTGGCGAACACCATGAACAGCATATCCCGTTCTCTGAACAGCATCTTACGCAATGCCCAGTCTGAAGGTGTAGTAGATAAAGACGTTACCCCGACCATGCGCGATGGCCGTCTGGTAATTCCGGTTGCTCCGGGATTAAAACGAAAGATTAAAGGTATCGTACATGACGAATCAGCAAGTGGAAAAACCGTATTTATAGAACCTGCCGAAGTAGTAGAAGCCAATAACCGTATCCGCGAACTGGAAGGGGATGAGCGTAGGGAAATTATCCGTATCCTGATAGAATTCTCTAACCTGTTGCGCCCTTCCATTCCCGATGTATTGCAGTCTTATGAATTCCTTGCAGAGATAGACTTTATCCGTGCCAAGAGCTTGTTTTCCCTACAAATATCTGGTATAAAACCTGCACTGGAAAATACGCAGTTACTGGATTGGACTATGGCTGTACACCCGTTGCTGCAACTTTCCCTTGCCAAACATGATAAGAAAGTAGTTCCGCTCGATATTGAATTGACTGAAAAGCAGCGTATCCTTATTATATCCGGTCCCAATGCGGGTGGTAAGTCTGTTTGCCTCAAGACAGTGGGATTGTTGCAATATATGTTGCAATGTGGTATGCTCGTTCCTATGCACGAACGTAGCCATGCCGGTATCTTCAGCAGTATATTCATCGATATAGGCGACGAACAGTCCATTGAAGATGATCTGAGTACTTACTCTTCACATCTCACCAACATGAAGATAATGATGAAGAATTGCAATGAACGCAGTCTCATCCTTATAGATGAATTTGGTGGTGGAACCGAGCCACAAATCGGTGGCGCCATCGCCGAAGCCGTACTGAAACGTTTCAACCAAAAGCTGACGTTCGGTGTTATTACTACTCACTACCAAAATCTGAAGCACTTTGCCGAAGACCATGAAGGAGTAGTGAATGGAGCCATGTTGTACGACCGCCACCTGATGCAGGCACTTTTCCAACTTCAGATAGGTAATCCCGGAAGTTCATTTGCCGTAGAGATAGCCCGAAAGATCGGTCTTCCGGAAGATGTGATTGCAGATGCATCCGAAATTGTGGGTAGCGAATATATTAATGCCGATAAGTATCTGCAAGATATTGTACGCGATAAACGATACTGGGAAGGCAAACGTCAGACTATCCGCCAGCGTGAAAAACACATGGAAGATACCATCTCCCGCTATCAGGCAGAAATGGAAGACCTGCAGAAATCTCGCAAAGAGATTATCCGTAAAGCTAAAGAAGAAGCAGAACAGCTGGTACAGGAAGCCAATGCACGGATTGAAAACACCATCCGCACCATTAAGGAAGCACAGGCTGAAAAAGAGAAAACCCGCCAGGCACGTCAGGAACTGACCAAGTTCCGTGAATCGATGGAAGCTCTTGCCTCTAAAGAACAAGAGGAGAAGATAGCACTCAAAATGCAAAAATTGCAGGAAAAGCAGAACCGGAAAAAAGAAAAGAAGAATAAAGATACAAACAACACTCTTTCAGCTCAGGAGCTGGCTGCCCAAAAAGCCAAACAGGAAGCTGAACGCCTAGCAAGCATTGCCCCGGGAGCTATGGTAAAGATAAAAGGTCAAAGCTCGGTGGGCGAAGTATTGGAAGTAAATGGCAAAAATGCCATTATTGCTTTTGGCAGTATCAAAACCACTGTTAAGCTGGAACGATTGGAGCGCACTAATTCCGCCCCACAAAAGGTGGACAACTCTACTAAGAGTACCTTTGTCAGCAATCAAACCCAAGACAGCATGTACGAAAAGAAATTGAACTTCAAGCAAGACATTGATGTACGCGGCATGCGTGGTGACGAAGCTCTACAGGCAGTAACCTACTTTATTGATGATGCCATCCTTGTAGGTATGTCACGTGTACGTATCCTTCACGGAACAGGTACAGGTATCTTGCGTACCCTTATCCGGCAATACCTGCAAACAGTTCCCGGCATCAAGCATTTTGCCGACGAACATGTACAGTTTGGTGGTGCAGGAATCACAGTCGTTGACCTATAAATAAAATAATTATGAAATCAATCAAAGAACTCTACCGTATCGGTACAGGGCCATCAAGCAGCCATACAATGGGGCCCCGCAAAGCTGCTGAGATCTTTCTGGAAAAACATCCGGAAGCTTCCTCATTTAAAGTGACCTTATACGGTAGCCTTGCTGCCACAGGAAAGGGACACATGACTAACATAGCCATTACCGATACCCTGCAGCCAGCCGCTCCGGTAGAAATTATTTGGGAACCCAAAATATTTCTACCTTTCCATCCCAATGGCATGAAATTCGTTTCATTGGATGCTTCGGGAAAAGAGACTGATGCATGGACAGTATTCAGTGTAGGCGGTGGTGCGCTGGCTGAAGAAAATGATGGTGCATCATCTGTCAACACCCCGGATATCTATGATATGAATCACATGATGGAGATTCTACAATGGTGCGAAAAGACCGGAAGAAGTTACTGGGAATACGTCAAGGAGTGTGAGGAAGAAGATATATGGGATTACCTGCAAGAAGTCTGGAAAACCATGCAAGCAGCCGTTCGCCGCGGATTGGAGCAAGAAGGTGTACTGCCCGGTCCATTGAACTTACGCCGCAAAGCCTCTACTTATTATATACGTGCCAGCGGATACAAGCAGTCTTTGCAATCTCGCGGATTGGTATTTTCCTATGCCCTTGCCGTAAGTGAAGAGAACGCCTCAGGAGGAACAATAGTTACCGCCCCTACTTGTGGTTCTTGCGGTGTGATGCCGGCAGTATTATATCATCTTGCTAAAAGCCGTGATTTCAGTGATACCCGAATCCTTCGTGCGCTTGCCACAGCCGGTCTTGTAGGAAATATCGTAAAGACCAATGCATCCATTTCAGGAGCAGAAGTAGGATGTCAGGGAGAAGTAGGCGTAGCCTGTGCAATGGCCTCAGCTGCTGCCAACCAATTATTTGGTGGTAGTCCTGCACAAATAGAGTATGCAGCCGAAATGGGTCTGGAACATCACCTCGGCATGACTTGCGACCCGGTATGCGGATTAGTTCAAATTCCTTGCATTGAACGCAATGCATATGCTGCCGCCCGCGCACTGGACGCCAACCTTTATTCTTCTTTTACTGATGGCATGCATCGTGTATCCTTCGACAAAGTTGTAGAAGTAATGAAAGAGACCGGAAACGATTTGCCATCACTCTACAAAGAAACCAGTGAAGGCGGATTGGCCAAGGATTATCGGCCAATGGGAGAATGATAATTTAGTGCTATGCGCTAAATTAAGTGACGAGCTACAGCTCGTCACTTTCTCACACTTTCGGTGGATAAATCGTATCATCCTTCCCTGTCACATTCACCGTATTCATCAGTCCTCCATCTTCCGAGTAGAATAACTGATACTTCTGATTTCCTTGTTTTACCTCAATCACATATTGCATGGGCTGCAATGGATACAGCAGGAAATAATAATCATCTTGTACCCAGTTTGCATACTCTCCGCTACCAAATGCAGTCTGTACAGCTTCAGGAACATCATTCCAGAATATTTCCGATTCCGTCATCAGCCAATTGGCATTGGGATCAAACCATATATTTGATTCTTTTCCATCCAACCAGCAATCGGCCACAAAATAGGCTCCTTTTTGTTCCCATTCTATTCCTGTCGCACTCGGATACTTCTGTTTCAGGGCTTGTACCACAGACTCAGGAACATTAATGCTCTTATCATCATCATCGTCGTCACTGCATGCACTGAACGTAACAGCAGCCATACACATCATCACCGCTAACATTAAAAATCTTGTCTTCATCTTTTCCCCTCCATTAATCATCCATACTGACGAATTGTCCTTTTTTATTAAATTTCAATGAAAAATCATTGGCAAGTTCTACTTCTATACCTGTACCTTTACGTTCTATCTTGGTGATAATCTCATTCGGGAAATTCTTTTCACGTAATCCTTGATAGAAGCAGGGATAAGGGCGGCAGGTACAGCACCTTTCTTGCAATCCACCTCCGTCCAGTTACCTTTTTTGTCGAAATCAATCTCTGTACGGTCAGTCAAAGTCACTTCATACTTCTTAGATAAGAATTCACTATCTATCTTGATGTATGAGATCTGCGGTTTACTGAAATACTGATTGATAAAGTTACGCGCATTCAAAGGGAGATCCTTTGCGTCTTTGGTAATCACATCACCTGCAAAAGCGAACTGAACGGCCACGATAGCCAATACGAGAATAGATAAAATCTTCTTCATAATCGTTATTCTTTTAAGTGTTACTAATTTATTTCTTGTTTTTATTTACACTACAAATAACGATAGCGAATCGGGAAAGATTTGGGAATATTCGCCTTTAGCTTTTCTTTTCAGATTCTTTAACAAGCAAAAACAGATGCATTCCTTCCTGCCACTTATAAGTCAGACTGAGAGAAGCAGAAATAGCAATAGAACGGGCAATGGCAAGCCCCAAACCTGTAGAATCTTTTTTTCCGTCGATACTGCGATAGAAACGCCGGAATAGCTTTTCTCCATCCAATGGATGTTCACCACTATTTTTAATAATCAATGAAGAAGGAGTCGTTTCAATATACAACTCTCCCCCCGCATGATTGTGTACTAAGGAGTTTTTCACCAAATTGGAAACCAAAATCTGTGTCAGAGACAAGTTACACCGGATCACGAAAGGTTCTTCTCCCTTTATACGTACCAGATGTATCTTTTTCCCTTCATATATATCCATTAAATCGGGCAATAGTTCATCTAAAACTTCATCTACAGATACATCTTCCGTTTCGGTATACTGCCCATTCTCAATGCGGGACAACAACAATAAAGACTTATTCAATCTGACTGCCCTACCCAATGTAGCGTATATTTCATCCAGTTCTTTCAACTGTTGCTCGGTCATCGACTCATTCTCTGCAAGTAATTCGACCTTGCCGCGCACAATGGCAAGTGGTGTCTGCAACTCATGCGAAGCATTTTCTATAAACTGCTTCTGTTCTTCATAAGCTTTATAACTACGATTTCCCATATCCACAGCTGCCTCTCCCAACTGTTGGAACTCCCGTATCTTCGTAGGATTATCCAGCACCGGAAGCTCTTTCCCCGGTTGAATTTGTTGTAACCAGTCCAGCAGGCGCTGCAGCGGGCGGAACACACTTTGCAATATCAGGCGTGTACCTATAGACGTACAAATCAGAAAAAGTAAAAACAGTGCTCCCAGATACCAAAGAATGGCCTCTACCATATCATCACGTTCCAGAATGGAAATCATCAGCTCCAATTCATAATACTGTCCGTCCGGCATGCGGAAAACTGTTTTAAGTACCCGCACCGGTTCATCCTCATCTTCGCTTTCGATATAGACGGTAGAGTCATAGTACTTTTCGTCGTAGTCTTCCGCCTCTTCTTCGGATATAGGCCGGAATTTATAAAAAGACATCAGCGTCCCCTCTGTTTCAAGAACAGACGGGTCCATCAAGGCATTATTAATCAATATCTCACTATAGTTTTCAAGCGTATCATCCGTTTCATCCATCACTTCATCAATAATGGCATAATAAAACAACACACCCCATGCAGCCATCAGCAGAAGTAGCAGTAACGAGAGCTTTCGGTAGGTATAATGGAGAAGTTTCATGACTCGGAAAGTTTATAGCCAAAACCATATACCGCTTTCAGTTCCACGGTAGCATCAGCTTGTTTCAATTTCCGGCGGAGATTTTTCACTTGAGAATAAATAAAGTCCAAAGAATCTGCCTGATCGATATTATCGCCCCATACAGACTCTGCAAGGCTCATTTTATTAATTACACGATTTGGGTTGACTATAAAGTAATAAAGTAAATCGAATTCTTTCCGGTTAAGTTGCAAAGGCACTCCCCCGACCTCCACTTGCCGTTTATCAGGATAAAGCAACAGATTCCCCACCGTAATGGAAACATCCCCTTTCGCCTGCCTCCGACGAATAACAGATTTTACCCGCGCATTCAGTTCCGCCAGATGGAAAGGTTTGGTCAGATAATCATCAGCTCCCAATTCCAGTCCTTCTACTTTGTCATCCAAGGAATCTTTTGCAGAAATAATTAATACACTGTCACTACGATGAAGTCGTTTAAGTTCGCGCAACAAATCCAGACCACTTCCACCGGGCAACATGATGTCCAATAAGATGCAGTCATAATCGTAGTCATTCACTTTGTCCAGCGCCGAAAAATAATCGGCAGCAGTTTCCACTACGAAATGTTCTTTCAAAAGGGAAATGCGGATTGTTTCCCGCAAATCCGGTTCGTCTTCTACAATCAGGATTTTCATACCGGCAAAGGAAACTCATAAATTGGGAAACATTCTGGAATATCTTATCAAATACTGTCCGTCTCGTACACTTCTTCCAGTAATTCTTCTTTCGCTATAGAAATCTTGCCATCAGCAGATACAGTTATTGATAATGGAATATAGAGATCGGACTGCGGATAGCAGATGCTTGCTGCATAGACCATGCCTTTGGATGTGTTTTTATCGTACACCAAGCCTTCAAGAATAGAGTGTTTTAAGAATTTAGCATCCACCAATGAAGCAAAACTCTCTTTCGTGAATTCTTTATTCACAATAGACTTACCACCGGAAGTTATACGTAGTGTAATACGGTTATCTACAAATTTTTCTCCCTGTTCATTCGTTACAACAGGCAAACTGTCATCCGGACGACGAACCACATGAGAGTGATACTCCTTACCATTATAAGTAAAACTCATTTTACTATCAGACACCTGCATACGTTGCAAACCGTTGGCATCCACACTGTCTTTCATCAATACCTGCACATCTTCCCCATCTCCTTTTTTCTGAGAAGAACAAGCTGACAACAGCCACACGGCCATACATATCCAGAAGTAAAATACATTTTTCATTCTGCCATTTGTTTACAATTAACGGAACAAAGGAACGAAAAGAGAGGCAAAAATACAAGGGAAAGCCGGAATAAATGAAAAACGGACGGATAATGCTCCGCCCGTTTTTGAACTAATACCTTCTTTATTCTTTTATATTACCTATTGAATCCTGTTGTTTATAAGACAAAATAAAAGCGAAAAGTTTAATGAAACCTTTCGCTTTAACATAAAACAATATTTCTGTTTGTTTTTTATAAGTCTCAGGCCTTCAAAGTTATAAACCGTCTACCGCTTAACTTTATTTCAATCTCTTTGATAGAGAGTATGACTCCTCCCACTTCGACAGAAATCCGCATTCTGGTTACAATTAAAAGTTAGCATCAATTTACTCTCACTACTCTCACTTTTCAAAATAGCCGTTGATAATTAGAATATTAAGTGTGAGTGAGAGTAAAAAAATAGCGTGAGAGTAAGTGATTTACTCTCACACTGTCTTGTCCTGATTGTAAGGTGTTAATTTGTCTTGTACAAGAGAATGTTCTGTTTTTCTCCTAAGAAACATTCCTTTCAGCCATAGGAATTATCAGATGTCGACCTCAGTCAACAGGCCTGTTAACCTTGGTTGACAGGCTCATTAGCCTTAGTTAACAGGCCTGTCAACCAAGGTTAACACCCAATAGGACTTACTATAAAATATCTCCTTGCACACATGATTTGCTCTTTATCATCTGAGTAGATGGTTGTCCTCCTCCCAATGATATCTGTACTTTTCCTTTCATGGGTACAGATTTTCCAGAAATATCAACGACAGACAGTTCCTTAGATGTCAGGACAAACTCCACTGTTTGTGATTCTCCCGGCTTCAGATTAATCCGTTTAAAGCCCTTCAATGCCCGAATCGGAGTTACAAAATCACGAGGATTGGAAACATACAACTGAGCAACTTCCTCTCCTTCCATCTTCCCTGTATTGGTGATTTTTGCTGTAACCTTAACTGACCGTTTATCCGGTGACGGTTGCAATTTCAAAGAGGAATATTGAAAAGTCGTATAGCTCAATCCATAGCCAAAGGGATAAACCGGCGTTCCTGTAAAATAACGGTAAGTACGATTCTCCATGCTGTAATCTTCGAAATCAGGCAAATCGTTTACACTCTTATAGAAGGTCAGCGGTAAACGTCCTGAAGGATTATAATCTCCAAATAACACATCGGCTATAGCTTGTCCGCCAGCCTGACCGCCATACCATGCATTCAAGATAGCCGGAAGATGGGCAGATTCCCATTCAAGTCCTAAAGCACTTCCTGTCATCATAACAAAAACGACTGGCTTACCGGTTGCATATAATTCTTTCAATAAGTTTTGCTGCACGGAAGGAATAGAGATAGAAGTCCGGTCACCCCTGTTTGAAACCTTCTATTTCCACCCCCATCTCCTCACCTTCTACTTTGGCAGAAAGACCACCCACAAAGATAATCACATCTGCATCCTTCACCGCAGCAGCAGTTTGCTTGTAATCAGCCTTCCGAAGTATTCCCATATCAAACTTGATTTCTGCATTATCCGCATGTTGAACATAGCGGATTTCTATCGGATAGGATTTACCCTTTTCTGCATTCAACAGATAATATGAGTTTATATTTCCAACTTTATTCTGCTTTACTCCATCAATATACAGTTCTGCTTTATCATCAGCCTTCAGTTCAAAGCAAACCTCACCTGTCTGTTTCGGTGTAAATACAGTACTCCAAACAGCAGACATCTGCCTGGTAATGATGCCATCGCCAACATCCTGACCATCTCCCCACTGATAATCAACAGTCTTTTCCAAACGAGATAATCCGGGATTTCCTTGCCACTGCGTATTTTGATAATAGTCAGCCTTAAAGCCCTGCTGCCCGTCATAACAGAACAAAGCATCTTCATAAGCTGAGGTGAAAACAAAATCATCAGTCAGATTAACACCTTTCTCGTAGACCACTTCCACCTGATTGCCCACTTTCTTTTGAATACCTTCCAGTGCTGTAGTTATATGTGACGGATAACCATAGTAGTTAGCAAGTAATACACTTTTATCATCAGCATTCGGACCGACCACTGCTATCTTCTTTATTTTATTCTTATTCAAAGGCAACAACTGATCTTGATTCTTCAGCAACACAATAGACTGACGAGCCATTTTCAATGCATGAGCTTTATGAGCGTCACACTCCAGAACTGATAAAGGTATATTTGAATAAGGTACACGGTCATCCGGATCGAACATACCCAGCCGGAAGCGGATTTCAAATAATTTCTTCAAAGATTCATCTATCTGCTTTTCTGTTATCAATCCTCTGAGAACGGCATCCGCCAATGCCCGGTAAGCTCCATTACCACATTCACAATCTGTACCATGCAACACAGCATCCGCAGAGGCTGCAGCTGCATCCTGATGTGTTTTATGAGTATTATAAAAGTCTTCAACAGCCCCGCAATCTGAAGTTACATAGCCGCCAAACTTCCAATGATTTCGCAAAATATCCATCATCAAAAGATCATTGCCACAACAGGGTTGCCCAAAGAAGGAGTTATAAGCACACATTACTCCCGTCACTTTTCCTTCGACCACCAATTCCTTAAATGCCGGAAGATAGGTATCCCACAAATCATGGTTATTCACTTTAGCATCATACGTATGCCGGTTCCATTCCGGACCACTATGTACTGCATAATGTTTAGCACATGCTGAAGATTTCAGGTAAACCGGATCATCACCCTGAAGACCTTTCACAAATGAAACACCAATGGAAGCAGTTAAAAAAGGATCTTCGCCATACGTTTCCTGTCCCCGCCCCCAACGCGGGTCCCGGAATATATTGATATTCGGACTCCAGTAAGTTAATCCTCTGAATATTCCGGGAGTCCCTTTCCGGGTAGCATCGTGATAAATAGCACGTCCTTCATCCGAAGCATATACCGCCATCTGATGAACAGATTCTGTATCCCAGGTAGCTGCCATAGCAATGGCTTGAGGGAAAGAAGTAACTGGATAGGGACTTCTGGCTACTCCATGTAAACACTCATTCCACCAATTATATGCAGGAATTCCCAGCCGATCTATGGCAGGAGCGTTATTCAACATTTGAGAAATCTTTTCCTCTAACGTGAGACGCCCCACCAAATCATTTACTCTTTCCACTATCGGAAGTTCTGGATTCAAGAATTTGCATGTCGCTTGTCCCGCCACTGTGACAGAGAATAAAAGCAAACTGCAAATAAGATTCAATTCTTTTTTCATACCTTTTTCAATTCAATGTAGTAGCAAAATTACTCTCATCTCATTAAAGGAATCATAAAAAGAACTTAATACAGGACAAAAGTTACCTCACAAAGCCATTTTTATAATAATCATAAGCAGCATCAATCCTTTCCGGAGTATCAGCATTCAAAAGAAGTAATAATTCACGGGTAAACTCCAAATGTCCGGTTCCGTTGGCAGTTACGATATTCTTATCGCTGACTGCCTGCTTTTCCTGGTATCCGGCTTCATTAGTATATGCGCTACCTGCGAATTGTTTCAGATATGGAAGTGTGTTACTGGTATGCTTTACATCGTTCAGGAACCCATGCGCCCCCATAAAGGCAGAAGCATTGCAAATAGCTCCAACTATCTTGCCACGCTGTAATGCATCCTGCACAATTGGCACCACCAACTCCGATTCGGGTGATTGCCACTGCATGCCGCCTATCAGAACCAATGCCGCATAATCGGCAGGCATAGTCTGAAAACTATAATCCGGCACTGTGCGGAACCCGCCTATAGAACGAACTTCATCCAGCGTCGGGGCAACTGTCTTTGATATATATTTTACTTCGTTACCCGGTAACACTCCGGCATTTAAAGAAATAGAAAGGAATGCACCTTCCCAATCGGCATAATCATTCAATAGAAGAAATAAGACTTCCTGTTTCATTGTTTTCTGTTTTCAGCGAAATTAAGATGCAACCATGCAATCTTATTTTCTTATGGTTGAAACTCAAGTTCAAAATAGATATAATCTTTTATACTAAACTTTTCATACCATTCCGAAGGATGGTTTTTGGACATGCAAAATGGTTCCTACTCTATGCTGGCAATCGATATGAACACTATCTGCGGACTCTGTCTGTGCAAAGAAATAAAAATGCTGAGCACTATCCATCTTACAAGGAATTTCTTCATTCAAAGCTTTCCTTTCTGTTTTTCCATCAGTACATCTTACCATATACAACTTATAAGGCAAGTTCTTGTGAGATGTCCTGACTATAACATCAAAACCAAAGATCCCCTGAAAGCCCATCAGTTTTTGCACAAAAAGCATCTTTAGGCGATTCATAAGATACTGAGATAGTGTCTTGCGCTATCAAAGGCGTCATGCATAAAAAAACAACGCCAATGTACATAAAAGCTTTTTCATTTTTTTTAAATTTGTATACGATGCCGCAAATATAACAAAAACGCTGATATCATTGTCTCTATATGACAACAATATCAGCGCAATTCACTATTTATTACAAAGATGAAAATTTTTCTATAAATGTCAATGTAGAGAGGGCTACAACGTTTCCTGTTTCAGTTGCTCCACGAACCCGTCAATACGGCGCAACTCCCTGGGAATATTAATACTCTGCGGACAGTGAGGCGAACATTGATCGCAACCAATGCAATGATTTGCCTGTCGCAGGCGTGGCACACTACGGTCATAACCAACAAGAAAAGCTTGGCGTGCCTTTCTATAATTCTCGTCTTGTTGGCTTTTCGGCACATTTCCCTCATTTACACATTTATTATAATGTATAAGCACAGCAGGAATATCAATGCCATACGGACAAGGCATACAGTATTTACAGTCATTGCACGGTACAGTAGGGTACTTCAACATCAACTGTGCCGTTTCTTCCAGAAACTCCTTTATCATCATCTGTCAAAGGAATCAGCGGAGAATAGGTACGAATATTATCTTGAAGATGCTCCATATACGTCATACCACTCAATACCGTCAACACCAGTTCCGGTGAGCCTGCAAAACGAAAAGCCCACGAAGCCACACTATCTTCCGGACGACGCTGCTTAAGGCGTGTCATAATATGAGTAGGTACATTAGACAATCTTCCACCCAGCAATGGCTCCATAATGATTGCCGGGATATTTCGTTTTACCAATTCATCATATAGGTAGTCCGCATTTACATTACGTCCCGAAGAATGTTTCCAGTCCACATAATTGAGCTGTATCTGTACAAAGTCCCATTTCACCTCATCATGTAGAGAAAGTGCATAGTCATAAGTATCCACTGTACCATGGAAAGAAAATCCCAGATTACGGATACGCCCAGCCTCCCGTTCCTTCAACAGAAACTCCATCATACCATTGTCTATATATCGTGCTTTGAATGCTTCTATTCCACCATTACCGATAGAGTGCAACAAATAGTAATCGATATAATCTGTCTGCAAATCTTCGAAAGACTTACGATACATAGCTATGGAGTTTTCACGGCTATAATTACTAAAGTTGGATAACTTTGTAGCAATAAACAGTTTCTCGCGCGGATGACGTTTTAATGCAATACCAGTAGATTTTTCCGACCACCCCTGTACATACACCGGAGATGTATCGAAATAATTCACGCCGTGCGCAATGGCATAATCTACTAATTCGTTCACTGCATCCTGATCAATTATATCTCCTTTCCCATCCGGTGAAGGAACAGTCGGCCAACGCATACAGCCATAACCCAGAAGTGAAACACGGTCTTTCTGAGCCACAGAAGTGCGGTAAGTCATCTTATCAGTAGGCACCGGAGTCGATGTACTACCTCCCGGAATCACCCCATCCTTCTGTTTGCAACTATAAAGAGTCGCAGCAGCCGTTGTCGTAGCGGCACTGATGCCCACAATTTTCAGAAAATCCCTACGGTTTATATTTTTATTATGTTCTTCCATATCTGTTCTTCTAACATTTATCACTCTATCACATTACCACCTTTATATTACTCGATGTCTCTCATGTCCCTCCACATAGATAGCACTGAAAGGGCGTGCCGGACAAAGATTCTCACAGGCACCACAACCAATACAACGCTCTACATTGACAACCGGAATCTTTGGAGAATCCGGATTATCTACCTCAGACGGAACCATTTCTATCGCCGCTACCGGGCAATGACGGGCACAATTGCCGCAATTTACTCCATCAGTCAACGGCACACAATTCTTCCTGATCCATACGGCATGACCGATCTGGATAGATGATTTATCAGCCAGACTGGTAAGATGAATCGCATCCGTCGGACATACTTCGGCACACTTCGCACATTCCGAACGACAATAACCACGTTCATAAGACATCTCCGGCTGCATCAACGTCATCAGATTACCGGATGGGCGTAAAACCTGATTAGGGCACACTGATACACAAAGCTGGCAAGCCGTACAATGCTGCGCAAAATTACGAATACTCAATGAACCTGCCGGTACAATAGGTGTCGTCCGTTCCGGTATTTTCTTATCCTCAATGACAGCCAATCCACCATCCACTTTTTTCTCCTGTGCCTTCAGCAATGTACTTGCAGCAAATACGGCACCGGCAGAAAAGAAAGCACGGCGTGCATTGTCCACCTGCTCCGGTGAAACACCCGTCACTTTTTCAGCCGCTAATGGTTTCTGCACTTCCTTATGAGGACGCTCATAACGGATAGCTCCTTTCTTACATTTACCAATGCAATCCATACAAGCCACACAACGGCTATAATCTATTTTATGATTTTTAGAATCAATGCATGCCGCCTTACAATTACGTGCGCACAAACCGCAACCATTACATTTACTCGTATCGATTACTGGTTTCAGCAAAGAAAAACGTGAAAAGAATCCCAATACTGTTCCTACCGGACAAATTGTATTGCAATATGTACGCCCGTTGCGCCAGGCCAGTACAGCCAAAATAACAAATGTCAGAACAGCTATCACAAAAGTTCCCATAGCCTTCATCCAGACATCTACAGAATAAAACATATAGCTATCTGCCCGTTCGACCAAAAGAGCAAGCAGGTTGTTTCCCCACTGATAAACCGGAGCAAACGGATTAGAAACTATTCGCCCGTAAGAACTATAAGGTGCCAGTAAGGCAACCAACGAACCAACTCCTCCTATCAGAGCCAGAATAAATACTCCCAGCACTCCATAACGCAACCAACTAAGTGCAGGTGAATACGAATAGCGATTCTTTTTCCGCTTTTTACCCAACCATGAAACTACATCCTGAAATACGCCCAACGGACAGATTACAGAACAATACACACGCCCAAAGAGCAGTGTCAATGCTATCAGGATTATCACAACCCCGATATTCAGTGCCAACAAAGCAGGCAAAAACTGAATTTTAGCCATCCAACCGAACCAAGCATGCAACGTTCCCGTAAAATCGAGGAACAAAAGCGTGATCAGCACGAAAAAGAATATGGCAAACGTTAGTCTGATTTTTCGTAACATACTTTTATTTTATGGAATATCATTTATAGACCAAATACTTGATAAACAAATAACCGCCGAGAATCTGTAATCCCATTCCCGGGATACCGATGCGGAAATCCTGGAAAGCAAGCGCAAGGTTACCTACCATTGCCCACTCACCCAGCGTCCCGATAAACTGATAAGCCAGTACTACCAACGCTAAAACAGGAATAGAGATACGTTTAAAACGATTGGCAGCATATCCGGCAACCACTGCCAGTAAAATAGATTTTAAAAGGATGGCCGACAATACTCCTGCAGGAGGCATACCGAAAAGCAGATGGTTCAAAACCGGTGAAAAGACGGCTGTCAGCAATCCAACTTTCCAACCGTATTTATAAGCAGCAATAAGCGTAAAGAAATAAATCGGCAACAAAGTAAGACCACCCTGTGGAATAAGATGGCAAAGTTGTGGCAAAACCAGATTACCCAGAATGAAAAGGGCTGCAGCAAAATATGTCTTCACATTGCTATAATCCAGTGAATAAAGTCTGATAGTTGTTGTTTTCATATAATATTCTTATTAAAAATTGATATTTACTCCACCCATAAAAGTCGCTTTCGGCATAGGATAGCCTGCATTGATCTCATAACGTTGCGCCAACAGGTTCTCACCACGCACATAGAATGACAGATAATTTGTCGCCTTAAAACTTCCCTGCATATCCCATAACACGAAGTTCTCTTTTGTCGCAGCATCCAGATCAGTATAAAGCCCCTTCACATACTGGATGCCGGTAGATGCACTCCAACGTCCTTTTCTGAAGTTCACTCCTCCATACAGTTTATGCTCTGGAGAAGCCAATACCGGATTTTCCATATGAAGCCAGCTGTAATTTGCCATCACGCTCCACACCGGATTAAACTGGTACCCTACATTAGCTTCCGCTCCCCAGTTTTCAATCTCGCCGGAATTCTGGTTCAACATACCGCTACCATTTGGATTTGGAAGACGTATAATGAGATTTTCACCATTGATATAGAACACATTGAGTCCATAGGACAAACGATTATCCATAAGACGTTGTGAAAAAAAAGAAAGCTCATAATTCCAAAGTTTCTCAGGTTTCAAATCCGGATTCTGCGGAGGAAACATATACATTTCACGAATGGTAGGATTGCGGAATCCTTTACTTGCCATTGCTTTGATTTCTGCATTCTCCGGAAGATGGAAAGCCAAACCTACTTGCGGAATGAACTCTGTACCCGTTTGCGAATGATAATCTACTCGTGCTCCGGCATCCAGCGTAAGCCACGCAGCAATATCCTGACGAAAATCTACATAACCTGCTACTTCATTCAACGACTTATCCGCCGAAGTTTCACGATGCCCATCAAAGAATTGGTTCCATGCCTCACCTCCAAAGTGAAAATAATCAGCTCCTACAGTCAGTCTGTTGCCCTGGAAAAGTTGTATGCTCTGATACCATGATACTCCAAGCATCTGATCGTTAGAGTTGAAACGATACTGAAGCGGTTCTCCTCCTGGCTGATATCCGTCATTTATCCAGTGATCACCCCAATTATAGAAAAAGCTCAATGCACCGGAAGTCTTTTCGTAATGATTCTCCAATGCAAAAGAAGTCATACCACGTGTTATGCGCTGATCATTGTCTATATATGGTTTCATTACTGATCCCGGATTAGTAGCATTGAAACGAGTGACATTTACATCGCCCCAAACTTTCCAGTTATCCGTAAAGTCATAGCCTAATTTGGCATATCCGCCGTACTGTTCAAAAGCCATGTCAGCGCGATGTCCAGCTGTACGGTTATAAGAGGCAGTCACCGTACTACTGAAGCGCCCTTTCCTTATGCGGTTAGTGGCTTCGGTCTGTACACTTCCATAGGCCCCCGCACCAATGTTGATGTTTGTACGTATTCCGTCTTCCTGCATCTTACGGGTAACAATGTTAATAACCCCACCCATGGCGTTAGAACCATAAAGCACGGATGCGGGGCCACGGAGCACTTCCACACGTTCTGCCATCATAGTCTGATATGCGTCGGCAATGGGGTGTCCCATCAGTCCCATATACTGAGGATGTCCGTCTATCAAAACCAATAATCCTGTAGTGGGAAGAGCGGCCTGTGCGGGCCCTCCAATGCCTCTTAAAGACATTTGCCCTGATGCACCGGTAGCTACACCATATCCCATTACGCCACGTGAAGTGGAGAAAAAGCCCGGCACTTGTGAATTCAACACCGGAAGTACGGAAGTCTGCTGGCTCGCTTCAAGTTGCGGACGTCCCACTACCGATACGGTCATGGGCAAATGGCGTACATCCGTTTCACTTCGCGTACCTGTTACTACTACTTCATTGATCGCATAACTTCTTGCTACCTTTGTGCTGTCCTTGCTGGTTTGTGCTTGTAGGCTTACCGCACTAATCAGGCAGCCTGTAAAGAATGCAAGTACAAATCTCTCTTTTTTCATCTTGAAATAACTCTTTAATTTTATAATAGTTCCCGATTACAAATATAGGGATCGTTACTGATAGAAACCGTAGATAAATTACGGTTGTAAATACCATAATTACTGATTAACGTATTCTAACTTACGTGTTATTCACTATCCAGGACTTGAACTCGGACGCTTTGTTCTTACTGATATAGATACGTCCGGGAGTTTCTACATCCAATGTTACCAGCAAACGGTTATCAAACCAGATCGTTATATCCGTCACGCTATTCCTTGCTATGATGAATTGCTTATTCGCCCGGATGAAATCTGCCGGATTCAGAGAAGCCATTATCTGTTCCAGTGTTTTGGAGTATGGATACATATTCCCGTCTTTCAAGTAGATACAGGTGTTTTTTATCCGCTGTATAAAAGCATGAAACTTCTTTCAAGCCAATAGGTAACAGCTTATCTTTATATGGAATTAATAACTTGTCTTTATATTTAGGAGTCGGCATCAGTTGAGTCAATTTAGATAAGTAGTGAATCACATCCTGGTGCGTCAGTTTTTTGTATTTATCCAGCGCCTGTTTTACATCTTCCACCTTGACAGGTTTTAGCAAATAATCAATGCTATTCACCTTGAAAGCTTCTATGGCGTATCTGTCATAAGCCGTCGTGAAAATAATAGGAGTTTCCAACTCCATTTTATCAAAAATGGTAAATGCCGAACCGTCCGATAAATGAATATCCATAAATATCAAATCCGGTGCAGGATTCGATTGCAGCCAATGAATGGTTTGGGTCACGCTTTCCGTATTACCGACTATTTGAATATCATAAGAGACTTCACCAAGAATATCCACCAGATTCTCATAAGCGGCAGTCTCGTCTTCTACAATCAACACTCTCATATCTCTATGCAATTTTGATGTCAGTTCTGTTTATTTAAAGGAAGATATACTCTGAATGTATTTTCATCACATTCTATCCGTATTTGCCTGTTCATCAACAAGGCAAAACGATTTTCCAGATTTTTCAACCCGGTTCCGTTCGTATCAGGAGGAGACAATTTAGGATAAATGGGATTACTCACCACCAGTTCTTTTTGCTCGTTCAGCCTGATGATAATTTCCATTTTATGCTCACTGTCTATCATATTATGAACGGTCACATTCTCTACCAGCGGAAGCAGTGAAAGCACAGGCAACGTCAGTTCATCCTGCATAACCTCATCCACCTGGATCGAGAAAACCAGTTTATTGGCAAAGCGTACTTCCATCACATAACGGAAAGATTGAATAAACTCCAGTTCTTCCCTCAAAGTAACCAGTCCTCTCTTATCACTTTGAAGAATATAACGGAAGATATCAGATAATTCATGCACATACATCAACGTTTTTTCATCATCCTTCTTCCGAATAAGCGATTGCACTCCATTCAAGGAGTTAAAGAAAAAATGTGGATTGATCTGATTAGCCAACGCATCACATCGGCTTTGCAGATTCTCTATACGTAGACGTTCTATCTCACGCTCTTTTTCACGCTGTGCGGAGTATAACATGGAAATATGCCCGATCAGCGTACACAGAGAACACAGAATAAAGAATTGGGAGATCAATGTACTACCCAGAAAATCAGTACGGATACCATAAGAGTGAATCCAATAGGAAATAGACGCAAAGCCTGCATAGGCAGCCAATGAATACAAGAAGTTACGGCCAAAACGTTCCTTAAACTGCGCTGTCGACAGTTGTCGCAAATTATAACGTAACAACAGACAAATCAGTCCCCAGAAGAAAAAGAAACGATAAACAAAATACCAATAAAAACCCGTACAACTTGCTCCTTCCAGAAATTTTATATCCCACGGCAGACAGGCTATATTAGGGTATATGATAAAGACTGCACTAATCAGACCAACCAGCAGCAGTTTACGACTTATATAAGTATCAAATGAGAGCATAAAACATTTCTTCTTTTCTACAAAGAAAGATATTTTTTTTGAGACTTGACAGTACCAAAGAATCAAAACGAAAAAATAAGGTATAAAGACGAAACCACGCATAGAGAATTAAAACTCCGAATAAATTTGGTGGTTATAAAAACAATGCCCAAATTTGAACCCCGAAAATAAAGACAGGAATATAAAATCCTCATCGGAGGGCATTATAATCAATAATTATAGTGCCGGATAAGATGAATGGTGAGAATCATTCATCCTGTCCGGCACTTTTTTATGCCATATCTATAGCTTCTACTAAATTGATGAAAGAATAAATTGGATGAAAGAATTAGATTTGACACAGGGCAGCGTCCCTAAAGTACTATTACAATTTGCGGTTCCATTCCTGATAGCCAACGTGCTCCAGGCCCTTTACGGAGGTGCCGACCTTTTGTTGTGGGACAATATGATGACTCTGCAAGCGTAGCGGCCGTAGCCATTGGTAGCCAAGTGATGCAAACCATTACAGGTATTATCTTGGGTATTACCACCGGAACAACCGTACTGATTGCCATTGCAACCGGAGCGAAAGACGACCGACAAGTGGCGTCTACAATCGGTTCTTCCATTTGGTTGTTTTCAATTATCGGCATCGTACTTACTCTGGTCATGGTATTGTTCCATGACCGAATTTCCAGCTTGATGCACACTCCGACAGAAGCTATGGAAGATACGAAAAGTTACATTCTGGTTTGCTCGGTCGGTATACTGTTTATTGTAGGCTATAATGTCGTGTGTGGTATCCTGCGCGGACTGGGTGATTCGAAAACACCACTCTATTTTGTGGGACTGGCCTGTATAATCAATATTGTCCTTGACTTTATATTAGTGGGAGCTTTTCATCTCGGTCCTACCGGGGCAGCCATTGCTACTGTAACGGCACAAGGTGTCAGCTTTACGATAGCACTCTGGTTTTTATACCGGCGCGGATTTCATTTCGAGTTTACACGACGGGATATCCGATTGAATAGAGTTTTATCTAAAAGAGTACTGACCTTGGGTGCCCCCATAGCATTGCAGGATGCATTGATCAATGTTTCATTCCTGATAATCACTGTGATTGTGAATCAGATGGGAGTCATTGCATCAGCTTCTCTGGGTATAGTCGAGAAAATTATTGTTTTTGCCATGTTACCTCCTATGGCTATATCATCGGCTGTAGCCACAATGACAGCACAGAATTACGGTGCAGGACTTATACAGAGAATGAATAAGTGCCTACTTTCCGGAATAGGATTTGCTCTTATTTTTGGCCTATCGGTTTGCCTGTATTCGCAATTCCTGCCGGAAACGCTCACGGCATTCTTCACTAAAGATCCTGCGGTGGTGACAATGGCAGCAGAATATCTACGGGGATACAGCATAGACTGTGTTGTGGTCAGTTTCGTTTTCTGTATCAATTCTTATTTCAGTGGACAGGGAAATTCGCTATTCCCTATGATTCACAGTCTGATAGCAACCCTCCTGTTCCGTATCCCGTTATCTCACTGGTTCAGTCAGATAGACAGTTCTTCACTGTTTATCATGGGCTTCGCTCCACCCATTTCTACAGTAGTTTCCTTATTTATATGTATCTGGTATCTGAGATATACACGAAAAAGAAATTACTAAAACACAATTTCCCTACTTTTTAGGTATTGCCTCCCGTACTCAAGAAGCGTAACTTTGGCAAGAAATAAAAGTAGCCTATGGACCCCGGAAGAAAAGGTGAGGAACAGCAAAAAGAGAGAATTTATCAAAGTATAAGTTCTCTTTTTTTTGAATGAATTTGAATATTGTTCTTTTTGCCAGATCGTATTAACTCTAATAATTTCCAAATAAAAATGAAAAAGAAATATGAATTTAAGAGTGTAGTAGCTGAAACACTGCTGATACCTCTTTACATGAGAGCCAAAGAAAGTCGCCGGAAAGATGCCATCTTGCGTGATCTGCAAGCCGAACAACTGGTAGAAAGTATTGAATATGATTACTCTAAATTTGATGGTGCCAAATTGAGTGCCATAGGATGTGTCGTACGTGGATTATACTTTGATAATACCATCCGACATTTCATTGCCACACGAAAAAATCCGATAATAGTGAATGTAGGTTGCGGACTGGATACCCGCTATCAACGTATTGAAGAACACGACAAAGCCATATTTTATGAAATGGATTTACCCGAAGTAATCGACTTGCGACGTGATTTACTACCGGAACCTGCGGGCGATCATTACATAGCCGGTTCTTTGTTAGAAACCCAATGGATGGATGATCTCCGCAAAAAGCATCCCGAAGGAGAGTTTGTCATTGTTATCGAAGGTGTACTGATGTATTTCTATGAAAAGCAAGTACGACAATTACTCACCCGATTGGCCGACCGATTCAGTGGTGGTGAAGTATGGTTTGATGTGTGCGGACCTATGATGGCAAACTCAAGTATATTAAACCCGACTCACTACGGGGGCACGAAGCACAAATCCGCTCCGGCCTGAAAGACGGGCATGAGGTGGAAAACTGGGAACCACGCCTGCAACTTATCGACCAGGCCCTCTACCAGAGATTCTTTCCCAAAAGATGGGGATTCGGCGGAAGGCTAATAGGGCTATTCCCGGATATTTGCAGGAAGTCCAGTTCGCTGTTGGGGTACAAAATTAAATAACTACGCTCTGTACTCGTTTGGTGTCATCCCCACCACCTTTTTAAACAGACGGCTTAAATGATGTGGATATTTGAAGCCCAGTTCATAGGCAACTTCGCTGACAGTCTTATTCTCATCATAAAGCCGTTCTTTTGCTTTCTCTATCACAAAGAGCTGAATGGATTCCTGAGCTGATTTACCTGTTTCTTTCTTTATCAGATCCCCAAAATAATTAGGAGAAAGATGCAATCGGTCTGCAACATATTGCACGGATGGTAAACCGACAGTTTGCGGTTGGTCTGATTCAAAGTAATCACTGAGTAGATTTTCAAAACGCACTAGAATATCTTTATTTATGTTTTCACGCGTAATAAACTGACGGTCATAAAAACGCTGGCAATGGTTCAGCAGAAGCTCAATCGTAGAGGCTATAATATCTTTACTATGCTTATCTATGGCACGCTCCAATTCTTCTTGTATTTCAACAAAACAATTAAGGATAATCTGCCGTTCACGCTCAGACATATGCAAAGCCTCATTAGCCTCATAAGAGAAAAAGCTGTAATCTTTCATTTTACGTCCCAGCGAAGTACCTCGCAGCAAATCCGGATGAAAAGCCAATACCTTACCTTGAGGATTCAGTGTCTCTCCGTCATCATCAATTCCCGCCACTTGACTAGGAGCCACAAATACCAGTGTACCTTCCTGATAATCGTACGTACTACGTCCATAAGACAATTCTCCACACTTGAGCTGTTTCAGAAAAATACAGTAGAAACCAAAATTCTTACGTCCATGCTTTAAAGATTTCAATGTTGAAAAGTCAACCACACTAACGAGCGGATGCAATGTCTCCACTCCCATTACCATATTATACTCCTGAATAGTATTCAATTTTACGATTGTACCCATAATCTGAATAATTTAATCTGATGACAAAAATAACAGTTTTCTTTCAGCATTCCATCACTTGTATTGCAAAATCTGTAATATTGGCATAAGAAACTGTAACCTGTGTATACAGTTCATTATCAAGTATTCAATCAATATTTTAAAACCGTAATAATGGTGTGCAATGCAGTAATCTGTCTATTTACAAACTTCATCCCACAACTTACCTTTGCAACATAAAAAAAACTGCAAAAAGACAAGAGTAATGAAATACAGAGAATTAGGAAAGAGCGGACTTAAAGTTTCCGCATTGGGTTTGGGTTGTATGGGTATGAGTCACGGTTATGGTGCTGCCGCTGATAAGAAAAAATGATTAACCTTATTCATCAGGCTATAGAAAAAGGAATCACTTTTTTTGATACTGCTGAAGTATATGGTCCATACACCAACGAGGAATTAGTAGGTGAAGCCTTAGAATCTTATCGGAAAGATGTAGTCATTGCTACCAAATGTGGTATTCAGATGATCGACGGTAAACAAATTGTCATTGGTAAACCGGAAGTAATACGGAGTTCCATTGAAGGTTCCCTCAGGCGTCTGCGGACAGATCATATCGATCTGTACTATCTACACCGTGTGGACCCGGATGTTCCTATAGAAAAAGTGGCAGAAACCATGAAAGAATTAAAACAAGAAGGCAAAATTCTACATTGGGGACTATCAGAAGCTGGTGTACAGACCATTCGTCGGGCACATCAGGTCTATCCGCTGACTGCCATTCAAAGCGAATACTCCATGTGGTGGCGCGAACCGGAGAAAGAATTATTGCCCACTTTCGAAGAACTGGGTATCGGTTTCGTCCCCTTCAGCCCGCTGGGTAAAGGTTTCCTGACGGGAAATATCAGCAAAGACACACAATTCGGTAAAGACGATTTCCGCAGTATCGTTCCACGCTTTACTGCTGAGAATCTGAATGCCAATCAGGTTATAGTTGATTTTGTGAGAAAGCTGGCGGAAGAGAAGAATGTAACGCCTGCACAGATTGCATTGGCTTGGGTACTTGCTGTAAAACCCTGGATCGCTCCCATTCCGGGAACCACCAAACTGAAACGCCTGAAAGAGAATATACAGAGTATAAATGTGGAAATAAGCCCGGAAGAGTTGACAAGGATAAATGATACACTTAATTCTATTCCAGTGTCAGGCGACCGCTATCCGGCAGAGTTAGCAAAAAAGAGTAGGCAAATAAACAAAGGGCTTAAAATAATACAATAATCTACAATGTCCGGGAATATTAAGGAAGTAAAGTGTTTTAATATAAAATCAATAAAGAGAAAGTTATTATGCAGAAAGTAAAATTAAATAATGGTATCGAAATGCCAATTCTCGGTTTCGGTGTATATCAAATCGAAGATCAAGCTTTGTGTGAACAATGTGTATATGACGCTATTGAAGCAGGTTACCGTTCCATAGATACGGCTGCCGCTTATGGTAATGAAGAAGCTGTAGGAAGAGCCATCAAACGCAGTGGCATCCCCCGCGAAGACTTGTTTATCACTACCAAACTCTGGATATCAGATGCCGGTTATGACAAAGCAAAGAAAGCCTTCGAAGCATCCATGAAACGTTTGCAACTCGATTATCTGGATCTGTACCTTATTCATCAGCCATTCAATGACTATTACGGTGCTTGGCGTGCTATGGAAGAATTATACAAGGAAGGTAGAATTCGTTCCATCGGCGTCAGCAACTTTATGCCCGACCGTCTGGTAGATCTGATCCTTCATAATGAAATCACACCTGCCGTCAATCAGGTAGAGACTAACCCTTTCTACCAACAAATCGAAGCAGAGGCATTCATGCAAGAGAAAGGTGTTCAGGTTGAATCATGGGCTCCATTTGCCGAAGGAAAGAACAATATGTTCCAGAATGAGACATTAGCGGCCATTGCAGGCAAATATGGTAAATCCATTGCACAAGTTATATTGCGATGGTTGATACAAAGAAATATTGTCGTTATCCCGAAATCCATCCGTAAAGAACGAATTATTGAAAACTTCAATGTATTCGATTTTGAACTGACAAAAGAAGATATGAAAAAAATAGCAGCACTGGATACTAATACCAGTTGCTTCTTCTCACATCGTGATCCGAAGATGGTAGAGTGGCTGAGCGGATTACATTAGAAACACTCCAAGTCCCAATACATTTCAATAAGATCATTTGCATACAATCGGCATATTAGTTACTTTTGTAGAGTGTTTTATAAATCAACCTAATATGAATAGAATAAATATACCCAATAGCTCTTATGCCGATTGTCCTATTCGAATGATATTATCACGTATCAGCGATAAATGGTCAATACTGACTCTCTTCACTTTGACACAGGCTCCTGTTATGCGATTCAACGAACTACAAAAGACAATACCGGATATATCTCAGAAAATGTTGACAGTTACCCTCCGTACATTAGAAGAAGACGGATTGGTAAAAAGACAAATCTATGCACAGGTTCCCCCAAAAGTAGAATATTCACTCACTAAAAGAGCTATGTCTCTACTACCACATATAAACTCTTTAATTTCGTGGGCGCAGGAAAATATGGAAGATATAATCAATGACAGAAAAAAGCATAAGAGCGAATAAAAAATCGCCCTTATGCCTTTTCCAAAAATGGTATTATAAAGTTCCCAGAAAGACTTTCTTACATCGCTTTCCAAAACTTCTGGAAGTCCTTGTACCGTCCGTAACAAACCAGTTCGTCACCAGCTTGTACTTGATCATTTTCAGGTAATTCATTCATCACATCATGTTCTGTAAATGAGATGCCCAGACAGTTCTTTAAAGTCTTGGCACGCTTCAATGCTAATAACTTCAAACCAAATTCTTTATCCAGATTCAATTCATTGGCATAGTATCCTATCATTTTTTCCGGCACAGTAAATTTCACTACATAATAATTTGAGTCCACCCTGAATGTTTCCATATTGGCACCAAATTCCAACAGATGTACCAAACCACGAGCAGCATCTTCCTCCGGAGTTAAAATCCGTTCCAAATCAAAAGCCTCAAGTACGGAACGATGGACATTATCAATAGCCCGCGCATAGATATGCTCCACTTTCTGTTGTTTCAGTAAAGCCACTACACGAATGGAAGCGCCAAAATTCTCACCAATAGCCACTACTACCACATCCACTCCATTTAAAGGAAGAACTGCAAGCGCCTGCTCGTCAGTTGCATCCAATACAAAAGCTGTAGCTATTTTTTCTTTTATACTATCTACGCGACTTGCACTCACATCCGCCCCAATTACTTCGTGTCCCAACACCGATAATTCTTCGGCAAGCATGTGCCCGTAATTTCCTAAACCGATAATAATATACTTCATACTATTTATTTTACTACTAATTACTAATTTATAATGATCTGTCCACTTGGATACTGATACTTCGTATGTTTCTTTTGCTTAATGATACCCAACATCAATGTAATCAAACCCACACGTCCGATAAACATCAAGAAAGCAACAAGTAACTTACTATTATCACCCAAGGTCGGAGTCAGATTTAAACTGGAACCTACTGTACTCAGTGCCGACACACATTCAAACAAAAGTGCCATAACAGATGCCTGAGGTTCCCATATCGTCAGAATAAAAACAAAAACAAATAAAACACCGAGAGACATCACCACTGTAGCATTGGAACGACGGATTGAATCGTATGACAACTCACGGCCGAACACTTCTACCTTTTCCGTACCGCGCAACACGGCAACCAGATTCAATACGACTACCGCAAAAGCATTCACCTTGACACCACCGGCCGTAGATTGTGCTGCACCACCAACCCACATCAGGAAAATATAGATCAATACACTATGTACTCCCAACGAAGTTAAATCCACACTGGTAAACCCGGCAGTACGCGGACAAGTTGCATTGAAAAATGCTTGTGTCCATTTATCAGCAACTGACATACCGGCAAAGGCATGGTTCCACTCAAAAATGGCAATAAGAATTGTACCAAGCACCAGTAACAGAAAAGTCATAATAAGTACAATCCTCGTATTCAGGTTATACAGATGGTGAAAACGATGTCTGTCCCACTCCCATGTATGCAAGAACTTCCATATACGACGTAAATGATGGAGTACGATATCTTTAAAATTCACCAATATCGGGAAACCGATACCACCCAGAATAATCAGCAAGGATATATAAATAAGGAAGGGATTATGCCCCGTCATCACCAGTGGATTACCCAGATTGCCTGGTAATGTGGAAAAACCCGCATTACAAAACGCTGATATGGCATGGAAAGCTGAAAAGGCTACTTCTTCCTCAAAAGTCATTCCCATTGTTCCATGAATATCACTCCAGATAGCAAACATCCCCATCCCTTCTATAGCCAGCGTAAAGCCTAATATATACAGTAAAGTAGAAAGCAATGAATTCAATGAATTGGAACTAACCATATCACGAACCACCAACTGGTTATAAAATGATGTATTACCCATAAAGAACATCGCAAAAAAACTGGTTAGTGTCATCACCCCCAAACCGCCAATCTGTATGAGTAGGATAATCACCACAAAACCAGATGTAGTAAAGGTGGAAGCCACATCCACCGAAGTCAGTCCTGTGACACACACTGCACTGGTGGAAATGAACAAGGAATCCACCCACGAAATTCCATTCATCGTACAGCGAGGCAGCATTAACAGACCTGTTCCTATAATAATAATAATAAAGAAACTACCAGCTAGGATTAAAGAAGGATTCGTTCTCCGTCCTAATAACCTAACCAAGCCATTGGACAGATTAAAGAAAGAAAAAAAATGAGCAAAAGTACAATGTGATAAGGTTTTCCGTTCAGGAATTCCCAAAAGTACAAAATAGCTCCTTCTTCCTCCGGTCGATGGAAAATAACCGGAATCAGAGTAAGATAGAGTAAGGCGATCAGTATCCAGGTCAGTTTCTTAAATGCACGCTTTGTATCTTTGTATTCCAACAAGAGACGCAAAGTCACTTCCGTCAGAAAAACACCCCACACAAACCGATAAAGAGTTTGCAGTTGAGAAGCCTCGTGTTCGGAAATAGTAAAGCCGTGTTCATATACTACACCTACAATTAACAGAATAGAAGCCAGGTAGGCTACGTAAGTCACCCCTCCAAGAATGATCCGAGTGTACGGATGAATCCATTTATTCTGATATAACAAGAATTTATGATAAATCTTCATGGAGACCAAATTAAATATCAGGCAAACATAAACAAAACAATGCGTATAGACAAAAAAAACAAAAGAAAAAAGAATTTGTTTTAAAAATAATAGTTACATTTGGCCTCGTAAATTTTAATAGAAGTAACCACTATGAGCAACAAGACAAAAAGATTTTTCCTTCCGGAAGAAGAAATTCCACGCTATTGGTATAATATACAGGCAGATATGGTAAACAAACCAATGCCTCCGCTTCATCCCGGTACCAAACAACCACTGAAAGCCGAAGATCTATATCCTATCTTCGCTCAGGAACTGTGTAAACAAGAACTTAACCAGACTGATAAATGGATTGAGATTCCCGAAGAAGTACGCGAAATGTACAAATATTATCGCAGTACTCCGCTCGTCCGTGCCTATGGACTGGAGAAAGCATTGGGTACTCCGGCACACATCTATTTCAAGAACGAGAGTGTGAGTCCGATGGGATCACACAAGTTAAACTCTGCTATTCCTCAAGCTTACTATTGCAAAAAAGAAGGAGTAACTAACGTTACCACAGAAACCGGTGCCGGACAATGGGGTGCCTCACTGGCCTATGCAGCCCGCTTATTTGGCCTGGAAGCTGCCGTTTACCAGGTGAAAATCAGCTACGAGCAAAAGCCTTACCGCCGCAGCATTATGCAGACTTTCGGCGCGCAGGTTACACCGTCTCCGTCTATGTCTACCCGCGCCGGAAAAGACATTCTGACAGCTCACCCCAACTATCAGGGTTCCTTAGGAACAGCTATTTCGGAAGCCATTGAACTGGCACAAACCACACCGAATTGTAAATATACATTAGGGTCTGTCTTGAGTCATGTAGCTCTGCACCAGACTGTAATCGGCCTAGAAGCCGAAAAGCAAATGGAAATGGCGGGAGAATATCCTGATATGGTAATCGCTTGCTTCGGTGGTGGTTCCAACTTTGGCGGTATTGCATTCCCATTCATGCGCCATAAGATTCTGGAAGGCAAACAAACACGTTTCATCGCTGCCGAACCGGCTTCTTGCCCGAAGTTGACACGCGGTAAATTCCAATATGATTTCGGTGATGAAGCCGGATATACCCCATTGCTTCCTATGTATACGCTGGGACACAACTTTGCTCCTGCCAATATCCATGCAGGCGGATTGCGTTACCACGGTGCAGGTGTCATCGTTTCACAACTATTGAAAGATGGTCTGATGGAAGCTGTAGACATCAAACAACTGGAATCATTCGAAGCCGGTTGTCTGTTTGCCCAGGCCGAAGGTATCATTCCCGCACCGGAATCTTGCCACGCTATTGCCGCTGCCATCCGCGAAGCAAACAAATGCAAGGAAACAGGCGAAGAAAAGGTGATCCTGTTTAACCTCTCCGGTCACGGACTGATTGACATGGCTTCGTACGATAAATATCTCTCCGGTGATCTTGTGAACTATGAACTGACCGATCAGGATATTCAGAAGAATCTAGACGAAATAGGCAGTCTGGCGTAAGACGCCTCATCAATAAATGTTTGCCGGACTAACGAGTGGCTCATAGAGCTTTTCAATGTCCTGTGCATCCAATTCAATATCAACCTGGTCCCCGGAATCAACCGCATTCCGGGGAGCTTTGCGTCTTTACCATCCCGGTGTATATTGATAATAGTACAGTTTTCAGGTAAAGAAAGCTCGTCCACAAGTTTACCGTCCAGATACGAACCTGTCATCACCTCAATGGATAGTTTATATCTTTTTTGTTCCTGGAAAGCAGGAGTATTGATCATATCCTCATAAAGCGTCACATTAAAAGGTTTTATCTGAAGGAGTTCTGTAAAATAATAAGTTAATCCGCCTACTACTACCGACGGGTAAAATACCTCAAAGTGCCCTGTTATCTCGGTAATCAGTACGATAGCCGTCAAAGGGGTACGTATCACAGCCACCAGAAAAGCCGACATGGAAATCAACATCACATAACTGACATTCTCCGGTTCAATAACTCCATATTCCACTCCCAGTAAACCGACAATCTGCCCCAGTAATCCACCGGTGACCAGGGTAGGGATAAAACTTCCGCCCGGCAAACCGGAGGAAACGCAAATTACGGAAAAGCCGAAATGTAACAGCATCATTGCCGTTACCCACATTATCTGCGCATGACTGCCGGACTGTGCCTGCTCCAAAAGAAACTGTTCTCCCCCACCCGTCAGGTTAACCTGCATAAAGGAAATAATGTAAGCGACCAGTAGCAGATAGAACATCTTCATATATACCGAAGATTTCACCGTAGCATAAACCCGCTTAAAGGACACCATCATCATGGAATACAGTTTCCCGCAAACAGAAATAATTACTGCAAGCAATAAGAAGTACTTCACCTGGACTCCAAAAGAGAAACCGGGTTCGGCCACTTGTATCAGATGATAGGAACTTATAGGAAAAACCATACTCGCCACCGCCCCTGCCACTACACCTGCCAGCAAGGTAGTAATAGCCGTTTTCGGAGCATCAAAACGTTCGATGGATTCGATGACAAGCAATGAAGAAGCCAGCGGTGCTGCAAACGCAGCGGCAAGACCGGCACCGGCACCAGCAGCAAGCAATTGTTTTCGTTCACCTCGCAAAATATGTGTCCAACGCGCTACAAGGCATCCGATATACGAACCTATTTGCACAGAAGGTCCTTCACGTCCCAATGATAATCCGGCTGAAACCGAAAGAATACCACCGAAGAATTTAGAAACCAATTCTATGAAAGGGTGTTTATAGGTAATGCGTCCATTAATGGCAGCACGTGTTTGAGGAATACCTCCTCCGGTGATAAGTGGCATTTTCATCACCAACCAGGATACGAATATCAGTATCGCCCAAAAGAAAAGAAAAAGAGGAATATGCCAGTACCACTCCGGGCGGGAAGCAAAAATTCACTTCTCAGGTTAAAGAAATAATAGAGGCAATAATGATAGGGAACAGCCACCAGCCCCGTCAGCAATCCTACGAAGATGCTGACGAAATACAGGCGTGCGTCAACCAGTTTCAGCTTCACGACATACCACTTCCTCAGTTTTCTAAAGTTTTTGAACCTTTGAAACATTCCTCAGAGTTTTCTTTTATTAATTTGAGTATCTACAACAAATTAACCCTGTTGAAGTTTCAAGACTTTGCGTTTTTTACTTTTTCTCCATCATATTCAATCGCAGGATAGCATGTACCATAAAATAACGTCCCAAAACATTATAATCCGCATCACGTATAGCAGTAGCCGAAATAGTACGCACCATGGAAATCTCCTGACGTAGAATATCATAAAACTTAAAACGCAGTAGTAATTGTTTCTTTTTCAAGAAAGCCTTCGATAGTTGGCAATTCCATATCAGATTCTTCCGTCCACTGCTATCATATCCATATCCGGTGCGAAGAAAATACGTGAGATCACTACTACACTCAAATCCCCAGGGAAGATAATACTGTAAATCTCCTCCTAATTGATAATCGAATGTTTCCGTACGCATATCTTTCACATTGTTATATGAATTATTATAAAATACCTCTCCCCGTGCACTCAGTTCGAGTTGCCGGGTACGGAAAGTAAGTTGCAGACGTTCACGCGCCGTAAGATGCTGAACGGAACTTTTCATCGGTTCTTCTTTATTCTGGGTGGTGTACCCATTCTGATTCCTATATTGCAGATAAGAATAGGTGCGGAACAGCCAGTTGCGATTGTTGAAAGGCCCACTCAATGAAAGAGAGCCTGATGCTCGCCAGTTTCCATTCAAATTAACGGGCATGGTAGTTCTACCTCCTGTTTCACTGTCGTATGTGACCTGGTTTGTTACACTATTAAGTACATTCTCCACAAAAAGGGATACCACCATGTTGCGCTGATGATTGACATTGTATGAATTATAATTCAATGTAAACGTATTGGTATAAGAAGGCTTCAGAGATGGGTTACCAATACGGATATTCAATGGATTCGTCATATCGGCAACCGGCTGCAGATCACGAAGGCTGGGTTGTCTTCCCTTTCCTCTATAAATGGCTTGCAACTGGGTACGTTTGGAAAACTTATAGCGAAAGTTCAATGTTGGCGAGAAGTTAAGAACCGTTTTGCTCATTTGATGTTTGGAAACCTCATCCAGAAAAGAACGGCTGTCCAGTTTTTGAGGTTCCAGATCGACACCAATATTGTAGTTATACTTTTTCCGGGAAGTACGGACAGCCATATTGAAAAGATGGGTACTATATTGACTCTCAAAACTATTACTTGCCAAGGAATCGTAATCGACTACAAAATCCTCCATCGCCTCATCCCAGTTATAGACGAAACGGTCCGAATTAGTCACCCGGTATTGATAACTGTAACGAAACTGAAGAAAATAACGGTTAGGCAACGGTTCTACATATACCAGTTGCAGGCGGTAATTATAACCGTCACCTTCATCATCCACACGCTGGTTGACTACTTTCTCCGTATCATTCTTGAAATAATGTGTAGTAGAAAAATTTTCCCTATCGACCGAAGAAGCATTCGTTCCATAATCCACCTTCAAAGCCAGGTTTCGCCCTTTACGGCTGAACTTACGGTTGACCTGTAACATGAAAGTCAGATTATACTGGGAATTATCATAAAGATTAGAGGCAGTTCTCTCATTCAATAAGCTTTCATCCGACCAACTCTGTTGATAACTTCCATTCCTCCTGTCACTTGCCACATAGCGATACTGTGGGCGAAATACCAGGTTGGTTACCGAATCTATCTTCCATTCCAGATAAGCATTTGCCGTCAGATTGTGGTTTTTCGTATGATTATCGTTGGTGCTATGACTGATTGATTTATCTTGTCTCAGAAAGTTGTCTACTGTAGTACGGCCATCCTCCGAATGATCAGTACCCGCATATTGAATATTAGAACGAAGTTTTACCCTGTCCCAGTCACGAGTGAAGTTCATACCTAAGGAATGTGAAGTAACCAACCCTACCCTATTCAAAATATTCCCACTGGCAGCCGACGACTCTCGCCGCAACTCCGAGAAACCTTGATTGTTCGTATTATTCAGATTACCGATAATAGTTAGTTGGGAATTATCCCGAAAACGGTTCAAAGTATTGGCAAGCTCATACCGTCCTTTATTGCCTGTACCTGCCATGAAATTATCCATCCATCCTTTCTTCATGTCCTTTTTCACCGCTAGGTCAAGTATCATTTCTTCATCTCCGTCATCAATTCCCGTCAGGCGAGCCAGGTCGGATTTACGTTCATAAGCTTTCAGTTTCTCCACCATTTCTACCGGAAGATTCTTCAAAGCGGCTTTCGGATCGTCCGTAAAGAACTCTTTACCATCTACCAATATTTTTTTAACTTCCTTTCCATGGATCAACAACTTTCCATCACCATCAATTTCCCCACCGGGCAATTGTTTCACAAGATCTTCCAGCATAGAACCTTCGGGGGTACGATAGGCTGAAGCATTAAAAACCGTTGTGTCCTGTTCAGTAACCGCTAATGGCGCTTTACCCACTATAACCGTTTCATTCAATAAAAAGCCATCAGGAAGTAACGCAATATCACCCAAATTCTGCGAAGAACCTCTGAATGAAGCGGGAATAGGCTTAGAAAAAGTAGTATACCCTATGAAAGAGATTTCCAAAAATAACTTCTTATCTTTTGGCCAGACAACCGGCATTTTGAATTTGCCGTCATCCGTCGTTGCTACACCAGTAACAAAAGCACTATCCGGTAAAGTTAGCAAACGCACCGCTGCATATCCTACCGGTTGCTTTGTATCTTTATCAACAACACGTCCGGCAAAGTTCCCTTTGCCGGACTGAGCATTAGCAGTCATACCTGACCACAATAAAACAACATAAAATAGTATGTTCCGGAAAGTCAAATATGTATGCCTGTGCCCCATTCGTGTCTATCAAGTAGTCTAATGAAAATGTATTATTTAGTAGCAGGAGCAGGTCTTCCATGCACCGGGCGCTTTCCTTGTCCGTGCTTCTGACCTTTTCTTCTATCAAATTCTTTTCTGAATTTATTCGCATTACTCTTTTCTGTCTGATAGATCTTCATAATCTGTTTAGGAGACAGAATCTTACGGAATTCATTATAATACTTCTCACGAACATCCAGGATCTTACGGCTTTGTGCAAACTGATCCTTAATCTGTTTTTCTATTTCCGCATCCGTCGGTACTGGTTTCGCAGTTTGTTTAGCTTCTGCATTGTTTCCTCTGTTTCTTTCGTGGCGGTTCATCATCCGGCACTCACGCAGTGCTTTCAGGTAACCCTCGTAAACAGGAGTAAATTTAGCAGCCGTAGCGTCATCCAACATCAATGTTTTTACCATCTGGTTAGCTTGTCTCTGCATCATCTGCTCGGGAGTAGGGCGTTGTTTCTGATCCTTATTATCCTTATTCTGAGCAGAAATTGTTTGGCTACCAATCAAAAGAGCGGCCATCATTACATAAATAAACTTAGTCTTCATAATCTTCTTGTTTTTTATTAATACCTAATTTAAAAATATGTCATTATCAGAGAAGTCGACGAGCTCTTCCAACTCCTCATCCGACAGTTCATGAATCCATTTATCAGCCGGATCGCTGCTGCTTCTATCCACAGCCAACATATCCGAAGTTCCTGCAGGTACATCTCTCGTCTGTAAATAAGACGGAACAAACAATACCCCTGCCAGTATTGCAGCAGCCGCTACAGCAGTAGAGAACATTATCTGTAAACGGCGTTTCCTGCGTTGCCCACCGTAAGTACGTTCCATTACCTTCTGCTGCATATCCTCAAAGAAATTATCAGGAGTGCGGTAAGGTGTCTTTTTACCTATATCGTCAAAATCAAATTCTTTATTCATCGTCCTATCTATTTAAGATGTATTCTTTTATTTTTTCTTTCGCATAGTGGTAATTCACTTTGAGAGTATCGACCTTGCTGTCCAATATCCGGCTGATCTCTTCATAATCAAGCTCGTCGTAATAGCGTAGGTTGAATATCAATCGTTGCTTTTCCGGTAAACTCAGTATGGCTTCCTGAAACTTGACTGCCAATTCATTTTCATAATCAATATAATCGGAAGCTTTCAGTTTACCAATCAGTTCTTCTTGTACTTCTTCCGCAGGAATCGCTTCTTCATCCTTTCGTGTATTCAGCAAGCGCAAACTCTCATTGGTTGCAATCCTGTATATCCAGGTACTCAGCGAGCTTTCACCACGAAACTGTCCCAGATTACGGTATACCCGGATAAAGACTTCTTGAAGAACATCTTCTGCATCCTCATGTGATACCACCAAACGCCGTATATAATTATAGATAGGTACCTGGAAGTTATCCATCAGCATTTTAAACCCCTTTTTCGGGTCGGAAGCATATACCTGCCGGATTTTATCCTCGTTTATCATCCATTCAATTTCTTAGCTTTATTAGGTTAGAAACAGAAAAAAGGATGAAGTTAAATCGGCAAGTTCATATTTTGCATTTATTAAAGAAGTGGTTAAAAATAAAGTTTCTTATCTTTGCCGCCAACTCTCCTGTTTCAGGCTAATTTAAAAAGAAAGATATGGAATGTAAAATCAGAGAATGGAAAATGGAAGATGCTGCCGAACTTGCATCAACCTTAAATAACAAAAATATCCAAGACAACCTTCGGGATGGCCTGCCTTATCCTTATACTGAGGATGATGCTAAATTCTATATCAATGAAATGCTGAAAGCTGATAAGAATAGTGTTTTTGCTTTTGCTATCACTGCTGATCATAAAGTAGTGGGAAGCATTGGTGTGTTTCGCAAAGATAACATCCATTCGCGGACTGCGGAAATGGGGTATTATATAGCAGAATCTTTCTGGGGAAAAGGTCTGGGAACGTGTGCAATTAAACAAACCTGCCAATATGTGTTTAACAACACCGATATCCTCCGTATTTTTGCAGAGCCGTTTAGCTATAATATCGCTTCTTGCCGGATTCTTGAAAAGAGTGGATTTAAATGTGAAGGATTACTCAGAAGCAATGCTGTGAAGAATAACCAGATTCTGGATATGAAGATATATTCGCTTCTCAAGAGTGATACCGAATAATAGATTCTGCATAAAAAAATAGTTTATTATGAGAGATCAAGCAGTATTAGTGCGTAATGCAGTTAAAAATGAGATTCCTGCATTTGCCCTGATTGGAAAAGATAAGTTCGCATTACAAACTTTGGAATACTATTATTCCTTGGCAAAAGAAGAGTGTAGCGAAGAGTTTCTTAAAGATTTGAGAGACTTAATAGAGAATGATTTCAAAAGGTATCAGGAAGAAAATCCGGAAAAGATAAAAGTACCCGATATGTAGTTCACTTCCAAGTATAAAAAAAGGCTATCTATCCCAGACAGCCAATCTTTTGTTAACCTTAAATCTAATACTATGAAAAACACATTGCAAAGGTACGGACTTCTGGGATATCTCCAAATTTTCGGGGTGAACTACAACATATTACAACATGTTTTAATAGACTCTACGATTTCGTTAACCTTTGGGGATTCGTTGTGTTAATAATTAATATAATCCTTCCTTGCTATTAGTCGATTCGGTGAAAGATTTGTCAGAATTTATTAACAGCAACATATTTTTTTGTAACTTTCTGATTATCAACATCATTAAGCCAAGCCCTACTAAGTATACGACTGAATTAGGTTCAGTATGCGACTATTTTAAGAACATATATCCTTTGTAAACAATATACACCACTACCCTGTTTTTTTAGTTCATAACCGGAAAAAAATGAACTAAATGCAATAGCTAACTCCGTTCTTAGGCATTCCTATACTTTTTCCCTTCCAACGGTTAGCCTTTTCCATCCGAACATTTATTCTTTCCACCGTGGAGTTTCTTTCTTTCCACCATGGTGGAAAGAAAGTTTCACCGTGATGGAAAGCAACTTTCTCCATGGTGGAAAGAATAAGTACCTACTACAATTTTACTTAACTGTCGTAGCGAAAAGAGATAAAAGTGGCGATGCGGCGGCTTAACCTCTGAAACTTATATTATTCATGCGAATCAGGAGGGGAAATTATGTTCATATCCCGTCAAAAATGAATCAAGACACGTTTTTTGTGTATCATTTTCATCTTTTTTCTTTCCTGTCTTGTCACCTTCCCTACCCCCTTCCTGATACCTTCTGAATGGGGTACAATGAGTCAGTGACTGAAAGGCATTCAGTCACTGAATGAATCAGGTTCACTCAACGAGTGGGAGGAAGAACTGCGGGAAAGGAAGACATCTACTCGCTTTTTGTAAGTATAATTACTAACCGATGAAATATGCAATGAATTATCATTTACCTCATAACGGGAAAGAACAAAACAATCCCGCCAAATTATTGGATATATGCCAAAAAACTGTTAAATTCGCAAATAGAACTAGTGTACTTCCTTCTTTTGCTTTGTTTATAGCATAGAAAATTGGATTATTAATTTTAAAAAGCAGGATTGATGTTGAAGAGGCTCATCTTCTGTCTGTGGATATTATTACCGTTCTTTTTGTTTGCCCAAAACGAAGAGGCTCATTTCACTGTACACGATAGTCTTACCACCGGAAAGCATCAGGGAACTTTTATTAAAGCAATGAAAAAGTTCCTTAACTTCAATGATTTCGATACAACTTATATAAGCCCTAATCGCTACAACTATGCCTTAATGCTCGACCATTTCACCAATTACGAGTATTACTCCGTAGGTACCGCTGTTCCCGAACCTCAACGACTCCGGTTCACCCCCAACCCTCGCAACAAAATAGGAGCTTACTTCGGTTGGCGCTGGATATTTTTAGGATGGTCTGTCGATACAGATGGACTCCTTGGGAAAAAAAGTGGGAAAAACAGGGGAACAGAATTCGACCTAAGTCTCTACAGTTCGAAATTTGGAGTGGATCTTTTCTATCGGCGTACGGGTAACGATTACAAGATACACCAAGTTATGGGCTTTTCCGACCGCATTCCCTCCAATTATTCCGAAGACTTCAACGGATTGAAAGTAAAGATGAAGGGATTCAACTTATATTATATCTTCAACAACCGACACTTCTCATATCCGGCAGCCTTCAGTCAATCTACCAACCAACGACGAAATGCGGGTTCACTGATAGCCGGCCTTTCCGTGTCCACCCACAATCTAAAATTCGATTATACTAAATTACCTGAGCTTATTCAGGAAACAATGAATCCTGGAATGAAAGTCAGGCACATCAAATACACCAATATCAGTATCAACTTTGGATACGCCTACAACTGGGTATTTGCGCGCAACTGCCTGGCTTGCCTGTCGCTCTGCCCGGGAATCGCCTACAAAACGTCACGTATAGAAAAGGATGCGGAAGAAGGTAACGACTGGTACAAGAACTTCAATATCGACTTCATCCTGCGTGCAGGCGTGGTATACAACAACAGCAAATACTTTGCGGGTGCTTCTTTCCTAGGCAGGACATACGACTATTATCGGGATAACTTCTCCTTAAACAACGGATTCGGCACGTTGCAAATATATGCCGGATTCAACTTCTATCTGAAAAAGGAACACCGGAAAAAGAAATAATGGCTATAAATTTACCAGAACTTATTATGCTCGGCACTATATTCAAATCCGGCAGACTGCAATTTTCCTACAATCATCTCCTTATTTACATTCATATCATCGCAAAGTTCATCCAATGAAGAATAACAGTCACGCAATTTCATATTGATGAAGCTGAAAAGCATCATCGGGTCTTTAGGTAATTCCATCTTTCTACTAATACTTATTGATTCCGGCTGCAAAATTACAATTATCCGGCTTATTCTATTCCTCCTCAGCACCTGTTTTTTCTATCTTTAACGCAACCTTCTCTATAATTTTACTGAGTTCTTCTTCCAGTGGAATGATATTGAAATCTTCCCAGAAATGTTCGTCATACCTGAATTCTTCATCTGCAAGTACAGTACGTGTAGGCAGTCTCTCAGCACGAGGAAAGCGGGTCACATTCTCTTTATCCACCAGGCAAGTCACCATTTCAAACCAAGTATGCAAAGTCGGATTACTGAAGAAAACACGTTTTCTCTTCATCTTGAAATATAAGTCACCACGAATGTGATGGATGTAGTAAGTACCATTCCACGGTTTATACGAAATGGTATATACCACCTTTGTGTAGTCAGGTTCACCTTCTGCGCCTGCCGGACAACAAAAATCCGCGTAGCATCTTTGATGTACTTGGGTTGCATCTCTATGCGAGCCTGTACCAAGGCTCCATTCTCCGAATCAATATACAATGCTCCACAATAAAGAGGTGCCTTGATTTCCCGCTTCTGCTCAAAATAAACCACATTGACGCATCGGTCGTCAATAAATGTAATGTCACCCGAGGTATATACATATGGGTTATCTTCTGCATCCACCGACAGGAAATCCGGCAGATCCTTAATAAAATCCAGTTGCAGGCAAGCCTGTATGCCGGCTCTAATCTTAGCTACCAAGCTATCTGTTCTCTCCCGATTATCAATCCGGCTCATCTTTAATAGTTTTACCTGATCGGATGTATTAATCTCTTGCAGAGGAGATTTATAAACTTTGAATACAGCTTCTGTCAGACTTTGGAATTTGTTCTTCAGCTGGACGCCTTCCCGATAGAAGGTAGTCAGATAAACGGGAGCTGACGAATAGTTTTCTTTGCGTCGCTCCACCATTTCCCGCAATAACTTCCTGGGTTCTACCAATCGGATCAGCACTTCTTGTAAAGGAACTATTTTGGGTTCCAGGCTCAGTACATTATCCCGTCCAATCAGCGTAGCTGCTTCAATATTTTGTGCAACATACCCTAAATGGGAAAAAGAAAGATTGCCACTTTTCAGGGAGTCAGGCAGATGTAGCCTGAACTCCCCATTCTTATTTGTAATATTACCTATTGAAGTGCCTTGAAGAATGACCGATGCATTTACAACGGGATCCCCCGTTTCTTTATCACGTAAAGTTCCGGTTATGGTGAAATAAGCCGGTAGTGCAGGTTGTTCTTCCGAAACAGTTTTCTTCCTCGCAATCTTCTCCGCAGGAGGCAGAATTAGGATATGATGCCCTATCACTTTAAGTTCTAATGACCTATCGCCTATAATTTCATAAATAGCCTGCCGGACCGTGCAGTTTTTCCTTTTTGTCTTTACCTCAATATCATTATTCACTACCTTGCTGTCGTAAACGAAAAGGTAACCGGATTGCTCCGAAACTTTACCTAACAAGGAGTATACGGTTCCTTTCATTCCAGGCAGTCGGATCATACGTTCCAACACATCTCCCCCATCTGCTCTCATACCACAGGTTATGAAGAGTAGCCCTAAAAGGAGAATGAAGAAACGATGAAGTTTCATGATTTATATTATTAAGTTATCATTCGGATAAAATCAGTTTATCACCTTCGCGTGAATATTTCAGACTCAACGCCCAGCAAATGAGTTCTGCCACTGTTTCGGGGGAGTTGTTTTCAAATTCAATAGTCAGCTTCCGTTTATTCAAGACCGACGATGCTACCTGTATCTGCAAAGTAGGAGCTTCAGCATTCACCACCCGCAAAATATCTTCCAGACATTCATCTTTGAAGCGTATATTCTTTGTATACTGTCTGAACTCATCGGAATCTTCTGTTTCACTCAATTGCAATTGTCGAGCCTGTAAGGTTACGGTTTCTCCGGCACTTACCAGCACACTCTGTCCCCCTTGCTTCAACGAGACCTTCACCCTGCCCCGCTGCACGGATAGCCGGAAAAAATCATCCTCATGACTGCGTACATTGAAAGCCGTACCCAGCACCTCTATCCGTACCTTCCCTGTCTCAATCAGAAAAGTTTGTTCATGTTTCTTTGCTACATCAAAGAATGCTTCTCCCTGCAAATTCACTTCCCGCTTATCCGTAGCAAAATGTTCGGGATACTGCAAAGTACTCTCTTGAGCCAGATATACCACAGAGCCATCTTCGAGCGTAGTAACCAACATGGATGCTTCACGGTTTTCCTGCGTCACCAGATTAAGATTTTCCACCTCACCTCCCGGCACGAACCATAAAGCAGATGCCAGATAAACAAAACCGGCAATTACGGCAGCCGCCAGTGTCCCCCATTTCAGAAGTAGTTTGCGACGCACCGCCCGTCCCTGCCCTGCCTCTACGAGCAGGCGGTCTTTATCCAAACGGGCATACAACCGTTCCCATGCCTCATCCGTCTTTGCCCTATTTTTATTCACTTCAGTCATTTCGTAAGAATATAATTATCTATTTCGTTTCGTAAGGTACGGAGCGCTTTCGTCATTTCGGCCTCTACTGTCTTAATGGACAGAGATAATGAAGAAGCAATCTCCGCATATTTCTTTCCTTCCATACGATGCATTTGGAATATCTGCAGCCTGCGTACCGGCAATTTATCAAGAGTATGGCGAATCAGTCCCTGCAATTCTTCATATTCCAATTGCCTGTGAGGATCAGAATTCTGTTCCAGGACATTACCTGCCAATACATACTCGCGATACCGCTCTTTAACTTCCTTGTGCTGGCAATATTGTAGAGCTTCATTGCGAACAGCTTTATACAGATAGCTCTTTACAGACTGGAAAATTTGTAAATGCTCCCGATCCTTCCAAAACACGTAGAACAGTTCCTCCACTATTTCCTCGGCAGCTTCCATCTCCCCGTAATGCCTGCGGCATACCAGCAAAGAGAGGAATAGTAATGGCGGAAGACCTCCTCGAACGCCTTTATATCGCCCTCTTTTATTTTTGTCAGTATGAAAAGTTCGTTCAGCATATCCGGGAATTATTGTTGATCTCCAAATATAAGAAAAACTATCTGAAATCTAACGGGATTGTTTTTTCAATTTGCTCACTGCATGTTCCAGAGACTCTGTGGGTTCAATAATATTATATGCTTTCCAGAAGTCCTCATTCCAATATACATCTACCATATCATAGAACACCTGTTTTTCTTTAAAAGCCTTCTTGTTTGGAATAGCTGCGAAATCATTCTTTCTATCCGTCACCACCATTTCAGAGAATACTGTATAGCCGGAAGAGAATAAACGCCTTTTCCAGTCGCACTTAAAGCGGATTTCATTCCGTATATAATTCAGATAAGTTTTCACATTCTGCTCTTTATATGTCACCAGATAGGAGACTTCCTGCGGTCTGAATCGTAACCCAAGGGGTTTCTTATGGAGAATAGCTTCTACCGCCTTCACTCTGTTCTGCATATCCAAAGAGAACTCTGCACGGGTGAATGCCAGCTTCTCAAAATCAATATAGAGCTTCCCGTAGAACAAGGCGTACATCAGGCTTACTCTGGGACGGAAACTAACTACATATTGCATACGGTTATCCAGATTCACAGGTTCCTCAATTTGGAAATCATAGTAATTCAGATTTTCCGGACTCAGCAGTGCATCCCCGTTCTTCACAACATCCAGATAAATGGAGAGAGTAGGTCCACCCACTACTTTGACAGCCAGCGTATCACTTGTTTTTGACTTAGCAAACGACGTCCCTTCTGTATTTGTACCTTGTCATTGGAGGGATCACGGTCACTATATGCTGTTTTAGCAACATCTATCACAGCTTCCGATACACTGATGTAACGGCGTCTTTTCTGTACTGTCTCCCGATAAAATGCGGTCAGTAAACTCTTATCAGGCGAATAGTTCACCGGAATCTTCTTGATAGCTTCTTCCACAAGTACACGGGCATTATTACCAAAGATCACAATTTCACTCAGCAGATTAGGAGCCGGCAGCATCCAAATGGTAAGATCAGATATATCTTTGTTTTCTTTCAGAGAAACCTGGGAATTCAAGTATCCGATATGTGAAACTTCCAATCCCTGAATAGTCTCCGTATCCTTTATCTTCAAAGAGAACACACCATCCGCATTCGTAACGGTTCCGATGTTCGTACCAGGAACAGATACATTCACATTCTCCAGTTTTCTCTTATTATCCTTATTTTTCACCACTCCCGTGATAGTGAAATAGTTCCCGGCCTCTTCCTGTGCCCACAAAGGTGAAATACCCAATAGCAAAAATGCCATCAACCACCCAACTGTAATTCCAACTAACTTTTTCATCTTCGTATGATTTTAAAGGTGAACAATTCTTGTTTTCTACTTATAAGATCGTCCAGCAAAGAAAAACCCTACAGTTTTGGGAAGAAAAAGTAAGTAAAATATTTCCAGTACAAAATATTTCTGACAGTATCACACGAGTCCGTTTTATTATAAAAGAATACAAAAAAGAAGAAATAAGTAACTGCTAATATGAACTTTGATCCTCTACTATTGTTCATATGCGATCAATAAGTAAATTATTCACCTTACAAAACATTTAACAGCTATGAGAACAGTTCATCTGATAGTTATTCATTGTTCCGCAACAAAGGAGAATGAAACTTTTACGGAAATAGAGTTAGAGAAATCACATCGGCAACGTGGACTTAATGGTATTGGTTATCATTATTACATCCGAAGGGATGGAAATATTAAAAGCACACGTCCAGTCCGAAAACCCGGTGCTCACGCCCGAGGACACAATCTTGGCAGCATTGCTATATGTTACGAAGGTGGACTTAATCAACGTGGAGTTCCCAAAGATACACGCACGGAATGGCAAAAACACTCCATGATCGTTCTGATAAGGGCGCTGCTCACCGACTTTCCCATGTGCCATATTTGTGGGCATCGTGACTTACCTCAGATTCCGGATGATAATTCACTGATAGAACCGGAATCGTGGTTGAGAGAATGTCCCTGTTTTGATGCAGCAAGAGAATATGGTTATTTGAAAAAAGAGGTTGTGTCATATTGACACAACCTCTTTTCTTATAATATATTATTCGTTTATCTACAACTTACTTGACTTCCTCAAAATCAACACATTATATCTATCAGCGACTTGCGTGAACGTGTTGCAAATATCATGCAAACCCGAAAATAAGCATTCATAAGCAACCACAGCTCTATGCCGCAAAAATATGTTTTTTCGCTGAAAATAACGAAAGAAAAACGATAAAAATATCAATGTTAAATGATAACCTAAAACAGCATCACTAAAGGTTTCTTCAAAAAACTATTGCGCTTTCTTTATGAGTTCCTAGGTATAAAATCAAGTGAAGGCAAATCTTTGTCATCCAGTTTGTCGAAGTCAGACTTAAACAGGCGGTCTTGAATGACACGGTATTTTTCAAATTCTGTTTCAGCAAACTCTTTGGCATATTCAGCCGTGACCTTTCCAGCATCGGAAAGAATCGGCCTGTCCGTTACGTCTAAGAATTTATCTATACGTTTAGCCCAATCCTCCATTGTCATTGGAATATGGCGTTTCGCCATATCTTCCGCTATATCAAGAAAGCTGTTGACGATGCGTCCCATTGCTTCCAGTTCATTTTCTTTGAGATAATTCTTGGCAACGCTTACATCCGGCTTTACAATTTTACCATCCGGTGCCTTCTCCCAGGTGGTCAAGCCCATGTGCTCTTTTTGTGCATCCGCACGGTCAACTATCAATTCCGCAGCAGTATGTCCATGCACCGCATAGTGCATTTTATTCTGCACCTTTTTGTAAAACATTCGTGTCGTGGGCGCACTCTTGTTATAATCTATGGCCGTGGCATATATGTCTGTAAGTTTCTGGTAAAAACGCCGTTCACTCAGCCGTATCTCGCGAATTTCGGCAAGCAGATGCTCAAAATAATCCTCTCCGATAAATGAACCGTTTTCCATCCGCTTTTTATCTATGACATATCCACGGATGGCAAACTGACGTAGAACGTATGTACACCATTGGCGGAATTGCGTGGCACGAACAGAATTGACACGATAGCCTACGGATATGATGGCATCAAGATTGTAGAACTCAACTTCTTCTTTTGATTCTCCACGGAAGCCCCTATTCACGACTGTTTCCATTTTGGAAATAGTCGTATTCTTATCAAGCTCTCCACTCTCAAAGATATTTTTCAAATGTTTGCTGATGGCCGGAACACCTACATCAAATAATGTCGCCATTGCTTTTTGTGTTGCCCAAATTGTTTCATCCTTATACAACACTTGAACACCATTCTCCTTACCCTCGGCAATAAAGGTAAGAAACTCTGCCGTACTGTTCCGTATTTCAAAATTCTTTGCCACGACTCCTTTGGTTATTAATTATCACAAATACAAAGGTATAGAAAATCTTAGGAAAATCTATTATATAATCACATTTAGGAATGGATTTTACGAAGATTTCTTCTCCCTAATCCGTTTTTTCCCATTCTAATTGAACGGAAAACGAACTTTTTTCCGTATGTTTGTAAACGATATTGGGGTATTATACCCTTATAACAACGAGAAAATCATGCAGATACACGATAACAGGCTCATAGCAGAATGTACGTCTTACGATTTCAAGGAGATGCTGGAACGCAAGAAAGTGAAGTCGTGGCTCAAATCCGTGTCGGCTTTCGCCAATACGGATGGTGGCAGCTTGTTCTATGGCGTAAACGATGAAGGTGAAATTGTAGGACTGGAAAACCCGCAAGCGGATGCAGACTTTATCAGCGAAATGATAAAGGCAAGGCTTGACCCTGTACCGGAAGTACAACTTATCCCGATTGAACACGAAGGACGCTCTTTGCTTGAAGTCAAAGTAAAGGCTGGTGTTTTGACACCTTATTATTACTATCAAGACGGAACGCGCACGGCTTATGTAAGAGTTGGCAACGAAAGCGTGGAATGCAACTCTCAGCAACTTCTCTCGTTGGTACTGAAAGGTACGCACATGACGTGGGATTCGTTACCTACACAAGTGGATGCAAATAAACACTCTTTCATCATCCTTGCTAATACGTTCCGTGAACAGACACACCAGGAATGGAACGACAAGTATTTGGAATCGTTCGGGCTGGTGACTTCTGACGGAAAACTTACCAATGCCGGACTGTTATTTGTGGATAACTGCACCGTGTTTCAATCCCGCATATTCTGTACCCGTTGGACGGGACTTTATAAAGATGATGCCATCAGCTCCGTGGAGCATCGTGCCAATCTTGTGTTGCTTCTGAAATATGGCATGGATTTCATCAAGAACTACACCATGAGCGGATGGGTGAAGATGCCCAATTACCGCCTCAATCTGCCCGACTATTCCGACCGTGCTATCTTTGAAGGATTGGTAAACCACCTTATCCATCGGGATTATACGGTGATGGGCGGTGAGGTACATATCGACATCTACGATGACCGTGTAGAATTAGTTTCGCCCGGCGCGATGCTCGACGGCACACAGATTCAAGACCGCGATATTTACAATGTTCCGTCCATACGCCGCAACCCCGTCATTGCCGATATGTTTACCCAACTCGACTACATGGAGAAACGTGGTTCCGGTCTGCGCAAGATGCGTGAGCTGACCGAGAAACTGCCCAACTTCTTACCCGGCAAGGAACCTCGCTATAAAACCGAAGCCTCTTCGTTCTTCACCACTTTCTATAATCTGAATTGGGGCGAGAATGGTAGAATCTCCGTAGAAGAGGTGGCCGACAGGGTAAACAGTACCCTCAAAAAGTACCCTGTAAACGGAGGAGGTTCGGAGAAAAAGTACCCTGTAAATAATGAAAGTACCCTCAAAAAGTACCCTGTAAAAAACGAATTGAATAGACCAGTGGGCAGGACTGCTCAACGCATCATAGACATGGTTATATCAAATCCAATGATAACCCGTGAAAAAATGGCCGTTGAATTGGGCATTTCATTAGATGGAGTTAAGAAACAGATTAAAAATCTCCGTGAGAGAGGCATTCTCGTCCATGAAGGTTCTGACAAGGCAGGCTATTGGCGTATCATCGTAAAACCATAATAGGGAGGGCGTGACACATGACAATCTTTATCTTGGTTTCCATCTTATTGGTCGCAGCCTTGGCGATAGCCTTGCTTATGGGCGTTTCTCCTGCGAGCCAAAAAGTCAAAATCCGGACAATGTATGTCGGAGCTGCGCTTATGCTCGTAGTTGCTCTTGTCGTCTGCGACTATATTGATGCTTTGCCGGATTTTCCGTCCAAGTTCCGATTTCATGCAGTATTGGTGCTTACCGTAACCGTAGGTTACCTCTGCATTGCCATTGCTTGTATGGAAAAGTACAATGTCCTAAAGCGTAAGAACCGCGTGCTTGAAGACGCCCTTACTGAAAAAGAGCAAGAGAAAGTATCCATTCTGATGGAACGCCAGAGTGAACAACAACAAGCACTTCAAAAAAGGAGAACTTGAATGGTTTGCCGGGAAAATCAAGATGTTCAGCGAAGAGGAACAAAAAGCCATTCTTGCCAGTGCCTACGCATTTACAGAACATGACTTGATTCTTCCGCCCTCAATCACAATCCAGCCAAACGAGATGTGCAGTCAGCAAGAACTCATGTATTACGCTTACTCCGCTTTCTCCAACATGGGCAAGAAACGCAGCGACATTGTAAGTTTCTTATGTCAGGTCTTTAAGGCATACTTTCCTGCTGGTGAGAGTTCTGTTTCAAAGAAGATGCCGGGATTGGATAAGGTTAAGGAGAGAAGAGAGAAAGAAAAGGATTCGGAAATATTGTAACATATAACGACATGAATGATACTGTAAACACCAATATCAACTCTAACTTTTTACGAATAGAAGCAATAACACCCTTATGAAAGAATTTGAGGGCATATTGCAACATAATCCCAATATTCGTAATTTGGATGCTGTTGTCGGATTTCTGCGAGCATCTGGTTATTTTTCTTTGCGCCCATTCCTTGATGGCATCAATAAAGTAAGGGTACTAATAGGCATTGATGTAGATAAATATATTGCACAAGCAGTAAGACAAGGAAGAATGTTCTTCGGGGCTGAAGAAGAAGTAAAGGAAGACTGCCTACGCAAAATACGTCAGGACATAGAACAATCAAATTATCGCAAGGAGGTTGAAGATGGAATGTTCCAAATGGTACAAGATCTCATAGACGGAAATTAGAGATGCGCGCCCATCCTTCAAAGAAAATTCACGCTAAAATTTATGTACTCTATCCTAATGATTTTAATCAGTACACACAAGGTGTAGCTATAACAGGCTCAAGCAACCTGTCTGGCAATGGTCTTGGCATTTCGGAAGACCGCCAATATGAGTTTAATGTAAAACTGAATCGATATGATGATGTCAAGTTTGCAAAAGACGAGTTCGAACTACTCTGGAAAGAAGCTGAAGGGTGTGAAATAACAGCTGATGATGTGAAAATCTCCATTGACCGTACATATCTAAAAGGAGATGTTTCACCATACGAACTGTATATCAAAATGCTGATGGAATATTTCTCAGACAGAGTAATGGCTACAGACGATAATAATCCGTTTGATATGCCAGAGGGGTATAAAAAATATGACTATCAGATGGATGCTGTTGAAGAGGGATATCAAAAACTGCTCCGTTATGATGGCTTTTTTCTTGCAGATGTAGTGGGTCTTGGCAAAACGGTCATTGCGACTATGATAACAAAAAAAATTCTTGATAGAAAACGGTAGAGACAAAACTAAAATTCTTGTAGTATATCCCCTGCAGTTGAACAGAACTGGAAAGCTACATTTAAGGATTTTGGAATTGATAAGTATGCAAATTTTGTTTCCAACGGAAGTTTATCAAAAATCTTGGATGAAGATAACTACAATTATTGGAATGCAGACGAGTTTGATCTTATACTTGTGGATGAGGCTCATAAATTCCGTTCTCATACAACAGCAGCGTTTGAGCAATTGCAAGAAATATGCAAAATGCCTCGCATTGAAACAGGTAACATACCGGGATATAAAAAGAAAGTCATGCTCATTTCTGCAACACCAATGAATAATACTCCGGCAGATATATATAATGAAATACAACTGTTCCAAGATCCACGCCATTGTACAATTGATGGTGTGTCAAATCTGACTGCTTTCTTTGCACCTCTTATTAAGGAATTTAAAAGATTACGAAGGGAACCAGATTTTAATGTCAATCATTTCAAAAAGCTCGCTGAGCGTGTACGCGATAGAATAATAAAACCGTTGACCGTTAGGCGTACCAGAACAGACATTGAAAGCATATCTCGTTACAATAAGGATGTGAATGGATTTCCAAAGGTGGAACGCCCCATAGAGAGCCGTTATGAATTGAATGAGCATCTTGCTGATTTGTTTGAACACGCAATGTTTACACTTGAAAAGAGTCTGACTTATGCGCGTTATCAAGCCATAGCTTATTTGAAACCAGAAGCAGCCCAAGGTTTGTATGATAATGCGGAACTGATAAGTCGAAGCTTGGCAGGTATTCGTAAAAATGGATTAGTGAAACGTCTTGAAAGCAGCTTTTATGCCTTTCAAGTATCATTAGATAATTTCTGTCAGGCAAATCAAAATATGATAGACATGTTTGAACGTGACAAAATATTCATAGCTCCCGATCTTGACATCAATATGCTGTTAGAATCAGGGTTAAGCGATGAAGAGATAGAGGAAAAGCTAAATGCCAAGGCGGAAGATAATCCCAAAAATGCAGTATTCGCTGCGGTTGATTTCAAACCTGAATTTATTGAGATGCTACACAATGACCAAAACACACTTGAAAAGCTGCGTGCGGCATGGGCGGATATAACGGATGAGGATGATTCCAAATTTGCGAAATTTGAAGAATTACTTAAACATGAGTTTTTCAAGACAGAACGCAATCCTGAGCAAAAATTAGTTGTGTTTTCAGAATCAGTTGATACGGTTGAGTACTTAGCTCGCCGTATCAATCGCAAGGATGTATTGGTTATTTCTGCTGATAATCGTAGCAAACAAGTCAAGACGATTCGTGAGAATTTCGATGCAAACTACAAGGTGAAAATGAATGACTATAATATCATCCTTACCACAGATGTATTAGCAGAAGGTGTTAACTTGCATCGCGCTAATGTGATTGTGAATTACGATACCCCTTGGAACAGCACACGCTTGATGCAACGCATAGGTCGTGTAAACCGTATTGGCTCTGCATCTAAACACATTTATAATTATGTGTTCTATCCCTCGCGTGAAGGAAATCGTGAAATCAACCTCAACCAGATTGCATTGAGCAAGATTCAAACTTTCCATTCTACATTTGGAGAAGACAACCAGATTTACTCACAAGAAGAAATCCTTGACCGTGACCTTAGCAAACTCTTTGATGAAGGCATGAAACAACAAAAAGAGGAATGCAACCAAGAACTTCCTTATTATGAAGAACTGCGTGAACTTTATCAAACTAACCGTAGAGAGTACAACCGTATAGCCAAACTTTCTTTGCGTAGTCGCACAGGGCGTGAAACAAAGAATATCGATGGAGTTACACTTTCAAATGACACACTTGTATTTCTTAAGACTAATTTCCGCAAAGTGTTCTTCTTGGTATCCGAGACTCCTGAAGAGTTATCTGTACTCGATGCACTCAAATACTTCAAGGCTCCAAAGGAAGAATCATCTGTAGATCGTATAGAACTACACCACAAGCATGTTAATATGGCTTTAAAAAGTTTCGTCAAATGCAAGACGATGAGATGCGCTCGCAAGAAACAGCCCATGATGAACAAACTGCAATGGGCGCACAGGTAAATATGGCAGTTAACTTATTGAATAATTTTATGCGAGAAATTGACGACAATGACTTATTTATAAAAGTAGCTCAACTAAAAACTTTAGCTGAACGTGGCGTCATCACATACATTGCCAAGCGTTTGCAACGAATTCAAAGGGATTTACGCCGTGTGGGTGGAAAAGCACGTATGACTCATGATGAAGCTCTTTCTGAAATCGTTGAAATGGCTAAAAAATATGCACCATACTATACTGCTCAAGAATCATTATTGAATGAACAGGAAACTGAAGCTGAGATTATCTTGTCTGAATCGTTTAATTAGAATGCAACAAAAATATGAACTACAAAGAAGTTATAGAATCTAAATATAATCGGGAAGCATGGCAGCAATTACTCCATGACATATTCAGAAACAAAGTAAGTTTTTGGAATCGTCCGTCGGCAGTACACGTAAACAGCCGTTTGGCAAAAGAAGCACTGAATCTTGGCAAAATATCTCTTGCCGATGGTGAAGCTATCGCCATATATGAAATTGAACTGACAGAAAAAGTTGACATTGAGCGCAATCGGCGTGGAATCCGTGATATGCTTACTTCTGACTGGCGCAATATGGGTTATGCAGGTGCTTTCATGTTTTGCTATAGAAAGAATGAAAGCGTACTCCGCTTTTCGTATGTAAGTGAAACGTGGGGATTCGACAAACAAGGGAATTACGAAAAAGTCTCGACCAATACGAAGCGTTATACCTATTTGCTTGGCGAAGGACGCGGCTGTCGTACGGCAATAGAACAGTTTGGCGTACTTAAAAATAGCAAACAAACACTTAGCGATATTACTGCCGCATTCTCCGTCGAGGTTCTGACCAAGCAATTCTACAAAGACTTGTTTGAATGGTACCAATGGGCAATTGAGCCATCTTCCAATGTATCCTTTCCTAACAATATTACAACTGAAGAAGACGATCGTGAAGATTTGGAAACGAAAATTATCCGTCTGATAACCCGTATCATGTTTGTATGGTTTATCAAACAAAAAGATTTAGTACCAAGTAAGATATTTGATATTGAATACTTGGGAACTATCTTAAAAGATTTTGACCCTTATAACAAGACGGTTGGAAACTATTACAACGCAATTCTTCAGAATTTATTTTTTGCTACGCTAAACCGTGCTATAGAAGATGAACAAGGGAACAAACGTAAGTTTGCTACCAATGTAAAAAAAGACATTAAGACCCTTTATCGCTATGCGGAAATGTTCAGCATTAGTGAGAATGAAGTCATTAATCTTTTTTGCAGAAGTACCATTTCTCAATGGTGGTCTTTTTTGAGTGTCTTGATAAGACTAAGAAAATTGATGGTGTGGAACAAGCTTTCAATCACGACGGTTTTAGCCGCAACGACAAACGCTTTGCAGACGGACGATACCGTAATCGTGCAGTTGTGCCCAACAACCTGTTTTTTGAACCAGAAAAGGGATTGATTTCTATTCTAAACCGCTATAATTTTACGATAGAAGAAAACTCTCCAGAAGAGCAACAAGTGGCTCTTGACCCGGAACTATTGGGTAAGGTGTTTGAAAATTTGTTAGGTGCATACAATCCCGAGACGAAAGAAACAGCACGGAATCAAAGTGGGTCGTTCTATACTCCGCGCGAGATTGTCAATTATATGGTAGACGAAAGCCTTATTGCATATTTAGGCGACACGCCATTGGTTCGTTCCTTGTTTGAGCAAGATTTCTCTTTCGATAAGAACCATACAGAAGATTACAAAATAATCGCGGACAAGTTGAGAAATATAAAGATTCTCGACCCTGCCTGTGGGTCAGGGGCTTTTCCTATGGGATTGCTCAATCGAATGGTTGACATTCTTCTTCGTATTTCGCCAAATGAGAAAGTGTATGACTTGAAATTGGCGATTATAGAAAACTGTATTTATGGCAGTGATATACAGCGAATTGCCGCACAGATAACCAAACTGCGTTTCTTTATTTCGCTCATTTGCAACTGCGAGAAAGATGTAAATAAGCCCAATTTTGGAATTCCTACATTGCCTAATCTTGAAACCAAATTTGTTGCGGCAAACTCTTTGATTTCAAAGAAAAAACAGGAATCTCATAACCTTTTTGAGAATCCTGAAATAGAGCCAACAAAGAATGAATTGACAAGGATACGTCATGAACACTTTTCTGCAAAGACGGCTAATCGCAAAAGCACCTTACGTGAACAAGACAAAATTCTTCGTGAAAAATTGGCAAAACTATTAGCTGATGATGAAGACTTTGCTCCAGAAGATGCCAAACAGTTAGCCGCATGGAATCCATACGACCAAAATGCTGAGAGTCCATTCTTCGACCCTGCTTGGATGTTTGGAGTCAATGATGGTTTTGACATTGTAATTGGCAATCCACCTTACATCCAATTACAAAACAATGGAGGAGAATTGGCTAAACTTTATGAACCATGTGGTTACAAAACTTTTGCCAAGACAGGAGATATTTACTGTCTTTTCTATGAACGTGGCTACCAATTGCTCAAACCCAATGGCCATCTTTGCTATATCACGTCTAATAAATGGATGCGTGCAGGTTATGGTGAGAAAACACGCGAATTCTTTGCCAAGAATACCAATCCTCAATTACTCATAGACTTTGCTGGAGTGAAAATTTTTGAAAGTGCGACAGTAGACACCAACATATTATTATTTGCTAAAGCCACAAACGAACATAAAACTCTATGTGCTGTCACCAATAAGCAGAATAAGGATAGCGTCAAGAATTTGAGCGTATTCGTGCAGCAGAACGGGGCGGAGTGTGATTTTAACAATTCTGACTCGTGGGTGATACTCTCGCCCATAGAGCAAAGTATCAAGCGAAAGATAGAAGCAGTGGGCACGCCTCTTAAAGATTGGGATATAAAATCAACTATGGTATCAAAACGGGATTTAATGATGCATTCATCATCAGTACAGAAAAGCGTAATGAGATATTGGCAAATTGTAAACTCGGAAGACGAGCGTACCCGAACGGCTGAACTTATACGACCGATTCTGCGTGGCAGGGATATAAAGAGGTATGGATATGACTGGGCTGGTTTATACCTTATTGCAACTTTTCCCTCACGCCATTATGACATAGAAATGTTTCCAGCTGTAAAAAAACATCTTCTATCTTTTGGTATTGAGCGACTGGAACAGACCGGAAAGACACACATAGTTAATGGAGAGAAAGTAAAAGCGCGCAAAAAAACTAGCAACAAATGGTTTGAAACTCAAGATAGTATCAGCTATTGGGAGGATTTCTTTAAGCCAAAAATGTTATATATGGAAATACAAACAGATAATCCCAATGAAGGTTATCCTTTCCCTTGTTTTTCATATGATACTAATAATTCTATTGTACTGAATACTGCGTATATAATGTGTAGTGATACAATTGATATTCGTTACGTTTTAGGCATCTTAAATTCATCTGTAGGGCGTATTATTGCAAGGCTATATGTAACCCAGTTGCAAGAAAGGCAATTCCGTATGTTGGCTCAATATATATCAAAATTTCCCATTCCTATAATTGAGGATAAAAGAAAAGATGAACTTATTGAATATGTACAGAAATGCTTTAAAGATCGCTCTGATTATGATACTTTTATAAATGAAATTGTTTATCAAATATATGGATTTAATAATTTGGAAATAAATCACATAGAACATTTGATATAGTAATAAAATACGGTCGGTAAATTTATTTCTACCGACTGTATATTTTATATTTGACTATTTATATATAAAATTTCATCTTTAGTAAATCCATATGATGTAAAAATATCCTTGTCTATTTCATCATCAGACGCATTAATATTCACATTTGTGTTTAGTGGAACAGGAAATTTTATAAGAGACTGAATATTTAGCATAATATCTCCTGCGCCTGTTGTATCGCTATTCTTGTAAATGTAGTATGTGCCAACTTTACTGCATAAGTATGATAATATTATCTCATTGGATTCTCCTGCCGAAATAAAACTCGCAGGTGCTGTTAAAAAAGATTCCACCATCAACCAATGAAAATGCCAATTTCCTTCCAATAGCTTTCCAACATATTTTTGGCTTATAAAATAAGTCCTGAATTTTGCATTTATAAAATCGGAGGATAGAAATTTTCCACATAAAGAACTTCATCTTCTGTCAATCCTACAATTTTATATAAAATCTGATTAGCGTGAGAAGAGAGTTGTTTTGAAGACATTTCTTTTTTTGTATATTTTCTTACTAAATAATCGAACTGTTGAAACATTTGAATCCCAATATTGGGAATAAGTAGTTCTTGTATGGTGAATTTTTTCCATCGTACTGTACCAACTCCTGTTGTTGTCCCAATTTTAGAAAAGAACCATTCAGAAAGTGGTGAATTTAGTACACATAATAAGTAAGCCAAGCCTTTACCTACCATTAAAAAAGTAGTAGCTTCAGGAATAAAAATACCATTCTCTTCGTATGCAAATTTGCTTCTGTCAGAAATTTCTCCCCAAACAATTTTTGGCAGATTAAAATCCTCCAAATAAGCGCAATTCCTAAGATTATATGGGGTATCACCTTTATCTGCTCTTTTTGAGATTTTATCCCAATATTGGTCTAAATGAGCTTTAACAGCAGGGTAATCTTCAATATAAATACGAGGAACTTTACCTTTTATACCATTGTGAGTATTGATTAGCCATAAGTTCGCCCAGTCGTATCCATACCTTTTTATATCCCTGCCACGCAGAATCGGTCGTATAAGTTCGGCCGTGCGAGTACGTTCGTCTTCAGTCTTACAATTTGCCAATATCTCATTACGCTTTTCTGTACTGATGATGAATGCATCATTAAATCCCGTTTTGATACCATAGTTGATTTGGATATCCCAATCCTTGAGAGGTGTTCCCACTGCTTCAATCTTCCGCTTGATACTTTGCTCTATGGGCGAGAGTATCACCCACGAATCAGAATTGTTAAAATCACATTCCGCCCCGTTCTGCTGCACGAATACGCTCCTTTTCATTCTGTCAAGAATTGCTTAATAAAGCGGTCGAGTGTATTTCTATCAACCTTACAAATTTTAGCAATCTTGCGTTTTGACACATTGGCTTTCAAAAGTTCATTTATAAGATTTTCTTTCCCATGCAATTTATATTTCTCAGGTGAACTTTTTCCTACCTTTTGGACGTCCCAATGTAATGCCCTCCGCTTTCTTTCTAGCCAAAGCCTCCTTTGTCCTCTGGCTGATTAAGTTGCGTTCAATCTCAGCAGATAAACCGAAAGCAAAGGCAAGTACTTTACTTTGTATGTCTTCTCCCAATCGATAATTATCCTTTATAGTCCATACTCTGCATTCTTTTGTCATGCAAATATTCAAAATCTCCATAATCATAAAAAGATTACGCCCCAAACGAGATAACTCGGCACAGATGATTAGATCATCCTTTTGCACACGCTTCAACAATTTGCCCAACTCTCGTTTGTTGTACGATTTTGTTCCACTTATGGTTTCCTCAATCCAGCCGTCAATCACCAATTTATTACGTTCACAGAAATTGTTTATCTCAAAACGCTGATTCTCTACAGTCTGTTTATCGCTGCTTACTCTAATATATCCGTAAATCATAATTTTTAGAATTTAATTACTTATATAATATAGAAGCCCTTTGCAACTCATAAGAGAGCAAAGGGATATTAAAGCAAGCAATAGTATTATGAAATATAGAGCAATATGCTAATCATCTTCTTTCGTAATTACCAACTTTTCAACAAAAGACTGATGTTGCTCCTTTACCGCCCGATACATCGAATAATACGCAAATGCTTCCTCTTTATATTTCATGCTGCTGAGTGAAGCCGCCACAGCCCACGCAAGAATGATAATGACAACAATTATCACATAACGAAGTTTGAAGTGATAACCACGCAAGAACAGACCGTTGACGTTGGGCGGAATGATGGTCGGCGGACACCTTAGTTCATTGACTCTGGCAAGTATTTCATCCTGCCGTTCAAGTATTCTCTCCGTATTGGCTTCAATCTTCAAACGGTTCGTATTGTAATCGCAAACATGAATATAGAGATAGTCTATCAGGTTGAACTTCCGTTTAAGCAAGTCTATCAGTTTGGGAATCCATATAGAGAAAGGGAGCTTATCCGGTTGTTCTTTTCTCACAGATTTCTTCAATATTGACAAGGCATCGTTCCAGCAGTTACAGAAACTTTTTGCCACACTGTTGTAAACAGTCCGTTCGTCAACGAGTGATTGTGCAGCCTGTTCATGATTTTGAGAACCGACATTCAATTTATTGACGGTTTCCTTCAATTCATTCATACTTTGACGCAAATTTGCGAGATTTGCGGCTATAACATCTTCTTTCATCATCTTCCACGTTTAAGGGGTTTATAAAAAGGTTCACTCTTTGGGCTGTTCTTGTCTTTTTCATCACGCCATCCAAGGCTGTTGCTTGTTCCTCCACCAGCACTGGAAATGATGGCCTGATGAGGTTGAAGTAACAGTTCCTCCGTTAAGCTACCCAATGTCGTGCAAAGGCTGTTAAAACTCAAGTCACGGTCAAGCGTAGAACCTGCCAAACTGATACCGTCTTGACTGAAAGAAACACCATGCACTTCGTCTGACGCTTGACTTCGGTTAAAACGGATGTCTATATTCCGAACTTTCAATGCAGACAGAAAATCTTTCCATGAATGGGATTCTGCCAATGCATCCAAAGTTGCGGAACGGAGATTGAGTTTCCGTAATTGGTGAGGCCGCAACCTGTTTTTATTTCTCGCCTTACTATTCTTCGGTGCAAGGTAAAGGCCATATTCTTCCGTCAGCGCACGGCATACTTTCGTGCTGCGTATTCTTTCGTTACTGTCGGAAATGAGATTGCCGTTGTTGTCTATCCGGTTAAACACCAAATGGCAATGGGGATGCTTGGTGTCATGGTGACGGGTTATGATATATTGCGTGTTGCGAATCCCCATCCGTTCCATCCATTTCCGGGCAATCTCCATCATGAGCGCATCCCCTTTTTCATCGTTGGGAAAACGAGCCGCATCTTGCGGTGAGAAGGCCAAAGAAACGTGCTTGACAGGACTTTTCACTTTCGGACGCATGGATGCCTGTATCTGGAAAGAGTCCGCAATAGTCTTATTACTGACAGTACAAACGCCCTCATGTGCCAACAGCGTAGCACTCTTCTTCTTATTCTTTTGGTCATTGGCATAGTTCACGATGCCTCCGAAGTCCACTCTCGTTTTAATGTTCGCTATCATGGCTGTCGTTTTTTATCTGTGCAATAATTCTGCTGATTTCAGTAATGATGGTAATACAATGCTGCTTGACTACTTCCAATCCATGAATGTGCATCTGATGGGCAATCTGATTGACATTATTGGCTATGCCGGACAAGTCACGGATGGCAGAAGCCATTTCCGGGCTGATACGTTGGCTTACCTCACAACCCATTGCCGCCTGATGGCAAAATTCATTGACAGACAGTCCGGCTTGTTCCGCCTTTGACTGAATATAAATGTAGTCGCTCTCATTGAACATGATGCGAAAACATCTCGTGCGCTTCTGGTAACTCGCCAGCTTCGGGCGACCTCCGGGCTTTTTATTTTCTGTATTCATACTGTTTGTTGATATTGATTTTTTGAGTATTTTGAGTGGGCAGTTGTGCCGCTTGCCTCATAGGTTTTAGTGACACTAAAACACAAACTGGCCACTCAAAAAATCTTCCGATATTTACCTTGTTCAATCCGACGCAATTTGCCGCTTCTGATGAAGGCTTCTATCCACTTGGCAGCCGTACTGCCGTTCTCACCCAAAGCTAAAACAGCCGCATCGTAATCCTTCTTCGTGAAGGTTTCAGGCAACATCTTATAAAGGGTGTTCCTCCGTGCTACAGCACCTGTTTCCTGTAAAGCGGAAGAAGTCTGTTTGCTCTGATTTCCTGAAAGATTCCGATAGATAAAGACGGCATGATAGAGCAATGTATCGCAAATATTCATGGCGACGAAATAGTCGGACTCTTGGCAAACCAATTGGATAATGCCATTGGAATCCGCTTGCACATTGTACACGTTCTCCAAATGGCGGACAGCGGTCAGTACCATCATGATGCGGTAAGCAATCAGTCCCATCCGTCTGACTATGCCCTGCATCCTGTTGTCCACTTCGTCACAACATTCTTCATTCACCCGACTAAGGTATTCGATGAACTGTTCCTGCAAAGCAGAGGGAAGGGAAAATGAATAGCTGCCATGATTCACGAACTCTTCATGCAGATGACAGAAGCGGTCGCCCAATATACGGAACATGGTATTCTTGGATTGGGAAATGTCGCTTGTGGCAAACACATTTCTGATACCACGCTTAAAACGGATGATGTAAAAACAGAATCGGCTCATCAGTCCGTTCTCCGCATCGGGTATCAACCGTCTTACCTGTTCGGGCGTTCCGGCCAACGCTACAGACACCCTCGGATTGCTGACTTCGCAATATTCCCTGTCCTTGCGTCGGCTCAGACTGACCAGCTCATGGTGGAACGCCTTGCGCAGCACATCGGAATAGTTGCCGTAATCCGACTTCAATGTCTGGCTTAACGTGTCACCTTCAGATTCGAATAACAGCCCGACACCGTCATTATCGCCCAATATCTTCAACAAGGAACTTGCGCTACTATTGGCCGGGATGATAAGCATACGCATAGGCGGCTCAGTCGGCATAGCTGCACCGTCCGACTTCTTGCTTTTGATATAGGTGTTCATCGCTTCCTTGTATTCCTGCTCCATTCGTTGCGAAAGCTCATGCAGATTACGGTTAATGGGAGCCACCAACTCACGGCATAAAGTCAACGCTCCTTTGCCCATTCCGGCATCAGCCACGACAAACAAGTAAAGATTGGGATAAACAATACGCTCGTCATACACACCACAGACATTATGGAAGCAAACCGACAGACATACTATCGCTCCTATCAGAATGGTATCGCGGTCGTCCTCCGAAATGGAGTTACCGACAACTTCACATAAAAAAGGCGGCAGTTGCTCGAACACACATTCGGGAAATGCAGGAAGCTCATCTGCCGATTTTATCCATTTGCCCGTTTTGCCATTTTGGTTATTTGGCAAAATGGATAAATCCTGTTCTCCTGCCGAACTTAGCGGAATACCTGCCTGACCAGCCAAATGAAAAAACGAACGGATTGTTATACCTTGTCCTTTGGCTTGCAGGCAACGGGTATATTGCTTGTCTGTTTCTTCCCTTTGATAGTCTGGATGGAAGCAGCTGATACGATGGTAATATTCTCTTCCGTTTTCACCGAATCCGTCAATCAAGGCAAAGCCCAATTCCACCCAATCCTTGTATTCAGGTGCGATGTCAACGGCACGTTGTTCTATTTCGCAAATGATACGTTCTATTTCTTCCTCTTTATTATTAGAGGTGGAATTTGGAGCCGGAAGTAAATTAGGAGATGTTGGAACACTATTCTCAAAAGGGACATTCTCCCAATCTTGGGCGGAAAATATTTTCTTTGACATACTCGTTGTATTTAGGGTTAATATATGCTTGTGAGTCGTATGGCAGGAAACATGCGCGCGCCACATCGCTCCCCGACATATCCACCTTTGGCAACCCGGTAGCACGGATGCAGTTGGCAACAGCCATGAAAAAGCGTGAATGTTCCCATCCTTTCAAATCCACAGGTATAATCCACTTCAATCCATTTCCTGAAGGGCTGGTGAACAGCAGTTCCGTATCAAAATATTCGTGATTGAGAATCTGTTGCTTCACTTCATCCATATTCTCTACATGGTCAAAATCCAGACACATCAGTCCTGAGTGCATTATCAGTTCCTTTTCATTCCGCTTGCGGAAAAGACCGGAGAAAGTGCAATAGTCAAAGTGAGAAGCCTTATATTTTTTGACATCCGCAAGAGAAGTCATTGAACGCAGAGTTTCCGTTTGTGGTTGGGCATAATGGCCAACCACATATCGGTACACATCCACAATGCCTATTGCCCTTAACGGCTCAATGTTCTGGATGGGCTTACGAAAAAATGAAAAACAATAATCCGTCGCTTCCATATTATCTGATAATCTTTTTGGATTTGACAAATTGTTCGGCTTCCAACATAAGGTCGTCCTGTGTCTTGTGGACTTTGCTCTTCAACCAATCATCTATTTCCGATTGTAAAAAAGCCAATGCCTTATTTATCTTATGTACGGGTATCTGTTTGGCTGACACCCATCCATAAACCGTTTGCTTAGCCGGATGTGATGGCAGATAAGCACAAAGCTCATCTATATCCATCCATTTAGGTGAATCACTTGCCTGCTTATGCTGCAAGGCTTTTTACGGTGGACTGTAATTCTTCAACAGTCTTAATCAGGTAGGACAATGCATTTGGCATTTCCTCTAACGAATTTACGGTATAACTCATATTCTCGCGTTTTTAAGTTTGATGCCGCAAAACTATATGGATACTTACGGGGGCTAAATAGGTGCTTGATTGCCACCAATCAACCCCTCATTTGCCACCGTCAGTTTTAATTTTCATTAAGACGAGGATTATCAGATTAGGCAACAAAGGGAGTAAAAAACGGATGTGTGGATAGAAAACCATGCAATGATGCTGGAATGGAAAAGAAAACCCCTCAAAAAGCAGGGTGCTTCACGAGGGGCAAATGGGTGGTAAATAGAGAATTCCTTTACATAAGTAACTGATGCTCAACGGTGGAAATTAGCACCGCGACCTTTATACGGGCAGGTTATCTATATGTAATGTATTGGCTGCTTTCTCCTTTGCCGCATCCACAATATGAGTATAAATTTGAGTTGTTTTGACATTGGTATGTCCCATTAAAGACTTTATCGTATAAATATCTACGCCGTTTTCAAGGAGCAACGAGGCGAAACTATGACGTCCGCAATGAAAAGTTACGTGCTTCTTTATGCCTGATGCCTCTATCCATTCTTTCAGCGGATGGGAGATCCAGGATATATCCGTCAGGCCCTCGAATACCAGACGCTCATCGTCATCCGGGCGTTCACCACACAGTTGCAACGCCTGTGCAGTAACGGGCTTACAATCGAGCTTCTTTGTCTTTTGCTGTACAACCACGGCCTGCCACGTTCCTTTGCTTGTCTGCTGAATCTGTTTCCACTTCAACGGCTTTATGTCACTGTGGCGTAAGCCGGTCAGGATTGAGAACAGGAACGCGCGTTTCAGAACATCATCTTTACAAGGCGTGTCAACCAACATCTGTACCTCATTCATAGTAAGAGCAACACGAGGCTTTTCAATCGAACTGATACCTTTCACCTTTGCACTGATGTCAACGGTTAGGTATTCATCAATGAATGCTTGTTTCAGTCCGGCCTTGACGATAGAGAAATAAGTGGATGCCGTATTCTGTGAGATTGTGCCTTTCTTGTTACCTCCCATTGGGGCACGGAGCAGGAACATCTTGATGTCCTCAAGCAATTTTACGGAGATGGATTTGAACGGAATGGGATTCCCTTGCGAATAGATTTTCAGCAACTCGCCCACACGCATCCAATTGACGATAATCGAATTTGAACTGTTGGGATGGCGTTTGCTGATGATGCCGTTGAAGTATTTGATGAAGTCCTGTTCACTACGTTCATTCTGCGCTGCAAGTTCATTCTCCTTATCTGTATAGAGAATGGCACTATCATACTCATGCTGACGCAACTTCCGGACATTATCGGCATAGATACAAGCTTCCTGGTCGATTGTTGAACGGCATTGAATAATTCCGTTCAAATCCCTCTTCGGCTTGTAGTTGAAGCTACCATCCGGCAAGATGCGTGCAATAGATGACTTGTCCCAAATGGGTGTGGATATAGTCCGGTTGATTGACTCTACCACTCGGCTTGCTCTGTTTGAGCCACGTTTGTACACTGGATATGATTCGATAATCAAATACCACTCTTCCTTGTATCTCGACCTTCTGAGCTTGACGGTCACTTTGGTGTTGAGTAATGCTTTCTTCATTCTATCTCTGATTTATAAAGGTTATCTATTTCTTGTTTGGGTACATATACATAGTTCCCGATTTGTCGGGATGGAATGGAGTATTTTCTGACGTGCGCCCATACGGAACTGTCATTGATATGATATTTCTCACAAACCTGAGTAATGGTATAACAGTCCTCCGGCTCCATACTGTAAAGTTTGGGAATAGGTCTCTCTTTTTCAGCAATGCTCTCCGGACGGGTAAGGAAAAGATTCTCCATGTCAGAACGCTTAATGCGTATAAGACGGGTGCCGATATTAACGGCAGGAATACGCCCTGATTTTATCAGTCTGTACAAGGTGTTACGTTCCACACCGAACATAGCCACAGCTTCCTTTACGGAAATATACTCTCTGATGTCGGGGATTTGCCGGGCGATGGCTTCTAATCGAGCGCTTTTATCCTTTGCATCCTTTTTGCGCTTCCATGCCACTTTGCCGCATTTAGGCGAACAATAATGGCTGTCAAGTGTCTTTGCGACAAAGACCTTGCCGCAGACCTTACACTTCCTTTTGATTTCAAATCCGATTGTTGGCATATTTTCTACTTTTAAGTATGTATTAGTTGAGATTAGTAGGATTTTGTCCCACATTATCTACTTTTTTGTCTTGTCGCAAATATGTCGCAAATAAGAGATAAAAAAGGGCGTAAAAAAGGCATAGAAACCATGAACCCTATAAACGCAAAAAGCGTGCAACTCGTTGAGCTGCACGCTTTTGCTTATTGTTTATTATTTGTTTACTTATCGGAATCATTTGACTTCCTCGAATATAATTACATATGAATATCAATAATTTATATAATACTTGGTACAAATATGATTATTTTATATCAAAATGGAGGTTTACAGGGTAGTTATTGCATCCAAAAAATCACGTAAATAAAACTTTAACTTTATTTAAGTACTTTCTTTTGTTTGCAGATGTTTTCATTCTGCTTTGGATATTTGCTCTTGTTTAGCTTTTCTTTTCATAAGCCACTGATTTGCAAAAGGTATCTATTTTCATTTTTCGTTTTCTATGAAAATGTGTTGTATCTTTGCACACGAAATAAACAACAATAGGTATGAAGCAAAAACAATATATACTCCATTCTTTGACAATAGAGGTCATTGCGGTGTTGCTGGCTTCAATGATTGCATTTCAAATATGCAATATGCTTAGCATACGAATGAGTTTGCTTCCATTTGTTATGGCTGCCGGGTATGTCATACTAAAACTCATATATCATCTTTGTATTATCGTGGTAAGATATATTATAGAAGTCATCCCTCCATCATTCTTTGTATTAGTCAAGAAAAGAGTCAGTAAAAAGACATTGCCTTTAGCTTATTTTCCTATCTCAAACTGCGAAGAAGTTCAAAAAAAACGAATGGAGTTATTTCACTATGAATACCAGCGTGAACAACAACAGTATCAGCAGCAAAAAGAAAGAGAAGAAGACGAAAAATTAAATGTTATCCTAAAATACACACGAGATACATTCAAACGTTTTGATTTGGACGAAACAGAGATTTACCAAATTTGCGAATCTGTCCGCTATTTTGTGGCTAACCGTCAAGTGCTTTCTGTTACTGAAATTCATATCAAGAAGCGTTCCTCCCTCACACAAATCTCTTTGAAGAACTTTGCTTGGAACATCGCTTTTCAATATAATATAGGTAGAGATATGACTACATCATTTGTGATGGCGACATTTGCCGAATGGTTCGCTAACTCTACATTTGACACTGTTAGAAAAAATCTGCGCACTACTACTGGGCGGCATAAGATTGAAATTGACGAGAAAATCTTATCAAAATACGGTATCTAATCCGTTTTTAGCTTCCTCATAATAATTATTATCGGAAGTTACTTATACTATCAGGCAAATTATATAATTTTGCTCTTGAATTAAAACATTTTACCTCATGGCTAATTTGAACAGACTAAAAGTCGTACTTGCAGAACAACAGAAAACAGGGAAATGGCTTGCAGAACAGATTGGTAAATCTAACTGTACTGTAAGTAAATGGTGCAGCAATTCCGTTCAACCAGACCTCAAAACACTCAACGATATAGCCAATGTTCTTAATATTGACGTGAAAGACCTAATTGTCAGCAGTAATCATAACTGATTTATTGTCATGAAAGTAAACAAGAAAGAACTCAAAGAACAAGAGATACGCACTCTGTTCATTACTCCTGCGCTCCAACGAAAAGGTTGGGCTGTAAGTGTAAATATGCGTGAAGAGTACTATTTTACAGATGGTCGAGTACTTGTTATTGGCAATCAACATTCAGTAGCAGAGGGCAAAAAAGCGGATTACCTATTATATCATAAAGGTAAGCCCATTGCTGTAGTTGAAGCCAAAGACAATAAACACGCTATTGGAGGCGGCATCCAACAAGCTATGGATTATGCCCAAATCCTTGACTTGAAATTTGCGTATTCCAGTAATGGCGATGCGTTCTTGGAACATGACTTTATCACGGGGAAAGAAACAGAAATTAAGTTAGAGGACTTTCCGACAGAGGAAGAACTATATAGCCGTTATCTTGCATCCAAAAGCTACACATCGGAGGAGCTCAATATAATAGAAACACCTTTCTACTATGATGCTCATAGCCATGAACCAAGATATTATCAACGTATAGCAGTTGACCGTACAGTAGAAGCTATCGCAAGAAGACAACAACGTGTCCTTGTAGTAATGGCAACTGGTACTGGTAAGACTTTTACTGCATTCCAGATTATCCATAAACTTCATAAAAGTAAAGCAAAGAAAAAGATACTTTATCTTGCAGACCGCAATGTTCTTATAGACCAAACAATGGTTCAGGACTTCAAACCTTTCAAGAAGCAGGGTATAATAACTAAAATAATCTCACCTAAAGAAGGAGAAGCTAAGATTAATTCTGCGTTTGAGGTGTATATGGCTTTATACCACCAATTAGTCGGAAAAGAGGGTAAACCAGATCCATTCTTGGAGGTGCAGTCAAATTTCTTTGATTTAATTATTGTCGATGAGTGTCATAGAGGAAGTGCAAAGACGATTCCGCATGGCGCAAGGTATTAGAATATTTTAGTGCGGCTACCCAAATTGGTATGACAGCCACACCGAAAGCTGACGAAGGCGCGAACAACTTGGATTATTTCGGTGAACCAGTATATACCTATTCACTTCTTCAAGGCATTCAAGATGGTTTCTTAGCTCCATACAGGGTTACAGCAGACTTTATTAATATTGATTTACAAGGATGGACTCCAGAAGAAGGTGAAATAGATTTATTAGGCAAGGAGATTGAACAGAAACTATATCAAAGACAGAATATAGGTCGTGATCTTGCCATCAAGTTAAGGCGTAAAGTAGTAGCACATAGGATAACCCAAATGTTACATGACATTGGTCGTATGACAAAGACAATCGTATTCTGTTCTGATATTGAGGAAGCTGCCGAAATGCGGACGCTGCTTATCAATATGAATAGCGATTTATGTAAAAAGTCGCCTTACTATGTTACACGTATTGTTGGTGAGGATAAAGAAGGTAAGAAACAACTGGACAATTTCATTAGTGTAGATGAGCCTTATCCTGTAATTGTTACCACATCTGAACTTTTATCTACAGGAGTGGACTGCAAAACTTGTGGTTTAATCGTCATAGACAAAGAAATTGGTTCTATGACTGAATTTAAGCAAATCATTGGACGAGGTACACGACTTAGAAAAGACAAGGGCAAATGGCATTTGGAAATCCTTGATTTCCGCAATGCTACCGCAAAATTCAAAGATCCAGCATTTGATGGCGACCCGGAACCACCAAAAGGAGGAGGGAAAAAGCCCAAACCTTACAAAATCATTGATGCTCCAGAAACTCCAATAGTATCTGAGCCTCGTGAGAAATATCTTATCAGCGGTAAGAATATTCGCATTGCCCATGAAATCGTTTCAGTGTTAGGAGAAGATGGTAAGACGATGAGAACGGAAAGTGTTCAGTCGTTTGCTAAAAAGCAACTGTTGCGACACTATCAAACTTTGGATGATTTTATCCAAACGTGGACGGAGGCAGAACGCAAACAGGCCATTATGGATGAATTGAAGGAATATGCTATTCTGATAGATGCTGTACGTGAAGCTAATCCGGCATTGAAGGATGCCGACATCTTTGATGTGATATGCCACGTTGCGTTTGACCAACCGCCATTAACAAGGAAAGAGAGAGCAAACAATGTAAAGAAGCGTAATTACTTCGGGAAGTACGAAGGTAAAGCTCGTGAAGTATTGGAGGCTCTTCTTGACAAATATGCAGAGAATGGTATTCTCGACTTTGAAAAGGCGAACATCTTGGAGATACCGCCATTCAATAGCATAGGAAAACCAACAAAAATCATAAAGTTATTTGGCGGTAAGGTTGCTTTTGAGCAAGCCATCAGAGAACTAGAATATCAAATTTATAAATCAGCTTAAAAATGGCAGTAAACAACATCATAAAGCGAATCCAAAATATAATGCGCCAAGACGCTGGTATCAATGGTGACGCACAGAGAATTGAACAAATGACTTGGATGTTTTTCTTGAAAGTCTATGACACTCAGGAAGAAACTTGGGAATACAAAGATGAAAACTACAAGTCTATCATCCCCGAAGATTTGCGTTGGCGTAAATGGGCAGTAGATGAAAAAGACGGTGAAGCATTAACAGGAGAAGCATTGCTCTCTTTTGTCAATGAAAAACTGTTCCCTACTTTAAAGAATCTTCCGATAGACGCCAATACACCAAGAGCCAAAAGCATTGTTCAAGAAACATTTGCTGACTTAAACCAGTATATGAAGAATGGAACGCTTTTGCGTCAAGTGGTCAACATCGTAAATGAAATCGAATTTGACGATGCTGATGACCGCCACACATTTGGAGATATTTATGAGGGAATCTTGAAAGACTTGCAATCAGCAGGCAATGCAGGTGAGTTCTATACTCCACGTGCTTTGACAGACTTTATCGTGATGATGCTTGACCCGAAATTGGGCGAGACCTTTGGTGACTTCACCAGTGGTACAGGCGGCTTCCTTACCTCTGCTCTCAATTATATGAGTAAGAGCGTCAGTTCTGCCGAAGATGGAGAAAAACTGCAAAATGCAGTCGTGGGACAAGAATGGAAACCGCTACCTTATCTTTTGAGTATAACAAATCTGTTACTCCATGATATTGAAGCTCCCAATATAGCTAACTGTGATTCGCTTGGAACAAATATCACTGATTTCAAGGAAAGCGATAAAGTGGATGTTATCGGTATGAATCCTCCGTATGGTGGTAGCACAGAAGATAGTGTAAAGCAATTTCCCGGTGCAGTACCGTTCAAGTGAAACAGCGGATTTGTTCATAGCCCTTATCATGTACCGCCTCAAAGTTGGTGGTAGATGCGGTGTGATTATCCCAGATGGTTTCTTGTTTGGTACGGATGGAGCAAAACTTGCACTTAAAGAAAATTTACTCCGCAAGTTCAATCTGCATACCATCATCCGTTTACCGGGCTCGATATTCTCCCCATATACCTCTATTGCAACCAACATTCTTTTCTTTAATAATGAAGAAGCAGAGGGCTGCGAAGAAGGATTCAAGACCAAAGAGACATGGTTCTATCGCTTGGATATGCCGGAAGACTACAAGCACTTCTCAAAGACCAAACCAATGAAGGTGGAGCATACCCTACCTATTCAGGAATGGTGGAAAGACAGGAAAGAAATTATCAGTGATGAAGTGGGAGAAAAGAGCCGTGTGTTCACTGCCCAACAGTTGATTGATTTGGATTGCAACTTCGACCAGTGCAAGTTCCCCAAAGAGGAAGAAGAAATACTCCCTCCGGCAGAACTGCTCAAACAGTATTTTGAGAAACGTGCTGCACTCGACCATGAAATAGACAAAACCCTTTCTGAGATTCAAAAAATTCTCGGCATAGACATAAAATCGTGTAACTGATAATAGTGAAGTGATATGAAAGATTTGACCATCTCAAACATAGAACGGCAGAATGTACTTAACAATCGTTTTGCGGTCAGTAAAGTACAAGAGCATCTTGATATAGAAGGAATGCTCTTTGAGGGAGAATACCGCTTTACAAAAAAAATGGTTGCCGACTTTTATCAAGTTGACACATCTACAATAGATCGTTACCTGCAATCAAATTCTGATGAATTGAAGCATAACGGATATATTTTATGTAAGGGTAAACAGTTGAAAGAGTTTAAGTTAGAATTTGCTCACCTTATTAATGAGGCGAGCAAAACAACACAACTTGGGCTGTTTAATTTCCGCTCTTTCTTGAATATGGGTATGCTACTTACAGAGAGTGAAAAAAGCCAAGAAAGTCCGTAGCCTTATCTTGGATTTTGTGATTACTACCATCAATGAAAAGACAGGTGGAGGAACAAAATATATCAACCGCAGGGATGTGCATTACCTTCCTGCCGCAATAACAGAGGAAAACTATCGTAAAAATCTCACTTCTGCCATCAATCAATATGTGGACGGACATCCCACATACAAATATTCTCAAATTACAGATTTCATATACAAGGCTGTATTCAAGGAGAATGCTAAGGAATACCGGGAAGTGTTGAAGTTGGATTCCAAAGACAATGTTCGACACACGCTGTATTCAGAGGTTTTATTGGTTATTTCTTCTTTTGAAAACGGTGTGGGTGCAGCTATCAATGAACGATTCAAGGAAAACGGTGGCAGAAAACTTACCATTGACGAAGTGGAGCGTATTGTAAACGAACTTGCCGAACATCCCATGCAGAAACCTTATCTGAATGATGCCAGAACAAAAATGGCTTCAAGGGATTTCAGTTTCCGGGATGCGTATCATGGCAACATTGCAGACTATCTGCAAGCTGTTACTCCTGAAGAGTTTGAACGATTCATCGGTGACCAGTCTATTGATTTTGACCGTATCTTAGCGGACAATAAAGATGTACTGAAACGCTTAAAACAGGCAGAGGATGAGTAAGGAAATTATTTACATAGATTACGATGAATCCCTAAACATCTATGGCAAAATGATTGATGCCAGTGATGGTGGCTTTGAAGGAGTGCGTGATGAAGGCGGTATTCGTGCTACATTGGATTTTGTGCAAAACGATTTATACTATCCTACCTTTGCCAACAAACTGACCTATTTGATGTATAGATTTTGTTCCGGGCACTTCTTCAATGATGGGAACAAGCGTATTGCACTGACTTTGGGTGCATACTTCTTACACAAAAATAATTACTATTGGCACGCTTGTATCTGTATGCGTACATTGGAATCTATCATTTATCACGTGGCAGCATCGAACATCGACCAAGATTTGCTGCTACGCATCGTCAATAGCTTTTTGACCAGTAAAGATTATGACGAAGAACTGAAAATAGATATTGCCAATGCCATGAGCAAAGGTGAGTTAGGAATACAAGGCGAAGATTACGAATAAATGAATATAATTATGGCGAATGTACTTGAAATCATAAAAAATGAAATTACGCAAGATTATTATAAAAATAATTTTCCAAATGATGGTCAACGTTTCGTTGCGTGGTATATGCGGAATATACATCTTCTGGATCAAAGACAAGCTAAAGATGCCATCACAGACGGAGCCAATGATAAACAAATTGATGCCGTATATATTGATGAAGACGAGCAAAAAATATATATTGTACAAGGGAAATACTACCTTGGTGAATCTGTTGATGCAACTCCTGTGAGAGAAGTTATATCTGCTTGGAGCCAATTTAGTAACTTAGCTCAATTACAGGAAAATGCTAATTCTAAATTAAAGACTAAAATATCAGAAATAGCAACAGCATTAGAAGATGACTCTTACTGCGTATGTTTTGAATTAATAACAACATCTATCTTTACGGATGCGGCTATGGATGATATACATTCATTCCAAACCAAATTATCAGAGGAAGATGATGCTGAATTGAATTATAGTACACAATTCTCCGTAGTTGATAAACAAGGTTTGGAAGATGCTTATAGTTGTGTTATTGAACAAACGAATCCAACTTTAAACCATACTATCAAGCTTGAAGCTGGTAAATATATGACGACAGAATTAGGGGCGACAAGCGTAATAGTTGCAGCCATGCCTCTGAAAGAATGTATAAAACTCCCTGGCATTAAAGATGGGTCTTTGTTCCAGAAAAATGTACGACAGAGTTTAGGCATTAACAATACCGTAAATAAAAAGATCAAGAAAACCATAAACGATCCGAATAAATGTGGTGACTTCTTCTTTTTTCATAATGGAATCACTGCCATTTGTAATAAAATTGAAGAATGTGGCAATGGTGAGTTTAAACTTTATGGATTGAATGTTGTAAATGGATGTCAATCATTGAATACTATTTTAAGTTGTAGTGAGAATGTACGAAAGCGTGATGATGCTTATGTTCTATTCAGATTTTATGAAATTCCACAAAGAGACAGGGCTGATTCTATTAGCATTAACACAAATACGCAAAGTGCTGTAAAGGCAAGAGATTTACGCAGTAACAGTAAGCAGATATTAAAACTCAAAAAGGCATACGAAGCAAAATATTCTAATGGATTCTTTGCAACCAAAAGAGGTGAAATTATTCCAGCCGACAAGGACAAACAGTACTGCATAGAGTTATCATATTTAGGAAAGAATCTTACAGCTTGGTACATGCAAAGACCTAATTTATCTTATGGTGAAACTAAGATTTTTGACAAGTATTTCAATACATTGTTCAAGAACGACTATTTGCCTGAAGATGCTTATGCTCTATCGTTTTGGATGAGAAAAATAATGGATGCATGGACTCAGGAAAACCCATTAGGACTGGAAGAGGAACTACTAACAATGAAGGCTTATGCTCCATACCATCTTCTTTTTGCCATATCAATGGTTTTTGCTAAATGTAACAATCAAACAAATGTACCATCACCGAGTGAGTGCTTAAAAGTGGCTTCTGAAAACAATCTTGTTGACAGCATAATTAATATTGCGGCAAACTGTTTAAACAGTGCTATTTCGGCAGAAAAAAACAATTGCGAGCAGAATAATAAAAGTTTCATTCCTCAAAATTGGGTAAAAAACAAGAGTTGCAATGCAGGTATTATGTCTGCTATTCAGAATTATTTTTCTTTCCTCCCAACAATGAATAAGGAGATGGATTCCAAACTTAAAAATGGAGTAAAAATAGACTCAAAGTATTTCTCATATAGAGTACAAGCAGAGGATTAAAAAATGAACGGAAAGCAATTAAAAAACAGCATACTTCAGTGGGCGATACAGGGGAAACTTGTACCGCAAGATCCTAATGACGAACCGGCATCTGTACTTCTTGAACGTATCAGAGCCGAAAAAGCTAGACTGGTCAAGGAAAAGAAAATCAAGAAAGATAAAAACGAATCTATCATTTACCGTGGTGATGATAATTCCTATTATGAGAAGTTTCTTGCTACGGGAGAGGTGAAGTGCATAGATGATGAGATTCCGTTTGAGATTCCGAATGGATGGGAATGGTGCAGACTTTCGTTGCTTATTTATCCTCCCAAATATGGAACTTCAAAAAAATCGGTTCCATCTGGTATATTACCTGTTCTTAGGATGGGGAATATTCAAGACGGGGAAATTGTATTTGACAAACTCGTTTTTAGTAATGATTTAGATGATAATAAAAAGCTATTATTGCAATATGGTGATTTATTGTTTAATCGGACTAACAGTGCTGAATTAGTTGGTAAAACAGCTATTTTTAGGGGACAACGGAATGCAATATTTGCAGGGTATCTAATACTATTACGTCCCATTTTTATAAATTCGGAGTACTTAAATTTATTACTAAATACTCCGTATGCACGAGATTATTGTAATGAGGTCAAAACTATCGGTGTTCAACAATGCAATATCAATGCAGAAAAAATTTCAAATCTACTCGTTCCTATACCTAGTCTCTTTGAAACTGTAAGAATCGTAGAAAAGGTAAAAAACATAGCATTACCGATTATAAAATATGGGGAGTTGTATCAAAAATTGAAGCATCTAAATGGAGAATTACCTATTATTCTAAGAAAATCTATTCTTCAAGAGGCAATACAGGGTAAATTAGTTCCACAGATTGCAGAGGAAGGTACCGCCCAAGAATTATTCGAACAAATACGGCAAGAAAAATTGCAACTTGTCAAAGAAGGAAAACTAAAGAAGTCTGCCTTAACCGATTCTATTATCTTCAAAGGTGACGATAACAAGTACTTCGAGAAGAATGGAAATACGGAAATGAATATTACTGACGAGATTCCATTTGAAATACCTGATAGCTGGAGTTGGGTAAGACTTAACGATATATGTTCTTATATCCAAAGAGGGAAGTCACCTAAATACTCTCTGATAAAGAAATACCCTGTTGTAGCGCAAAAGTGTAATCAATGGAGTGGTTTCTCAATAGATAAAGCCCAATTCATAGATCCAGATACTTTATCATCGTATGGTGAAGAACGTATTTTACAGGACGGAGATTTAATGTGGAACTCTACAGGATTGGGAACATTAGGACGAATGGCAATTTATTGTAGTACCTTAAACCCGTATGAATTGGCTGTGACAGATAGTCATGTTACTGTTATAAGAGCAATGAAAAAGTTTGTTCTGCCACAATACCTTTATTACTATTTCACAAGCAATACGGTACAATCTGTAATAGAAGATAAATCGGATGGTAGTACAAAACAAAAGGAGCTTGCAACTGCTACAGTAAAAACTTATCTAGTTCCGATTCCACCTCTGATGGAGCAAAGCCGAATTATCTCAAAGATTGAGCAATTAGCAAGTATTATGAGCAGGTAGGTAAAAAGTGCTTGGATATAACAGAACAGATACCTTTTGAAACTCCCAAGAATTGGGTATGGACAAGACTTTCTCATATTGCAAACATTTACACTGGCAACAGTATTAGTGAAACTGAAAAGAAATCAAAATTTACAGATGTTATAGGACATTATTATATTGGAACTAAGGATGTTGATTTTAATAATCGGATTATTTACGATAATGGCATTGCGATTCCAAAACAATATGAACCTGATTTTAGACTTGCTCCCAATAACTCAATATTGATGTGTATTGAAGGTGGAAGTGCCGGAAGAAAAATTGCAATACTGAATCAAGATGTATGTTTTGGGAATAAGTTATGTTGTTTCTCACCATTTGTTGGAATCGGGAAATACATGTACTATTATCTACAGTCACCATCGTTCTTTGAACTATTTAACCTAAATAAAACGGGCATTATAGGTGGTGTAAGTATAGCAAAAGTAAAAGAAATATTAATACCATTACCTCCGATTAAAGAACAACAACGCATTGTTGCTCAAATAGAAAAACTATTTGAGCAACTGCGATAGTTCATTTATCCGTTCTGCAATACGCTGCTGTTCTTGATAAGGTGGAATACCAATAGGCAGATTGTAGAATAACTCTTTATTGAGGTGCGGAATAGCCGCACCTCTTTTTGAATTTCTCAAATCCTCTTTATAGAACAGAATGAAAGCCAAAATATATGGTTTCCACATAGCCGAAGAAAGCCATAACTGTTTGAATGTACTCCCCATATACCCATCTTGCGGAACAGTGAAAACTTCACCTGAATTTTCACCATCTACAAGAATGATGTTATCTCCGACATAGACAAATTTTCCTTTCTCTACAATGGTAGCAGATGATTTACCACGTAGGTATTTTGCATCCAGACAGATGCCCTTTCCGTTTCTTTTTTCACCGTCTATCAGTTGGCATATATCTTTCAAACGTAGCACAGACCAATTGTTAGGATATTCAAAAGGAAGCTCAATCTCAACGGTTTGCGCATTTATCCTCTCATAATACTTGTTATCGTCACCTTTATAGATAACAGAATCAGACAGGACAGACTTCCTTAACTTACCCTCTTTTACGAGCTTTTGTTTCTCCTGCCGTATCTGCTCAAGTAATTCTCGTGCAGTTCCTTCTTCCGAAATCTGAGGGACGAGTTTACCCTGTATTGCTTCTTGAAGAATTGTTTTCTTTAGCCTTTCGCCAATAGTTGAATTCAGAGAATTCAATTCGCTTTGAAATTTATCATAATTATCTACGATTGACAAGGCGAGCTTTTCTCTGTCCGAATCTTCTCTAACAAAAACCGATGCAGGTTCATCATTAGGGGTCTTGAGGTACAAGTTTTCCCTGTATAGCCCACTGAAGTATACTATTCTTTAATTGCTTACCATTCATAAGGATTAATCAAGTTTGATTTCAATACCCAGCAGCTTCTGTATTTCAGTCAATGTTTTATCTATCTCATAATCAAGAGCTGCACGCTTCTTAAAATAATTAGCAAGCAATTCTGCAGGTGGTAAGATTTCTTCCTCATCTTTAGGAAATTTACATTGATCAAAATTACAATCAAGTGAAATCAAATCTTGAACAGAAAAACAACGAGATTTCCCATTTCCATCTTGGCTTACAATCTCTTTTTCCTATCGTTCCACCACTCTTTTTATTGGTTGACAATGCTCTAACTTCATTGGTTTTGTCTTAGAGAAGTGCTTATATCCATCAGGCATATCAAGACGATAAAACCAAGTTTCTTTTGTTGAATACCCATCAGAGCATCTTCAACCCTTTCATTATTGAAAAAAGAATATTTGTAGCAATACTTGTATAAGGAGAAAAAATACTTCCAGGCAAACGAATAATAGTATGTAAATTAAAATCTTTTAATAGCTTGTTTTAATTGCAAAGCTTCTGCACCTGTCTACACCAAACAAAATCCATCAGGTACAATTACTGCCGCACGACCATTGGCTTTCAAACGGTACATTATCAATACCATAAATAAATCCGCAGTTTCACTACTACGCATATCTGAAGGAAAGTTATTTTTTAACGCTCGCTTTCAGTACTACCACCATAAGGTGGATTCATTGCAATAAACATTAACCTTGTCGCATTCTTTAAAATCCCCAACCCTTGTACCCAAAGAATCACAATGAATAATATTAGGAGCTTCAATATCATGCACTAAAAGATTAGTGATTGATAAAAAGATATGGCAAAGGTTTCCATTCTTGCCCTATTACGGCTGTCTGGAATAACTTAACATCATTTGTCGTTTTAACTTGCTTATACAAATGATTTAATGCAGATGTAAGAAAGCCTCCCGTTCCTGACGTAAAATCTCAAAAAGACTCTCCTAGTTGAGGATTTAGTATTTCCACCATAAAATCAGTCAGCACGAGGAGTATAAACTCTCCGGCATTCCCCTGCAGATTGTAAATCCTTCAAAATGCCTTCATTATATATCACCGAATGTATGACGGTCTTCAACATCTGAAAAATCAATCTCATCCATGACATTAACCACTTGACGAAGCAAAATTCCATTCTTCATGTACTGGTTAAGGTCTGAAAAGATTTCTTTCACTATAGTTTTGCCTCTTGAGTATCTTCATTTACTGGTAAGGCCTTAAGGGTAGGAAAAAGCCTTGCATTTACAAATTCCAATAAAGCGTCCCCAGTAAAAAGCTTCCCCATCTGCATTATCAACTGCCCAGTTTCTCCACCTTAGCTCTTCTGGAATAATTGATTTAAATTCTTTTTTTCACGGCGACTTTTATACTCCCAATGTTTCTTCCTGTGCATCATAAACTTTTAGGAAGAATAGCCAAACCATTTGTTCAATACGCTGTGCATCACCACTAATACCTGCGTCTTGACGCATTATATTCTGTAATCGTTTTATTATATTATTAACTGCCATAAATTATGCTACATATAATTCGTTTTCTAAATCTTTAAAGTGCTTTTTTCAAATTTCTCCCATCCACCAAACAACTTAACTATCTTTTTGAGGTTTACCGATTGTATTAAAAGGAGGGGTATCAAGTATATCCTCATTCTCAAATTCCAAAATGCCTTTATCAGCATATTTATCTAACAATGCTTCTAAAACTTGTTTAGCCACACCTTCATATCTAGATAAATAATCTCTCTTTTACATTATTAGCACGTTCCTTTCGCGTAAGTGTTTGCTTATCAAAAGCCACATGACATATTATATCAAAATGTCTGCATTAAGCAAATCAGGACGCTTTTACATCTATGAAGTTGTCCAACTGTTTCTTCCCCACATTATCATCACCCGTTATGCGCATGATGTAGCGTGCATCCTTTTTACACAAGTCTGCATTCAAATTGACCAACAGGCTCCTCATGGCTTCTGCCTCTTCAATATCCGTACAGAACACGATGGTCTTGGTCATCCTGCCAATTTGTTTCAACATCTTGGTGATACGCTTTGCTACGATCTCCCTCCGTTTGGTGAAAGCGATGTCTCTACCTATGTCCTTGCGTTCATATAACCGTTGTGCTATATCTCTGCCCAGCAAGTCTTTCTCATCATCATCAGGTTTGAATCCCTGAAGGTCTATGCTTATATAACTGTTGGTCACTCTGTAAGGAGCGAGGAAACCATCTTGTATTCCTTGCAAAAGCGAATAGGTAAATATTGGCTCACCAAAATAATCAAGATTATTAGCTCCAGTCTCAGCCTTGGGTGTAGCGGTCATGCCAATCTGGGTGGCAGAGTTGAAATACTCCAGTACCTTGCGCCATGCACTGTCATCTTTCGCACTTCCTCGATGGCACTCATCTACAATGATAAGGTCAAAGAAGGTTGGCTGAACTTGCTTGAAGGGGTCTTCCACACCATCTTCATTAGACACCAATTGATGATACAATGCCATATACACCTCATAGGCAGAATCTATGGTTGCCCCTTGTACTTTGGTCATGACCTTTTTGAAGGGTTTGAAGTCCTGCGCCATAGTTTGGTCTATCAAAATGTTACGGTCGGCAAGATACAGAATTTTCTTCTTTGTGCCAGAGGCTTTCAGACGATGTATGATTTGGAAAGCAGTAATAGTCTTTCCTGTACCTGTTGCCATTACTATCAGCACTCTGTCCTTGCCTTTGGCAATAGCCTCTACGGTGCGTTCGACAGCTATTCGCTGATAATATCGAGGCTCGTAGGTATAGGGGTCAGAATAGAAAGGCTGCTCTACAATCTTCAAGGCTTCACCACTCAACTGCCTGGCATCGACCAACCGTTTATATAATTCCTCAGGAGTCGGGAACTGTTCCAATGTAAGTTCGGCTTCTTTCCCTGTCAAGAAATCATGCTCCAGAAAACCATCTCCATTAGAACTGTATGCAAAAGGAATGTCAACGTATTCCATAAAATCAAATCACTTTTCACCTTGGAAAAAGATAGAACGTGTACGCAGACTTCGCGGTATGACTCCAAACGGAGCTAGGCGGGTGTTAGGAATAACCAAGCAAGCTGTTTCAAAATGGAACAAACCGAGAAAATTGATGATGAACGATTAGAAAAATCGCCTCTGCATTAGGAGTTACTACCGGCGGATTGAAAGAGTATAACAGAAGGAAA
>VOFG01000487.1_pt1:0-25000 | contig 122750 bp, 197 predicted proteins | sample 5384171 | NCBI WGS metagenome assembly VOFG01 (sample SAMN12384726, study PRJNA508395) | human gut metagenome | isolation source: healthy gut F | host: Homo sapiens
AAGAAAAATGCCCAATCATATTTGATACAGAAGAGTCGCGAAAGTGGAGACTGCGCCGATAGAGGCAGAGTCCTGGCAACGATCAGGATAAAGGAGGTAGAAGTAATGGCAAAAGATCGAGAACTATGACAGTCCAGACAGACATGGAGCTGTCCTATGTGGCAGTGCAGGCAACCGGAGCCAAAGAAGAAAACTGTGGACTGGGTAGGCATCACACGAGAACATTTATAGCCGGTGGCATGTGGGTGATAGTCTTCATGATGCTTGGGGGCTGCAAGCTTGCGGTCCAGGTGCTGTGATGACTAGTGCGGGTACCTGCATCAGGAAGAACCGGTGCATGGAGAGAAGCCAGCTTACAGGCATGCAGAGGCTACATAAAAGGACCCAGGCAGCGGCAACTGCGGAAGGTCCAGTAACAAAAACATTTGTACACCCTCATTATACGGAGGGAGAAGGAGAATATGCAAGATGAGACTTTTTACAGTTAAATAAACCTATTATGCGCTACAGGCCTGATAAAGCCTGCTTTTTAATGTCAAAATTTTTGTTTTATATTATAGTATTTTATGGTATTTTTTTATAAAGGTATGATATACTATATTCAGGAGGGTTTTCAACATGAAAGTTACTATATCAAAATCCAAAAATTCTGAATCTTTTATATCGCAAAAAGCTTTATTAATAATAAGGAAAAAGTACTTCTGTTAATGTTCGTAAACTCGGAACCCTTAAAGAACTTTTGTTGGAACATGGGCCTACACGGGATGATGTCATGAAATGGGCAAAACAGGAAGCCAGGCTTGAGACCCTTAAATATAAAAAAGAACAACAGTCCAAAGCTGTGCAGATCACTTTTCATTCCGATCGTAAGCTGGACTTTGATCAGCAGGTCTTTTGGCGTGGAGGTTATCTGTTCCCTCAAACCTTTTATTACCGTTTGCAGCTTGATAAAACCTGCCGCAAGATTAGAGATAAGTACAAGTTCAAGTTTGATCTTAATGCCATCCTTTCGATCGATTTATGCAAGGATCCTGAGCCTGCAAGCAAACGTTCTTCTTATAAGACGCTTTGAGTTTCTTGAACGTCCAACTTACAAGTTACATGATGTGTACCGTGCTCTTGATGTGCTTGAAATGAATGCGATCTCATTCAATCCGAAGTTTATAAAAACAGTCATCTCTTAGGAAAACGAAATGACAAGATACTTTACTATGATTGCACAAACTATTTCTTTGAAATCGAACAGGAAGATGGTGACAGGAAATATGGAAAAGCAAGGAGCATCGCCCAAACCCGATCATACAGATGGGCATGTTTATGGATGGAGATGGTATCCCTCTCGCTTTTTTTCTTTTTCCGGGAAATGCGAATGAGCAGACTTCTTTGAAACCATTGGAAGAAAAATCCGCAGGATTTTGGATGTACGAAATTTATTTATTGCAGCGATGCTGGTCTTGGTTCAGAAAAGATCAAAAAGTTAAATCATGCAGACGAACGTGCTTTCATCGTAACACAGTCGATCAAAAACTGAATAAAGATGATAAGGCATGGGCCTTAGATAAAACTGGCTTCAAGCGGGTATCTGATAACTTGCCCGTCGATCTTTCAAAGATCGCGTGATGATGATATGGGATTGTATTATAAAGATGCACCTTATACTCCCCCATACATTACAACAGCGGTCGATCATTACCTACTCACCTAAATACGCGCGATATCAGAAAACAATACGTAGCGCACAGGTTGAACGCGCAGAAAACATGATCCACTCAGGCAATGTGAAAAAAGGAACGTAAAATCCCAATGATCCTTCCCGTTTTATAGGAAAACTTGCCGTTACAGAAGAGGGCGAAGTTGCCAAAAATACAGAATTATCTGGATACAGATAAGGTTGAAGAAGAGGCACGTTATGATGGAATGTATGCCGTGACCACGGATCTGTTGGATGATGAAGTACAAGATATATTAAAAGTAAGTGAAGGCCGTTGGGAAATAGAAGAATGCTTCCGTATTATGAAAACCGAATTTGAGGCAAGGCCGGTATTCCTTCATGAAGATCTTCGTATAAAAGCGCACTTTTTGATCTGTTTTTTTCATCGATCATCTATCGTTATCTGGAAAAAGAATTGAAAGGTGAATATACCTGTGAAAAGATCCTGGGAAAGCTCAAGGCCATGAATTTTGCTGATATACAGGAACAAGGTTATGTCCTGCTCTACACCAGGGGATAAACTAACAGATGCACTTCACAAAATTTGTGGCTTTGAAACCGACTTTCAATTTATCACAAAAAGTCATATGAGAACGATTCAGAAGAAAAGCAAATGCAAAGAGTAAAATACTATAGTCTGTTACAAACATCTAAGGCCCAGAACACCGCATAAACGCTAATGTTTTGGGCCTTTTATATTTTTTAACTGTTAAAAACAGGATTATATTCCTTAACCCTTTATTTGTCAAGCTGACAAACTAAAAAGCAGAAAAAGCGGCAGGATTTCCCCTGCCACTAATCATCTGTTTATGCAAAAATAATTTCCTTTTCCACAATCTCCCTCGCACAAGCCCTTATGTTATTGAGGCATCCTGTCCATTCTAAGGCGTTTTCTGCCTTTAGCTGTTCCGTTATGCCCTGTGCCTGTTTCATACCCTCTATGAGCCTTTCAAAGCGTTCCTGTGCCTGTCTGTTGATGTCGGCAAGGTAGGCGTTTAGCCTGCCGCTTGTAAGAAGATTGGTGTATGTAACTTTACGGTACTGTTTTAGATAATCTAAATGCCGTTGCCCCCAGATGCCTATTGCCTGTTCTTCTTCGGCGGGTACAGTTAAGCACGGTATCAAATAATCCCCTTGCCTTTCGTATTTGCCGCCCATTTCCTCAAAAATTGTCTTTGCCATTGTCTGTTACCTCCACATTCTTTTTTATTTTGAATGTCCGCAAAATCCGTCCTACATCTTTCGCACCTGGCATAAAATCGATGAGATCCGGGGTATATTCAAGTTGGGACATATTCACCTGTCCTAAGTCCATGAGAGAATTCCATTTTATGTTTGTGTCAGCAGTTCTGAATACTTTGAAGCCAATGTCAATATCTGCATCGGGATGTTCTGACTTTATTTTTTTGACCTGCTTTTTTTTATTCTCTCAATTGCAACTTGACATATATATTGATAGCCTAATCTTTGGGCCTCACTATTATCTTTACAGAGTTCTGGTAATTGAACCATGATAAACTTTCTGTTAATTTTCATCTCTATATTAAGTTCAAATAGTGCTTGAACAGTAGAACAGGAACCTGAAAAAAGTCCAATACTATATCGTTTTCATATGAACCAGTTCTAATTAAAGTTTTCAGTAATATCGTTGGTTTAGGGAACTCAAACACATCTTTTCCAAAAAGATTTCTTATCTCTTTTGCAGAATCAACAGAAAAACCTTTATCTAATAAAAGTGTTGGCAATGTACTTCCTTGACGAACTTCAGAAAGAAATCGTTTTAAATAGGGAGCTCCTGAAGACTCCCTAAATCCAATTCTGCCATCAACCATCAATTCATTCATTTTTCTCGGTTATATAACCAGCACTTATTCTGAGGTGGATAGTATTCTTCTCCTGTAATAGGGTTTTTTATCGGATATACACAACTTTGCACTAATCTTCCACCTTTTCCGTTCGCACTCAAATTATCTGCAAACCATGGTCCCCTGGAATCATTATTTGGATTTTTATATTTTTCATCCAAAGCTGCATCTCTAGGTTGCAAATATAATACCACTGAATCCATATTTTTAGCATAAACCAAAATATATTCATGTATTTTTCCAATAACCTATCGTTAGGAGTATTCGCCCTTCGTTTCCAAATTAGTTGTTCGATAAAATTCTCCTCCCCAAATATTTCATTACATATCCCTTTTAAATTTATCATTTCGTTATCATCAATTGAAATAAATATAACACCATCATCTCTAAGTAAATCTTTTGCAACCTTTAATCTAGGATACATCATACTAATCCAGTTAGCATGATACCTTGATTGCGTATCAGAATTGATGCTATACTTTTCTCCAAATCCACTAAAACTCTCATCATTTTCTTTAATTTCATCATCATTCATTTCAAATGAATCATTATACACAAATCATTCCCAGTATTATATGGTGGATCAATATAAATCATCTTAACCGCACCATAATAATTCTGCCGAAGCAATTTCAAAACTTCCAGATTATCTCCCTCAATATATAGATTTTCCGTAGTTTCCGCATCCTTACTATCTTCAGGTATAAACTTCAATGTTCTTCCTACAACATCTTCCCTGGGCAATCTTTTTCGCGTTCTTCTTCCCGGCCCAAGTAAGCTCATATTTTTCACTGCCAACTTCCTTAAACTGCCCCAATTCTTCTTTTAGAGCTTCAAAATCGACTTCGCCATCTTTTACTGTTGCTGGAAAAAGCTGCGCTAATTTCCTTACATTATCCCCAACTATATCATTCATTTGTTGTTTAACTTTTGTATATTCCATGCTTCTATATCCCATTTCCTTCATTTTGTATATTTTCTTTTTCGTCACTCTTTTTGTAAAATTGACTATTTTAGTAATTATATCAACCATTATAGTACACAATATTTGTAAACTCAATTAGGAAATGAGGTATAAATTAGTGGACTTATTGAATTTTGGAAATACATTAAAAAGAACTCCGAACTCAAATGGAATGACCCAACAACAGCTTGCGACACAAATTGGTGTCTCTAAATCTGTTGTCTCTTACTATGAACTTCAGGAAAGAACTCCTTCCCCTGAAATATTATTAAAGCTGGCTTCTATTTTTCATGTCAGTTCTGATTACTTACTTGGGATTGAAAAAATAATGTTCTGGATGTGTCTGGTTTAGAAGCAGAAGATATCGCCGTATTAAATTCTATGATAACTCTTCTTAGAAAAAGAATCAGACTACCAAATAAAAAAGCAGGGTGTAACACGCCCTACTTTTCATATTCCTTTTTCTTATTGTAAATTTTCGCTATTTAAACTTTCCAATACCATTTTTATTGATTTGTTAAGCAAAAGTATGTACTGCGGTGACTACAGAAAATAAATTCTTTATTGATACTGTAGATTACAAGCAGTATCAGTTGTTCTGTGAAAAAACTCCTTCTGTGTTTATGCCACAGAGTGATGATCCCTCGCTTGAAGGAGATTTTTAGATTTAGTAGATCAGTGACTCCAGGTAAAGCACCGACGGTAGAAACTCCGTGCTTATTTTTGACATACTATGCCAATGCGTATTTTGGCATTGCTCAATGCTGTCAAATTGATGCGATAAGAAGTATTATTGGGCAGCTTGAAGACGAACGAACCAGATATGTCTTGTTGACGATGCTAATGTCTGTTATCCCGGTGGCGGGAATAGGCTTTTTCGATCTCAATGGATTAGGCGGGACATAAAAATTAAGGACATGGCGATACCTCCCGATACCCGCCGTATCCTTAAAAAAGGGCGACTTTATCACACCCCCCGTATTCTCATTTTGACAAAGGAAAACGGCGGCTTTGATTTGTTATTTCAAAACCGCCGTTAGGCTCTTTGTATTCTCGATAGGACACGAAAACCTTGCCGCCGAAACAACGGTTTTTATTATCCGTTGGGCGGCTGTTGTTTTTGTTAAGATGGATTGCCGAAACTATGAGATAACCGCATTTTGACGACGATATGCGTCGTTGTCCTTTTGCCGCAGTTCGTTTTCAAGCTGGGCAAGCTGCCGCTTCAAGTCCTCGGCTTTATCCGGGTCTTTCGTTGTTCTGATCGCTGCTCTAACTGATCCCGTTCTTCTTTCAGCTTCTCAATTTCCCGGTCTACCTTATCGGTATTTGTGGTACACGTTTCCGCTTTTCGTCCTGGCTCACCTTTGGCGGGTGCAGCTTCTTTTGACGGGCCTTCCGCCTCTTGTGGCGAAACATTATCCGCTTTCATAGGGTCATCAAACTCAATGATGGGGTTGCCCTCATCATCATGGGTGAGCTTATAAAGGCCGATAGGCTCACGCTTCTCGCCGGGGATATATTCGTCATATTCCGGCAGTCCGGATTGTTTCGATGGCTTATCGGTATCATTTGGAGAACAGGAGCAGAAACAGGCTCTTGCTTTTGTATGCCGCGCATTTCCTGCGGAAGCTGATGTGCAGCATGGTTTCCTATACCTTGAACGCTCATTTTCTTCCTCCTTGCAACGTTATTTAACTTCATCATAACGCTTATTGGGGTATTTCAATAGGTTTGTTGTGAAATGTTCTGCGGCTGTTGTGAAATGACAAGCAGGACGCTCAAGCAAAACGATTTATCCTCAATACTGATGTCCACAGCCCCACCATACTTTTCTGTTACCCACTTGATATTTGAAAGACCAATACCCTGTTTGAAATGGCGGCTGCCATTGAAGCTGTTTTTCTATCTCGATCAGCAAAAAATCCTCCTGCCTGCTACTTGATATGCGGATATACTTTTTTTCGTCCATACCAAGTTTTTCACAGGCATGGATCGCGTTATCCAATGCGTTTGACAGGATAATGCAAAGTCCATATCGCCTACCGAACAGGGGAACGGTACTTTCAAGGTGCTGCTTACGGTGATACCCTTATTGGCGGCTAAGGCCGCTTTATTCTCTAACAAAACATCCAAAACTGCGTTGCCCGTTTGAAACGGAAAGGACAGGTTTGCGGTGACAATATCCATTTCTTCTATGTAGGCTTTTGCCTTTTCATAATCCGCATTTTCCAATAGCCCCTTGATAATCAGAACATGATTTTTCATATCATGCCGGAGTGCCTTTGTGCTGTCGTAATGTGTCTGGGCTTCCTCGACATACTGCTTTTGGAAGTGGCTCTGCTGCTCCAATAAAAGACAGCTTCCTGCTTGTGGAAAAAGCGACGGAAAGTTTTTGATAAGCATACATAATAGCAAATATGCTGATAAGTCCTAATGTCTGAACGGCAAGCATTTGAATGTGATTGCCTATCAGAAAATCGGACGCCTGTTCAACAGAAATGACATTTCCGTAAAACGCATGACTGATATACTCGCGCTTACCACAAGAATCATCAGAAGCGGTGTCAAAATCATCAGCACATATTGATTTTGAATATCCTCTTTGCGCTCCAGACATTTGAACACGCCCAAATAGCACAGGCAAGTCAGGCCAAGCGCAAGCAGATTTCCGGCAATCATAAAAACCTTGCTGAATACGGCGGGGTCAATGTCATACACAAAAGACGACAGCACCATTGTAATGGAATTAAAACGCCAAAGCAAAGCTGCATGATGCCGCTGTCAGTATGGCATAGAGAATTGCCGTCCCGCTGCTGCTGTTTAGCACCCAAATACCGTAAAAGGATAGGGCAGCTATAAAAGGACAAGTTTCAGCAACGCCTCTATCGGTAAATTGATGATAACGCAGCCGAGAACGACAAACAGAATATTTTGTATTGCCGTTCCTCTTTTTTCCTACAAATCTGCCGTAAAAAATGATTTCAAGCACGACTTCCAAAGCCCGGAGAAATATAGAAAAACGCTGTCAAACAGTTCACCCATTTCTATGCCCCGTTCTTTATATACTGTAAAATCACCGTCGAAAACTCGTCGCCGCGCAAGCGGGAAACGGGATTGTTTCCCCATTTGTCAAATAGGCTTGTCCGGCTTTATAACTTTTCAAGTATTGCAGATTGATTAAGTAGCTTCTATGGCATTTGAAAAATCGCTCGTCCAGCTTTCTTTCCAAGGTTTCAATTTTATCATAGTAATCAAGCACCGGCTCGTCTTTCAGATGGAGATAGACCTTGCGGTTGATGATTTCGCAGTACACAATATCGTCAAACGGTACAATGCTCCCTCCGTTCCTTTTTTGTATCAATAGCTGCTTTCCCTTATGGCTGCGGATCGACAGCAACAGGCGGCTCATCGTCCGGGAAAATTGTCCTCCTGCAAAGGGCTTTACAAGGTAATCAAACGCCTGCACTTCAAAAGCGTTGAACACATATTCCTGTAAAACCGTAATGAAAATGAGAAAACCGCCATATCCGCGGCCCCGCAGTTCTTTTGCGGTTTCAAGACCGTCCGGCTCGCCCATCTGAATATCTAAAAAACAATATCAAGTTTCTTGTCACAGTCAATAATGCCTTGCCACTTTGAAACGGAAAACAGCGATTTCCATATTTTCCTGTTTGAAAAATCCCAATACCTTTTCGGTCAGCAGATTTAACATATAGACTTCATCATCGCAAATGGCAATGTTAATCATTAAATTTCCCCCTTTCCTGCGGAGTTGGCAGCGGTTGTTCTTTTCGCCGCCGATCGGCGGGCTTTTTGCGTCCTTTGGTATCAACCACATACGGCTAATTCTTGCAACACCCGGTATGCGTTCTTCTTCGCATAGCTTTTGTACCCGTCTTTCTGAAATGCCCCATTTTTTCGCCGCTTCCGGGGCAGAGATATATTCAAGCATTGGTTTTCTCCTTTATCCAAAACTCTATCAGAATAGATTATATACGGTCAAGCGAATAAATACAATAGACAGACCATGAATAATATGCTGTATTCCTATCAAGGCTATGAGATGTGCAATCATATTCCGAAAGAAAGCTCCAATTTTAGATCTGCGCCGAAAATTGTTGACCTCTTGAATGAAATTCGTCCAGATTTACCGCAAACATCAGCAATAGATGACTTTGAAGGAGAAGTGTTTGTTATTACGTGCGAGGATTATACTGGACCTCGTCGTGCAGACCATAATTTCAAGAACGAATTACCTCCAGAGGAATTGAAATCACGATTAAACAAGGTTACTGAAAAATAAACAAGAAACACCTGCGGATGAAGAATTAAAAGTTCTAATGATTACGCACAAGGTTCTTGCTACACAGCAAGGATACGAGAAACTCCTGGATATTCTGAATGACGGATTGAGAGACAAAGAAGACCTGTTCCTATTGTTCTTTATGGAGACCGTTGAACCGATCTATCATGCGCTTAACACCTCCGATATACCGTTGCTTTTTTGATACACTTGGAATTAAGCGTTATCCAATTACCAAGAAGGCTGAGAAAAACAAGTGGAAAGAACTACAGCGTCAACTTGATGAGGCACGCAAGAAAAGAGCCATTGATGTTTTTGAAATTATCAACCGGACTAAATTGATTCCTATACCACCCAAATTAGATAGTTGGTATCATTTGTACCAGAATACACCTGAAACAATATATGCTTCTAATACTTCAATTGAAGCGTTCTTGAATCTGGATTACGCACAGTTTATTGCTGTGAAAGACTTCTTACATCCAAAAAGCACAGTATTCTACAGAGCACGGAGTCAAAGGAGAAGAATACGACAATGTGATTTTTGTTATCAGTAAAGGATGGAACCAGTATCAATTTGAAACCTATGTCTAATGATAACAAAAAAGCTGTCATCCCAAGTGGAAAACAAGCTTCCTTTGAGCGTAACCGCAATTTATTTTATGTATGTTGTTCAAGGCCAAAGAAAAGGTTGATTTTCTTTGTAACGGTTCCTATTGATTCCACCTTCAAATCATTTTTGGTTGAACTTGTTAGAGAACAGAATATTTTTACCTTCAGCCAGTATATCGAAAAAAAATCGATTAAGTAGTTAGAAGTAAGACATCACTCTGCTATAAATTCAATTATTATTTCATCAAGCAATTTATTCAAGAGGATTTGCAAAATCTGGCTGAAGAACTGAGGGAAGCGGGAGCGGCAGCTTTCCAAACTGGATGAAGGCAGAAGGAACAATATGATTGCCATCCGTGACTTGGAAATGACAAAAGAAAGGCTGCTCTCCTTTGCAGAATATGCAAAGGATGCGCAGCCGGAGGTCCCTGGTCACTTTGATCCAGACGATTGTAGAAAAAATTTATATCGTTGATAAAGATGATGAGCGTTTTTGCCATATCTTTATCAAGGGCTGTTCCGAGAAGATTACACCGGCTTCTTTCGGACAGCCGGTTACATAGAACAAAAAAACTGCCTCAATGTGTGATTCAGATCGGGATAGCATTCACACCATTTTATTTCGTTTTCGGTGTTCGGCGTGTCAATAAGTATAAATTGCTTATTTGTGCGAGCACAAACGCAATTTATACTTTTGACACTTACATCATATGATGTTGGGGTCAAAGGTATTTTGACCCCTCTGATACCGAATTGCTACGTGCTTTGCACTCTCGCAATTCTAAAACATTCGTAATCCGCTCATTTTTCTTCAAAAATGGCTTCCTTACTCATGTTTTTGGCGGGTCCCAAGTTCAAAAATCCTCCTGCAAGCAAGCTTGCATCGGATTTATGACCTTTTTGACCCTGGTATCATCATCATATAATAGCCCATATATATACAAAAAATCAACTATAATCGTTTTTAATCAACTAATTGTTGACTTTTTATCCAAATGAACGTGCTTATTTCATTTTTGTTGTAAAGCATCGTTCATCTGCCTTTCTTTTATCCAAAAACAACTTCATATCCTCTTCCACCGTCGTGATTCCCGCAATATGAAACTTTTCCACCAGCACTTTCAGCACCGCCGGTGACAGGGAAGGCGGGCAGTGTTGGGCCCAGGTGGATGTTTTTGATTCCCAGAGATAACAAGGCTAGGAAAACGATCACGGCTTTCTGCTCATACCATGCGATGTTATAAACAAATAGGGGAAGGTCGTTGATATCATCCGGGCCAAATATCCTGAAGCTTCATGGCGATTACTGCCAGAGAATAGAGTCGTTGCACTGGCCTGCGTCCAAGACTCTTGGAATGCCGTCAATGTCTCCCAGTTTTAATTTATTGTAGCGGTACTTGGCGCAGCCGGCTGTGAGGATCACGGTATCTTTTGGCAGTGCTTTTGCAAATTTTGTATAATATTCACGGCTCTTCATACGTCCGTCGCAGCCTGCCATGACTACGAATTTCTTTATTTTCCCGGACTTTTACTGCTGCCACTACTTTATCTGACAGCGCGATCGCCTGGGCGTGGGCAAAACCACCAGGGATTGTGCCGAATTCCAGTTCTTTCGGCGGCGGACATTTCTTTGCCTGCTCTATGATCTGGGAAAAGTCCTTCTTTCTCTCTAATCCCCCTGGAATATAGGTACAGCCTGGATATCCTGCTGCGCCAGTAGTATAAAGCCGGTCTTTATAGCTGACCTTTGGCGGTACGATACAGTTGGTGGTCATAAGGATTGGCCCGTTAAATGCTTCAAATTCTTCTTTCTGCTGCCACCAGGCATTGCCATAATTACCTACGAAATGAGGATATTTCTTAAACGTCGGATAACTGCAGGCGGGAAGCATTTCTGAGTGGGTATACACGTCCACGCCAGTGCCCTTTGTCTGCTCCAAAAAGCATTTCCAGATCCCGCAGGTCATGACCTGAAACCAGGATCCCCGGATTTTTCCTAACACCAATATTCACCGCCGTGATTTCAGGGTTTCCATAAGACCCGGTGTTGGCAGCATCTAACATGGCCATTCCTTTTTACGCCGTACTCTCCTGTTTTTAGTGTCAATGCCACTAATTCCTCTACCGTCAGGCTGTTATCCAATGTCTTTGCCAGAGCTTCCTGTATAAATGCATCCAGCTTGGGATCTGTATGCATCAGGGGCATTGGCATGTTTGGTATAAGCGCAAAGCCCCTTAATGCCGTAGGTGATCAGCTGCTGAAGGCTGCGGATATCCTCATCTGGGTTGGAAAGGACTCCCACTTTTCTGGCGATCGCCTCCCAGTCTCCGCTTCCGTCCCACAAAGCGGCTTCCGTAAGTCCAGAAGTATCTCTTACTTTCTTTAATAATTCTTTTTTTCACATGGAGAGTATCATGAATGCGGTTCTCAATAGCCTCCTTATCGAAATTAGCATTCGTAATGGTCATAAACAGGTTCATTACCACCATGCGGTTTTCAGCATCACTGATATTCGTGCCTTCCTTACGCAGTCTGGTTGTTACCTCACAATACCCCTTTGTCACATACACCAAAAGATCCTGAGCTGCCGCAACCTGGGGATTTTTTGCCACAGACGCCGGTGATCGTACAACCGGTACAGTTGGCAGTTTCCTGACACTGGTAACAGAACATTTTATTTTCCATGGATCCGATCTCCTTTGCATTAATAAATTTTTATAGTTCTTTGATGGATTTAGGATAACCATTTTTCCTGAAACCATGTACCAGTGTCTGGTACATCATTTACGAAACGATGTATCAGTTGCCAAGAATATATATTTCTTTTATACTAAGAAACAGGTATGCTTTCACATTTTTTGCAAAACTGCTTTCCCGCAGTTACAGGAAAAATACCATACTATATTATTTATGGTTTATTATTATCGTTTATTATTATCATTTATTAAAGGAATTTTATTTTATGAAATTAAATGAAATCGAGATCACAGATTTTAACGCCCCGGAGCTTGACATCTACGCCCGATGCAACGAGGCCCAGCTTCTCCATTATTTTGAACCGGCTCCCGGCATTTTTATTGCTGAAAGCCCCAAGGTGATTGAACGGGCATTACATGCCGGATATGTTCCCATTTCTTTTCTGGCTGAGAAACGCCTGGTTACAGCGGATGCAGGTGAAACCAGACAGCTTCTTGAAAAATACCCGGATGTCCCGGTTTTTACTGCTGAATACAATGTGCTTACAAAACTTACCGGATTTGCACTGACACGGGGCATGCTCTGTGCCATGAAGCGCATTGTCCTTCCTTCTGTGGAAGAAATATGTAAAAATGCCAGCCGCATTGCCATTCTTGAAGACGTAGTAAATCCAACCAATGTGGGAGCCATTATCCGTTCCGCTGCTGCCCTTGGCATGGACGCCGTGCTCCTCACCCATGGCTGCGCCGATCCATTATACCGCCGCGCCTCCCGTGTGAGCATGGGAACTGTATTCCAGATCCCATGGACCATTCTGCCTAAGGATTCCTGGCCTTGTGCCACTCTGGATACACTTAAAAATATGGGCTTTAAAACTGCTGCCATGGCATTAAAAACCGATTCCGTATCTATTGATGATACGGTTTTAGCTTCCCTATGAAAAGCTGGCTATCGTCCTTGGCACAGAAGGGGAAGGACTTAAAATGCCACCATTGCAGCCTGCGACTACACGGTTCTCATCCCTATGTTCCACGTAGTAGATTCACTAAATGTGGCAGCTGCCAGCGCTGTTGCTTTTCTGGCAGCTTGGACGCAGATAATAAACATTTAGGTTCATATGAACAGCACATGTGTCTTGTCATGTGAATATAGTATTGTGAAATTTGTAACGATATATTTCTTTTTTACATAAATATGCTATATTGTTACGGAAACTTTACAAACAACCGCACACAGCCATTTATTTGAAACCAAAGACTGTGTACCAGGAGGGAGCCAACTTATGGATCACAGAAATCTCACATTACTCACAGACCTTTATGAACTGACGATGATGCAGGGCTATTTTAAGGAAAAAGACGCAAACGAAACTGTCATCTTCGATATGTTCTACCGTACCAATCCCCCATGGAAATGGTTTTGCCATTTGTGCCGGTCTGGAACAGGCCATTGAATATATCAAAGGACTCCATTTTGACGAAAGTGATATTGAATATTTAAGAAGTTTAAATATATTTGAAGAAGACTTCTTAGAGTATCTTAGTACCTTCCGTTTTACAGGCGATATCTACGCTATCCCGGAAGGTACCGTTGTATTCCCAAGAGAGTCTTTAATTAAAGTAATCGCGCCGATCATGCAGGCACAGCTGGTTGAAACAGCACTTTTACCATTATCAACCACCAGAGTCCTGATCGCAACTAAAACAGAGCGTATTGTTCACGCTGCAAAGGGTGACGGTGTTATGGAATTCGGTCTCCGCCGTGCCCGGGGCCCTGATGCCGGTACTTACGGTGCGAGAGCCGCTATGATCGCCGGCTGTATCGGTACTTCCAACGTGCTCTGCGGCCAGATGTTCGACGTGCCTGTAAAGGGAACCCATGCCCACAGCTGGATCATGAGTTTTCCCGATGAGCTCACTGCCTTCCGCACCTATGCAAAGCTGTATCCCACTGCCTGCATTCTGTTAGCCGATACCTATGATACTTTAAAACCGGTGTTCCAAATGCGATCAAAGTATTTAAGGAAATGAGAGAAGCCGGTATCCCGCTTACCTTCTACGGAATCCGTATGGACAGCGGCGACCTCGGCATATTTATCAAAGAAGGCAAAGAAGATGCTGGATGCCGCCGGATTCCCGGATGCAGTCATCTCCGCCTCCAACGATCTGGATGAATACCTGATCGACAGCTTAAAGGTACAGGGCGCTACCATCAATTCCTGGGGCGTTGGCACCAACCCGATCACAGCGAAGGACTGCCCATCCTTTGGCGGTGTTTACAAGTTAGCTGCTGTAAAGGACAAGACCACCGGTGAGTTCATTCCAAAGATTAAATTATCTGAAAATGCTGAAAGATCACCAATCCAGGAAACAAGACCATTTATCGTATTTATGACAAGGAAAACGGCAAGATCATCGCAGATCTGATCGGTCTGGTAGGTGAGAAGTTTGATACTAACAATTCTCTCCTCCTTTTCGACCCACAGGAAACATGGAAGAAAACCTTATTAGCACCTGGCAGCTACACCATGCGTGAGCTGTTAGTACCAGTCTTCTTAAACGGCGAATGCGTTTATGAATCACCAAAGGTAATGGATATCCAGAAATACTGTAAGAAAGAACTGGATACCTTATGGGATGAGTCCAAACGTCTGGTAAATCCCACACCGTTCATGTAGATCTTTCTAATGAATTGTGGCAGACGAAACAGAAATTACTGGACAGTTATCATAAAAAATAATACGCCTATGTTCAACGAATGCATCACTGGCGCATTTGCGATGTACTGGCTGGCAACAAAACAGGCCGTCTGCTTTCGCAGGCGGCCAATTTTATATAGATCCTACTCTGTTCTCCGTAAATATTATAAGTATTCACTTACACAGATCGCACCATAAGGCCGGATGCTCATCTTGTATACGCACCCTTCACCCAGACAGCTTTCCATGTATTCTTTATACTCTTCTACAATCTCATTTGGCAGCATTGCCATAATAACACCGGCGAAACCGCCTCCAAAATGTGTACCGGCAGGCACCTTTCTGTTTCTTTGCGATAAACAGCTCTGTTAAGGCTAATGCAACGGTTATCCCCTGTTCTTCACTATTGCTGGTTGTAAAGCAGTTCTGCAGCCATTTCCAGGAAGAATTTCCGGAAGCTGTGATATTCTCCAGAAAATCATTAAAACGACCATCTTTTAATGCTGCTACCTCTGCCTCTACTCTTTGTTTTCCTCAAAGAAATGTAATGCACGCAGCACAGCACGGTCTCCTGCAAATTTTCTCACTTCGGAAGGTGTTTGATCACTTTTTCTTCTGAAACCTGTGCCAGAACATCTTTTCCAAAATATTTTGCAACTTTTTTCATTTCTTCCGGTACAGCAGAATACTCAGCGCTTAAATCTGCATGACCTTTTCCTGTCTGGACAATGATCAGACTGTGGTTCTGTGCCTGGAAATCAAAATCAATCTTCTTTACCATAGGAGTCATAGGTTCCACAAAGTCAATGGTGATCAGACCGCCTACTGCACATGCCATCTGGTCAAGAAGTCCGGAAGCCTTGTCCCAGTATACATTTTCCGCATACTTTCCAATATGGGCATAAGCTACATTGTCCATATGGCTTTCATTGAAAATGTATTTAACATGGAGCACACCAGCATCTCAAAAAGAAGCAGAGGAACTGACACCTGCTGCACTGATCACATTGCTGGTAATATAAGCATTAAATCCACCAACACTATATCCTGAAGTCTCAAAGCCTTTTAAAAGCCCTTTGATCAGGTCTACAGTACCAGCCTTTTAATGCTCGGCTCCAGATCATTTAAGTCAATCGTAATATCCCTGATCATAAGTCTCGCTGATAATATGCACCTGGTTTGAATAGTTTTTTCGCAGCTGCTCCTACGCAGTCCAGATTAATGCTGCCAGCCAGTACTTTTCCATGATTATGGTCTGTGTGGTTTCCACTGATCTCTGTACGTCCTGGTGAGGAAAAAAGAAGAACTTCTTCGCTGTCACCAAAAGCCTCTTTAAAGCCTTTCAGTACCGCCTCATATCTTGCTTTATTTTCTGCTGCCCCATTTCCATAAAGTTCATGCATAAATGCATCGGTTCTTTCACTATTTAACTGCTTCATGGTATCACATACATTCATAGCTGCCATCTCCTTTTTCTGCCGGTTATTCTTACATCCTTTTCCCAATAACGATGTACTGGTTGTAGACTGCCCTCGTTTTCACCCTTCCCGGCTCTCTGACATCAGTCTAACACAAATGCACCGGTTGCTACAATACAATATTTTTCGATATTGCATATATATTAAAATAGACAGGTCCTGTTTTTCTGTTATAACAGGACATACGGACATTTTGCAAAAGAATTTAAACTTTTAAGCATTTTTCAAAAAGGAGTCTATGTCATGGAACACAACTGGAACGGCCGTCCCTATCACAGTCTGGACTGGGAGCTGAAACATACATTTGGACATAAAGTATATAAACTGTCACTGGATGCAGGTCTTACCTGTCCTAACCGGGACGGCACCCTGGGAACCAGAGGATGTATTTTCTGCAGTGAAGGCGGTTCCTGGGATTTTGCAGAAAAACCTGCAGACCGATGTATGGGATCGATCGAAGCTGCCAAAAGCATGTAAGCAATAAGACCGGTTCTGATAAAAATATCAATTACATTGCTTATTTTCAGTCCTTTACTAATACCTATGGGCCTGTTTCTTATTTAAAACCTTTATTTGAACGTGCCATCAGCCATCCGGATATTGCCGCCTTGTCTATTGCCACAAGACCGGACTGCCTGGGGATGATATTATTGACCTGTTAAAGGAATTAAACAGTAAAAAGCCGGTCTGGGTGGAGCTTGGGCTTCAGACGATCCATGAAAAAAACTGCACATTTTATCCGCAGAGGCTATGAACTTCCTGTATTTGAGACTGCCTTAAACCGGCTGAAAAAGCAGGCCTCACTGCGATCGTCCATGTAATTCTGGGACTTCCCTGGTGAGACTACGGATCAGATGAAGGAAACTGTAAAATATCTGGCAGACCAGCCCATTGACGGGATCAAACTCCAGCTGCTGCACATATTAAAAAGGGACCGATCTGGCAGATATCTACCAGAAGGATCCCTTTCACGTATTTTCTATGGAAGAATACATCGACCTTGTGATCGACTGTATCACTCTTTTTGCCTCCCGGATCACCATACACCGTATGACCGGTGACGGACCGAAAAATCTCCCGATCGCGCCTTTATGGAGCGGAAACAAGAGACTTGTATTAAATCAGATGCATAAGAGGCTGAAAGAACGCGGAGCATGGCAGGGACAATGCTATTTATCCTCTTTACCCTAGTACATTGTTTTCGAAATAACTATACCCCTCACTTGTCTGCGGATATTGTTGACTAAGGTCCGAAAGCCGGGTACACGCGACAGATGCGCATTTGGGAGAAAATCCTTTGTTTGCTGGGCTGTCGTTTATTGTCAGAACCAGAACCAAACTCGCACGCTTTGCATGCTCAAACAGTGGTTCTCCGTTCTGACGCTATGCGCGCCCACTCACAGATTTTCAAACAAATGCTTATTCTGTCATGTGTACCAGCGGCTTTCTACGTTATTGGCAAAAAAAATGTAGGAGCAAACCAATAAGCAGTTTTCATGTGACATATCAATACAGTAGAAAGGGCTCACCCATGTATACGTTTATCTGGTAGGCAATTTTGTCCATTTTGTGAGCATAGCTGGTAGGTTGGAGGCACTGTTTGAGCGAACGCAGTGAGCGAGTTTGCCGGAGACCTACCTAATCGACGGCGGAGCAAAATGGACAAAATTGCCGTGAATGCGTTTATACATGGGTGAGCCTTTCGACCCTATTGAACTAAATTCAAAGTTTGACTCATAAAAAATGGATCAGACTTGGAAATACATTGCTTTAGAAATCAATTTGTCTGCACACTAGTAACACATATTTTTCATCTGTTCCGGCTTCATGTACTCCATCTTACTGCTGTGGCACCACGTTTCCGTCTTTCTCAACTGTAACACCATAAGAAATCCCTGTCATATAAGAGGCAAAGTCTGCCTTTTGGTCTGCATTTTCAAGCACTCTGGTATATCCGGCTGAAGATGTCCCCGACACAAAGGTAAGCTGGCTGTCTTCCCCTGTCCCACTGCACCTTAAGCAATGCAGTCTTAGGAATGCTGCTTCCGAAAATGAAATTACCCAGACTGTATACAACCGGCTTTCCCCTTATAATACTCTACACCCTGAAGTACATGAGGATGACTGCCAATAACAATATCTGCCCCTGCATCTATATACTGCTTTCCAAGAGATTCTGATAGTCTTCCGGCGTTTCCTTACGTTCAATGCCCCAGTGGACATATACCACCAGATAATCACACTGACTGCGCAATTTCTTTTATCTCATCTACCAGTATTTTTTGGATCATAAGTAGTCAGCATACCTGGTTTTGTGGAAGTAGCATTCCAGGAACCTGCAGGTATAACTCTGGAAGCTCCTAAAAAGCCGATTTTTTACCCTGGGCTTCTAAAATAACCGGTGCTTTTTTGCCTCATCTAAATTCTTTCCTGCTCCTACTCTTTGATATACCGGCTTCATCCAAAGTATCGCAGGTATCCAGTAAAGCATCTGTACCATAATCCATGGCATGATTATTTGCCAGTGTTACAATATCGATCCCCAGTTCTTTAAAAACAAAGATCGTGGATGGTGCCACCCGGAAAGTAAACTGTTTATCCTCTGCCGGCGTTCCCCTGGTACTAAATGGAAATTCCTCATTTGCCATGAAAATGTCTGCCTCATCGATCACGGACTGGAACTGACTGTCCAGTACACTCCGGATACCGCCATTTTTATAGGCATTCATCACATGGTCTGACAGAAGGATGTCACCGGAAAAGACCAGTTTTACCGGCTGACCAGCTTCCTCTGGCTCAGATTCACTTTCCTGACTGTCAGTTTCTGGCTCATCCATAACGCTTTCCTTTTCATTTTCAGCTGCTGCTTCATCCAGATTTTGTCCATTTCTGCTATTTTCAATGTCTTCGCTTTTTTCTGTCTCAGCAACATTTTCCTGGTCCTTAGAAGCTTCTGCTCTTTTCTGCCCCGCCAGCTCACTTGCACTTACATAAGAGCCGTTTTTCATATGCCGGACCGATAATCCCACTATAACTGCCAACAGCAGCCCTGTAATAGCGGCCGCTGTGCATATCCATTTTTTCTGTTCATTTTTAGTCCTGTTATTAACCAATTGCCAGCACGATTCCGCCATCATTTGCATATACAGTAGCCACACCAGCTGCATTGGTCACCACGATTTCCTTAAAAATCTGCACGTTTTGCCAGTTCCTGCTTTACGTACTCTCCTCTTTCCGGATTATTTACATGACATACAACAGCCCGTTTTCCTGTGGTATCCCCAGCTTCTTTAACGGCAATGTCGCACATTCTCTGAAGTCCCCTTGTTAATACCTCTTGCCTGGTCTAATTTAATGATCACGCCATGTTCAGCCCCCATAATAGGTTTGATATTTAAGGCTGTTGCAAAAAATGCCTGCAAACCGGAAAGTCTGCCGTTCTTGCGTAAGGTATCCAGACTTTCAAGAACAAAGTAGGTATGCATCTCATCCCGGAACTTTCTCAGTTTTTCCACTACTTCTTCAAAGCCTAAGCCCTGTTCGCAAAGCTCCTGCACATAAAGGGCCTGATCTAACTGTCCTGCAGATGCAGATTCAGAGTCCAAGATTTCAATCTTTTAGAAGACTCAATTCTTTTTTTCCTTCATCTCCTCTTCATACAGCTGCTGCTTTGTAAGGGCTGCTGAATTATAGCTACCGCTTAAATGGCTGGAAAGAGCGATCACAAATACAGCCTCTGCATCTGCTGCCTCATATGCTTGTTTAAAGATCTCAGGGGAAGGGCAGGCGGTTTTCGGGCACTCCGGGCACTCCTTCACCATGCGGATAAAAGCTTTCTGATCAAAAAAGTTTCATCATCTACCACCTGTGCATCCCCCACCTGCAATGTCAGCGGTACCATCTGGAACTTAGGTCCTTTTTCAGCTCTTCTGTCGATCAAGACAGCTGTCTCCAATGATCTTGTAAGTCATGTTTCTATCCTCCGGTTATCCAACATGTCATCTGATTATCTTAACATGTAGTATTCATTACTACTTATTATAACAGTATACTATATAAAATGCAATGATAACCGAAGTTTTTATTACTGTTCATGGGCTGCATGACTGGCAACCTTACCTGCCGGATTTCAAATGGCGGCAATGCCTTTTTAATGCCTGTTATGCCAAATCAGTCAGATACATGCTTCTCTGAACGAAAACTGTTTTCTGCTGTAATAGAACAGCGGCATCCCGGCTCCCGGCGGCTGACTTCATTATTGATCCTGTTCTTCAGTCTGCTCACCGCAGATGCTTTATATTCTCTTGGAACTACAAGATCAAACACCAGGCACACATTTTTTCCTGCCCCTACCATGCGGAAATCATGGAAAGAAAGACGGATATCAATATCCATAAGCACACGGCTGATCAGGGAACGATACTGGGCCAGACGTTTATTATCCTGCTCTACCGGATCCATGCATCACCAGCATCATGTTAAATTTTTTGATGCATCCTGCTCGATCCGGTCAATGATCTCATGGGAGTATTCCGGGTCATAATTGCTTGAACTTCGGCATGAATGGACGCCATGCTATGGGACGGCCCATAATTATGGACGATCAGGTCATGGGTTCCCAATATTCCTTCATATCCTTCCACAAAATTAGATATCTCCTCATAAATCTCCGATCAATCGCTTCTCCGATCAAAGGTGCCAGTGTATCCTTTGCAATATTCAGTCCGCCATACATAACAGCCACAGAAACTGCCAGACCTACAACACCATCAATATTCCAGTTTAAATATTTTAGGGCCAGAAGAGACAAAAAATAGCCGCACTGGTAGTCATTACATCTCCCATGGCATCTGCAGCGGTAGCTTCCATTACCTTGAATTGATCCTGCTTCCCAGTTTTTATTAAACTGGGACAGCCAGAATTTTACTCCCACAGAAATAAGGAGGATCAGAACAGAAATCCATTTAAAATGCACTTCTTCCGGATGAATGACTTTACCAAGAGAAGTCTTAAACAGGAAAATCCCACCTGAATGACCAAAAGGCCACAATAAAAGCCGAAATATACTCGATCCGTCCATGCCCAAATGGATGATCACTGTCTGCTGGTTTTCCCGCCATACGCACACCAATAAAACCAATAATGGAAGAAGCGGCATCCGATAAGTTGTTAAAGGCATCTGCCATAACAGACACACTATTTACCAGAATGCCAATAAACAGCTTGGACGCAAACAACAAAAGATTACAGCAGATGCCCACGATACTGGCCAGAATACCATAGCTGGTGCGTACCTGGGGCTCTTCTGTCTTATCATGATCTTTCACAAAACATTTTACTAAAAATCAGTCATCACTTATCCCCATATTCTACATTTAACAGAAACAATCCCTGTGCCGGTGCTGTAGGTCCTGCTGCCTGTCTGTCCTGTGCAGTTAAAATATCATACATTTTACCAGGCTCACATTTTCCCATCCCCACTTCGATCAGCGTGCCTGTAAGAATGCGCACCATCTGTTGCAGGAATCCATTTCCTGTAAAATAAATGTGCAGACGGCTTCCCTGCTGCCTGAACCCTATATCTGTAATAGTCCGCAACTGTTGTTTTTTCATCTTCTTATTGCCGCAAAAGCTTTTAAAATCATGGGTGCCTGTAAGAAAAGCTGCTGCCTCTTTCATGGAATCTACATCCAGCATATTCCCCAGACCATAATAATAATTTCTCTGAAAACATCTTTCTTCGCTCCCATTTCCAACTGGTAGCAATATGTTTTTTTCACAGCAGAAAGACGGCTGTGGAAACTCAGGACTGCCTCACAGGATAAAACAGCAATGTCTTCCGGAAGATACTCATTAATATACTCCATGATCCGATCCGGCGTTTTTCTTTCCGCCATATTCTTCCTTTTACTCTTCAGGTCTGATACATTCTTTCCATTTTTCCCGTTTTTTCCATTTTTTCCAGTTCTTTCCAGTCAATATGGAAATTTGCCACCTGGCCTTTTGCGTGGACTCCCGCATCCGTACGGCCGGAACCATGGACTTCGATTTCTTCTCCTGTCATTTTTAAAAGGATCTGTTCTAATTTTCCCTGAATGGTCTTATCTGTATTTCCCTGCTTCTGCCAACCGTTATATCTGGTTCCATCATAGGCCATTACCACTTTATAATTCATTATTTTTCCTCCTGTTTCTGCTGTGTCCACTTCGATCCAGACGATATTTTCCTATTTTTTTCCAAAGCAGTCCTGACTATTTTAACCAGACATCCAGTGATCATGATCCCCATATAGATTCCCGCCATATCCAGCCCACATCAGTTATCTGACCGGAACGCCCTTCTACAAACAGCTGGATGGTTTCGTCAATAAAGGCAGACAGAACGCTGCTGTGAAATTTGCTTTTTGCGATCCTGGTAAGAGAAAAATACAGGCACTATTCCAGCACCTGTATTCATTGCCAGCAAAAATCCCAAGCCTGCATACTTGTAAAATGAGCGGCCTTCCGTACCAGATGCTCCGTCAGCCACCAGGCATCCATCCCGGCTCCTGAAAGAAGGCTCTGTATCCTTATAAGAAAATATCCACTTTCCTTCGAGGATATGACAGCCGGAGTCAGGAATTGCCATATATAAAACAAAGATATAACAGGATCAGGATCGATCTTCCATTTCCATTTTTTCATGACTTCTTTCATGAAATTTCTCATGCATTCTCCTTCGAGAAAATTCCGCTTTCATCCACTGCATGGATGGCGCGCTCCAAAGCTTCTCTGTCCTGTACCAGCGCCATTCGCACAAACCCTTCGCCAGACGGTCCGAAAGCACTTCCCGGAGTTACCATAACACCGGTCTTTTTCTACCGATCCATAACAAAGGCTTCGGAAGACTCATACTGCTTCGGGATCGGAGCCCATACGAACATAGTTGCCACCGGGCGGTCCATTTCCCAGCCAATAGAACGGAAGCCGTCACAGAGAATGTCTCTTCTTGCCTCATAAGCTTTCATAGTATCATATACACAGTCCTGATCACCTGTAAGAGCTGCTACGGCTGCTGCCTGATCGGCAGGAACATACCATAATCCATATTGATTTTAACATTTTCAGATGCTTTACCACCTCTTTGTTTCCAAGGCAGAAACCAATTTGGCACCTGCAAGACCATATGTCTTGGAAAGGGAGTTAAATTCCACTCCAATCTCTTTTGCACCTGGATAACTTAAAAAGCTTCCACAGGTCTTACCATCAAATACCAACTCGCTGTATGCATTATCATGGAGAACAATAATATCGTATTTCTTTGCAAATGCTACCAGATCCTGGTAAAACTGCGCCGGTGCCATGGCAGTTGTAGGATTGTTTGGATAGGAAACAACCATAAGCTTTTTGCCTTTTTTGCCACTTCTTCCGGGATATCCTGAAGCTGGATGATATAGTCATTTTTTTTCTTTAAGGGCATATAGTAAAGCTCTGCCCCTGCAATCTGTGGACCGTCTCCAAATATAGGATAACATATCCGGCACCATAACAATGTCTCCCTCATCTGCAATAGACAATGCAATATGTGCCAGACCTTCCTGGGAGCCTAAAAGGGAACATATCTCTGTATCCGGGTCCAGTTCCACGTCATATCTTTCTCTTGTACCAGTCTGCCACTGTATCTAACATCTTTTGGTATCGCTGATCGCATAAACATAGTTCTCCGGCTTCATGGCTTCCTCACATGAAGCCTTGCGGATATGCTCTGCCGGCGGGATGTTAGGTCCACCAATGCTTAAGTCAATGACTTCTTTCCCTTCACTGATCCTTTTATTTTTAATCTCAGCCAATCTGGAGAAAATCCCTTCTCCAAAACGATCCATTCTTTTTGCAAATTTCATTTTCATTTCCTCCAAATACGCATCCTGTTTCTCCAGATTCTGGAAAACATTTTAAAACCATGGTGGATATTATAATACAAATGCCTGGCAGTAGCAAGGAAAAAAAGAAAACCCTAGCATTACTAGGATTTTCTTACATTTTAGCAAGCGCGAGACGGATTCGAAACCCGCGGCCCCCACCTTGGCAAGGTGGTGCTCCACCCTGAGCCACTCGCGCATTTAAAAGATATTAGATTCTGATACATACCTTCAAAACCACATATTGAACTACCGAATACCTGCAACTTATTTTTTTCCCTTGCACTCATTCATAAAACCTGACGGTTTTATTCATGTTTGTTCCCTTACCTTTTGGTCAAAGGCCCTCGACCGATTAGTATCAGTCAGCTCCATGTGTCACCACACTTCCACCTCTGACCTATCTACCTTGTCGTCTTCAAGGGGTCTTACTTCCTAAGAATGGGATATCTCATCTTGAGGGGGGCTTCACGCTTAGATGCCTTCAGCGTTTATCCCTTCCAGGCTTGGCTACTCTGCCATGCAGTTGGCACTACAACAGATACACCAGCGGCCTGTCCATCCCGGTCCTCTCGTACTAAGGACAGCTCCTCTCAAATATCCTACGCCCACGCCGGATAGGGACCGAACTGTCTCACGACGTTCTGAACCCAGCTCGCGTACCGCTTTAATGGGCGAACAGCCCAACCCTTGGGACCTGCTACAGCCCCAGGATGCGATGAGCCGACATCGAGGTGCCAAACCACTCCGTCGATGTGAACTCTTGGGAGT
>VOFG01000487.1_pt1:30000-122750 | contig 122750 bp, 197 predicted proteins | sample 5384171 | NCBI WGS metagenome assembly VOFG01 (sample SAMN12384726, study PRJNA508395) | human gut metagenome | isolation source: healthy gut F | host: Homo sapiens
ATATCTTTTTTGCAGTTCATTATTCGCTGTTTTCAGTTCTCCAATGGTTTCCTTCAGCTTTTCCGAAAGGGTATTCATGCTCTTTCCCAGTACACCGATCTCATCTTCAGAATCTCCTGTATATCGGGCATCAAAATCCAGTTCTGACATACGTTCGAAAGTGCCGCAAGGGAAAGAATGGGAGAAGTGATGCTTCTTTCCCAAAATACATGATAACGCTTTCCTGCTGCCAGAGCAATAAGACCAATATATACCATAAAACGGTTAGACAGATCCACACTTTCATGAATGCTTGCAATAGGCATGGACATGATAAAGATGGTCTTATTATCCTCAAAAAACCCCCAATTCTAGCAGATAAAAGCTTTTTTTGCGTGTTTGTCAAAGCTTTTTCGATGGTATAGTTTCTTCCTGTACCAGTGTTTCTGTTTTTGGTCCCCGCCTTCCCAGGATATACTGCTGCACGCGATCTGCCAAGAATCTTCCATCCCAGAAAGAAGGATAAGTTTCACCATTAGTACTGTCTACGACCACGATGGTAATATTATATTTCTCATTTATATTGCGGATCAGCCTGGTGATCTCATTTTGTTCTCCGTCTTTTGAATAAAGGCTTTGGAGATCATTCATAATATCTTCTCCGACAGCAGCTTTTTTCCATTGCGTATGCATTGATCGGGTATACGTATCCTGGAGGATATTTAATTTATCATTCAGATAATATTTTTTCCAGAAAAAAGCTGTTCATAGCCCATACGGCTAACAGGACAATTGCCATCAGACCTATAAACAGACCTATAAATGTAGTTCGGACTGAACGTTTCATTCTTCACACACCTCAATTTATAACCCATTCCCCAGATAGTCTTGATATATTCGCCTTTTTCTCCCATTTTACTGCGCAGCTTCTTTACATGTGTGTCTATGGTTCTGGCATCGCCGAAATAATCATAATTCAGACATTATTTAAGATTTTCTCTCTTGAAAGGGCGATTCCCTGATTTTCCGCAAAATAAGTAAAGTTCAAATTCATGAAGCTTAATTCAATCTCTTTCCCGTCAATGGTCACTCTATGCGCCGCCTTATCAATGCAGATACCGCCAATATTCATTATATCTGCAGAAACTGCATTGGTCCTGCGAAGAAGAGCTTCTACCCTTGCAACCAGGATCTTAGGACTAAATGGCTTCGAAATATATTCATCTACTCTAAAGAAAATCCCTGAAGCTCATCCCGCTCCTCGCTTCTGGCTGTCAGCATGATCACCGGTACTGGAATATTTCGGATAGTCTTAAGGACTTCCCAACCGTCCATTTTAGGCATCATTACGTCCAACAAGATCAGTGCAATGTCTTTCTGTGCAAAAAGATCCAAAGTGCCTCTTCCCCATCTCCTGCTTCTACTACGGAAAATCCCTTATTCGTAAGGAAATCCTTTACCAGCTTTCGCATTCTCGCTTCATCATCAACCATTAATATTTTCAAAGCATCCATTTCCTGCTCCTCCTGCCTGTTTTATGTTCTCTCATCCTGCTTTCGCCCTTATTATAACAAAAATCCGGTTTTTCTACGCTTTTCACACAAGTTTCACAACTTGTCAGTACGCAAAGAAAGAAAAGTTTCAAAGGCAAAAAATGAGATCAAAACAGGATCATCAAAGCCAAAAATATAAAAACAGCCGGGACATGTTCATTTACATATCCCGGCCTACTTCATCAAATATTTAGCATCAGTCGTTCAAATCTTCTTCATTACCAGCTCGTCGTATTCCTGATCGTCTAACATTTCGTCAAATGCATCTGCAACGATCTCGTATTCATCATCATCCACAATGTTATCCAGAACAGGAGTTCCATCTTCTGTCTCGCTGTAACGGTACAGATAAACTTCTCCTTCTTCTGACTCTGCTCCTTCCATAGGAAGAAGGGCAATATATTCACGGTCTCCTGCAGAAGATGTTAAGAACTACGCACTCGATCTCAGAATCATCATCTAATGTCAGGGTAACAGTCATTTCCTCTTCTTCATTTAAATTCTTCTCGTCTGCCATATTTTATTCCTTTCATATCCAATCCGGTTAAATGTTACAGCCTTTCGCTGTCCACTTACACTTTATCAGACTGCCTGTAAATTGCAAGCTAATATTCAATCCCTTTTCTGGCAGGGATCCACTCGTGTAAAGGGTGGGCACGCATGACCATTTCTGTTACATAATCTGCGACTGCCAAAAGAGTCTCTGAAGGATTTCTCCCAGTCAGGATCACTTCTAATTTTTCCGGCTTACTGCCAATCAGTTCTAATAAGCGTTCTTCCTCTATAAAGCCAAGGGTGCAGGCCCTACTGCCTCATCTAAGACCAGCATATCTATCTCCTGGTCCAAAGCCATTTTCCAGGCTTTTTTCCAGCTCTTTTCCGTAATATTCCTTTGCCTCTTCTTTTTCTTCCTGTTTCATTTTCCATGAAAATCCAAACTGTCTTGTTCATGGAAGAACTGTTATCCCCGGAATCTGCTTTAAAGCTTCCACTTCCCGGAATGATCATTTTTTCAGGAATCGCTTTATCAATACGGTCTTCCCTGTTTCCTGCTGCACGGACTGCAGCACCTACAGAAGCTGTCGTTTTGCCTTTTTCCGTTCCCGCAGTAAATATGCACCAGGCCACTTGTCCTTTTAACAGCTTCCATCTCTTTATTTTCTTCCCTGTTGTCCATTTGTTTTTTTTATTTGAATTTCCATTTTTTTCCATATCTCCCTTGTCGCCAAGAAGTTCTGCCTCTACAACAAACCGTGATACAGTCTGCCTCTTGTGATACCGTTCTTTCACATAAAAATATGCAGCCGGTCCTTTGCCCTGGTCATAGCCACATAGAACATACGCCGTTCTTCTTCCATATCAGGTTCTAAGACCGCCTTATGATGGGGAGTTATGCCCTCATTTGCATCCAGTATATATACTACTTTAAATTCCAAACCTTTGCAGCTGTGCATAGTCATCAGGCTGACGCCTTCTTTTTCTGCTTCCCGAAGGGCCGACTGCTCCTTTAGCTGATCTTTGTACTCGTCCATATGGTTAAACCATGCCTCATAGGTTTTTTAAATGGCATAGAGCTTTCCTGAAGGGCATCTAAAACCTCAAACAGATCCTCCGGCTTTAATCGTCGTTCATTTTGCATACTGTCTCAGATAATCGTCATATCCAATGGCTTTCGGATGTAGTTTACTGCACCTGCAGGAGCCATATCCCGAAGCATTTCCAGGTCGTATACCAGTTGATCAATACGGTCTAACATCCAGTTTTTATCCTGATAGAAGGAACGCAGCTGCTCCCACCGGATCACTTTGCTGTCTAATGCATCACGGCTGATGTATCTGGCGGGGCCGGTTAATGATCTGGAGTATATTTGACCTGCTTAAATCTCCCAATGCTGCATAAATATAGCAGAACACGTTTCTGGAAATCCAGTGTTCATAAAGATTTGGTACTGTATCCCGCATATGAAAAGGGATATTATACTCCATCATCCGCTCAATAAGAAGCCTTGGTCCCTGATTGGTGCGGTATAAAACCGCCATATCCTCATAAGCAATGCCCATCTTGTGATAATCCCGCAGTTCTTCTGTAATGGCCTTTGTCTCAGTTAATGGGTCCGGCCATTCTTTTATAAATACAGGACAGCCTTTTCCCGGTTTCACGGATTTCTTTCGGGAAACGTGTTTTTTATTACAGGCGATCGGCTTCCCCGCACTTTCGATCGCGGATCCACGCAGCGGTAATTTACATCCAGCAAAATACGCTCAGCGTCTGAATAATCCTTTTCAAATCCCAGCATCAGCTCCGGTCTTGCCCCCGAAAACGGTAAATAGACTGGTCATCATCTCCCACAATAAACAGGTTATTTTCCGGCAGTGCCAGCATTTTTATGATCTCATACTGGATCCGGTTGATATCCTGAAATTCATCGATAAGTATGTATTTATATTTTCTCTGCCACGCCTGTAAAATATCCTTACGTTCTTTAAAAAGCTCATAGCACATGGCAAGCATGTCATCAAAGTCCAGAAGTCCCTGTTTGCGGAGACAACCTTCATAACCTTCATACAGCTCTTTAAAAACTGTCTGGGAGCAGCTTTTCGCATAATAATTATCAAGGGACATTAGTTCCCCTTTAATAAGACTGATCTCTGACAGCACCGAGGCAATAAACTCCCCTTCGTCCTCGATCTCCAGATCTGTGTGGTCTAACTGCTCCCTGATAAACTGGATGCGCTGCTCTTCTTTTACGATATTGGACGCCTGATACCGGTATGCCAGTTTTAATATCATAAAAAGACAGAATGAAAAGTCCCAAAAGAGACTCTGCTGCATCCTGTCCCGGTTATCCGTTCATATCGTTCTTTCATTTCACGGGCTGCTGCCCTGGTAGGAAAAGTGATCCACCAGGATATTTCCAGGCTCCACACCCACTTTTTCCGTTAAATAACGGACCCGGTTGGTAATGACCGTAGTCTTACCTGAACCGGGCCCTGCAAGTACGGGCAGGTCCGTCAGTGTGACGGATCGCCCTTTTCTGTCTTCATTAAAAGCCATGTATTAAGCCTCCAGCATTTCAATGCCTTTGCGGATACGTTTTAATGATTCTTCTTTTCCAAGAACTTCCATGATCTCAGTTGCGCCTGCAGGAGTCATCTGCTTGCCGGAAACAGCAGTACGGACCGGCCACATAACAAATCCGGTCTTTACGCCAGTTTCACTTACATAAGCAGAAAGCGCTGCAAACAGGGCATCATTACTGAAATCTTCCTGTGCTTCCAGAATAGGAAGTACATCTTTTAATACTTTAAGGGAAGTCTCTGCATTTGCCTTCATCTTCTTGTGGTATACATAGCAATGTCGTACTCAGGCAGTGTCTCAAAGAAATCAATGTGATCCCTGATCTCCGGGAAAACTTCAATCCTTGTCTTTACCATATTTGCGATCTTCTTAAGATCTAAATCTTTCTTGATCACTTCTTTTAAATATGGCTCAGCCAGCTTATAGAAACGCTCAAAATCCATTGCCTTAATGTACTCGCCATTCATCCAGCGAAGCTTAGTCATATCAAATACAGACGGAGACTTATTCATACGATGATAGTCAAATTCCTTTACCATCTCTTCAAGTGAAAAAAATCTCATTATTACCTTCTGGAGACCATCCAAGAAGTGCTACATAATTACGATAGCTTCCGGAACAAAGCCCTGTTCTACCAGGTCTTCAAAGAGGAATGTCCACAGCGCTTGCTTAACTTGTGATGACTCTCATCAGTGATCGGCGGGCAATGTACATAAACCGGAACTTCCCAGCCAAAATGCGTCATACAGACGGTTGTATTTTGGAGAAGAAGACAGGTACTCATTTCCTCTTACTACATGGGTAATGCCCATCAGATGATCGTCTACTACGTTTTGCAAAGTTGTAGGTAGGATAACCATCAGATTTGATCAGGACCATATCATCCAGTTCAGAGTTATCTACAGTAATATCCCCATAGATCTCATCATGGAAAGTAGTGGTTCCCTCAGTCGGGTTATTCTGACGGATAACAAATGGCTTACCGGCAGCCAGATTTGCTTCCACTTCCTCTTTAGAAAGATGCAGACAATGCTTATCATAAGTCATGATCTCCTCACCGTTTACAGTCTTTCTTAAGGTTTCCAGACGCTCTGGTGTACAGAAGCAGTAATATGCTTCTCCCTTTTCTACCAGTTTCTTCGCATATTCCATATAGATTCCAGAAGCCTGACGCTCGCTCTGTACATAAGGACCGTATCCGCCGTCCTTGTCCGGTCCCTCATCGTGGACCAGACCGGTTTCTTCCAGGGTTCTGTAAATGATATCTACAGCGCCCTCTACAAAACGCTCCTGGTCTGTATCTTCTATTCTTAAAAGGAAGTCGCCTCCCTCATGTTTAGCGATCAGGTACGCATACAGTGCTGTTCTTAAATTTCCGACATGCATTCTTCCTGTCGGGCTTGGTGCATATCTTGTTCTTACTTTCATTTTTCTCACCCTCTGATCTTAGTTTTCTTCTTTCTTCTCTGCCAGATCGCTTGGTCTCATGGTCAGGTTGATCCTTCCCATCTTGTCAACTTCTGCAACCTTAACAGTTACTTCGTCACCGATGTTTACAACATCTTCTACCTTTGCAACACGCTTGTCAGACAGTTTGGAAATGTGTACCATACCGTCTTTATTTGGTGCTAACTGTACAAATGCCCCGAAGTTCATAATACGTACTACCTTGCCGGTAAATACCATTCCTGCTTCGATATCAGTAACGATTCCGGTGATGATCTCAATCGCACGGTTGATCATAGCCTCGTCAGTACCGCATACATTTACAATACCTTCATCACTGATGTCTATCTTAACGCCGGTCTCTTCAATGATCTTGTTGATCACTTTGCCCTGCTTGCCGACTACATCGCCAATCTTCTGAGGATCGATGGTGATGCGCTTGATCTTTGGAGCGTACTGGCTTAAGTGCTTTCTAGGCTCGCTGATAACAGGCTTCATAACATTGTCTAAGATGTACATTCTCGCTTCACGGGTTCTTGCGATAGCCTCTTCAATGATCGGACGGGTCAGACCATGGATCTTAATATCCATCTGGATAGCAGTAATACCCTTTTCAGTACCGCCTACCTTAAAATCCATATCGCCAAAAAATCTTCCAGTCCCTGAATATCAGTCAGAACGATATAATCATCATCAGTCTCACCAGTTACCAGACCACAGGAAATACCTGCTACCATACTCTTGATCGGTACACCAGCTGCCATTAAGGACAAAGTAGATGCACAGATACTTGCCTGAGAGGTAGAACCATTGGATTCCATAGTCTCTGATACAGTACGGATTGCATATGGGAACTCTTCTTCACTAGGAAGAACAGGAACCAAAGCACGCTCTGCCAAAGCACCATGTCCGATTTCACGACGTCCCGGTCCTCTGCTCGGCTTTGTCTCGCCTACTGAGAATGACGGGAAGTTGTAATGATGCATGTAACGCTTTGTGGTCTCATTTGCATCTAATCCATCAATCTTCTGAGCCTCAGATAATGGTGCCAGAGTGCAGGCATTTAAGATTTGGGTCTGTCCACGTGTGAACATGCCTGAGCCATGGACTCTTGAAGGATATCGACCTCAGCTGCTAACGGACGGATCACGTGTAATAGCACGGCCGTCTGGACGCTTATGGTCTTTAAGATCATCTTGCGGACAGTCTTCTTCTCATACTGGTAAATGGCATCACCTAATAATGGCAGCCACTCTTCATTATCAGCAAATGCTTCTTCCAGGCGCTCAGTAATAGCAGCAATATTTGCTTCACGTGTCTGCTTGTCATCTGTAAATACAGCTGTTTCCATCTCTTCAGACGGAACGATCTCTTTGTCGCTGCAAATAATTCTTCCGGAACTGCGCAGCTTTCATAAGTGTGCTTTTCTTTTCCGCACTCAGCTACAATAGTATCGATAAAGCGGATGATCTCCTGATTTACTTCATGAGCTTTAAAAATAGCCTCGATCATCTTCTGCTCAGGAACTTCCTTAGCACCAGCTTCGATCATGATAACTTTCTCTCTTGTAGAAGCTACAGTCAGGGCCATTTCAGATACCTGTCTCTGGGCAGAAGTCGGGTTGATAATAAACTCACCATCAATAAGACCTACCTGGGTGGTAGCGCAAAGGTCCGTCAAATGGGATATCGGAAATGCTGGTAGCAATGGCAGAACCAAGCATAGCAGTCAGCTCTGGACTACAGTCTGGATCTACAGACATAACTACATTGTCTAAGGTTACATCATTGCGGTAATCCTTTGGGAACAGCGGACGCATAGGACGGTCGATAACACGGGATGTCAGGATAGCGTTTTCAGATGCCTTTCCCTCTCTTTTGTTAAAACCGCCTGGGATGCTTTCCTACAGAATAAAATTTCTCCTCATATTCTACACTTAAAGGGAAGAAATCAATGCCTTCTCTCGGCTTTGCAGATGCAGTTGCTGTAGAAAGTACTACGGTATCGCCATAATGCATAAATGCTGCACCATTTGCCTGGGCTGCTACACGGCCAACTTCTACAGTCAGCTTACGTCCAGCCAGGTCCATACTGAAACTCTTAAACATGGGTGTCTCCTTTTCTCTTTGCGTACTTCCCTTACGGGGAGCACATTCTCTTAATGTAACTTGTAACGTTCTGCAACAAATAAGTTTTTCACAGGGCAAAAGACGCCGAAACTACTGATCTATCCCAAACCTTCTGTTTGGGACACATCAGCGGTCCCGGAGTTTTCCTTTTTGCGACTGTCTTCATGCAAATATAGGGTGGGTAACCTCCACCCTAGCATGAATGAAAGTTGCCAAATGCCTATGCGTCCCTCATGTGCAAACACTCAGTCCCATAGCCGTCCGGCAACACTTTCATAATTACTTTCTGATTCCAAGCTTTTCGATCAGAGCACGGTAGCCTTCAGATCGGTCTTCTTCAGGTAATCAAGAAGTCCTCTTCTGTGTCCAACCATCATCAGAAGTCCTCTTCTGGAATGATGATCCTTTGGATTCTGCTGAAGATGAGCAGTCAGTTCTGTGATTCTCTCTGTAAGGATAGCGATCTGAACTTCCTGGTGAACCGGTATCTCCTGCTTTACGTCCGTACTGTGCGATAATCTCTGCTTTCTTTTCCTTAGAAATCATGGTAATTCCTCCTAAAATAAATTAATTTTCTCACCTTAAACCAGGCTGCCGGCTGGAGTCACCAGGCAACGGGGCTTCGGCGTTTTTCATACCTGGTTACTGTATCATATTTTAACCGGGTTGTAAAGGGGATTTTTCCTCAAAATACCTGAGAGCAAATTCTTTATCTTTTTCGATCCGTTCTTTTTAACTCTTCTAGGGAAGCAAATTTCTGTTCTCCCCGGTCAAACTCTAAAAGCTGGACCTCGATCATCTTGCCGTAAATGTCCCCGTCAAAATCAAAGATAAAAGTTTCTACCCCTACCGGATTATCTCCATGGATCGTAGGTTTTCTGCCAATATTGGTAACTCCCTTATAATATTTTCCTTCTGCAAGAACTCTGGATACGTAGACCCCAGAATTTTGGCAGACGCTTATTTTCGGTGGAATAATATTTGCTGTAGAAAATCCCAGTCTCGGTCCTCCGATATGATTACCGTGGACTACAATGCCATGTATAGCATAAGGTTCTCCCAACAGTTCATTTGCCTTTGCCACATTTCCCCTGGAAAGTTCTTCCCTGATATAGGTACTGCTGATATCTCTTCTGTGATCCTTTTTCCCTTTTCGATCACATAAAGCCGAAAACCCAGTTCCTGCTTAAAGTCCTGAAGCTCTACATTTCCGGCGCCTTTGTAGCCAAAGCTGCAGTCCGGCCCCACTACCACAGCCTTTGCTTTCATTCTCTTTACGGGATATCCTTTACAAATACAGCCGGATCCATTTTCCGCACATCATCTGTAAAGGATATTCCACCAGATAATCAATCCCCATTTTTTCCATATTGTGCCGGCGTTCTTCACTTGTAGTGATGCAGTGGCTATTTCTCCTGTTACAAGAGTAAGAGGAGCAGTACTGAATGTAAAAATAGCAGTTGCATAGCCCAGGCTTTCTTTTACTTCTTCCATTGTACGAAGGAGCTTCTGGTGTCCCCTGTGTCTTCCATCAAATTTCCCAAGAGTCACAACTGTAGGCTCTTTCAGTTCAAAATCCACTGTATCTGCTATATATCTCATTAGTTTCCTTCTCCATCCGGCATAAACATTTTCCAGGGCTTCCACCAGTGCTTTTTCTTCCTGGTATTCATAAACCCCCATAAAAATCCCTGGCTGCTGTACATACGGTATCTGTTCCCGTTTTTCCCGGTTATCTAACGATGTACTTTTTCCAGGTCAGCTGCTGTTTAAGGCAGGGATTGCCATTTTTAAAGCCTTATCCCCTTCTGCGGTAGTGTATACAGGCAGATAGCTTTCTAAAAGCTTCTTCCAGAGAACAGATATGTTCCCCTACTTTTCCTTCATCTCTTAAGGCTTCGATCTGGTCCAGTTTTAAACTATCCTTTACCAGAAAACGATCACGCGGGTGCGCAGGGAGATTCCATGCATCCACCCACCTGTAGTTTTGCTCCGATATCCTCACAAAAGTACGTATATACGTTCCTTTGGAGCAGCTGACCCTCATCCAGACTCTGGGCAGTTCTATTTTTCAACAGAAATGTCCTAAGATGCACTCTTCTTGCCTTGCGTTCTACTTCTTTTCCTGCTCTGGCAAGGTCAAAAGCTTCTTCCCGTCTACTTTTAAAGCGGAATACATAGGTGGGATCTGGTCATAATCCCCTTAAATCCCAAGATCACCTGACGCACCTGCTCTTCATCCAGTTTTGTGCTTTTTCATGATTTTCTGTAAGCACAGTTCCTGTGGTATCCTGAGTATCTGTAGACTGTCCAGAAGCATCACTGCCTCATAGGTCTTTGACCGGTCTGTAAGCATATCACAAAAGCCTTGTTCCGTTTCCCAGGCATACCGGAAGTACGCCTTGGGCCGCCGGATCAAAGGGTTCCTGTATGCCGATTTTTCTGTCTTAAAATCCCTCGAAGCCGGGCTACAACATCATGGGATGTATTGCCCGGCTCTTTATATACATTAATGATTCCGTGATACATTTAAACCTCCCCTGCTGCCGCAGCATCATCTAACTGCTTCGCAATGTGAAGGGACAGATTATTGATCACATCATGAATACTTCCTGACATGGTGCAGCCTGCTGCACGCACATGGCCGCCGCCGCCAAAATAAGCAGCTACCTGACTTACATCTACGATCTTCTGGGAACGCAGGCTTACTTTGTACTGCTGAGGTCAGTCTCATACAGGAAAATAGCAACCTCAACTCCTTCTGTAAGACGCAGCTGGTCAATGATGCCATCAAGGTCTTTTCCGGTCACGCCGTAAAAATCCAGATCAGACTGGCGCAGGGGCACTGAAAATGGCCTTTCCATCAAGGAATGTAATGCTTTCAGGAGCGCTCTTCCATGATCGGTTCTGCACATAAGTCTTTTTATAGAAGCTGTTATCGATGATACTTCCAAAGTCAACACCCTTTTCCATGAGAAAACCGGCGATCTCCATGGTCCTTGCAGAAGTGCAGGAATATTTGAACACACCGGTATCATGTATCAATCCTGTATACAGGCATTCTGCTGCGTTTTTATCAATGCTGTCCGGATTTAACTGCTCAAAAAGGACTTCACTGGCAGAGCTTGCATCAGCTGCCACTAAATTAATTTCACAGTAACGGGTGTTTGTAATGTGATGATCAATGCAAAGGCTTTTTTTCGCTCTCCTCAGATACACCTTAAAATCACCCAGACGTTCTTCATCGCTGCTGTCAAGACATATGCAAAGCTCATACTCCCTGTCATCTGTATCATGATGGATCTCATCATAGCCCTTTAAATAGGCAAATTTTGAGGAAGCTTCCTCCAGATATACAGCTGCCTGTATATCGGATAAAGCAAGAAGATAATTATACAGACCCAGAGTAGAGCCGAGGCAGTCACCATCCGGCCTTACATGACCCAAAATCGCCACAGACTTTGTTCCTTCTAACGCCTGTTCAAGAACCGTCATTCCAGTCCCTCCTCCTCATTGTCATGAAGATCTTTTGTCACTTCATCGATCAGTTTTGACATGTTTACACCATATTCAATGGACTGATCCAGTATAAATTTAATTTCAGGAGTGTTACGTAAATTTACTCTGTGAGCCAGTTCCCGGCGTACGAAGGAGGCTGCGCTGCGCAGCCCTTCGATGGTTGCCTTGCCGGCTTCTTCATCGCCTAACACACTGATATATGCTTTACAGTATTTTAAATCCGGAGTCACCTCTACGGCTACAACACTGGTCAGCGGATGGATCGCGGGTCTTTGATTCTCAGAACGGATGATCTGGCTTAATTCCCTTTGGACCTCCATATTGATCCTTGTATTTTTAATGCTGTTTTTACGCATTATGATCCCTTTCTTTCAAAAACGAAACTTTGCACCAGCAGACTATCTTGGAACCTCTACCATCATATAAGCTTCGATCACGGTCATCTTCCTGAAGGTCATTAAACTTCTCGAATACAAGACCGCACTCATATCCTGTTGCAACTTCCTTTACATCGTCTTTGAAACGTTTAAGGAAGCTAAAGGTCCTTCGTAGATCTGTTCTCCTTCTCTGGTAATGCGGCAGCTGCAGCCTCTCTGGAACTTGCCGTCCAGTACATAGGAACCGGCAATCGTACCAACACCGGAAGCCTTGAACAGCTGACGAATCTCTGCATGGCCGATCACCTTCTCCTCGAATACAGGATCCAGCATACCCTTCATAGCAGCTTCCACATCTTCGATCGCCTGATAGATAACTTTATACAGACGTACATCTACCTTCTCACGCTCTGCAATGGATTTTGCAGTCGCATCAGGACGTACATTAAAACCAATGATGATCGCATTAGAAGCGAAGCCAGGGAAACGTCAGATTCATTGATGGCACCAACACCACCATGGATCACCTTTACTACTACTTCTTCATTAGACAGCTTGGTCAAGCTCTGCTTTACTGCTTCTACAGAACCCTGGACATCTGCCTTGATGATCGGAGGAAGTTCCTTTACATTTCCTGCCTTGATCGGCTGAACAGGTCATCCAGGGACAGTTTTGCCTTAGTGTCTTCCAGAAGCTTATTCTTGCTCTCAGAAATGAAGGTCTCAGCAAAGCTTCGTGCCTCTTTTCGTTGTCAGTTGCTACAAATACCTCACCAGCCTGTGGTACATCATTTAAGCCTAAGATCTCTACAGGAGTGGACGGACCAGCTTCTTTACTCTGCGGCCCTTGTCATCCATCATTGCACGGATCTTTACCATAACATGCACCTGCTGCAATGGTTTCGCCAACTTTTAAGGTACCCTTCTGTACCCAGTACAGTTGCAACAGGTCCTTTGCCCTTATCCAGCTCAGCCTCGATCGTCAAGACCACGGCCCTTACGGTTTGGATTTGCTTTTAACTCAAGCACTTCTGCTGTTAAAAAGCACCATTTCCAGAAGATGCTGTGATACCTTCCTTTGTATGTGCGGATACAGGGACGAAAATAGTGCTGCCGCCCCAGTCTTCCGGGATCAGCTCATATTCAGCCAGTTCTGTTTTACCTTGTCAATGTTTGCACTTGGCTTATCGATCTTATTGATAGCAACAATGATCTCTACGCCAGCTGCTTTTGCATGATTGATAGCCTCCACAGTCTGTGGCATAACACCATCGTCTGCTGCTACTACCAGGATAGCAATATCTGTAGACTGGGCACCTCTCATACGCATGGATGTGAATGCCTCATGTCCCGGCGTATCGAGGAATGTGATCTTCTGTCCGTTGATCTCAATACCATACGCACCGATGTGCTGGGTGATACCGCCTGCCTCTTTTGCAGTTACATTGGTCTGGCGGATAGCATCCAGAAGGGATGTTTTACCATGGTCAACGTGACCCATTACACAGACTACAGGTGGTCTGGAAACCATATCTGCTTCGTTTTCATCATCTTCTTTCAGAAGTTCAGCAATAACATCAACCTTTTCTTCCTGCTCACAGAGTACGTCAAACTCCATCGCGATCTCTTCTGCCTGCTCATAGTCAATCTCTTGGTTTAATGTAACCATCTGACCCTTTAAGAACAGCTTCTTAACAATAACAGATGGCTGCAACTTCATCTTATCAGCAAGTTCCTTGATGGTTAAGCGCTCTGGAAGAGTAATGGTCTTAACATCCTCAACCTTAGCTTCTTCTTTCTTAGGCTGCGGCATGATGAAAGCTCCCTTTCCTGTCTTTGGTGCTTTCTTCTTGCCATCTTCTTCTCTGTCTCTCTTGTCAAAACGGTCATTCTTATGAGCGTTCTTGTTTACCTGGCAGGTGCTGCTTGGCTTTGTCTGGATCGGGCTGTCAAAAGAAGATGTACGGTTATCTCTGCTGCCAGAAGAACGGCGGCTGTCTGCTGCCATTTCTGTTTGTATTATCTCTGTCCTTATCTTCTCCGAAACGGGAGCCGAAACCGCCCTGGTTTCTGTCGCGGTTCTGGAAGCCGCCCTGTGGTCTATCTCCACGGTTCTGGAAACCGCCCTGTGGTCTGTCCCCACGGTTCTGGAAACCGCCCTGTGGTCTGTCCCCGCGATTCTGGAAACCGCCCTGTGGTCTATCTCCACGGTTCTGGAAAACGCCCTGTGGTCTATCTCCACGGTTCTGGAAGCCGCCCTGTGGTCTATCTCACGGTTGTCTCTTCCCTGATAACCGCCAGTTCTTCCATCACGGTTCTGATAGCCGCCCTGTGGTCTCTCACCGCGGTTGTCTCTTCCCTGGTAGCCGCCGGTTCTTCCATCACGGTTCTGATAGCCGCCCTGTGGTCTCTCACCACGGTTGTCTCTTCCTGATAGCCGCCGGTTCTTCCATCACGGTTCTGATAGCCGCCCTGTGGCCTCTCACCGCGAGTTGTCTCTTCCTGATAGCCATTCTGGCTTCTGTTCTGGAAATCTCCTCTTTCGGTCTGTGCAGGTCTGTTTTCCACTGCCGGAGCAGATGTCTCCTGTACCTGTGTCTTTGCTTCTGCTGCCTGCACTGGTTTTGTCTCCTCAGCCTTAGGAGCTGCCTGCTGTGGCTTAGGCTGCTCCTTTGGTACCGGGCGCTTGATCTGCTGCTTTGCATTCTGCGGACGGAAAACAGCAGTCAGTTTCTTCTTTGCAGGTTCTGCTTTTTCTGCTTCTGCCTTTGGTGCTCCCTCTTTTTTTCTGGCTGACAGCGTTTCTTACCATAGTTTCCCTGGTCTTTAGATACGCTGGAAGCCGCAAAAAGATGCAGAAACTGTCTTTCTGTTTAATAATATCTAATACTTCTTTACTGGTCTTACCCAGTTCATTTGCCAGTTCACTTACTCTCATTCAAACTACCTCCATTTACATTCATCCGTGATGCCAGGGATTTGGCAAATCCTGCGTCCTCAACTGAAAGGGAAGCACGAAATTCCTGTCCCATAGCATGCCCAAAGTTCCTCTTTTGTGCCGAACAGATAGATAGGAACTTTATAGTGAGTACACATATTGGTAAACATTTTCTTTGTATTATCAGAAGCTTCTTCTGACACGATTACCATGTGGGAACGTCCGCTTTTTACAGACTTTTCCGTGGAAAATTCTCCGCTGACTACTCTTCTTGCCCTGGTTGCCAGTCCGATCAGACTGAATACTTTTTTTTATCTGTCAATTTCTTCCATCTCCTTTTCAGAGTTTCATAAACCTCTCTGGGGATAGCCATTTTAAAGGACCGTTCAGGCCTCTGCCCTTCACAGCCTTCTTAAAGCACTCCATAGACGGACACAGATAGGCGCCGCGGCCTTTTTACGTCCGGTTGCATCAAAAGGATCTGATCCTCGGCTGTTTTGATCACTCTTATCATTTCTTTTTTACTTTTCATCTCACCGCAGCCAATGCACTGCCTCAGCGGGATCTTTCTTTACACTCACCTATTATCACTCCTAATCTTCCAGAGCTTCTCTCTACTGTTCGTTGTTTTCTTCCCGGTAGTCATCCTGGGAAACTTCTTCTGTTTCTTCTGGAGCATCACCGTACTGTAAGCCCATCTGTTCAAACAGTCCCATTTCCTTTGCCTGCGTCTCACTCTTGATATCAATCTTTATATCCGGTCAGTCTTGCTGCAAGACGTGCATTCTGTCCTTCCTTACCAATAGCCAGTGATAACTGGTAATCAGGAACGATGACCTGTGCCTCTTTTTGCTTCTTCGTCTGCAACAACACAGATTACCTTTGCAGGGCTTAATGCATTTTCGATCAGATATGCAGGATTCTCATCCCAGTTAATGATATCGATCTTTTCGCCGCGGAGTTCATTAACGATCGCATTGACTCTGGCGCCGTTTACACCTACACATGCACCCACCGGATCTACGCTTGCATCATTGGACTTAACTGCGATCTTTGTTCTGGAACCTGCTTCTCTTGCAATTGCCTTGATCTCCACAGTACCATCATGCACTCAGATACTTCCTCTTCAAAAAGACGCTTTACAAGGTCTGGATGTGTTCTGGATACAGAAATACGCGGTCCCTTTGTTGTATCCTTTACTTCTACGATATAAACCTTGATACGCTCATTTGGACGGAAAGTCTCACCCTTTACCTGCTCGCTCTCATTTAAGATAGCATCTACTTTACCAAGATTCACACTGATATTTTTTCCAAGGTAACGCTGTACAATACCGGTAGCAACATCTTTTTCCATGGTATAATAATCGTTGTATAATGCCTTGCGCTCTTCTTCGCGGATCTTCTGAAGGATCGCATTCTTTGCGTTCTGGGTTGCGATACGTCCGAATTTTTGGAATCTAAAGGCACCTGGACAACATCACCCAGCTGATACTTGGCGCTGATCATTCTTGCGTCTGCCAGGCTGATCTCCATAACCGGGTCTTCTACCTCTTCTACTACGGTTTTTTCTGCATATACAGCAAAGTCACCGGTTGTGCGGTTCATAACAACCTTTACATTATCTGCTTTGCCGAAATTGTTTTTACAGGCAGTGATAAGGGAATTTTCAATTGCCTCGATCATGGTATCTTTAGAGATATTTTCTCTTTTTCCAATACCTCCATTGCCTCTAACAGTTCCTTATTCATGTTTATCCTCCTATCATGTTCTCCGTATGTTCTCTCGGTGTTTTCTGTATCTGATTTTGCGAGGAGATTTTTTTGTCAGTTGTACCCAAATTTCTGAGGCGTACGCGGTGCGTACGTTGATGAAATTCGGGTGCGGCTTTGGCGGAAAATCGGCCTGCTGAGGTGCACGAAAAAATTCCGAGAGACATCCACTATACGGTTAAAAATCAAGTGCCAGACGGATCAGCGCAATATCCGCTTTTTCAAATACAGCCTCACTTCCATCTTCCATGGCCAGTGTCACTGTCTTATCATCATATGCGCTCAGCGTACCTGTAAATTCCTTCTGTCTGTCAATGGCTTTGTAAAGTCTTACCTCTACTTCGCGACCAATGCTTCTTTTGTAATCCTTTTCTTTCTTTAACGGTCTTCAAGTCGGTGAGCTTACCTCTAAAATGTAGCTGTCATCAATAAAGTCTTCTTTATCCAGCCAGTCACTTAACCTGCGGCTGATCACTTCACAGTCATCCACTGCAATGCCGCCTTCTTTATCAATATAAGCTCTTAAGTACCAGGTGCCTGCTTCTTTTACGTACTCTACATCTACCAGTTCAAAATTGTTCTCTTCCATGAGAGGAAGGAGGAACGCCTCTACCCTGCTTTCATAGCTTTCCTTTTTTTTTGTCATGTCTGCACCACCTTTCTTTCCCTAACAATACGAAAAAAAGAGTGGACCAGCGCCCACTCTTACATTAAGTAAAATCCATTAGTTATCGTATACACTATATCATCATGCGTGGGGAAATGCAAGCACTTTTTGCTTTGAAAGTAGTTGTCAGGCAACAGTTGTGTTACAGTACACGGACTCTCCATGCCCGCGCACTGTAACAGGATTTTGCCGATGCTCCGCATTCCGAATCGGCAAAATCCGCGGTCATAACTGTATCATACGGAATTTTCAGTTCAGAAAATTCCTACCCGTAAAAAAGTAACACAGCTGTTTGCATTTATTATGGATGTCACGGTCTGATCAAATGTCCCTTTAGCCATAAAGCAGGGCTGCCGCCTGCGGGAATGGTTCAGGCTGCGTTCTAAGACACCGTGGATATACGCGATGGTCATTCCGTAGTTAGTAATAGGAACATTCTGGTCGCAGGCACATTTAATACGGTACTTCATTTCTTTTCCATTTAACATACAGCCGCCGCAGTGTATGATCAGCTTATATTGGCCCAAATCATCCGGAAATTCCGTGCCGGAGGTAAAGGTAAATTTCGGTTCCGATTTTAGTGAACTGGCGGATCCAGTCCGGCAGTTTTACGGTTCCAATGTCGCCGCACTGTCTGTGGTGGGTACATCCTTCTGAGATCGGGATCTTTATCGCCGGTTTTTATCTTATTTAAAGCCGCCACGCCAGAATCGTTGTCTCCAGTTCCCTTTGTATCTGGCAAAGAGGATAGAAAAGGAGGTAAGCAGGATATCTTCTGGTGTATCTTTTGAGACCTTTCCAAAAGCCTGGCTGTCAGTGATCGCCCAGCTTTGGCTTTTTCCCAATATTTTCCAGTGTGTTTTCAGTTCATTGTCCTTTACTACAATAGAAACAGCACCTGCCTCTAAAATATCGCGGATAGTCTGCTGCTGTGGAAGGATCGGACGGCCTTTGGGAGCTGCTTTGTCAATAGGAACTACTAAAACCACAAAATCAGAAGGATTTAACAGGTCAGCTACCAATGGTTTTGAAACCGCTTCTGTTTTTGCTGCTTTTGCGATCGTTTCTTTTAACTCTGTAATGCCTTCTTTTTTGCGGGCACTAACTGCAAGGACCAGGATGTTTTCCGGTGCAGTCCTTGGACGAACTGCCCGGTCGATCTTATTAAATACCACAATACAGGGGATCTGCTTATCCTTTATCTTATTAGAAGCTTTTTCCTCTTCTGCCCCAAAACCCGTCTGGCTGTCCACAACGATCACTGCAATGTCTGTTTTTATTCAACGCCTGATAGCTTTTCTTACCCTTAATGCACCCAGCTCGCCTTCATCATCAATACCAGAATTATCGATCGCCGTTACCGGGCCTAAAGGAAGCAATTCCATGGATTTATAGACCGGATGTAGTGGTTCCCTTTACGTCTGATACCACTGCCAGTTCCTGTCCGATCACTGCATTTAATACACTGGATTTCCCTGCGTTTCTTCTGCCGAAAAAAAACTTATATGTATCCGTTCTCCTGATGGAGTTTCGTTCATTCCCATATCTATACCTGCCTTTCTGTGCTGCTCGTCTGCTTTGTGGTTATTATACTTGCATGAGGACTGTTTTTCAAAAGGGTTTTTAAGTCATTTTGCAGAAAAAGCAATATTTGCTTTTCCTATATAAATAAGTATAATACATAAACACACGGGGAAACCCAATATTAGGAAACACCAGGAGGAGCCTGTTATGACATTTGTATATCCCGCTGTTTTTACCCCTCATGAAAAAGACAATGGTTTTCATGTGGAATTCCCGGATCTGGAATGCTGCGAGGCAGATGGACCGGATTTAGAAGATGCTGTAGAAAATGCAAGGGACGCAGCCCGCAACTGGATCACCGCAGAGCTGGAAGATACCTGCGAGATCCCGCCCTTCCACCCATGTAGATGACATTGAGCTGAAAGAGGGCATGTTCATTAAGAATATTATGGTTATTATCAAGCTGCTGCCAGATAATGACTGACAGACTACTGCGCAAGCGCAAAAAGAGCCCTGAACACACCATAAAACGTGCTCAGGGCTTTTCTTTTTAATTAAATCTGCCGTATTTCCGCCGGGGTTGGGAAAACTATTACTTATTCTCCGATCGTGATCTTGTGATCTCTTCATTTCATTTTCTTTCATTCCTTCTTTTCCAAGACGGCCTACATTCTTTAAGGTTTCTTCTACACCCTTGGTAACAATTCCGTCACCGCCGTAGAACTGCTGGCCTCTGATGTACATATTGTATCCTAAGATACCTGCTTTACTGCTGATGCGATCTTAGCTGCACAGGAAGCTTTTGCACCGTCACAGACAATACCAGATACGATAGCCAATGCATTTACTATTGTATGGGTAATCTCCTTAAAACCACCACCGCAAAGATATGCGATACCAGCGCCTGCACCTGCACCTGCACTGACTGCGCCACAATATGCAGAGAGACGGCCAATAGGAGTCTTCTGATGGATCGCTGCCAGGTTAGATAAAGCAAGAGCACGGTACATCTTCTCTTCTCCTACATTTAACTCCTTTGCATATACGATAACCGGAACTGAAACTGTGATTCCCTGATTTCCGCTCCCGGAGTTAATGACTACAGGCAGTTCACATCCGTTCATACGTGCATCAGAACCTGCTGCTGCCATTGCTTTGGCACGGACACGTACATTGGTTCCTTCCATATCTAACAGGACCTTACCAATGTTTGCACCATAATTTCCCTTGATGCCCTCCTCTGCAATAGTCAGTTATACTCAATCTGACGTTTTAAAACTGGTTTGATATCTTCTACATCTACTGTATTGATAAAATCCCAGATATCTTTCATATTTAAAAGGCTTCTGTCTGTAAGCCCTTCTTCGCTTTCGCCTTTTACTTCTGTCTGTAAGATCTCACCGTTCTTTTTCAACCAGAACAATATTGGTATGGTAGTTTACAATACGTACCTTTGCGTAGTCATCTCCCTTAAAAAAGAGTTACCACGATTTCAAATGTAAGCCCATTATCCATGTTCTACAGAAATAGGAGTCTTATCGGGGAATTCCCTCATTTCCTTTACCTGGTCTTCTGTAACATGAGCGATAACTTCCAGTTCTTTATCCGGATGCACCTGCAACAATACCTGCCGCTGCTGCTGCCGGAATACCCTTTAAATGATCTGTATTTGGGACAATAACTGATTTCACATTTTTGATAATGCTTCCGCTGGCACCGATCGCTACTCTCTCAGGCATCTGTCCCAGCACTTTCTTTGCAACTGCTGCTGCATAAGCTAAAGCAATAGGTTCTGTACATCCATAGCAGGGGATCGACTCTTCTTTAAGGATACGGATATACGCACTATACTTTTCATTTGTTTTTCCATTGTTCACAGCCTCCGACTTCTTTTGTTTGTTTTTGATCGTTTATCCTGTTTATATTTGTTCTTGATTTCTCTCTTCACTTAATGTAACATAGAAATAACCCGATGTAAAATTTAACATTTAAATATATAGTTTAAAAATTTTTATGGATGTGAAAGGACTGTTTTCATGGAATTTCGTGAACTTTCTACCTTTCTTCAGGTAGCTAAACTACAGAGTTTTTCAAAGGCCGCCAAGGTATTAGGCTACTCTCAGGCAGCTGTTACTATTCAGATCGAGCAGTTAGAACAGGAGCTGGGCGTCCACCTGTTTGACCGCATTTGGCAAGCAGACCTCACTGACACACCAGGGCAGTGTTTTTTATGACCATGCTGCCTCTATTATGCGGGATATCGCCCAGGCAAAGGATGCTGTATCACACCCCCAGAAATTAAACGGGCATCTTTGTATCGGAACCATTGAGTCCATCTGTGCTTCCCTCTTTCCTTCCCTGCTGACGGAATATCATAAACTGCACCCTGAGGTAAATATAAGCATCCGCACCGATTCCCCGGATCGAGCTGTTAGAACAGATCAATGGCAACCAGCTGGATCTGGTGTATTTTATGGATAAACGTGTTTATGATGTGAAATGGGAAAAAGTTTTAGAAGAACCGGAAGAGATCGTGTTTGCAGCTACAGCAGACCATCCCCTTGCCCAGAGATCAGAACCTTTAAGCCTAGATGATGTTTTATCTTATCCTATGGTAGTAACAGAAAAAATGCCAGTTACCGCCTGATCCTGGAGCAGTATCTGGCTGCTATGGGCAAAAGCCTTCAGCCTTATCTGGAAATTGGAAATACCGATTTTATCCTTCAGTTTTTAAAGCAGAATACAGGCATTACCTTTCTGCCCCGCTTTACAGTGGAAAAAGCAGTTTCTGAAGGTTATCTCCGTATTTTATCTGTTAAAAAGTTTTCTATCCGCACCTGGCGCCAGATCCTTTATCACAAGGACAAATGGGTCACAAGAGAAATGGCTGAATTTATCAGGCTAGCCCAGGAACTTTAATGTCGTGGTCAAACTGCAACACTTTATCCAAGGTGTAAGTAATCTGTACTTTACATTTTCCCGGTTCTGTTGCTATAATAAAAACATATAGCACATATGAATTAATGTTATGATACCGGAGGCATTTCCATGGAACAGAATCTTTCCCAATATAAGATCTTTTATGAGGTAGCAAAAAAGCTGGCAATATTTCCAAAGCTGCCAAAGAGCTTTACATCAGCCAGCCTGCTATCAGCAAAGCCATCAGCAAGTTAGAAGACAGTTTAGGTCTCTCCTTATTTACCCGCAGTTCCCGGGGGTCCAGCTGACTTCCGAAGGGAAATTTTGTTTGAACATGCAAAAGAAGCCTTTGATACTTTAAGCAGAGGAGAGCAGGAATTAAAGCGGATCCAGGAATTTGATATCGGCCACCTGCGTATCGGCGTCAGCAATACACTATGCAAATACGTACTTCTTCCTTATCTGAAGACCTTCATCGACCAGTATCCGCACATGAAAGTGACCATTGAAAGCCAGTCTACTGCCCAGACTCTTTCCAGACTAGAACAGCAGAAACTGGATCTCGGACTGGTAGCTGAGCCGTCTCTGCGCAAGGATCGGCATTTATCCCGGTTATGGATATCCAAGATGTTTTTGTGGCTACACCTGCTTATCTGAACAACCTGTACGTGCGTGAAGGAAAGGATACTAATATTTTTGAAACAGGAAATATCATGCTCCTTGACCCCAGCAATATGACCCGCCATCATGTAGACGATTATATGTCCGAAAATCACATTGCACCAAGACAGATACTGGAAGTAACTACCATGGACCTGTTGATCGAGTTTGTAAAAGATCGGCCTGGGAGTTGCCTGTGTTATCAGGGAGCTGGTTCAGAAAGAACTGGATAACGGATCACTGGTAGAGCTTCCTTTGGAAATCCCGATCCACAGAAGGACCATTGGTTTCGCCTATCATCCATCCAATCAGGCTATGTCCCTGAAAACATTTTTAGAATTTTTATATTAAATGTACTATCAAGCATCAAAAACTCCGGAATCCCAAAGGTCACAGCCTTCTGAAATTCCGGGAGTTTTGTATTCATACAGGAAACCCAAACTCCGCTTCGCTACGTTTGGGTAGCGTTCAATTTCGTACGAAATTGAACTTAGTTATGATCGGTTTGTCGGATTCGTTGTTCCAGCTGTACAGCTTTCTGATCTCTGCACCAACCTTCTCTGATGGATGCTCGGAAGCAAGCTTTCTCATAGCCTGGAAGTGAACCTGACGACCTGCCGGGGACATATCCAGTAAGAACTCTTTTGCAAAGGTACCGTCCTGGATATCAGAAAGGATCTTCTTCATAGCTTTCTTTGTCTCAGCGGTAACGATCTTCGGTCCTGTTATGTAATCGCCGTACTCAGCTGTGTTGGAGATGGAGTATCTCATTACCAGCGAAACCAGACTGATAAATCAGGTCAACGATCAGCTTCATCTCGTGAATACACTCGAAGTAAGCGTTTCTCGGGTCATAACCAGCCTCTCACAGAGTCTCGAAGCCAGCCTGCATCAGTGCGCAAACGCCGCCGCAAAGAACAGCCTGCTCACCAAACAGGTCAGTCTCAGTCTCTGTACGGAATGTTGTCTCAAGAACAACCTGCTCTTGCACCACCGATACCCAAGACCGTAAGCAAGTGCTTTCTCCAGTGCTTTTCCTGTATAATCATCTGCTCTACAGCTATCAGACAAGGAGTTCCCTTGCCAGCCTGGTACTCTGAACGTACTGTGTGACCTGGTCCCTTCGGGCGATCATTGTAACATCTACATTCTTTGGTGAACGATGCATCCGAAGTGGATGTTGAAACCGTGAGCGAACATAAGCATATTGCCATCCTTCAAGGTTTGGCTCGATGTCCTTCTTGTACATATCTGCCTGTAACTCATCATTTATAAGAATCATGATGATATCAGCCTCTTTGCAGCCTCTGCAGCTGATGTATATACCTTGAAGCCCTGCTCTTCTGCCCTCTCTTCCATGACTTTGCTGCCCTCATAAAGACCGATGATGACATTGTTCATCCTGAATCCTTTTAAAAGTTAAGTGCATGTGCATGTCCCTGGTCTGGTCTCTAATGACACAACTGTCATTCTGGAATACCTTGGGTCTGCAAGTAACACCTACTGTCAGACTCTCAATATTATATCCACGGCGGCTGAACATACCCGCTACACGGGACAGAACACCGGCCGTATTATCCATAACAATGATAACACGATTCTGTCTTCCATCATATCATTTGCCTCCATATCGGTCTGCCCAAGACAAACGTCTTCTGGCGTCCCACATATTAGTTTTATAATAACAACCATTACCTGCTTTGTCAATTGCCTAATAGTAATGGATATTATGCTTTCTGGTTATGATACCAGCATTTTCTCAATTCATTAACACTTTCAGCTATATAAGCAGCGTGACATTCTTCCATTTCTGTCCTGTCACCATAACCAAAAGAACGCCTACGCACTCAATCCCTGTTCTCTTGCACCTAATACATCATGCTCCCTGTCTCCTACCATGAGGATCTGCTCTTTTTTACCAGAAAGGCCACAGGTATCTACAACGTATCTGATGCGTCCCCTTTACGCACACGGGTCTCTTCAGGTCCGCACCACCAATAAATTCAAAGCAAAAGTAAGACCAAAATGCCCTAAGATCTGCTTTGCAAAAACTTCCGGTTTGGAAGTAGCAAGATATAATTTCTTTCCTGCTGCTTTTTAATTCCCCAGCATTTCCGGAATGCAGGGAAATACTTTATTTTCTCTCCATCCTTTTACGGAAAAATATTCGCGGTAGACCTGAATCGCTTCTCTTGCCTGTTCTTCCGGAAAGCCATAATATTTCTGGAAGCTGTCTTTTAATGGCGGACCAATAAAAGGGCATAAACTATCAGATCATCTACCCAAATGCCATAATGCTTTAATGCATACTGGACTGATTTTGTGATCCCTCTTTTGGGTCAGTAAAGGGTACCATCCAGATCGAGCAACAGGTATTCTTTGTTTTCATATTGCAATTAATTCCCTTCGTAATAAATAATCAATTTTAGAGCATTCCTGATCTTTCAAAAGTGTTCCGTCTTTAAACGCTTTCATCATTTCATGGCCTACACTGATATAAGGAGGATACTCTACGATCTCATCCCGGCTAAACCAGCCTGCTTCTGCCAGCTCATCTTCTTCTAAACGGATAACATCATCTCCGTCAGATGCTGCTGTAAAGCCGATCGTCACAGAATCAGAAAATGACCATGGCTGGCTTTTTGTAATAGCGGATATTCTTCACCTTCAGGCCTACTTCCTCCATAACTTCCCGGCGGACACATTCCTCAAAAGTTTCTCCTACCTCACATAACCTGCAATAAGGGCATAGCGGTGATAAGTTCCCCTTGCATACCGGGACATAAGCAGTTTATCTCCCTTCCGGATAGCTACGATCACTGCCGGGCAGATCTTGGGATACTCTGTATGCCCACAGGAAGAACACACCATGGACCGTTCTGTTGTTCCAGGCTCCATTTTCCCGCCGCAGCATCCACAGAAGCGCCTGCTCTCTCTCCAGCGGTAGATCGGCTTCCTGTAATACCGGCAAAAGCCTGATAGCCTGGTTCCATTTCCCGGAAGATACGCATACCATTTAAAACAAATCCGCCAAATTCCGGCACTTTCATATCATCTACCAGGTAATATCCCTATCCCCGATGGAAAACAGATAATACCCTTTTTTCCTGAAATCTTCCTCAAACAGAAGATCATGGAATGCCGGGATGCGGTATCCTTCTTTTTCCTTTAAAAGCATAACTTTGTTGTATTCATAATGTAATAGATAATCGCTCATTTCCGGCTTTTTATCTTTTTATACGCCGGATCGTATTTATAAGGTATTTCCTGTATCATTTTAACTTATGGCTCCTTTTAACAGCTGCTTTAATGATGGCTTTTTCAAACCATTTCATTCCATCTACACGGCGCAGACTGCTGAAGAAGAAATAATAGACCACAAAAAGCCACTGAGGTGATCGTCCATGACATCGGATAGCAAAAAGCAGCTGCCAGAATAGATCTGTACTGGGAAGGAAAAAGATGATCCAGATCGCACGAAGACAGCATACACCTACACCAGTCATGATCGTAATGGCATCGGGCATCTCCCACACCACGCAGTGTACCAGATAATATCTCTATGGTAATATGGGTGATCGATGTAGGCACCATGAAATGGATCAGGCTCAGGCCGATCTCCTGTACCTGTGCATCAGATGTAAACAGATCAATAAGCAGATATCCCTTTAAATATAGTAAAGTGGATACAATGGCTGTCATGATCGTTCCAATGACCATACATGCTCCTGCTCCCTTTCGAACACGGTCTATGCGGCCTGCACCATAATTCTGTCCCACAAAAGTAGTAACAGAAATACCCAGTGCATTGATCATCATCCAGTAAAGTCCGTCTACTTTTCCATAAGTAGCCCAGGCAGTTACATTATCAGTTCCCAGAGTATTTACACCAGCCTGGATGATAATATTTGAAATATTATACATAACAGACTGCATACCGGCTGGAATGCCAATACGCACGATGCGACGGAGCATACGTTCATCAATACGTACCTTGCTCCCACACCAGTTTATACATATCATCTGTATGGATCGGTGCATACACTACCATGCAGGCACTGAACAGCTGGGACGTAATAGTAGCAATAGCTGCTCCGGCCACCCCCATACGCAGCCCTGCTACCAGAATAATGTCTAACAGGATGTTGACCATACAGCTTCAATAAGAAAGTACAAAGGTCGTTTGGAATCCCCCACAGCGCGCAGGATACCAGCCCCCATATTATAGATCGGGTTTGGGATCATTCCCAGAAAATATATGCGTATATATACAACTGCATAGTTAAGAACATCCTCCGGTGTATGCATGGCTGAAAGTGCCATGTGGGCAAAAACAATGCCGATCACCATAAATAAAACACCGCCCATTAAGGAAAAGGCAACTGCTGTATGTACAGCCCAGTGTACTTTATCCGGCTTTCTGGCACCATAATACTGGGAAATAACTACGGTAGCACCGCTGGAAAGACCTACAAAAAAGCCTACCAGCAGGTTGATCGGGGTACTGGTAGTACCTCCTACTGCTGCCAATGCCTGCTTTCCTACAAAATGTCCCACTACCACTGCATCTGCCGTATTATAAAGCTGTTGAAAAAAATGTGCCAAAAAAGAATAGGAAAAAAAGAATAATAAAAGCTGACCAAAAATACTTCCCTGAGTGATATTATTTTTTCTCTGGCTCTCCTGTATTTGTTTTTCCTGCACCCATTACTTCTCTCCCGGATTTTCCATTTTTTAAGAAAATGATACCCACCAGTTATAAATTTACTTATTACAAATTTACTTACTGATGGGCACCATACTTATTTTGTATCTTCTTTTGCAGCAATCTCAGAAATAGATTTTACCAGACCTGCAATCCCTGGATATCAGATGGAATGATGATCTTGTTTGCTTTTCCGTCTGCTGCCGCCTGGAAAGCTTCAGACTCTTAAGCTGCAATACCGCCTGGTCTGCACCGGCTTCTTTAATATAACGGATACCGTCTGCAGTTGCCTGTTGCACGGCACGGATGGCTTCTGCCTGTCCTTCTGCTTCTTTGATCTTCTTTTCCTTTTCTGCCTCTGCACGAAGGATAGCTGCCTCTTTTTCTGCTTCTGCATTTTAAAACTGCAGATTCCTTATTTCCCTCTGCTACCAGGATCATGGACTTCTTCTCACCTTCTGCACGAAGAATAGCTTCACGGCGCTCACGTTCTGCCTTCATCTGCTTTTCCATAGCTTCCTGTATAGCTGCAGGGGGTTCAATATTTTTAAGCTCCACTCTGGTCACTTTAATGCCCCACGGATCAGTTGCAATATCCAGGGACTCCTGCATCTTTGCGTTAATAGTCTCTCTGGAAGTCAGTGTCTCATCTAACTCCAGCTCACCAATAATATTTCTAAGAGTGGTTGCAGTCAGGTTTTCAATCGCAAGAATAGGACGTTCCACACCGTATGCATAGGATTTCGGATGCGTAATATAGAAAAATACCACAGTATCAATCTGCATGGTAACATTATCCTTGGTAATAACCGGCTGAGGCGGAAAATCCTCTACCTGTTCCTTTTAAATTTACTTTCTTTGCTACTCTGTCAATAAACGGCACCATAAAATGGATACCTACGCCATATGTTCCCAGATATGCCCCAAGACGTTCTACAACCAGAGCCTGGGCCTGGGGAACAATGCGGATACAGGATGTAAGAATAAAAACAATAAAAAGTACTAAAATAAGAAATATCACGGAACCTCCAAACATCAACATATACTACCTCCTGAATTTTTTAGATGTACTCTCGGAATCTTTTTGTACTTGATTTTGCGAGAAGATTTTTTGTCAGTTGTGCCCAAATTTCTGAGGCGTACGCGGTGCGTACGTTAATGAAATTCGGGTGCAACCTGAAAATCGGCCGCAAAAGCAAATGCAGAAAAGACTCCGAGAGTATATTTAGTTGTATGAGTATAGTTTAACATATTTCTGATTTTATTCAATCAAGGATTGTAAAAGTGATGAATTCTTAATATAATCGTAATTGTTAAGAGTTAAATCACAATATAGCAAGGAGATACTTAGTATATGAAAAAAATCCTTCTGTTAGGAACAGGCGGCACTATTGCCTGCAAACGTACACCAGATGGCTTAAAGCCAGTCATTACTTCCGAAGAAATCTTAACTTATGTACCGGACAGCCGTAATTACTGCCAGATTGACAGTATACAGATTTTAAATATTGACAGTACCAATATACAGCCTTCCCACTGGCTGGCAGTTGCAAAAAGCCATTGAGGAGCACTATGATGAATATGACGGCTTTGTGATCGCTCACGGAACAGATACCATGGCTTATACAGCTGCTGCTCTTTCTTATCTGATCCAGAATTCACCAAAGCCTATTGTCATTACCGGTGCACAGAAGCCTATTGATATGGAAAACACAGACGCCCGCACAAATCTGGCTGACAGCCTGCGTTTTCTTCCCATGACAAGGCTCACGGAGGTCAATATCGTATTTGACGGCAAGGTCATTGCAGGTACCAGAGGCAAAAAAGAGCGTACTAAAAGCTATAACGCCTTTTCCAGCATTAATTTTCCTTATATAGCCATTATCCAGGAAGACCATATCCTGTTTTATTTAGATGATAAGGCACAGCTTTGCGGGCCATTAAAATTTTATCATCAGATGGATTCCAGCGTAGGACTGATGAAGCTGATCCCTTCTGCGGATGCTTCTCTTTTAGACTACATGGCTGCCCACTATGATGCAGTGATCATCGAATCCTTTGGTGTCGGCGGACTGCCTTCTTATGATGACGGTGGGGATTATTACCGTGCAGTAGCCCACTGGATCAGCCTTGGCAAGACTGTGATCATGACCACACAGGGTTACAAACGAAGGCAGCAATATGTCTGTTTATGAGGTAGGCAAAAGATCAAGCGTGAATTCGGCCTGTTAGAAGCTTATGATATGACCTTAGAGGCAGCTGTTACCAAGATATGTGGATCCTCACCCAGACAAGGGAACCGGAAAAAGTGCGGGAGCTGTTCTATCAGACCGTAAACCATGATATTTTGTGGAAGTCTTCTTAAATTTCTGTGAGGTTTACATGAATGAACATATTTTACAATTCAAAAAGGGATTAAAAGACGGGATTCCTATTGGACTGGGATATCTGGGAGTTTCCTTTACTTTCGGCATCATGGCTAAAGGCGCCGGACTTACTACCTTAGAGGCCGTAGTCCTGTCTCTTACTAACCTGACCAGTGCCGGACAGTTTGCAGGCCTTGGCATCATCACCGCAGGTTCTTCTTTATTAGAAATGGCTCTGGCCCAGCTGATCATCAACCTGCGCTACTGTCTTATGTCCTGCTCTCTTTCACAAAAATTAGACAGTCACATGCCATTTTTTCACCGTCTTCTTATGTCTTATGGTATAACAGACGAAATTTTTGGTGTATCTGTATGCAAAAGCGGGATTCTTAGCCCTTATTTCAGCTACGGTCTTATGGCTGTGGCAGTTCCTGGCTGGACCATTGGAACACTCCTTGGTGCTGTTTCCGGAAGCCTTCTTCCTGCAAAGGCTGTTAAGTGCATTAAATGTAGCTCTTTATGGAATGTTTTTTAGCAGTGATCGTCCCGCCGGCAAGAGAAAAGAAAGTACTGCGCATGGTTATCCTTATTTCCATGGCACTAAGCTTTCTCTTTACTTTGATCCCGGTTTTAAAGGATATTTCCTCCGGCTTTAAGATCATCATTCTTACATTTATCGTGGCAGGTGCTGCCGCTTATCTGTTCCCTGTAAAGGAGGAAGAATAAATGAATTATCCTGTATATCTTTACATAGCGGTCATGGCCATTGTGACGTACCTGATCCGGGTGCTTCCACTGACATTGATCAAACAGGAGATAAAAATCCTTTTATCCGGTCTTTTTTTATACTATGTACCTTATGTTACACTGTCTGTAATGACATTTCCTGCTATTGTATACGCTACTGCTTCCCCTGTTTCAGGAGCTGCAGCGCTAATCGCAGCATTGATCCTGGCATATAAAGGAAAAAGTCTTTTCCAGGTTTCTATTGTAGCCTGCGCAGTTGTGTTTATATTAGAATTTTTCGTTTAATAAGTAAAAGGCCCCCAGGCAGAGATTCGGTCATATCAATCCCATTTTCTGCCCAAGGGTCTTTGTTTATGTTTTACACATGTTCCTGTTCTGATCAGCCTAACAAGAACTCACTTAATACAAAATTGCTCCACATCCATGCCCCATTCTGTAAAGCAAGGCTGCTTCCTTCTTTTTCAACAGGCCATTGGAGATCAGCCTGGCGATCACATCCCCGTAAACTGTTTCCATTTTCACGCCAAAAAGCCTGATAAAATCCACATCGGATACACCTCTTAACATTCGAAGTCCTAAAAACATGAATTCTTCCATGCGTTGGGCCTGGGTCAGCTCTTCAATAGGTCCCCAAAGCTTTTTAAGGGCAGCTTCCCTCTCTTCCGGTACTTCGCTGCCAAAATCTAAAGCCAGATACTTATCCAAATCTCTTTCATTGGTAAAGCGGCAGCCTTCCATATAGGAAGATGCGCCAAGACCAATGCCTAAATAGGCAACCTCTGTCCAGTAACCAATATTATGGCGACAGGCTTTTCCCGGTTTTGCATAGTTAGATATCTCATAGCGCTCAAAGCCCTGTTCCTGAAGAAATTTCCGTGTAATAAAACGGTAGATTTTATTTTCTGTATCCTCATCTGGAAGAGCCGGACCTGTATATCCGCTGCTGCAGTTTTCTCCCAAAAACGGTTCCAAAAAGGAGTTCCCTCTTCAATGATCAGACTGTAAGCGGAAATATGTTCTGGCTTTAACATAGTGACTTTTTTTAATGTATTTTCCAGGATTCCAAAGTCTGTCGGTATCCCGCTCATCAGGTCAATACTAATGTTTGTAAAGCCCGCCATCCTTGCACTTTGAAAGCTTTTTAAAAAATTCCTCAAAGGAATGGATCCTTCCCAGGTTTTTAAGTTCCTCATTGTCCGCAGACTGCAGACCGAAGCTTACCCGGTTGATACCGCATTTCTTATAAACAGGAAGTTTCTTTCCTACAAGAGTTCCCGGATTTGCTTCAATGGTGATCTCTGCATTTTCTTCTACCTGAAAACATTCAAATACTGTTTCCATAATACGGCGGATACAGGAAGGCTCCAGTAAAGAAGGGGTCCCTCCGCCTATAAATACAGTTTCAACCTGACAGTCCAGGCAGTAACAGCTCTGGGCCTTGATCTCTTTATCAACTGCTCTACATAAGCCTCATGGACCGATGAAAGGGCTCGAAAAGAGAGAAAATCACAGTAATCACATTTCTTCACACAAAATGGGATATGGATATATAGTTCAATGGGCTTTTTCTTCATGTTAGTCATCATCTTGTTTCTCTGCTGATCCAGCCATGCTTCTCTTCTTGTTTCATATATATGAAAACAAGAGGCATCGTTGGTTCACGATATGCCGATTTGAACAAGAAGAGCTTATGCAAGCAAGCTTGCAACACTCTTTCTTATTCAAACCAGCGCATGGCTGTTGTTACGCTCTATTCGTCATCCAGCTTCAGCACGCTCATAAAGGCCTTCTGCGGAATCTCCACATTGCCGATGATCTGACGCATACGCTTTTTTCCTTCCTTCTGCTTCTCTAACAGCTTTCTCTTACGTGAAATATCACCGCCATAGCATTTGGCAAGTACATCCTTGCGCACTGCCTTAACGGTCTCTCTGGCAATGATCTTGCTTCCAACAGCTGCCTGGATCGGTACTTCAAATAAATGCCTTGGAATTTCATCTTTAACTTTTCACACATTCTTCTTCCTTTTTCATAAGCAGATGCTGCATGTACAATAAAGGAAAGGGCATCCACTTCTTCTCTATTTACCAAAATATCCAGCTTCACCAATTCAGAACGCTCATAACCCTTTAACTCATAATCAAACGACGCGTAACCGCGGGAGCGCGATTTCAAGGCATCAAAGAAATCGTAAATAATCTCATTTAACGGAAGTTCATATTTTAATAAGGCTCTGGTGGTCTCAATATATTCCATTCCAAGATATACGCCTCTTCGTTCTGGCAGAGAGTCATGATAGCTCCTACATATTCTGTAGTTACCATGATCTCAGCACTGACGATCGGCTCTTCCATGTATTCGATCTCAGTTGGATCCGGAAGGTTGGATGGATTAGTCAGCTCGATCATCTCACCTGTTGGTCTTGTGTACGCGGTATACAACACCTGGTGCTGTTGTAACAAGATCCAGATTGTATTCACGTTCCAGACGTTCCTGGATGATCTCTAAGTGCAGCAGTCCTAAGAATCCGCAACGGAAACCAAAGCCTAATGCTACAGAAGTCTCCGGCTCAAAGAACAAGGGAAGCGTCATTTAACTGAAGCTTCTCCAATGCATCACGAAGATCATTGTACTTGGCACCATCTGCCGGATAAAGTCCACAGTAAACCATTGGTGTGACTTTTTTTTATAGCCTGGCAGCGGTTCGTCACATGGGTTGCTGCTGTCTGTTACAGTATCACCTACACGGGTATCACGGACATTTTTAATGCTGGCGGTAATATATCCAACCATACCGGCTGTCAGCTCATCACAGGGGAAAAACTGTCCTGCTCCAAAATAACCCACTTCTACTACTTCTTCCTCTGCCCCTGTGGCCATCATGCGGATCGGCGTGCCTTTTTTACGGTTCCTTCCATAACACGGCAGAAAATAATAACTCCTTTATAAGAATCATAAAACAGAGTCAAAGATCAGTGCCTTTAATGGTGCATTTGGATCTCCAGTAGGAGCCGGGATGCTACGAACGATAGCTTCTAAAGACCTCTTCTACATTCAGTCCGTTTTTGCGGAATCTTTGGTGCATCATGGGCTTCAGGCCGATCACATCTTCAATCTCTGCTGCCACACGGTCCGGATCTGCACTTGGAAGATCGATCTTGTTAATGACCGGGAATACATCAGGTCATGATCCAGCGCCAAATATACATTTGCCAGAGTCTGGGCCTCGATTCCCTGAGAAGCATCTACTACCAGCACAGCACCGTCACAAGCTGCCAGACTTCGGGATACCTCGTAGTTAAAATCCACATGTCCCGGTGTGTCGATCAGGTTAAAAATATATTCGTTTCCGTCTTTTGCTTTGTATACAGTACGTACAGCCTGGGATTTAATGGTAATGCCGCGCTCACGTTCCAGGTCCATATTGTCGAGAACCTGTTCCTGCATCTCACGGCTGGTAAGAAGTCCGGTTTTTTCAATGATCCGGTCTGCCAGTGTGGATTTACCGTGGTCTATATGTGCGATAATGCAAAAATTTCGTATTTTACTCTGGTCAATTGCTGCCATTCTTTATCCTCTTTCTCCATATTTTTCTTTCTGTTCTTTAATAATATTTTTAAATAATATATTCTTTCTTAGATTTGGGGGGTCAAAAGGTATTTTTTGACCCCTTTGATAATACTGTCTTTTAAAATATCGTATCCATTTTACTATGTTTTCAATTTCCTTGCAACACCATATCCAAAAGTTCTGCCAGAGGCTCCATGGCATTTTTGCTTCTTCAAAGGTATTTGTCTGGGCGCCTACTTCAATAAGGGCGGACCTTGGACGCAGATGTTCGTTGTAACGCAGGCCTTTTAAATATATTTTTCTTGTAAACCCCGGATAATATTCTTCTGCTTTTAACTGCATTTTCAAGCTGAACGCCAGATTTTCTTCCCTGTAGGGATTGGGAAGATAGGAAATGGGACCTTCCGGAGTCTGGCTTAAACCATTAAAAACATGATCCTGGCAGTGGCCTTTCCATTTATATCCGTTTTTAAATAAACATTTTCTCCCACTCCGTCCCTGTGGATATCTAATATTACCTGGATGGACGGGTATTTTGCCAGGATCTGGTTAAGTCCTTCCAAAGCATAATTATAGGCTTTGCTCGATCCATTTTACCTTTTTGCAGATCATAAACGCCTTTATCATGGTAAACACTCCAGCCTTTTTCTGTAAGAAGCTTTGCCAGATACCCACCGACCGCAGTCACAGTTTCATCAGACCCACTGTTTTTATAGCTTTCCGGGTATGGGTGTGGTAAATAAGGATCTGAGGTGTTTGTGGATGCTGGGTTTCTTCTTTGCAATGTTATATCCTTTGAGAGAAGATTTTCAGCATTCATTAATTGGCGGTCTGCTGTGGTGGATGTATGTACATTATAGAAATGTTTCATGAGGAAGTCATAATCCATAAGTTTCTGCAGCGGATATGTGGCAATACGGAGATTTGCGGCAGTGTTTCCGTCCGGTCCATTTTCCTCATTGGAGGACACATTTTTCTCCTGTTCCTGCTGTCAGACTGCTCACGCCCCTGCTTCATCCATATCAAAATCCGCCTCATCTTCTCCGATCCACGCCAGATATCCATGGTACGGTAAAATTCACTGGTCTGACGGTATTTTTCATAAGCCGGGTCAGATCCGGTATTCTGCTTTTTTTCAGGTTGTCTGTCCCCTCATACCCGTCTTCATTGTTTTTCCTGACTTCCAGTGGAAATATCTGCTTCAGAGAATCTCTTCCCCCTGCATTCCAAAAAAGCAGCCGCCAGCTGTTTTTTTCCTCTTTCTATATCTGTATAAAAATATCTGCCGCAAAAAAAAGATCCTGCTGTGATAACTGCCATTCCTATTATAAGAAATGGGGCTGTCTTTTGCAGGATCTTCCATTTTTACAATTTTAGGTTTTATTCTCATATTTTCCTGCCTTAAGACACACACTCTACTTACAGTTTACGCAGGAAAGCATTATTTTTTTACTTTTTATTAGCAGAAAATGGCCATTCAGAAATCAGAAGTCCCGCAAGAGTAAGCACTGTTCCTGCCATAGCCTGAAGAGTAATAACTTCATGAAGCAGCGGAATGGACATTAAAATAGTCACCACAGAATACCGTAAATGTAAACGCTGGCTTTGGTTGCACCAGAGATTTTACTGCATAGTTCCAGGTAACAAAGCATATAGCAGATGCCCCGATTCCCAGGTATATTATATTTGCAAGATTTACCGACTGAAGGAGTGCCGGGACCTGCAGATGGAAATCCATAAACGGCAGAGCTAACAGCATGAAAAGGATCCCATAAAAAGAATGTCCTTCTGGTTGTAACAATGGTATCATAGCCAAAACCGCCAATCTTTCTGGTGCACACAGAATAAACGCCCCATATGGCTGCTGCTGCCAGACCAAGAAAATCTCCTACCGGTTCAATTCTAATTTTTTCACCTTTCTGGAAAGTGATCAGGCAGATTCCCAACATGGCACAGATAAAACCTGCCACAATGCTTTTCTTCATCCTCTCCCCATCTAAGAAAAAGTGGGCCATGATCCTGTAAAATCGGTGCAACAGATACAATAACGCTGACATTGGAAGCCTGAGTCATGGTGAGGGCAATATTTTCCAGAAGATAGTAAATGCCAATACCGGTAATTCCGGCAACAACCATGATCAGTTCTTCTTTCACGCTTTTCAGCTTAAGAGGCACCGGGCGGATCAACCACAGGAAAATATAACCGGCCACAAAGCGCAGCACCAGTATTTCCAATGGTGACAGGCTTTCTAACAATACCTTGGTAGATATAAAGGTAGTTCCCCATATCAGCATCGTAAAAATAGCAGCCATATGTCCGGCTACTCTTGTCTTTTTTGTGTACTCATCTTCTGCTCCTTTTCATTTTAATGTACTCTCGGAATCTTTTTGTACTTGATTTTTGCGAGAAGATTTTTTTGTCAGTTGTGCCCAAATTTTTGAGGCGTTGGCGTTGTGTCCGCCTCTAAAATTAGGGGTGCGACTGGCGGAAAATCGGCCGCAAATGCAGGTGCATGAAAGACCGAGAGTACATTTTATCTGTTTCTGAAATCTTATTTTCTAAAATCACCAACACAGGCTGACATAAATATCGTGTTATCTGAATACTGTTACAGCTCTGTGTATCCCCTCCGAAATCGTAAAGCTTTAGCTGCTTCACTCTCTGGTCAATATCCGGAGGCGTTACATAAAGACTTCCAAATTCTGGCTCCAGCAGTTCCCGGATCATGCGGTACTGATCTTCCGGGTTCATGTTTTCGATCCATTTGCCTGTATTTTTCGTGGCTTCTTCTGATGCCAGCACTCCGGTCAGAGCAGAAATGGTATCGTGGACAATGGCTGCTGCTCCCACCACTGTAGGAACGCCAACAGCCAGCACAGGTATCCCCAGAGTTTCCTTTGTCAGACTGTGCCTGTGATTTCCCACTCCGGATCCAGGATGTATCCCTGTATCAGTCAGCTGTATGGTAGTTCCCAGACGCCGGATGCTTCTTGCCGCCAGCGCATCGATGGCAATGACCAGATCCGGTTTTATTTCGCGGATGAGACCTGATAATATCCGGGCCGTTTCCATACCTGTTTGTGCCATGACACCAGGTGCAATAGCTTTTAATCCCGTTTCATTTTGCGAAACACTAAGATTATTTACAGTGCGCGGACCAAGGAATCCGGTGTTACGCTCTGGTTTCCAAGACCGGCAACTAATATGACCGGCTGGCCGTGCAGAAAGGGAGCTTTCCTTTTCTTCCCCTTCCTTTTTTCCCCAGCGCATGCTCTGCAAGCTCTTTTAATACGTTTGCCAGCTCATCTGAGACTTCACTGTGGAAATCCTCATCCGGCAGAAGCAGTCTGTCTGCTTCTAATGTGAGATAACTTCCTACCGGCTTTCCTAAAATCTGTGCTCCCGCCTCATTTAATACCTTCACTTCCGTGATCTGCACATCTTCCGTCTTTCCCTTCCATTTTCGAAAAGAAACACCTGATACTTCTTTTGCCTGCTCTTTTAATCCTTCTCTTTCTTCCAGGGCAAGATCGTGCGTATTTCAAGTCTGGCTGTTTTCATTCTGTTCGCCCTCCTTAATAATATCAATATAAAGGTTAGTTTAAACAGAATAGCCTGTTTTATTATAAAACCAGAGATTAGGCACAGAAGTAGTGATACCTGCTGCTCCACTTTCCATAGCAGCCTCGATCTCATTTTTCGTATTAATAAAACCACCGGTTATAAAGGGATCCGACTTTCTTTGGAAAGATCACTTATAACACTTAATATGACACCGGAAGGATCTCCACACCGTCTGCTGTACAACTCTTGATCTGATGGCGGATATTGGCCTGTGAAATAGCATCAAACACAAAAAAACGCTGGATTGCCAGCAAGTCCAATGCCTTTGCTCTTCTTACCTGATTGGATTTTGTAGTTACGATTCCTGCTGCACTTGTATAATATTTCACAAATTCCACTGCGCTGTCCTTTGATGACAGCCCATCTATAAAATCCATATACACAAAGGGTTCAATTCCTGCTTTTCTCCTCGCTCCACAATAAATGGCAGCGTTTTCAGGTTTCCACAGAAAATATATGCCAATTTTACCCGTGAAAGGCAAAGATCATCCGATCTTCTTCTCTACAGAGAGCCGCCATAATAGGGTTCTTTTTTATAATATCCTGTAAGGTTGTTTTTCATTATTTTCATCCTCATCGTAGGTATTGTTTATTTTTTCTCCCCCGACCATTGTAACATACATCTGCAAAATATGTACAGCATAAAAAAATCCGCCTGTGCCATATGACACCTGCGGATTTTGTATTTATCGTGTTTTGGTAAATTTTGATTTTTATCCTTTACACCACTGCTGGTAATTCCTGTACAAAATACTTCTGTAATGGAAGGAATAACAGAACAGGTACAACAGCAGAAATTGCGGAACCTGCAAAAAATGTAGCTGAAATATACCTGGTTCTCATCTGAAAAATAAGATAAAGCTACCTGAATCGTTCTTGCTGCTTCCATGTACGTGTTGCAAGCAACGGCCAGAAAAAAAGTTATTCCACTCATTTACAAAAATCATCAGCCCGGCAGTGATGGCTACGGAACAGAAAGCGGTAAGATTACACTGAAAAATACCTGGATCCAGGAAGCTCCGTCAATACGCGCTGCTTCTACAAGACTTTTGGGAATCTCTTTTAAAAAACTGGGTAAATAAGAACATGGCAAGTCCACTGGCAGCTCCTGGAAAAATAAGAGCTGAATAAGAATTGACCATTCCCAGGGGAAGAGACCAGATTATAAAGTGGCAATGCTACTGCATCTTCGGGTACCATAAATGAGATCAGGCAAATTGCAAACAAAATGTTTTACCTTTAAAATCAAAAGAATGCAAAGGTAAAACCTCCCAGAGCTGAGATCAGCATGCTTAAAGGCACCAAAATAGCAACTACAATCAGTGTATTTTTCAAAGCTGTTCCATAGCCCATCTCTGAAAAAAATAGCCACATAGTTGTTCATGGTCCAATTTTGAGGAATCAGTGTTTTCCACGTAAATGGAAGTGCGTACTCAAAAATCTCTTTATTGGTCCTAAATGAAGCTAAAATAATATAAAGCAGAGGAAAAATAGCAATGAAAGCAATGACGGTCAAAACCACATATAAAACTGCTTTTTCCAAAGGTGTTTTTGTCTCCTTCATGGCCTTATTCCTCCTTCTCATTTAATAAACGGAACTGTATTACAACAACAGCAAGTACGATCAGCAGCAGAATGGTTGTCAGTGCACCTGCTCTGGATGCATTGCCATTTCTGAACGCTGATTTATAAACTTCATACATCAACACGTTTGTGCTGTTCTGAGGTCCCCCTTCTGTAATCAGCTTCATTGAGCAAATAACAGCATATTTGCAGAAGTATTTGCTACAAATACAAAAAAGCAATGTTCTTTTGATCAACGGAAGGGTAATATGGAACAGCGTAGTAAAAAATCCAGCTCCATCCAGCTTTGCAGATTCATAAATGGATGTATCCACACCCTTTAAACCTGCTAAAATGTACATCATCCAGTATCCACAGCCTTGCCATGTAGCCATCATAACAATACACCATAACGCCTGTTTCACATCTGTGAAAAAGCCCTGTTTTCCAAGTCCCAAAAGGTAGATATACTGTTAAATACACCGCTGTTGTAATTTGCCATCAGATTCCAGCTGATAGAAGCTACGGAAATAGCCATGGTAACTGGCAAATAATAGATACTCCTGAAAATACCAATACCCTTAATAGTAGAGTTTACTAAAAAGAGCCAGACACAGGAGATCACAATCTGAAGCGGGATCATGACCAGATTCATTTTCACCGTTGTACCTAAAGCTCCCCAGAAATTTCTGTCTCCAAAAGAATCTCATAGGTACGCAAAGATGGACTGCCATTTCGGAAAAAGATTCCAGAATAACAGATATAATGGGATAAATTTTTAAAAATAAGAATAATAATCAGTGCCGGTGCCAGCATAAGATACGGCACCATTTCTTTCAATATTATATTTTTCTTCATGTTCATATTTATTCGTATTCCTTAAATGCAGTTTCAAGTTCAGCTTTACAGTCATCTACAGCACCAGCAACCCTCTGCACCGTTTCTTACATTATCCACAGTGCGTTCATAGCAGTAGAATACTCGTTGAATGCAGGTGTGATCGCTCTTACCAGAGCAGTGTTCTTAACTTCATATTCAGCCATTACCATGTATGGTTTTGCTTTTTTAATTCATCTGTAAACTGACGGTCCAGAGCAGGCACCATACCCGATGCATTAATATAAACGTCTGCACCATCATATAAAGTCAAATATTTAATAAACTCAGCTGCAACTTCCTGTTTCACTGAATAAGTATTCATACACCAATGGTCCAGCTTCCACATGCAGAACGAATTTCGTCTTCATGACCTTCAAAGCATGGAATATAGGTAAATCCCCAGTCTTCAAATCCATTCTTCTCAAATGCTGCTGGAAGTGCAGTAGTTCCTAAGTAGAATAAAATCTTTCCTGACTGGAAGTAACTGCTGGTGTCATCTGCAGATATACCTCTGGTAAATATACCATCATTTACCTGTGTCTGATAGAAGTTTAAGGCATCCATCCAAGGCTGTGTATCAATTACACCATCTACACTGAGACCATCTTCGCTGATCTGCGCACCTCCTAATGAGTTAGGGAGAATGTTCATCTGATATACACGGCCAACTTGTTGGAACTCAATTCCGTAAATTCCCTTGGAATGATCGGGATCTAATACATCCAGTGCCTGCTTGGAATAATCGATCAGCTGCTCCCATGTAAGACGGTTATCCGGAGTTACAGAATCAAAATCAATATTGATGCCTGCTTCTTTCAAAAGTGCCTTATTATAGTAGAGTACGGTGGATGAATTGCCCATTGGTGCACCGTAGAACTGGTCTTTGTAAGTTCCTTCTGTGATCATAGCATCTGTAAACATCTTTATCTCATCATCGCTGATCCACTGGTTTAATGGCTGTAAGTAGCCACGGCTTACATAAGCAGCAACATTTGGACCGTCTGCTGCAAAATATCATACTCGGTGGACTTATTACTCATAAGAACTTCCAGGGTTTCAAATACATCATTGAATGCAACATAGTCTGCTTCACACTTGATCTTGCCTTCGTATGCCTTATTAAATGCCTCTACTGCTGCGCTTACGCCCAGTTCCTGTGAATTACTCATCATCAGGTGGATCGTTACTTCTCCATCAACACTGTCTCCTGCTGCCTTTGCAGTGGTCTCTTCTGCTGCTTTGCTGCCACATGCTGTCAGTCCTGCTACCATTGCTGCTGTTAATAACCCCAACCAAACTTTCTTATACATAATATTCCTCCTTTTATTTTACATGTGCGTTTGGAACTTCTCCCTATTTTTCAGAAACACACATTTTACTTTGCCAGTTTTGCAAACATATCTTCAAACAAAATATCCCTGTTGATATGGTATACATATTTGATAAAATGACGTCGCAGATCTACTCCATAACAATTATCATATTCAAATACCGGACTGTGCTCATAACGGTCTTCCATGAATTTTTCGTCCAGCAGCCACGCCACTGCTGTTACATCCCATAATGGCTTGGACCAGTCTTTTTTTTTCTCTCTGTTCCATAAATGCAAAAGATACATCTAACAAATAATCAGAAAGCTTACTTTTTCCTCTCATGTAATATTCCAGTTCTACTCTGGAAATGCGAAATTCTGACACAACACCGTTGCAAGGAAGCTGGACTACTGCCACACCACAGCCAAATACCACTCTGGCTGCAGCAATGTCCTGAACAGCATTAAAATCACTACAGCTCTGCCATTCCTTTCCATGACCTCCCAACCATACGACTACTATCTTATCAATAATATCCGGTGCTATAAGAAGGGCCGATGCAATATCAGTCAAAACTGCGATTCCTACTACATAGAGAGGATTTTCCGGTGTATGTTCTCTTGCGAGACGTATGATCTCCCGGGCTGCAGGGCAGTCCACCGGTGTCTGCTCATCAGGCAATTTTCTTTCTGCTCCCTTAAAAACATGATCCTTTAACTCTGTTTCTTCCATTACAGAAAGCAGTTCCTGGATTGCCAAATAACTCTGTTCCATTCCTTCTTTTGCACTGCTGTTCTGTCTGGTACGCCCCATACTTGCAGGACTATAAAATGGAGCTGCCATGATTCCCTTTACATTCAGTCGATCACTTGACCGGATCATATATGCCAATGCGTATAGATCATCGATTTCATTATAGGCATCTGTATCCAGCACTACATCTATCTGGCCAATCGGCCGTCTAAGACGTTTCATATATCCAATCCCGTCACTATTTTTTTCTTTTTCCATATCAGTCTCCTTTCTAGTTTCAGAGAAAATGAGCAACAAAAGGACGTACCTCTCCCTCATTGGAAGAGTTCGTCCTTACACAAGTTTTCCCCCGACGCAACTTTCTTATAGTTGTATCATATCATAATCACTTTTTGTTTCATATGCGCATTTTTAATGAAATATGCATTATTTTTGTGCATATTGACAATGAAAAAGCGGCGTAAAAATTTAATTTTCTGCTTGACATTTTCAGGTGTATTCGCTAAAATATAACAGTATGTTTACATTGAACTGTCCGTGTCCAGGCTTTGATGGAAAACACAACGATTAATATTTTATATAATACCGAACGGAGGTGTATTTCATTGGCTAACATTAAATCTGCAAAGAAGAGAATCTTAGTAAACGAAACTAAGGCTGCAAGAAACAAAGCGATCAGATCTAAGGTTAAAACCGCGATCAAGAAAGTTGAGGCTGCTGTAGCTGCTGGAGATAAGGCTGCTGCTCAGGCTGCACTGGTTGCTGCTACTACCGAGATCGATAAGGCTTGCACAAGGGTGTATACCACAAGAACAATGCTGCCCGCAAAGTTTCTCGTGTATCCAAGGCTGTTAATTCTATCGCTTAATTTATAGAATTCGATCAATCGATACAGAAAATCAAAAAGCTCTCCGGATTAACCCACCGGAGAGCTTTTTATTACTTTATTCAGAACACTGCAAAATTGCATTTCCCCCCTACATCTGTTCCTCATCGTAACGGGCCCTGATGCCACCTACGAATTTTAATCTGGTCCTCGCGCATACCACATGCGCGCCGCCAATAGCTTTTGTCTGGATTCTTACTGGAACTGCTACATCTCTCATGTGCATACCGATCAGCGTATCTCCAATATCAATGCCTGCATGAGCCTTAATGTGTTCCACTGCCACCGGATGTTCCAAAGTATGGTACGCTGCCGTAGAGAAAGAACCACCGGCTTTTAACTGGGGAACTACGTTTACAGGCTCATATCCGTATTTTCTGCTGCCTCTTTTTCCAGGATCAGAGAGCGGTTTAAATGCTCGCAGCACTGAGCTGCCAGATAAATCCCCAGAGGTTTTAACTCCTCATACAACGCCTTATACACAGTCTGCCCAATAGTTTCGCTGGAATGAGAGCCAATCTTATAACTTCCGATCTCACTGGAAGAACAGCCTACTACCAGAATCTGACCTGGTTTCATTTTTTGCAACAGCCAGAAGTTCATTTAACACTTCTTTTGTCTGTGTGCGGATTTCTTCTAATACTTCATCACTTTCTTTTTCTGTTGCTACTCCCGGTATTATCTTTTCTTCTGCCATCTATTTTTCTCCCTTACTATTTTTTTCTAATACACCCTTTTATAAATAACCGGCTTTATCACGCAGGATTCTGATCCTAATATTCAGACAAGCGAGTGGCATAGTTATTTCGAAAATGATGTACTAATATTTATTAGCGATCAGCAGCTCCACTGCCAGGCGGTCAGAAAGTTTTCCTGTTTTCACACTTTCTTCAGCATCAACACATAAATTTACATAAGAAAGTATCTGCTCTTTTGTAAATGTTTTTCGCCTGCACCATTATTTTTTCCTGTTACAAAGGCTGAATCTTTAATTTAGAGGAAATAGTACTTTTATCCATTCCTCTTCCCATCAGTTCCTTTACCTGAAGGATCTGATTAAACTGTCTTGCGATCAGAAACAAAATACGCATAGACGGTTCTTTTAATGTAAGAAGGTCTTCATAAAGATCCATAGCCTTTCTGGTCTGACGGTTTGCAATAGCCGCAATCATATCAAATATCTTATTAGTCACCTGAGTAATGCACACTGCATCAATATCTTCTTCTGTAATCACATCCCTTCCTAATGTATAACTGATCACCTTGTCCAATTCAGAAGTGATATTTTCCATGTCATCTCCTGTTTTCCCAGAAAATACTCCATAGTCCGGGTTGTTATCTTTTTCCGTTCTTTGCCAGTATGCCTGCCGCCCATCTGGCAAGCTGGGCACTGTCCTGACGTTCCATCTCTGCAATATGGCCATATTTTTTCACGGCCTTATACATGCGGCTGCGCTTATCTACTTCTGTTTCTATAAACAACAGGCAGGTAGTATCTGGAATATTTTCTATATAAGCACTCATTTCATCTGCACCAGACCCGCCTTTAAACCAACCACTATCTTCCATAAGGATCAGTCGTTTTTCTGCAAAAATGGCATTGTATCAGAAAGGCTGATGATCTCGTTAACATTCATGCCTTTTCCTTCATAATAATTGTAATTCATGGTATCACCCTGGGTAATGGCTTCCCGAAGGCGGTTTTTATAGCTTTTTTTTCAGAAAGGCTTCTTCCCCGAAAAGAAGATATACTCTCTTAAAATCATTATTTTTATATCCTGGTTCAGGGTCTGCATATAATCGCTTTGCTCCCGTTTTTCTGAATTTGAAAAACAAATACCATCGGTAATTGCCTGTTTTTCACTGGGCTCATTATAGCATAACTTCTTTAAAATAGAAAGCCAGGAAGAAACAAAGGCAAAAAATGTATTGACATTTTAACTTTGAGGGTTTAATCTTCTATATAGTTCTTTTTAGAACCGTTTTGTTTAAAACTTTAAGGAGGGACTATTTTATGATATGCATCACTGATTTTCTTACTCATATCCGATTGACCATGAAACTACAGGAACAAATGCTGAAAAAAAAATTTGTGAAAAATGGCAGCTGACCATAACAGAAGGAAAAGTCATTGCGTTTCTATATAATAATCCCCAAAAGACACTGCTGCCGACATTACAGAGCTCCGTATGCTTTCCAAAGGAAATGTTTCTCAGGCAGTGGAAAATCTGATTCAAAAAGGATTTTTAAAACGTACTGTAGATGAAATGGATCGACGAAAGATACACTTATCCCTGCTTTCAGAAGCGGATGACATAACAAAATCCATTTCTTCTATGCAAAAACAGCTTTATCATCAGATTTTTAACGGTCTGTCTGAAGAAGACCTGAAATTTTACGGGCGATCAATGAACAGATCATGAAAAATACAAAACATGCAATCAAAGAAAGGAACACCGAAAATGAATTTACAGCAAAAAGAAAGACAATAGCTTTCTGGCAACTGAACCTTTAGGAAGGCTTTTATTAAAGCTTTCACTCCCTACCGTTACCGCCCAGGTCATTAACATGTTGTATAATATTGTAGACCGTATCTATATCGGGCATATACCGGAAACAGGCGCTTTGGCGCTCACCGGCGTAGGGGTATGTATGCCTCTGATCACGATCGTATCTGCCTTTGCAGCCTTGGTTGGCAACGGCGGTGCCCCCAGAGCTTCTATTTTTATGGGAAAAGGTGATAAAGAATCTGCAGAACAAACTCTTGGAAACTGTTTTACTACCCAGATTGTTGTATCATTGCTGCTGACTCTTATCCTTTTACAGGAAACAAAGCTTTCTTATGGCATTTGGTGCCAGTGAAAATACCATTCCTTATGCTGTTGCTTATATGAATATTTATTCCCTTGGAACGATCTTTGTACAGCTGACACTTGGCATGAATGCGTTTATTACAGCTCAGGGCTTTGCCAAGACCAGTATGCTCTCTGTCCTGGTTGGTGCTGCCAGCAATATCATCCTGGATCCGATCTTTATTTTTGCACTCCACATGGGTGTGCGGGGGGGCTGCTCTTGCAACAATCGTCTCCCAGGCGCTCTCCTGTACATGGGTCTTACACTTCCTTATGGGTAAAAAATCTTATCTTAAGATCCACCGCTGCAATATGAAGCTGAAGAAAGATATCATCCTTCCCAGCCTTGCTTTAGGACTTTCCACTTTTATCATGCAGTCCAGTGAAAGTATTATTTCTGTATGTTTTAATTCTTCTCTGTTAAAATACGGCGGAGACCTTGCTGTTGGTGCTATGACCATTTTAACAAGTGCCATGCAGTTTGCCCTTCTGCCGCTTCAGGGACTTGGCCAGGGAGCCCAGCCGATCATCAGTTACAATTATGGAGCCGGACAGACAAAACGGGTGAAGGATTCCTTTAAACTGCTTTTAAAGATCGACCTTTCCTATTCGACCCTGATGTGGCTTTTTAGTTATGCTGTTCCCGGCTGGCTTCGCTTCCATATTCACCTCTGACCAGGCTCTTTTAACATTTACTGCACATGCCCTGCGTATTTATATGGCTTCCATCCTGCTGTTCGGCATCCAAATGGCCTGTCAGATGACATTTACCTCTATCGGTAATGCAAAAGCTTCTATCATGGTTGCTGTTGCCAGAAAATTCATCCTACTGCTTCCACTGATTTATATCATGCCCCACATTTATACAGCGCATCAGACTTCTGCTGTTTATATGGCAGAACCTATTGCTGACTTTCTGGCGATCTGCTTTACAAGTATCTTGTTCCGATTTGAATTTAAGAAAGTGATGGCAAAACAAATATAATGATGTGAGTGTCAAAAGTAAATTTTGCCACTCACTGATGTAACCGGATTGCTCCATTGCTATGCAATTCCCGCAATCCTCGAGCACCTCAAACTCCCATAAAATGGCGTGTTCACACCATTTTATTTCGTTTTCGGTGTTCGGCGTGTCAATAAGTATAAATTGCTTATTTGTGCGAGCACAAAACGCAATTTATACTAAACTCCTTGAAATGCTGTATTTACGCTGTTTGCAGGCATTTTCCGATAATCTTCAATCCTGTCATTTTCCTGTATATCACAGCATAAATTCGTATATTTTCTTATCCAAATTTAGTAACTTCTTAGTAATAATCAGCCTGGAAAACAGGCTTTCTAAGAACCAGATTATTTTTATAATCAGATTATTCTTAATTCTTTTTTCTATTATTTTATCATACTATGCCATTTTTGCAATCCTATTCATCTCTTCAATTTTGCATCAATTAATCCCAGATGCGTATATACTTCTGAATGATATGTTTAATGCTCCCAGTGCAGAGAATAACAAATTTCCGTTTTTATCAAAGTATCTACTTTTTCCATCTACCATACGTTCTGCTTTAGGCGAGTTTCGTTTTCTATTATTCTCCGAAAGCATTCCTCTACGTCCGCAGTCATAGGAATCTTTCTCGTTCCGCTGGTTGTTTTAGTCTCTTGAATATAATATCCGATTTTTGTTTTTTTTCTGCAATTGATGATCGATGTTGAAATCACGTAGGATGCGGATTTGAGTGTGTAGGTCTAAAAGACGGATTCCATCGAAAATGAAGTCCGGCAAGGTACGTCCAAAGCTAATCTTCCAGAACCAGATTATGGAATCGTAAAATTTTTACATTATGCTATAGCTCGGTTTATTTCTTGTAAAAACAATTGATTCAACTCTTTCCAATCTGGTGTATGGTTATCGTCCAGTAATCTCACTGCACTTTTTGATATCCAGAATACTTTTATCAAGATATTCATTTATTTCTGGAATCTTTTTAATCAACTTCGCCTCTGGCGAGTTCATTTTAATTCCAGCAATTGATTCACTACATCGATTAATTCTACTGGCAGTTCTGCTTTTATCAACTCTGAAAACAACATAGGTGGAGGCGTACCCCTGATTCAAAATCCATTGGCATGCCAGTACCGGGCGCAGGACGTAGAAATATTTCTTTGCTCCGACAAAATCGCCTTTAAGATATTCCCGATAATTCCCTTCGGCCATACTAATATAATGATACAACGTCTTCTTTGATGAAAAAAAAATGAACCATCAAATCACGAAACTTGCCAGCAAATTCTGTGAAGTTGATTCTGTATCTTTTCTCTCATTTGTGTCACCCTTCTTTTTCCAAGGCACCTCCCATCTGAAGCTTTGAAATTATATACCGGTTTCATGATATCGATAATATCTACAGAATCCCTTATCTCATCAATGATATCTGCAAGCGATTTATATGCCATGGGTGCCTCATCTAATGTATCTGCATTCACTGACGTAGAATAAATACCTTGCATGGATGCTTTGTATTTCTCCAGATCAATGGACTGTTTCGCTTTTGTTCTGGACATGATCCTTCCGGCTCCATGTGGTGCTGAATTATTCCATTCCACATTTCCTTTTCCAACAGCAAGAATAGAACCATCTCTCATATTAATCGGAATTAATACTTTTTCACCGGCATGTGCAGCAATTGCACCCTTTCTAAGAATCATTTCATCGACATCTATATAATTATGAATGGTATGAAAAGCTTCTGCTTGCGTCATTTTAGTTCTTTCAATAATGATTTCCGCCATGCGCTCCCTGCTCCTTCTTGCAAAACGCTGGCAGATTTCAATATCATGCAGGTAATCATCCATAAATGGTCCATAAAGCCAGCAGATATCTTCTGGCACATCCAGATCCTGCGTCTCATAATCCTGTTTTAACTGCTTCAATGCCTCCTGGATTTCTGCTCTTCTTCCCTGCTCTTTGTATGTACAGATAATCTCATCTCGCTTTATGAAATACTCTTCTTTTTCCCGCATGCAGATCAATTGCCAGCTGTTGATAAAACTCAGCCACCTGTTTTTCCCAAATTCCGGCTTCCTGAATGAATGACTAAATAATATGCACCATCCTTTGCCTGATCAACCTCTATAAAGTGATTTCCTCCGCCCAGCGTTCCAAGCGATCTTTCCAATCTCTTTGCATCTCGCAAAGATCTATAACATTTAAGCTGCGTCAAATCAAACCTCTCCCTTCTTCCTTCCCATACGTTCATTCCAGAAGGAACATAATGGCATGCTTCATCTATTTTTTCAAAATCGATCACCTGATCCTGCAGCTTTACAGTATACATTCCACAGCCAATATCGACTCCTACAATATTCGGACAAATCTTATCTGTAACTGTCATGGTCGTCCCGATCGTGCAGCCTTTTCCTGCATGGACATCCGGCATGATCCGCACCTTGCTTCCCTTCGTCAAATCATAATCACATTCATTCTTCTGACCTGCTCGATTGCCTCCTCTTCTATGACATTTGCGTAGCAGATTGCTGTTGTAACTTTTCCCTTTATTTCAAGCACTTTAAACACATCCTTTCTCAACAAAGCATGCCTAGCAGATATTACGACGGCCATCTGCTACCCAGCTGATTTTAAGTCCACCGGCAAATTCCTGTTCCTCATGTACTTTGCTATGATCTAAGTTTATCTCTTCCAGTTCTTTTTCATGGAAAAAAGTTGCGAACTTTTACAGTCCACAACTTTTTTGATCTGACAATCTGCACTTTATTAAATTAATGAATGCCATAGGCTTCACAACGCGGATCATTGGTCCAAAGGAAAGCACACGGATCAAAATCTCTGTTTCATCTTCTTTATCATAGTGCAACGTCACCTGATACTTTTGATCCTCTATTTTCTCGACTTGTTTTTCAAAGTGGGCGAAGTGCAGCAGAACACGTTCAAAGCATTCCGGTCATCAACCAGTTCAAATATCACTTTGCGCGGCTGCGGCAGATTTCTTTTTCCAATCTTTCCCTGTTGATTCCCGCACTTTTCACAAAAGTGATCCTGCCAAGATTAATCGTATTTCCCAATTTGCTTCCTGTACCAATCAAACGAAATTTATCATCTTTCTCGGAATATTCCAGATATTCAGGAATTGTCCTGGTTGTTACTCGTTCCCCATGACGATTTCTAATACTGATCTGAATCGGATACTGATGCCTGATCGCATCAATATCAAACGGAAGTTCCGAATATATTCTTCATTCTCATACGGATCACCATCTGAATACTTATCAAAGACGTAAATATCTTCTGGAAGAAATAACGGTTCCACATCTAAAAATACAACTGGTCGATCCGTAAACAAACGTATTCTTGGATCTAATGCGATCGCATTGATCCAGCGTTTCTGCAAAATCGTAAGGGGCATAGTTGGCTTTTTCTAAGAATGGTTGTTCCATCTTCTTTCAATAATTGCCAGCGTGCCATTCCCAAAGACTCTGGAATATTCAATGCACTTTCTTCAAATGCATGATTCTGAATGATGGAACTGATTTCTCCAGTCGTAAGCGGATGCTCCACTGCTTCTGTTAAGATTTTCCCAACGGTTTGAAAATATGTACTGTAAATTTCATGAAACAGCATGATCATTTCTCCCCTTCCATTCCATACATCTCATACATCGTCTGCAAATCTTTTTAAACTGTATTTCCAAAAATTTATTTGAAATTGAAATATCTGTGATTCGACAGATAAAGGTACGTATCCATGGTATCAGCTCACTTGCATCATAAACATCAGCTAAAAACGGCATGTATGTTCCTCAATATATTCCACCTTTCCGATTCGTTTCTCGCGCTCTAATCGCCTTGGTATATGCTGTTCTCCATCGTCATACCAAACTGTAAATTCAATATGTTCCATGCGATTTCCCGACCGGCTGTCTGTAGCTACTCCCCACATATGTTGCTGCATTCCATTCAGTTTATCCCTTAGTTCATCAAATCGGTCTGCAATCTCACCATTTTTAACAGCAACAATATTATCAAGACGATACGCTGTTATCCGTTTAAAATATGGAGCATAGGCCATCATATATTGCCTTCCACTCTGCACGCTGATCATTATCCGAAGCGGGAACTACTTTCGCCTCTGTAACACGATTTTTTCTTACGATGGAGCATTTTAACTGTTACATTTCTTTTTTCATGAATTGCTTCCAGTATTGTACACAAAAACTTCACTGTCCATTGCACCGGTTATGTAATGATGTTTAAATGCAAAATTATCAGCTATGTCATTAGTTTTATCTTTCAGAAACGATCCAATCACACCACATGGTGCAAGTTTCTGAAAAGAAATCCAAAACATCCGTACCTGGCATTTCAAGCTCTTCTGTACGACGGTATAACATCATCTTACCGTTCTTCCTGCTTACCAGCAATCCTTCTTTTTACGTATTCGTTAAGTTTTTTCTGATCGTAGAAACGTCAAATACTCTTGCATGTTCAAAAAAGCACTCAGATATTGGTCCACTTGAGACACAATATCCACAAGTGACCGTTCCTGGCCATCTGAAAGAATATCCATAATGATAAAATGAAGTGTAATATCCCCGTCCGTAAAGCTCTTTGTCTTCCATGCCTTATAAAGCGGATTGTGTCTGGTTACTCTGCTATCAATTGATAGAAATACATTCTTACCATCAGCAGTCTGATGGAATTTCATATACTCACCAAGCCAGCTCTCTATGCGACGTTTCTCGTCATCATAAGACCTGGCACTTTTCTTCGTATAATCATCCCGGCTTTTGAAACCATAGACATAAAAAATCGCGCATGTAATCACGTATCTTATTAAAGTTTTTAATTAATTCACTATATGCCATGGTTTCACCCCCATCAGCTACATATACCGGTTCATTATAAAATGCTTAATTATTTTCTTGATAACTGAACCACTATACTAATATATATCACATTTTTATTCTTAAATCCTCATCATCAGAAACAGTTAATTCAAAATGATTCCGATTTGTTTTTATAAATCCTTCTTTTTGTAACTTTGATATCTCCGTAGACATTGCCGCACGGTCAATGCAAAGATAATCTGCCAACTGCTGCCGGTCAAAGGGAATATCAAAGGATAAGGAGGACTGTCTGGCCGACTCTGCTGACAGATACGATAATAGTTTATCCCCTGGTCGTTCGCTTGCCAATGTGTGTGTGATCTTATCGTTCAGGATCAGTATCTTATTTGCCAAGACACTGACCAGGTTTCGGATCAGCTTCTGATGATGTTCACATGCCGTTGGACAAGTAACCAGAAGCCTCTGGATACAAAAAAATAATCTCACAATCCCCATCAGCTACCACTGATATTCAGAACAGCCCCCGGGCTTGCTGCATATGGTTCTCCAAAAAAATCACCGGTATGACATTTGGACAGAATATTACGATGTCCCCAAATGTCTTCCTGAATAACAAGAACACAGCCTGATATCACAAGCCCCATTACATCGGTAGAATCTCCTGCCCTGAAAATATAAGAATCTCGTTCTTTGGAAATTATTGTTCCTGTTTACACAGTGCAATATGGATAATATCTCGTTATCAGAAAGACCTTTAAAAAATGGACTGTTTCTTAGAATAGGTAAATATTTTTTCAAAATCTTCCCTCCTGTTGGAAATCAAACATACAAGTTGTATTTATTATACTATAATTCTAACAGAAACAAAAAGTTAAATACTATTAACGGAGGGTAAAAATGATAAGAAAGATTATCCGGATTGATAAAGAAAATGTAACGGCTGCGGTGCCTGCGCAATTGCCTGCCACGAAGGTGCCATTGATATCATCGCCGGAAAAGCCGAACTGGTAAGAGAACATTTTGTGACGGATTGGGAGATTGTCTCCCTGAATGTCCTACTGAGCAATTTCATTTGAGGAAAGAGAAGCACCTGCATATAATGAAGAAGCTGTGAAAGAAGCTCAGAAAACAACAGCTGCCAAAAACAGGCAATGTCCCTTCATACCGGCTGTCCAGGATCTAAATCATGCAGATCCAGCGAATGGAAACACCTGAGTCTGTAAAATCATCTTCAACCGCAAATTCGGTATCAAAGCTTCCAGAACTGGCCAGTGCAGATTAAATTAGCTCCAGTTACTGCTCCATATTTTAACGGTGCAAAGCTTTTTAATCGCAGCTGATTGTACTGCTTACGCTTACGCAAGCTTTCATCAGGATTTTATCCGAATAAGGTCACATTAATTGGCTGTCCAAAATTAGATCAGGTGGATTATAGTGAGAAACTGACTGCAATCATTCAAAATAATAATATCCAAAGTGTAACGATCGTAAGAATGGAAGTTCCATGCTGCGGTGGGCTTGAAATGGCTGCCAAAAAGCTCTTCAAAAACAGTGGAAAGTTTATTCCATGGCAGGTGGTAACGATAAGTATTGATGGAAAAATTATGGAATAAGAAAAGAATCATACTAAAATGAATAAGAAAATGTTTTGCTTTCAGTGGGAACAGACAGTGGGATGTACCGGCTGCACAGGAAATACCGGTGTCTGTGGAAAAAGGCAAAATTGAGAAAAAAGACTGGATGCCGCTTCTTACAAAGCAGCATCCAATCCTTCACCTTAATTTTATTTCTCCTTTTTACTCTCCTCAAGCACCTTCCAATAGTCTTCGTAATTTGCCTGCAATAGTTCTGGCGTGTTGAGGCCGTATGGACATTTGGACATGCAGTGGCCACAGTGAAGGCAGTTTTCAATCTGGTGCATTTTCTGCTGCCAGGATTCAGTCAGCCATGCAGCCGCCGGAGCTCTTCTAAGCATAAGAGACATACGGGCGCACTGGTTAATTTCAATGCCTGCCGGACATGGCATACAGTATCCGCAGCCACGGCAGAACTCGCCGCATAGTTCTTTGCGGTCTTTTCGATAGTCTCCAGACGTTCTTTGTCAGCTCTGCCCCTTCTCTGATACACTTAAGGAACTGATCCAGTTCGCTTTCCCGCTGTACACCCCAGATTGGAACAACTCCTCCTGTGTGTCCATCCATGCAGCTGCTGTAATGCCATCCTGTATAAGACCACCTGCCATACCTTTCATGGCAATAAATCCCATATTCTTTTCACGGCATTTTTGTACAAGCTCCATCTCCTGCTCACCGGCAAGATAACTGAACGGAAACTGCAGTGTTTCATAAAGCCCGGAATCAATGGCCTGGTGTGCTACTGTCAAACGGTGGTTTGTTATGGAAATATGACGGATTTTCCCCGTTCTTTTGCTTTTAAGAGCTGCATCGTAAAGACCGTCTTCTCCACCTGGCTGAGGGCAGAATGACGGATTGTGGAACTGATAAATATCAATATAATCTGTCTTTAAAGTGCGAAGACTTGTTTCCAGGTCTTTCCAGAATTCCTCTGCCGTTTTTGCTCCGGTCTTTGTTGCCAGAACAACGTGGTCACGCATATCTGAAAATGCTGCTCCCACCTTCTGCTCACTGTCTGAGTAAGCCCGGGCCGTATCAAAAAATTAATGCCTCCATCATAAGCCTTGTGCAGCAGATACACTGCATCCTGTTGACTGATACGCTGAATCGGCAGACATCCAAAGCCCTGTTTCTCAATAATAATCCCTGTTTTACCAAGTATGATCTTATTCATGGAACTTTTCCTCCTGCTGTTTTTTATGTTCTCCCGGAATCTTTCTGTGCCTGATTTTATGAAAGATGTACTCTCGGAATCTTTTTGTACTTGATTTTGCGAAAAGATTTTTTTGTCAATTGTGCCCAAATTTCAGAGGCGTTGGCGTTGCGTCCGCCTCTAAAATTCTGTGCAACTGGCGGAAAATCGGCCGCAAAGGCAAGTGCAGGAAAGACTCGAGAGTACATAAAAACCCCTGGGAAGACATTTTTATGCATTTTTTATTGCGTAATTAAATATTTTCTCTGTAATATTTTATCAAAATACTCTTTTCTGACAATATAAACAAATTTTTTACTCTACTACTATAAGCAGGATTTTACTCTATTACTCTGGCTTGAACCACCATCCGCTTTGTTTTCCCGTAACAAGTAGACAATGTAAGCAGCTTCTCTGTGCCGTTCTGATAAGGTGTCACTTCATTTTCCTCTATAACCTTTGATGTGGTCACAGGACAGCTTATCCATTTTCCATGACGATAGATTTCCACATATGGGTGTTCTCTGGTAAAATCTGTATCTTTATACTTTTTTTAAATCACTGAACATGGAGCCGTCTTTCATATTGTGACCATAAACAATGGTATTGGCTGAAACAAAAAGGGATCCTTGCACTGTCTGCAAAAAATAGCTCCGCCCAGGTGTTTTCTTTGTCAAACCATGATCCAGATAATATGCTTCCTCTTTTTCCCCCATACAACCGGGTAATCAATAGATGTTCCCGGAATACGGATCCAGAAACTGTAATCCGGATTTATTTTCTTTAATTTTTCCTCATCAATTTCCGGTTCGGTTCCCCTTCATCTATTGAAGCGCTCTGCACCTCCTTTCGCATATTAGCATAGGATCTTGCTGCAGTTTTATATTCTTTTTCAGGATTTTCCTGTATTTAATACCCCTGAAACTGCGAGTATCGCGAAAAAGATCCCAAATGCCAGGCTATTTTTCCGGATCAGCAGACACACCCTTTTTATGTACCCCGTTTTCCAGCTCCATATCAGAATGATGCTCCCAAAAATAACCAGGATCAACAACCATATCAGATGATCAACCTTTTGAGGTTCTGCTGCATCAAGCTCCCTGAAATATTTCCTCCATTAAATACTCCCCCTTATCATCTGATAAAGCTTTCGCATTCTCTCTGGCAACCAGACCGCCATATACTGCTCTGCACATAGCTGCATTTTTCCCACTTTCAGGCTCTTCATAAAATCCATCCATATATTCCACTGCTTCCAATGGAAAAAGTCTTCTCACTCTTTTACCATTTTGGGGATTTTTACCAGGATCCAGGCTGTCTGCGGTATATCTTCTATTCCCTGTATATCCCGGTAAAATGATCTCTTCTGATACGTAATAGTGTTCTTCTTCCTGTATCTCCTGTGCAGCTGCACTAAATCCAGCCAAAAGCACCGTTCCCATCAGGATACCCATAAACCAAAGCAGTCTTTTCCTTTTTTCAGAATCATTTATGCCGTTTAAAAAGCACCATCCGGCTGCCAAAAAGCTTAAACCTGTTGCTGCCAGTATTTCCAGTATCCTGCTGTTATCTCCTGTTTTCATCCTGTGGCCAGATGCGGTTTTATATGCCCCGTCAAATCCTGCTGTTCTCATTTTTCTTTCATAAAATGCCTGGATCCGTCCTTTTTTCTTCTCCTGTATCTTTTCGTTTTGATCTCAAATATTCCTCTTACAAGGGTTCTGTTTTCAATGGTAAAATGATACACTTCCGGACTGGTCTCATAACCTTCTGGCGCTGTGATCTCCCTGAAAACATAGGTTCCATCTGGCGGGGTTTTGATCTTGAAATAACCATTTTCACCGCTTTCAGCTATTTCCATTACCTGACCTGACTGGTTATAAAATGCAAATACTGCACCAGAAAGTGGATTTTTCTCTTCATCTGTCTTTTTAAAGGAAATATAAGATTTCTTTGGAACAGTATGATTTCCGCCTCCGCCTGAAGAACGGATCCTGCTGTTATAGAAAATAAATTCCTGCGGTTCCTGTACATCATCCAGGATCGGATCTCCATTTCTTCTTTCTTCTCAAATCCTGCCGGTGCTTCCAGTTCTCTGATAATATAGTTTCCTGGTTCCAGTCCATAAAAAGTCTTTCCCTTCTGCTCCTCTGATATCCACCGGCAGATCACTTTCCATAGTATCTTTTTTCGCACCAGTTCCAGCTTTGCTCCTGAAAGCAGTGTTTTTTAATGTATCATCCTGTTTTTCCACCTGTACAATGGTCCCATAATTGCGAAGGATCACTTCTGGTATTTCTGTCATTCCATCTGTAATGGTAAAATAGACTGGTTCATCCCACTTTGTATATCCTTTTGGTGCACACATCTCCACCAGACGGTATTTTCCGGCTTTTCAGGCCTTTGAGCAAATGAGGCTGTTTGCCTGTAGTCCACGTTTTAGCTGCTATCCAGACTTTTTTCTGCTTTAAACTCTCCCTTTGCATTTTCTTTTATAACCTCATCTTCCCGTTCCAGCTGCAAAACAGCACCTTCCAGATATTCCTGGGTATCCCCAAGAATTTTTTTTATCTGCACCCGGTTGCTGTCATTAATCGGATCATAAGTAAGTTTTATAAGAGGTGTCTTTTCATCCTTATACTCAAACTGAATTCCATTATTTTTTCAGAAAGCATATATCCTGATGCTGCTTTTGTCTCTCTTACCAGATAATCATAAGGGCAGAAATTTCCATTTTTATCCATATATCCTATTGGCTGGGCTAAAAATCCTGCTTTTCCATGCTGGTCTGTTTCCTGTTTTTCCACAGGATATGCCCAATGTCTTATTAAACAGCTCAAACTCTGCTCCCTGTAATAACATTTCCTGATCTTCAGAGTCATGTTTGATCACTTCCAGTCTGCCCTGTGGTATTTCATCCTGCATTTCCAGTTTCTGGATTTCTTTCTGTATCTTTTATGGTAAATGGAATATCCACAGACTGTAAAAATCCATAAGGTGTAGTTTCTTCCTTTAAAATATAAGAACCTGCAGGAATATATTCGATCTGATGAGGCTTAAGGTCTCCAGGTTCCAATCCATGGGGTATCTCCCCTTTTCCATTTCTTCCTGTGTATAAGCTCCATCCATACCAGAGATCCACACTGCCTTTTCGTCCCGGTAACAGCCATTTTCCTCTGGAATATGCAGCACCAGGGGTGTTTTGCTGACTTCCCCGTTTTCATCCACCGGATAGATCCCCATACTGGCTCCTGCTACCTCTTTTCCTCCTGTAATGATATTTTTACTTATCTTAAGGCGCAATGGCTCGTCTTTCATCACTACCTGATGGATCAATTCTAAATGACCGGTATCTGTAATTTCAAATAAAACAGGTTTCTGCTGTAGCATAGCCGGAAAGGTGTAACACTTTCCTTTAATATATAAGTTCCCACCGGCAGATATTCAAAACGGACGCTCCATTTTCTGTAAAACAGTAACGTCCTTTCTGGTTCCTGTAACCTCCTTCCACTGATAGTCATATTTTGTAATAGGATTTAAACCGGCAGCATCTGTTTCCTCTCTTCCGGTAGCCCAGATTTCTGCCATTCCATAAAACCGGCCCGGTCAAACGTAAGGAGTTTATTTTCTTCTTTCATTAAAGACTCCAAAGTTTTATCTTTTTTCCTTTTCCGGCACCTGATATAAAGTAAGCTTTGCCAGGCTGTCTTCATAAAGAAGTTCTCCTGTTTTTCCATCCTCTTTGCGGATCTCAACAGAAGTAAAATCATCTTCCATTGTAAAAGACTGGACATTCTCCGTTTCCAGGATCTGAATATTCTCCCTCTTTTTCTGTACATAGCCCTGTTCATAAGGACATTCTGTCTCCTCTAACACATATTCCCCTACAGGAATATGGTCGATCCAATGTGGTTCATCTGTTTCGGTCCATTCCCCATTTTCATCTGTTTTCAGATTGCCTGCATCATCATAAGAATAACCGCTGATCCATGAAGCATACACCTGTCCCGGCAGATAGGTACCATCTTCATCCCTAAGCAGCTCCCCTTTTTCATCTCTCTTTTGCCTCATACAAAGTCATTACAGCACCCCTTATCTCCTTTTGGGTACGGACATCGATCTTAGCAAAAGCAGCTCTTGTAAAGGCATTAGAATGAAAATATTCCTGGGGTTCTATGGTATCTTTAAAAAGATCCCTGATAAGGTGCCTGCACATATCCCTGCTTAAAAGGAACCTGTTCTTCCTGAAGGATATATGCGCCAAATGCAAGTCTGTCTATCTCATGAAGGCCTCCACTTTCTTCTTTTTTTCTCCTTTAGAATTAGTGCTTCCATCACTGGTCCATTTTTTCTTCTTTCATAGTCAGATGGCCAGATTTATCATATACAGGAAGTCCGTTTTCATCATCTGCAGAACTTTTTCTGTATAAATAGATTCCCTGGCTTCGTTTTTATGGACCTGTACAGAATATACCAGCTGTTTTTCCCCGTCCACACCTGCCACATAAGCTATGAGCCGGCCATAGTCGTCATATACAAAAAGCCATTCCTGTCTCTCTGTCTGCATAACAGATAAAATTCCCACGTTCATCCAGTACCTTGTATGCAGTTTCATCATCCCCCAGGCTCCAGACGTTTTCTTCCCGCAACCGGTCCAGATCATAAAAATACAGATTTTCCGGCTCTTTTTTTACTTTTTTATCTTCCAACACTGAAAGGGCTGCAGGACCATTGTCTTTTTCCTGTTTTCAGGATCTTACGCCTGCTTCCTGTTTCCATTGCAGTGATCTTTATGGTTTTTCCTTTCTCTTTCTCTGCTTTTACACCGATATAACCGCCATTTTCTTCTTTTTTTCCACAACAAGGCCCCGGTATAGTGCTAAATCAGCCCCTGGAAACAGTCACTTTAAAACGGATTCCTTTTCCTGTGAATCTGCCCTGAAGATCATATAACAATTTAACGCCTTCCATAGCTTTCAGTTCTTTTTCTGTTCCTTCAATAATCTCTTCTGAATACTGATCCATTTTTTTCGTAACATTTCCTGTCCAGGTCCCTTTTTCTGTATCAAAATGGATATCCCGCACATCCCCTCTTTCTTCCAGCTTTTCCCTTTCTTCCGGACACCTGATAGATCAGCTTATCACCAGCATCATTTACCAGTATTTTTCTTCCAGACCTCCGCTTTCTTCTTTTAATCCCTGGAAATCTGTTTCTAACAGCCCATTTTCATTTCCAACACAGGAATCCCCGTCCTCTACTTTACGGATTTTCATTTTTGAAGGATGATTTTTACAGGGATCTGGCTGACTGTTTCATAAGAGGTCTTATTTCCCTCTCCGGTGACCGGGATAGCATACTCATATTTTGCTGCTGTTTTTCCGCTCATAGCCATCCATGGTCCCGTCCCTGCGTATATTTTCCTGATAATAAGATACTTTGTCCCCATAGATCTCAAAGGCCACAGGCCGGCTTTTACATAACCGTCCGGTGTCTGCACCTCTACTAAGACATATACTCCTGCTCCTAAAGGCCTTGGCGTTTCAATATACCCCACCGGGATCTTTTTCCAGTTTCCCATCCACCATCACTTCCCGCAGTGTGGTAAAAGAACGGAATATGCCTCTTTCTGTGCCTGTTTCATCCACCTGGCTGATCCGCTGGCTTTCATCGTACAGCGGGATCCCATCTTCATCTAACTGTACAGGCAGATCAGCTTCTGATTCATTGTCCATTCCTACTCTTGGATAAAGGGATCTCTTTTCCATCTGTATCCAACACCTTATTTCCTTCATGATCCACAGCAGGTCCAAATAACGCCTGACCTGTTCCGGTCACACTTCCTATACCTGCTTTTTTCACATCTCTTTTTGCTGCATAGATCCGAAACAATGCTCCATCATGGATGATGTTTTCCCCTGTCTCACTGTCCACTTTTTCAATACGAAGCCTGGAATGGAAATAGGTATTTTCAAAATCTTCCTGTTTAAAAGCTGCATAATTAAAATCCGCTCCCTCACCACTGGCTTTTAAAGTTTCCACATTTCCCGTATCCGGATTGATCCGGTCTGCTTGTGGTGCAAGGATGCTCCATGGCACTAACATAGGTGCAAATTTCCCTTCTATTGCCCTGTTTTTCTCCCTTCATGGCCGGTACCTGATGCCGGATCTGTATCTGTCCATTTTCCGTTTCATTTCCATCATAAATAATACTGTCCAGGATTTCTTTATCTTCACTTTGTGAAACTATTCCCAAAGTATTTCCCGGATTTATATCTTTATCCAGTCCATAGGGATAAATTTTAAACGAGCTGTCTATATTGTCAGTGTGTATCTTGCGGTCCTCTTCATTAAAACGGATCTTGTATTTACGGATCAGCTCATCTGGACTGTCACTGCTGTTATAACGGAAATATGCACTGCCTGTCTCGTCTAAAACAATCTCTTCCTTTGTATTTTCATCTTTTATGATCTGCGGCACAAAAGGCAGAAAGATCTCCCTTGGTTCTTCTGTTTTATAATGACGGTTAGCCAGTTCTTTAGGCAGATCCGATGGTATCTCTTCTGCTATTACATATTCCCCATAAGGCAGAGGAATGGAATATTCATAATAACATTCTTTTCCATCTCTTCGGTTGCACTGCAAAGTCTTTCTGTTTCCATCTGTACCACCGTCTTCATCCCGCTCCCATTCTATGGACAAACTTTCTTTTAAGCCAGCAAACCCATCCAGGTAAACTGCTGCTTCCTCTTTTGCCTGTTTTAATGCCCGTTCATAGGCCCGGTCACTGTCCATATAGGGCCAGTTTTTCAATACCTCTTCTTTATAAGATTTTATGTCATAATGATCCAGGGCAAACTGCCGGAGGACCTCATCTGGATAAAAACCACCTTTTTCTGCTCTGCACCATCCATTGCATCAAAAACTTCCTGTAATTTAAACTGCCATCCGGCTTTTCTTCCAGCAGTCTCCTGGCTTGCCCATCATCACCTGAATAAACATTTAACAGATCCCGTTTTAAATAGATCCGAATGAAAACTGGTTTTAATATCTTTCTTCCTTCTGTTTGTCCATTTTTCCAAATAATCCTAGAAAGCTGGTGAGAGGATCATTATGAACAGAACCATATGTATTAACATTTTCATAGGACGACTGGGAAATATGCTTTTGTAATGCGCACCGGCTGACGGATCACACGTTCCAGCATAAGTACCGGTTCTTTCTTTGTTCCTCCATCCTGGATCGTCTGATTCTGCCCCGGATAAGCCAGATGGATATACTGTACAAAACTGCCCGGGTCTGTGTCCTTCCACTGTGTTTTCACATCCACGGCAGCTCCTGCAGATGTAAGATACTGATTATAGGGAACTTCCATCCCGGATACCATAATGGTCTTTTTCCCTTGTTTCTGCACGGAAATTTTCTTCTACTGCCTCTGTTTTCCTGACCAGTCTGTTTTATTTTCCACCCTGGATCCTGTGTTCTTTTTTCTCCGGATCCCATACAGCTGACAACAGTTCTTTTCTGTTGTAACATAGCTTATTTCCCGCTCTTCAAAAACAGGGACCTGTTCCATTTCTGCAACAGGATTTCCATCAGGATCCAATAATATCTCGTCTTTTTCATATCGTTCATATACAGGTTCCCCAGATCACAGAGATCTTATCTTCCAGACTTATAAGTTCATCCTGTAAGGCCATTGTCTCCATGTCATCCGTTTCCACATATTCCCGTTTTTCTTTTACAAAAGCAGTATGGCTTCCCAAACGGAATTTATCCTTAGAAATACTGACCCAGTAATGCCCGTTCTGTCTTTCTTTTTTTATGTAAAGCTGACCTTCTGCAGGGTCATAAATCCCGTTCCTGCTGCAATCTGGTCTGAATGATCATAAAGCAGTTTTGCATACCAGCTTCCGTCTGCTTCTATAATCTCTTCTATATCTGCCATGTCATAAAAACCATGTTCTGTATACCAGTCAAGGATCTGCCCTGCGGCTTCCCCGTTTATGGGATCTATCTGGATGTAAGCCCATGGTGCTCCATCTTCTGTTATCTGCCTGTACCCTAACTGCCCAAAGCATTCCCATAACCTGTTCTGTCAGATAATCTGGAACCAGCGCTGCATCCCACAATGACAGGTCATCTGGTTCTGCCTCTCCTTTTATGTAAGGAGCTGTGCGAAAATGATAAGACACAGTTTCAGAAGCAGGAGTTTTCTCTTCTTCTGCAGGATCTGCCTTTAAGATCAGATTGCCTTCTTTGTCTTTTTCAGTTCTCCTCCTACAGCCCTTTTGTACACAGGATTCCCATACATCAGTTTTGGGTATTTTTTCCATTTTGTGATCTGCTTTAAAGTTTCTGTTTTTTTGCAGGCTTCAGTTTATAAAAGCTGTATGCTCCGGATAACCGGAAACTGTGATCTCATATCCGTTTTCCGTTCCATGGATTCTATAGTAAAATCATTCCAGAACCATCTGCCTCCCATACTGTTATGATCTGAAAGCCCCTGTAAAATACGCACCTGTCCTGCTTTTCGGACTACATTTTCCTGATCTGCCATCCGGTTAGATTCCGTCAGGTTCTTTCCTGTAACTGACAGCTCATAACCTTCTGGTGGCTTAATTCCCGGATATAATAACTTCCCATAAGCAAAGGTCTTCCGATCCAGGAATTCCCGTTTTCAGTTTCTCTGTCCGGATAGACATAACTTCCAAAGCCACATTCAGAAGAGGTAATGGAGCTTCCGTTATATAGGTTCTCTGTTCTTAAAGAATCTTCTGGTGCTTTAATGGTCCCATCTGTATTTAACACAGTATGGGAGCTTCTGTATATGCCAGAAATGCTGCATTTCCCTCTTTGTCCGTTGCTGCCACAGCTGTAAGGTCATCTTTTCTATAGATCACCCTGGATTTTCCATCTGGATGCACAATCTCTTCTGCTGCAAAAAGCCCATATACTGCCCCCTCTAAAGTTCCATCCCCTGAGCCTTTCCATAGCTGGTTTCCGGATCTGTTTTCATAAAGCTGCATATCCCGCTTATTAATGTAGATCCTTCCTTCTGTCCGGTGATCCCATATACGGAACTGGTAGAAAAGTATCCGATCTCCAAAACCGGAAATATCCATGCTGCCCAGATCATCATCCTGAAAATCCGGAAGAAAGGCTGTTATCATTTCATTTTCATTATCTTCTGATCCGGCTTTTTTAGTGGCTTCTGAAAGAAAACGGCTGTAACTGCGTTTCTTCCCTTACATAAATGTACTGTTTTGTCTCTTCTTCATCTTCATTTTCTTCATCCTCGTCCCCTCCTTTTCTTCATCAATGTCTTCTGCAAACTTCAGCCAGGTGATCTGGCGCCGCTCTTCCAGATCTGTTTCATTTACCAGCCCATATGGATAACTGAAGCCTGTTTTTTTTCGGTTATTTCCGGCATTGTTCCATGATCCAGATTTCCCTGCATTTCAAACTGCTCTTCAAGATCTTCATACTCCAGAATTTCGTCCTGTTCCATGGCTTCATGCTCCGAAATTTCTGTCCTCACCCATGGCTTTCATACCCAAAAATTCCGTTCTCACCCATGGCTTCTCCCTGAGCCTGGGCAGAAGAAACCACAATCCGTTCAATCTCAAAGTCTTCCCTGTGTGTGCCATGGACCATATAGCCGTTTCTGGCCTTTTTTTCTGTTAATGTATATCCGTATTCCAGTTCAATAAAATTTTTATAGGTCTCATCCCTGTCTTCTAACATTGCTTCCATTGCCATAGTACTTTGCCCATGGGTCGTCTTCATCCTCATTAGGAACATGAAAATCTGTGACAGCTTCGCACAATTCCTGTTCTTCCAGCCACTGTTCTCTTTAAACGCTCATTTTCTTCTTCACAATTGCAATCTTCTGCTTCACCATCTCCTTCTCCTCCGCCACCCCCTTCATCATGGTCACATTCGATCCACTCTGGTGCCGGATGACCCATACAATAGGTTTTACTGTAATTATAATTCCGGATATCACGGTGAAAAGTTTTTCCATCTTCATCTGTGGTGATCGCATCACACAGCCATTTTCCTTCCGGTTCCGGTGACATGCAATTGGCATAAACTTCTCCTGTAGTACCATCCGGATTTCCTTCTTCATAGCCATTTTCATTGATCTGGGAATGATCGAAGCTTTCCCATACATTAAAATCAGCTCCTGCAAGGGGCTGTCCTGTTTCTGCACAGTATTTTTCCAGTCCTACCTTGTAATCAGCTTCAAATACCTCTCTGTGGCGGAACCGCTCTAATGCATCTCTTTCTTCCCCTGAAACAGCACCTTTTCCTGCTTCAAACCACACTTCTGCCTCCGGTCTGCTCATATCCAGCCAGCCCATCTGCATCTGGAATATTTCTGCTGGCTGGAAAATATAGGCATAATACCGTTCTTCCAGTCCCTCTATATTTCCTGCACTGATCCGTCCTTGAAGGTTCTTCTCCTGTATAAAGGAATGTGATCTCATTTTCTCCCCGGTCCCTGGGTAAAGCTCCAGTTTTTATCAGGGAACTGCCAGTTTGCATCCTTTAGTTTCTCACAGGAGCTAAGGTCAAGCGTCAGCTCATAATGACCATCCTTTAACACCATATTCTGTTTTCTTCCATTCCAGTCCGGAAGACTGTTTCCACCACCGGACTCATACTCATTCAGACCATTTTCCACTGCATTCTGCATCTCATGGAACAGAGAGAACTCTTCCGTCTCCTATGGCCCATTCCAGTTTCTTCATAGTGTCTTCAGGACATCCCATTTCCCGTTCATAACTGGCAAGACAACCCCAGAAATAAGTCTGCACCACAGCATACCGGGTCTTATCATAATAATTTCCCGAAACCATCCATTCATAAGCCATCATCATAGGCAGATACCGGTCAAAACTTCCAATGACCGGTATGGACGTCTCGGTGATGCGCTGTAGCGCTGCCAGGCTGCCTGGGTATGATTTGGCAGTTTCTTGCCCGGCTGCAAACAGAATGCAGGTACATGACCTTCCACCGGATTCACATAATAACAGGTGATCGACCTGTGGCTGTGCCCGAAAAATGTTGATCTGCCGGTTCTGAAAAGCATCTCCTCTTATGATCATCTGTACCGGCGGTTCATCTGCGGCAGCTGAAAATGGAACTCCTGTAAAATAAAGGATCCCAGCCAGTAAACCTGCCAGTGTCCGTTTCCATATTTTCGTATTCAATTGTTTTCCCCTTTTTTTAGATTATGTACTCTCGGAATCTTTTTGTACTTGATTTTTGCAAGAAGATTTTTTGTCAATTGTGCCCAAATTTCTGAGGCGTTGGCGTTGCGTCCGCCTCTGAAATTCAGGTGCAACTGGCGGAAAATCGGCCGCAAAGACAAGTGCAGGAAAGATTCCGAGAGGACATATTGATTTTTCTCCCGGAATAAGACTCCGAAAATACATTTAATAATGTTTACTTTGCACTCTTGCACTTTTAAAACAGACATGTTGCCTGACAGTGACATCACCTCACTTTTACATTTTCCATTTTGAAACATAATTTTTGTGAAACCTAAGGCCGAACTGGCCATTCATAAAATATAGAAATAAAAAATCAGATAGAGCAGAGAGACCTCTCTGCTGGTTCTTATAGGATAACATGAAAAAGAGCAAGTCAATCGGCCAATGTCATTAAGTTAACATTGTATAATAGTTGACTCAAAAAAAAAATGGTAGGAGAGTTTTGTACTTTCCTGCCATTTTGCATTTTAAGCATGCTAATTAGACAGATTTACATCTGCCTAAAAAATGATTCCATTTTGTAAATTTATTATATTCTATATGAAACCATGAAAGACTTTGATCGTAAGATTTCTTTTACGATGTCTATCATTCCTTACAGGAATGATATGTCTTTGCTATAATGGTTTCTAAATTGGGTGATGTGGCTTTTCCTCTATAGAATAATCTGCACATGTGAGCTGCAATCGAAAAATTGGCTTTATATGTATATTTTCTTTTCTTTTCAATGACTATGTGCGAGGTAATCATTTCTGCAAAGTTATACATAATTAGATATGCGTATATTTCTTGATGGATACACATCACCTTTTGGAATGAAAATCTAACATTCTACAGTATATTTTAAATCTCTAAAAGATGTTTCAATCCCCCCATCGTGATGCATACAATTCTCTTAGTTTTTCAGGTGGGTATACATCCTTATCCTACTGTTTCATAGAGTTCATCTGTCACCTTGAAGCTTGAACAATTCTGAAATTAAGTTCGTAAAAACTGCTGGATAAATTTTTCTTTGATTTCAGAGGATGATACTCAAGGAAGTAGTACTTGGTATGAATTTATAGTAATTTTTTCTTTTAATAATAATTCTTTCGTTTCTTTGTCTGTTTTTCGTGTTAATTGCAAGTTTATTTTTCGTCAAATTCATCACTATCAGGTAAGTCCAAGCCTTGTTTTATTCCATTTTCCCATCCTTGATTCGTATTAAAAAATACCATCCTTTTCTTGGATATGTGCCATGTTGTTATATGACTCATAACCTCTATCAGCAACAACAAGTGCCTTTGAAATATCTGATTTATCAACCATTTCCTGAAGTGCGGAATGTTCATTCCAATTCAAGCGACCTTGAATAACGGCATCTGTATAAATATGATGTTCTAAATCATACAAAGCATTTAAATGTAAGAGATTATACGGTTTTTGTCCATTACTTCTGGATGATAGGAAGTGGAATCGCCGTGATTCGTAGCTATTTGAACATCTGAGCCATCAACTGCAAGGATACGAAGCGTATCAGAGATTTTTTAGTAGTGATTTTGAGGTGAAACTTTCAAAAATAGTTTTAAATGCATCTGGTTTAATTTTACTTCATTGCTGTACAAGACAGATGCTGAAGGCATTTCAGGTGATGAATCAAACATATCGATTAGTTCATTTGTTAGCTTTTTACTTTCCATCCCTATAATGCCTCGTATAACTGTCTCAAATGATAGTTTGCGTTTTCTAACGAAGCACTTACCAGGATTAAGACAGAATTCATCTGCTCTATCTGAAACTTTTTAATAATAAAATTTGTTTTACCCGTTTGGGTTTCATATGTGACCTCCTTGTAATCAAGATTTACTTAATTACAAGGGCCGCTCTCGCAACTTCTAAATATAATCAGTAGCGAGAGCGGCCACACATTTTTTGTGTTCCTGTCAAGCTTTTGATAAAAAAGACCCCAGTATTATTTTCTAATACTGAGATCTTGATTTGTCATATTAACTTAATGACATTGGTCAATCGGCCTGCTTTTTTTTCAGTTACAGTTGAACTGTAACTTTTGTCAAAATTTTGCCTGTACCAGCACATCCCCCTTCATATACCACAGTATTTCCCGTAGGTATCGCCGTTTCTTTTCCTCTCCTTACCATAACGATCAGCGTTCCAGCCTGCATGGAAATACGGCTTAAAAGCTTTTTCCGCTCCATTTATGATTTTTATCCACAGTGATCTCTCTGAGAGTCATATTTTCCGGTCCTCAAACTCCTCTGCTGCCGCAATCATCAGATCACCGGCTTTCAGACAGGTATCCCCATTGGGAACCAGCACTTCATTTCCACGGATCAGCAGTACCACCAGAAGCTTAGGGGGCAATGTGATCTCCTTTAGACATTTTCCCACATAAGGATGCTGTCCATAGAGATGAAATTTTACGAAGCTGATACTTTCTTCCTCCTGATAATCATTAAAAGTACGGCGCACATCTGCATTTTCATCAATCATCTGAAATTTTGCCGATATCCACGGAAGCAGCGTTCCCTGAATGGAAATAGACAACAATACAATACAAAATACCAGATTAAAAAGATTATATCCAAGATGGACCTGGCGCAGGACTACATAGATAGCAAAATACAATGGAGGCAACGCCACGCAGCCCGGCCCATGATACCAGACCAATCTGGCCTTTTGAGGATCTGAAACCAGCTAAAAGCGCTGCCACAGACACCGGACGGCCTACAAAAGTAAGGAAGATCATGATCACCAGAGAGGGAAGTATCACCTGAGGCAGCTCACTGGGAGTTACCAAGAAGTCCCAGCAGGAAAAAGATCATCATCTGGGCCACACCTGTGAGTACATCAAAAAACAGCACCATATCCCGTTTATGGGGAGATAGGAATTTCCCAGGATAATACCGCACAGATACACACTTAAATATCCGTTGCCACCGATCATGGAAGGCACCGTATAGGCCAGTATGGCTGCTGCAAATACCAGTATGGTCTTTCCCTGGGCAATGTCAAAATCCACCTGGTTTAAAACAACTGCTGTGGATTTTCCAAACAGCACACCGCAGCCAATACCGAAAAACACCTGAAAAACAGCATGGATCTATATTCACAGACTGTCCGTAAGAACTGCTGTGAGGATCACTGTCAGCATATAAGAGACCGGGTCATTGGAACCAGACTCCATTTCCAGCAAAGGAGGCTGTATTTTCCTTCAGGTTCAGGTTTTTGGAACGAAGGATGTTAAATACAGATGCCGCATCTGTAGAGCCGATTACTGATGCCACCAGAAAACTTTCAAGCAGAGGAAGTTTTAACACCAGATGGATAAAAATTCCCGTGATCCGGCTGTTAGAAGAACTCCTGCACTGGAAAGCAGTACCGCTCTTGATACAACTGGCTTTGCCTCTTTGATATTAGTTCCAAAACCACCATAAAACATAATAAAGATCAGGCTGACAGAACAGATCAGCTGCTGAACTGGTAATCATCAAAAAATCTTAAAAATCCCGTCTACACCAAAACACATTCCCAAAGAATAAATGCAAGCAGGGATGGGACTCCCATTTTGTCGATCAGGCGGCCTGACAGGATGCAGATCACGTCGCCACAATTCCTGTAAGCAGTAAAATCTGGTTCATAGCTTTCCCCTTTCTCCCGGATGTACTAGTACATCGTTTTCGAAATACTAATACATTATGAAGGTATTATATCTGTGAAGAAAACATTCCGTCAAATCAATTCCTGGTATTTTCTGCATTTTAACGAGTATCTTTATGCAGCTGTCCGGCGAATACTGATCCAGCTTTAAAAACCTTCTGCAAATGATCCTTATATCCCGCCCGTTCTACTGCTTCTGCAGCCGTAACAGGAAGCTCTCCCAGCTTTTCCCCGTTAAAATAATAGGCGATCACACCGGCGCGGGTTTCGGCAGTGCTACCGGGGCTTCCAGCTTTTCTGCCAGCTCCAGCTTTTTTCGATCTTTTCCAGGTCTTCTCCTTCTGTGCTAAGCCAGGAAAATGTTCCTTCTGCCTGCAGTGGTACCAGATTCTTTACTCCTCCTGCAACAGACATTTGTGGAAGAGGCATTTTTCTTTATCCTCATAGAGCCTGCAGGTGGCATAGCCGAAGCTTAAAAGATTTCTGGCGTCAGAAAAACGTGTGCCTTATAGTCCGGTGCTGCCATGATCACTGCGATAAAGGCGGACTCCGTCTTTTGCGCTGTGGCAGAAAAGACAGTATTTTGCCCTGGAAGTAGAACCGGTTTTAAGCCTGTAACCTGAAAATCTACTGCCATTTTTCAATAATTTATTGGTATTTGCAAGACCGATGGTTCCCTGGCGTGTCACATGCGTGATATTTTCCATCCAGATAGTAGAATAATTATGTATTTCCGGGTAACAGTTGATCAGCTCCCCGGCTCATAATGGCAATATCCCTGCCGTAGTCAGATGATCCGGATCCTCTGTCAGCCCGCAACAGTCTGTAAAAATGGGTGTTCATCATCCCCAGGCCTTCTGCCCTCTTATTCATAGCATCCACAAAGGCCTCTTCTGTCCCTGAAATATACTCTGCCATAGCCACCGAAGCATCATTTCCAGAGGCGATCACAATACATTTGATCAGTGTTTCTACTGTCTGTACTTCTCCTTCTTCCAAAAAACACCTGGGAACCGCCCATGGATTTTGCATAGGCACTTGTAGTCACCTGATCGTCATTTTTATCTTTCCATCTTTTAGGGCATCAAAGATCAGAAGAAGGGTCATTATCTTGGTCACACTGGCCGGACTGCGTTTTTCATCTGCCTCTTTTTCAAATAATATCTTACCTGTAGATGCTTCCATTAAAATAGCGGACGGTGCATGAACACAAACCGCCTGGATATTTGTGTTTACAGGCACTGATACCGGTATTACAGGTTCTGCACCACAGACTGTATACAGGCTGCTTATTACCAGAATACATACTGTCAGGCATAGCCCCATCCACCTGCAAAGTTTTTCTCTTTTTCCAATTCTTTGCCATACATTCCTCTTTTACAGCTGCACCGCGTCTTTTCTTCTTTATAAAATATGAAGAAAACTCTGATTTATCTTTAATAAAAAACTGTCTCCAGTATTTTCTGCACTTATTTCTGACTTTATAATTTTATAAAAACAGCCTTATTTCTTTTTTGACTTTTATAATTTTATAAACTTTTTACTAACTATCTTTTTAAACTTCCTTTAATGCCTGGCGGATAGCCTCTGCCATCTCTTCATACTCTGCATCTGTAAGAATAGTCCTACCGCTGTTCATCTCAAATGTGCTGCCCCATTCTTCGCCGCCTTTGTATTTAGGAACGATGTGGAAATGTAAATGATGTCCGGTATCACCGTATGCGCCATAGTTTACCTTATCCGGATTGAATACTTTGTGAATAGCTCTTGCAACCTTTGCAACATCTGCAAAATAATCATTTCTCTCTTCATCAGTCAGTTCGATCAATTCGCTGACATGTTTTTATGAGCTAAGATCACTCTTCCTCTTTGCTCTGCTCCTTGAACACATACAGCTTGCCTGTTTTCATCTCGCAGCATGGATAACCAAACTTAGCTAACAGTTCTCCCTCTACACAATATGCGCAATTTGGATCTTTAACCATTTCTCCCATTTTTAGAACCTCACATTCTGTTAGATTTAATTCATTTTTAGAATACCACTCTGGTATTAAAAAAATCAACAAAAAGCAGGTTATGATATACTCAGATAGTCTGTTTTATGTTATACTCTTTATAAACAAACATCATAGGAGTATTTTATGAGCAATTTAAATTTCGGAAGAAGCGCAACCACAGAGGATTTTTCTTCCGCCTGTCCCGTCACCTTCCTACCTTTATATTACTTTTTAAGTCATCGCCCTTCTGCTTGGGGGGCGGTATTTTTGCCTTTTCGCACTTTGTTTTAAAACAGAAGCCCGGATCATTGCCAGCTTCGGCCACTGCCTCTGAGGCAAACCGCAAACCAGATAAGGACAAGCCTTCCACTGCACAAGAACCAGATCCCATTGACACATTGATCGCACAGGCAGATCGTCTGGCCAAAGGATACGATTATGACAAGGCCATGGAACTTTTGCAGCAGGATGCTTCTCTTGCAGCTGACTCCCTGTATAGTGGAAGCAGTTTCCACTTATCAGTCTGAAAAGGATGCCCTGGTTCCAGCTGATGTAAAAAATGTGACCCATGTATTTTTCCACTCTCTGATCATGGATACAGCAAAAGCTTTTGATGGAGATTCCCGTTCAGGGGATATAACTCCGTTATGACCACAAAGATGAATTTTAAAGATCTTGATGCCCTTTACAATGACGGCTACGTTCTGGTGCGCATCCATGATATTGCCTATGAAACCAGCGATGAAAATGGAAATCCTGTATTCACCTGGGAAATATCATGCTTCGGAAGGAAAGAAGCCTATTGTCATGTCCCAGGATGATGTGTGCTACTATACCCATATATGGACGGAGATGGCTTTGCAAGCAAGATCGTCATTGGTGAGGACGGACGGCCTTCCTGTGAAATGAAAATGGAGGACGGAACAGTTTCTGCCGGCTCTTATGATCTGGTTCCGATTTTAAATGACTTTATTGATGAACATCCGGATTTCTCCTATAAAGGAGCCAAAGCTATTATCGCCCTTACTGGTTATGAGGGGCATCTTTGGCTACCGCACTGCTTCTTCCTACAGCGAAAGCCCGGATTATGAAAGGAACGGGAACAGGCTGCTAAAGTAGCACAGTGTCTGCGGGATGACGGCTGGGAACTGGCAAGCCATAGCTGGGGGCATTTATGGATGGGCGTTTCAGAAACCCTGAAAAGCCTTACAAAATCAGCGATGAGCGTTTCTATACAGATACCGATAAATGGGAAAATGAAGTAGAATCCCTTATCGGACCTACAGATATTTACATTTATCCAAATGGAAACGACATTGCAGACTGGCACCCTTATACAGAGGAAAATTACCGTTACCAGTACCTTGCTTCCAAGGGCTTCCGCTATTTCTGCAATGTGGATGCCAGCAAACCATCCTGGATCCAGATGGGACATGATTACCCTGCGTATGGCAAGAAGAAACTTAGACGGATACCGCCTGTATGAAGATATGATCCAGGAAGATCCTGCAAAGAAGCGCTTAAGTGACTTATTTGACTCTTCCCAGATCTTTTGACACATCCCGTCCTACTCCGGTCACCTGGAATTACGGACAGACGCAGAATGAAACACCTGCTAACAGGAAACAACTGCAGCACAGCAGTAAAACCGCTGCAAACATTTTTCCATTTTCTGCGTATATTAAATCAAGAATGAACTTTGGGGTATCTTTATGAAACCCAAACTGCAGGTTTGCAGGGTCAGCTTTTCCTACCACAGTAAACATAAGGAAACGCTGGCCCTTTCTGATATTTCTTTTACTGTGGAGCACGGGGAATTTGTAGCCATTCTAGGCCCTTCCGGCTGTGGAAAATCCACTCTTTTATCCCTTATTTGCGGCCTTGACGAACCGGAAGCCGGTGCCATCTTCCTGGATGGGGAACTTCTGGAAAAAATCCGGGAAATGCTTTTCATATCGGCTACATGTTCCAGAAAGACCAGCTGTTTGAATGGCGGGATATTCTTTCTAATGTCTCACTTGGACTGGAAATCCAAAAGCATCAGCTGACAGATGACCGGAAAAAGAACTGTCTGCCATGCTCTCTGACTATGGACTTGCCGGTTTTGAACATGCGAAACCTTCTGCTCTCCGGCGGCATGCGCCAGAAGAGCCGCCCTTATACGGACTCTTGCCCTAAAACCGGACCTGCTCTTACTAGATGAGCCTTTTTCTGCTCTTGATCATCAGAATAGGCTTACTGTATGCGATGATATCAGCTCTATTTTAGAAAAACTAACAAAACAGCTGTTCTGGTCACACGACCTGTCAGAAGCCATCAGTTTGCCGACCGTATTATCGTCCTCACTCCAAGACCGGGGCGTATCCGCGCTGTTCTGTCTGTTTCATTTCCTGATGATATGAATACTCCTTTAAAACGGCGCAACTGCCCGGAATTTTCCCATTATTTTGATCTTTTTGTGGAAGGGCTGAAAACAGATGACCAGACAGCAGGAATATGAAGCAAAGCTTTTAGAGAAGCCAGACAGATCAAATTATGCCGTATCATCCTTTTTATCCTTTTTCTGTCCCTGTGGGAGCTGACGGCTTCTTTAGGAATGATCAACCGTTTTATATTCAGCTGCCCCTCCCAGATCCTTTTGTGTCTGTTTCACATGTTTTTGGATAAAAGCCTTTTCTCCACACCGGGTCACATTGACCGAAACCCTGGTAAGCTTCTTATTGTGTACCCTGATCAGTCCTTATCACAGCCCTTTTTTCTCTGGTCAGACCCTCTTGCTGCCCAGGTGTTTGAGCCTTTTTAGTTCTCTTAAACAGCCTTCAAAATCTGCTCTGGCACCTTCTCCTATGGCTTGGAAGCCGGATGCGTATGGTGGTAACTGCTGCTGTTTCCATTGCTGTTTTTAGCTCTGTCATGACTTTATATACAGACTTTAACCAAATGGATCGCTGATAAGATCCCGCTGATCTTTTCTCTGGGAGGCAGTAAAAAGATATACTTACCAAAGTTCTCCTTCGGCAGTCTTCCTCTGCTTATGGAAAGTACCATGAAAGTAAACATCGGGCTCTGTCTGGTAGGTGTGATCATCGGTGAATTTTTTAAGTGCCAAAGCAGGCCTTGGCTATCTTATCACTTATGCATCCCAGACCTTTGAAAACAAAAACTGATGAGTGCCCTGATCTTTTATGCCTGCTTTCATGGATATTGTATCCAGGGAGTAACTATACTGGAAAAAAGACTGCGTTCCTGGTAAAAATAATAAACTGCCGTTCTGGTAAAAATACCTCTTATGCATCCGGCACTTAAACAATGAAAACAGAAGGCAGAAAAAAACCGCCGCAAAAGGCTGTTCTCACCTTTTTGCGGCGGCTCGTCCCCTAAGCGGTGATATCACCGTCAGGTAACATGTACGTTTACTTGCAAAACTTCTTAAATTCATCTGCTACGAACTGTACCTGGGTTCCGATGATAACCTGGACAGCAGTCTTGCTTGGACGTATCACGCCTGCAACACCTGCTGACTTGATCGCCTTTTCATTAACCTTTGTATAATCCTTTACTTCCAGACGTAATCTGGTAATGCAGTTGTCAATGGAAGTTACATTTTCAGGACCGCCAACGCCTTCCAAAACGATTTTTTGCAACGGAGGTGCCAATCATTGTTTTTGCCAGAGTTGCCTTTAACTCTTCTGCATCATCATCTTCCCGTCCGGTGTCTTTAAATTGAACTTTGTAATAGCGAAACGGAATACGATATAATAAGAACGCCAACTGCGATACCTACCGGGATCGGCAGCCATGGATTTTCTGCAAGTGGCGTAAAGGAACTAAGTACCATATCAACAGCACCGCCTGAGAAGGGGAGAAGCCTGCACGGATCGGCAGAGGCGGCGGTGATGCCTGCTGTAATACCTGCTAACAGGGCATGCACTACATACAGCCTGGAGCCCAGGAACATAAAGGAAAACTCAATTGGTTCTGTAACACCTGTAAAGAAAAGAACGAAAGCTGCAAGCTAAAGTCCGTAAACCATTTTCTTCTTAGCAGGTTTTGCAGTCTGATACATAGCGATGCAGGCTGCAGGAAGACCGAACATCATAAATGGGAAGAAGCCGGTCATGTACATACCAGTCTGTCCCGTAAACACCGGTATTGCCCAAGAATTTGCTCAGGTCACTGATTCCTGCAACATCAAACCAGAATACAGAGTGTAACGCATGATGCAGGCCAAATGGGATCGAGAAGCCGGTTAAAGAATGCATAGATACCTGCTCCAACAGCACCCATTCCGATAAATGCTTCGCCTAATGCTACCAGACCACCGTAAACCAGAGGCCATACTACAAACAGGACTAAAGCTGCAACTATGGAATAAATAGCTGTAAAGATCGCAACTGCTCTCTTGCCCGCTGAAGAATGCCAGTGCATCCGGCAGTTTAACAGTCTTATATTTGTTGTAGCATGCAGAACCGATAAGACCGGAAGAATACCAACGAACTGGTTGATGATCTTTACCAAATGCAGGCGCTGCCTCATGTCCGGTAATACCGGCAACAGCACCGGGACTTAACAGTGTGGTGATCATATACATAGATACAAGACCTGCCAGACCTGCTGTTCCATCTGAATCATCTGCCATACCTACGCCTACACCTACCGCGAACAGCCAGGACATATTATCGATCAATGCTCCCCCGCTTTGATCAGAAACAGTCCGATAGAGTACGATAAAGCCTCCTGCGGTAAATCCCTGAACCTCACCTGCCATAGCTGCCGGTGCCAGGATGTATCCGATACCCATAAGGATACCGCACACTGGCAGACACGCCACTGGAAGCATCAATGACTTACCAAGTTTCTGAAAAAACTTCATCATAACTAAAAACCCCTTTCTTTTGATGCCGGCAGACATCTGCCCCCGGCTGATTTATTTGAACCCCTCTCCTGGTTTCAAATCCCCTTTCTATCCACGTTGATGATCATTACAGCGTAATGATCTCATCCATGACTTTTACTGTTTTCCCGGGTGACATACCATATCCGGGAAATCAGAAACATTGCAGACGATCACCGGTGTGATCACATCATAACCAGCTGCCTTGATCTGCTCTATATCTGCTGTGATCAGCAGGTCGCCTGCTTTTACTGTGTCTCCCTGTTTTACATGGGTAGTAAAGAACTGCCCCTTTAGATTTACAGTATCTAAACCAATATGGACGATCACATCTGCGCCGCTTTCTCTACGGATGCTCACTGCATGGCCGGTTTTCAAACAGAACTGTCACTTCACCGGATGCCGGCGCCCTGAATTCATTTTTCAGCAGGCTGTATTGCAACACCTTTTCCTAAAATCTCCTGCGCAAAAGCCGGGTCAGGAACTTCACTTAAAGGTACTGCCTGACCTGCAACCGGCGCCAGGATCTGCTCCTTTTTTTTTGGAACCGAACAATTTTTTAATTCCCTGAAACATGATGATTTCCCCTTTATAGATCGCAAATCATACTCGTCATATATTTTGGTTCTCTGATACCGGAGTTGCTGCGTACTCTGCACTCCCGCGATCCTATGTTTATAAATAACAAAACCAACTTTTGAACACATATCTACATATGAAATATCATTCAAAATTGGTTTTGCATGTTGCCTTAAAGCAACCAATATTGTCAATAATGTAACGATATAATCATAATATCATCATTATCACCATTAGTCAATGCACTTTCTTTCGGTTTTTGTTGATTTTGCCCAAAAAAACATGTTTTTTATTGCTTACTGAACAGACACTACCTTATAATCCTTATCTTCTACTGCCTTTGTAAGAACGGCATTGTCTACATCCTTTTCCAAGGTTACAACAGCTGTTCCTTTTTCGTGGCTTACTTCTGCGCCTGCTACACCGTCTAATGCTTCCATAGCCTTCTTAACAGCTGCCTCACAGTGTCCGCACATCATTCCCTCAATTTTCATTGTCTTTGTCATGGTCATATTCTCCTTTTTGTTTCTGTATTTATTTCTGCCGCAGCAACCACTTTTCCTGCCGGAACAGCTGCTTTGCGGCGGATCTTCTTATCTTTGCGGCTGTCTTTGACATTCAGTAAATTCAGCCTTAACGCATTGGTCACAACGCAGAAGCTGGATAACTCATGGCTGCGGCGCCAAACATCGGGTTTAACTTCCACCCAAAACAGGGATCCAGATACCTGCTGCAAGAGGGATCCCGATCACATTGTAGAAAAAGGCCCAGAACAGATTTTCATGTATGTTTCTAAGAGTTCCGCGGCTTAAACGGATTGCTGCAGGCACATCGCTTAAACGGCTCTTTACCAAGACTACATCTGCTGCATCAATAGCAACATCTGCACCAGCACCAATGGCAATTCCCATATCAGCCCTTGTAAGAGCAGGGGCATCATTAATACAAATCACCTACCATAGCAACTTTGCCCTGTTCCTTTAGCTTGCGGATAACTTCCTCTTTTCCATCCGGAAGAACACCTGCGATCACCCGGTCTACGCCAGCCTGACGGCCAATGGCTTTGGCTGTGCGTTCATTGTCACCAGTCAGCATAACTACTTCGATGCCCATATCCTGCAGTTCTTTCACTGCCTGTGAACTGTCTGCTCTTATCACATCAGCAACTGCGATCATACCCATAAGGTATACCATTTTTTCAGGAACATCAGGGGAGTTTTTCCCTCTTCTGCCAGTTTTTCTGCCTGGTTTCTCGATCTTTTCCGGATCTTCGTCTGGCTCTGGGCAAATTTCAGGCTGCCGCCTTTTACATCTGCATCCCCCACTTTTCCTTCCAGGCCATTTCCGGGAAGTGCCTTAAATCCAGTAACCGTAAGCTGTTTTGTCTGCTTTTCTTCCCCGTAAGCTACGATCGCCTTTGCCAGTGGATGCTCACTTTTGCTTTCCAGTGAATATGCTGATCGTAACAGTTCTTCTTTAGAATATCCATCTGCTGCCAGTACACATCTGTTACCTTTGGCTCACCGCTGGTGATCGTTCCTGTTTTATCTAATACTGCGATCTCAACTTTTCCAGTTTCTTCCAGAGAAACAGCAGTCTTAAAAAGGATACCGTTCTTAGCGCCCACACCATTTCTACCATAATAGCAACAGGCGTGGCAAGTCCTAAAGCACACGGACAACTGATGACCAGAACAGAAATGCCTCTTGCAAGGGCAAAACCGACGCTTTCCCCAGCGATCAGCCATGCGATCACAGTAACAACTGCAATGGAGATAACTGCAGGAACGAAAATGCCGGAAAACCTTATCTGCTACTTTGGCAATGGGGCCTTGGTAGCTGCCGCATCACTGACCATACGGATGATCTGTGAAAGTGTAGTATCTTCACCTACACGGGTGGATTCACAGCGGATAAAACCAGACTGGTTAATGGTGGCTGCGAAAACACGGTCTCCTGCCTGCTTATCTACAGGAATACTTTCACCAGTAAGAGCCGCTTCGTTTACCGCGCTGTTTCCTTCCAATACAATACCATCAACAGGTATGTTTTCACCAGGCCGGACAACAAATATATCTCCGGTACATACCTGCTCAACAGGTACTTCAGTCTCTTTTCCATCTCTTTCTATTATAGCGCTTTTGGGTGACAGTTTCATCAGGCTCTTTAATGCATCCGTTGTTTTTCCCTTAGAACGGGCCTCTAACATTTTTTCCCACTGTGATCAGTGTCAGGATCATCGCAGCAGACTCAAAATAGAATTCGTGCATATAACCCATAACAGCCTCTGCGTCCCCCTATGCTGGGCATAGGTCATGGCAAACAAAGCATATGAGCTGTATCCGAAAGATGCAAAAGATCCTAAAAGCTACTAAAAGTGTCCATATTGGGAGCACCATGGAACAGGCTCTTAAAACCGTTGATAAAGAACTTCTGGTTTATGATCCATAACGATGCGGTAAGATACAGCTGTACCAGCCCCATCATCACATGATTGCCATCCATAAATGCCGGCAGCGGCCAGTTCCACATCATATGTCCCATAGAAAAATACATAAGGACAAGTAAAAATCCTGCCGAATATAGCAAACGTTTTTTAAAATGGGAGTTTCATGGTCTGCAAGGGCTTCTTCCAGAAGCTGCAGCGCTGTTTGCCGGGCCATTTTTTTCACTCCCCCATCTTTGGCAGATGCACCATAACCTGCATCTACTACTGCTTTTATGATCTCTGGTCTGTGGCGTTTCCTTCCACCCCCATAGAATTAGTCAAAAGGCTGACTGAGCAGGAAGTTACTCCCCGGCACCTTAGAAACTGCCTTTTTCTACACGGGCGCTGCATGCTGCAGTCATTCCCGTTACTGTATACTGTTTCACTGTACTGTTGTCTCCTTTCTATATCCACCCAGATTCTCCGTGCTGCTGCACTGCGCTACCTGCTGTCGTAGAACGGATCCGCTGATTTTTACTATACCCATTACCTCATCAGCTTCTGCAAGGTGGTCACAAGTTCATCGATCACTTCGTCTTTTCCTGCTCTTATATCTTCTGCCACACAGGTTCTGATATGATTTGCAAGAAGAACCTTATTAAAACTGTTTAATGCTGCATTGGCAGCTGCTACCTGTACCAGTATTTCCGGACAATAAGCATCTTTTTCCACCATGCCTTTGATTCCACGTATCTGGCCTTCAATACGGTTCAGCCGGATGAATCAGGGTCTTTATATTCCTTTTCAGACCGCTCCTTGGTTTTATGGTGGCAGCAACACTTTTCTTCTTCCATAAACCTTCCTGTCTTTCCCTTTATTTTTCCCCACCTTTTCACTGGGAATATATGCATTATATACCCCACCAGGGTATATTGTCAAGTGGGCTGCCTGCACATTTTTTTCTCATTAGGCTGCTTACACATTTTTCCCAGCATTACCGGTCATGCAGCTTATGGACCGCAACATTTTTCAATACCACTTTTACACGAATACTAACGGATACTCTATTCATGATGTGCTCTTTCTTGCAGACCTTACTGTCCTGTGTTATGATAGTCTATAATGACAATGATCCTGATTTTGTGAAAATATTTCTTGCAAAAAAGATGCAGAAAGACTCCGGGAGAACATCGTACTGTAAAGGAGGAACTCTATGGATTTAATCAATCAATTTATCGAAAACTATAAAAAAAGCTTACTTTTTTATGAAAATCTTGGACGTATCTCTTCTTCCCAGTTAGAAGATGCCTTACAGTCTGCCGGTATCCGTGCCATGGTCACTTATAGGATCAAAATCCGGGACGTTTAAAAAGCAAGGTACTGCGCAGAAATGCCAAAAGGAGCGTTCCCTATAAAAACATGAAGGAAATTTATGAAGATATTGCAGATCTGTGCGGGATCCGTGTTTCCCTTTACTTCCCGGAGACCGTGTAAAAGGTAGATTCCTGATCAGCGACCTGTTCCAGATTATTGAACGCAAACAGTTCCCGGAGCAGTCAAAGCCGCCTACCTACAATAAACGTTTTTCCGGTTACTGGGCCAATCATTATCGTATCCACCTGAAAGAAGATATGGTGCAACCTTCAGAAAAACGATACTGCGCCGCAAAAATAGAGATCCAGGTAGCTTCCGTTCTGATGCATGCATGGTCCGAGGTGGAACATGACCTGATCTACAAGCCTATGCAGGGAACACTTTCTGAAGAAGAGTTAGCTATTTTAGACGAATTAAACGGACTGGTGCTTACCGGTGAGATTGCCTTAGAACGTCTCAGGCCGCCGGAAATGAAAGGATCCAGAACAGCCAGGCTACCTTTGCCAACCAGTTTGAGCTTGCATCTTATTTATACAATTATTTAAGCAACAACTTTCTTCCGGAAGATATTAAGCTTCGTATGGGAAATATTGAACTGCTGTTCCGTTTTTTAAGCAGTTTGAAGATATTACGTGCTAAGGATATCGGTCCTATTGTAAAAGTCCGTAAAATTTGAAAAAGATAAGCGTACCATTTCCCAGCAGATCATCGACCAGATCATCAGCGGAAATGAAAAGAAATACCAGGCATACCAGAAGCTGCACTCTGATGATTCCAATTTAAGTACAGAGCATCAGGAAGCGATCAACTATTTCTTTACCCAGTGGGTACCTCTTGAAAACCTGCTAAACCGTGTGACCAAGCGCAGTTCCCGGTCTGTAAGTGTGTTTAATATCAATGCCTTAAAACGTTTAGACGTACTGGATAAGGAATGTATCAACCAGATCGCCTTTTTTGCGAAAAATGCGCAATTCCCTGATCCATGATATTGAGATACCGGATGCCTCTTACATCAGGGAGCAGGGGGAAGAAGCAAAAACCCTGAAGGAAAAACTTACAGCATTATTAGATACAAAAACAGCAGAGGGTGAACTTCCTCTGCTGTTCTTATCTGTTCAGTTTTTATCCATCGAAACCTTTTTGCAAAAATGTCTGCATCATAAAATGCCGGGATCATCGAATTTCCTCTATCTGTGATGTCCGGTTTCCATTTTTGTTTTAAATTTCATCACATATATCTTAAATGGTGTATCATCTCCCACCATAAATGGCTCTTCCCGGTATATCTTAGCCTGTATTCCCTGCTCTTCCAGTTTCCTTTTTCTCATTTTGGCCCTTTTTAACAGATACTGTGTGTGGTGTTTTTCCTGTTCGTCTCCAAAATGCCGCCTTGGATAGCAGGCTGCTGCCTCATCTATCTGTTCTATCAGTCTGTCTGTCACTTTCCTGTGGGAAGTCCCTGTGAAACATCCAGGCAATATATCTGGCCAGTACCCTTAGGGGTATCTTTTATATAAAGCTACCATTTTTGCAAACCAGCTATCCCCCACCTGCTTTTTGCCATTTCTTCCACTAACTCTGCTGCCTGGGCAGAAAGCTTCCATGGTTCTTCTTTTTCTCTTACATGCAAAAGAGGCTGCCGGATAAAAAAGATAGCTTAAAGGCGGAAATCCCCTTAAAAAATGCCAGCTGTTTTTCTTCCTCACTGCAGCATGTTTCTCCCAGATATTCCCATTTATCTCCCAAAATAGCGATCTTGTATTCTAACTGGCGGAGATATTCATAGTCTTTACCCAAAAATGTCCGATATGGCCATAGTCATACAGTTCACATTCCAGTGTGATCTTTTTGAAGAATAATGTGCAGACTGTATCTCCCTGATGAACTGCCAGGATATAGCGGCCACCTTCCTGCTCATTTTTTCCTGACCGGTCACTTTCTTCTCTATCTAATGCCGCTCTTAACTCTCCTTCATACTCCGGCTGATATTGTGGTACCTGTCGCATCGACTGCCTCATGGAATACCAGAAAGCTTTCCGCTGTATCATTCATCATATACACCAGGCGGATATCGGAAGGTATTTTCCCTGCTTCCCTTCCGGAAGACCGATCAGTTCAAACTGGTCCCAGCTCCAACAGGTCTGCCAGCTTTTTCAAATTCCATTCCTCCACAATCTAATCTCACTCCTGCTCTCCTTCGTTTGCCTCTTCCAGAGTCACTTTTCCTGCCCATCTTCTACATATTCCGGGCGCAACACAGCCTGCGGCCAGTTTAACGCAATGCGGGCGGTCTTGCCTTTTTTCTTCTCCCGCCTTTTTTGATCAGATCCAACAGCTCATCCAGAACTGCCCTTGTAAGATAACCGCCTCTCCAGTGGAAGGTAAGCATTTTTCCCTTTTTTGCAGCCTGAAGGGAACGTTTATACACATCTTCTGTCTTTGTAAAGGACAATTTCTTTTCTTTGTAGTAAAATGATCCCCATCCGTACAAATCGGTGCCGGTGCGATCAATGGCTCATGATCGCGGAAAATATTTTTATCATCCAGGTTAAAGTAATCATAACGGATCTCCTTGGCACCAAAGCTATGCTTACCTAAAGTATTGTCAAAAGTAGCATCCAGATGATAATAAGTACCGTTAATCTTTACAATATTCCAGGTATGACGATATTTAATTCCTTTTTCCGGGTTATTTCCGCAAATTGCGATCATGCACCAGATACCTAATGCATCACAAAGCACTTTTACAGACTTGGCAATGCCTTCACATACCCCTACTCCTTGTCCCAAAGGGCCTATGATCTCATGGGAATAGGATTTTTTAATTTATCATAATGAATATTTTCACAGATGAAATCGTGTACATACTTTTCTTTTCCCACTCTGAAAGCTTCATTGCAGGCCGTGCCAGCTTTTCTACTCTGGCTTTTAATGCTTTTTGATGTTCTTTTATCTTTCCTTTTTCAAAAATATACTCCGGCAGAAAAGTAATATTCGCTGAGTCCTGGTAATACCGGTAATGAAAGCCTTCTGCCCAGAATATCTCCGGATGATCTAAGCGCAGCTGGAAAAATACATCACTTAATTCTCTTCCTTCTAACTTTGGCACCTGGAAGCTGTCTGAAAGCGCCATAAGTCCCTGATAAATAGCATGGTAAACAGCCTGCTTTGGCTTACTCATCTTTGTATAGTAATATGGTTCCATATTTATTCCTTTCACGATGCTTTAATCCCATTTCACCTCGTATTTTTTATAATTTTCTTTCCAAACACAGTAAAGACAGCTGATCGCACCATCTATTTTTATTTGCCCTATCTCGGCTAAGCCAATAAGTATCGTGGACTTCATAGCAGTAATAAGCTTTGGCTTAACCTGCTTTAATATCGGATATACATTCGGCAAGGATAATCATAAACCACAAAAATAACCGCCCTGTCTGCAAACTAAGCGGTTATCTTTATAATCAATAAATATGTGGTCAGATCGTCTACCGGTAACACTCTTTTCTAAAATCATATTAGCACCATCTGTGAAAATGTCAAAAATTCATTTTATCTTTTGGTGATTGCCACAACACGTCCTGATTCTACAGTACGTCCACCTTTTCGGTATCAGACCAGTGTATTAAGGTGTGCAAATGGTGATTTTTCGTGTGATTCCTGCAGGAAAACTTTAGTTTTTCCGCTGTATCCATATATTTTAGTGAATGGTGTTACCATGGTATTTCTTACTTCTAATTTTATACACTTTTCAAATACAGCTTTTGAGATAGATAATTTTCAAACTCCAAAACAATCATGTCAAAGGCTTCTTGCAACATAGCTATTTTATTTGAAACATGATTTTTTCTATAATTATTCCGTTTTCACCATGAGCTATACTATTTCTTTCATTCACTAACTGATTTATATCTGATTTGTATTTTTCCACACAATTATTCATTCCAAATTTGCTCAATATAATTGTCATTTGTTTATAATTCAAATTTGAATTCGCAGTAAGCAAGGACGGTTCAATATATAATTCTTTATCAAATTCTTTTACAAATTTTTCAACAAATTGGTATGATTGTTCAAAACTTTGTTTTCCAGCAAGAGGTTTCAATACTTTCTGTAAAGAAAATGTGTATAATTCATTAATCACGTTTTTTTTATCTAATTGTTCATTATTCAAATATGTAATGAGTAATTTGAAGCTTTCAACCACAAACCCTTCCCAATGAGCATATATATGTATGGTATACACATCCTGTAATATTGTTGTTGTTCTCTTAACGGATATTCATTATGCAATGATTCCTATCTTTTTTTTAAAGCTTCTAATTCTCTGATTCGCCACTCCTTACTGGCCATAATTTCTTCTGTAAGTTGGTGCATTTTTCTTACTCCGTAATATCTAACAACACTTTTCTAGCAATTTTGACCTTATTGGTTATGCTGGTTGGATTACTACTTGCTGACCCAACATATTTGTTAAAAATTATCATCTTCTTTCAATATTGCTATTTTTTTTTGGCCCAGTTGTTCTATATTCAATTCTTCCAAATCAATCGTATTTTCAGACAAACTAAGCATTATTGCATCATACATGCTCGTAGTAAAAAATCTTTTTCCTAATTTAAATATATTCTCATCCTTTAGTTTTTCTAATATTTTCATTATATTTACAAACAAAGTTTTATCTGTTTCAATCTGTGTATCATCAAATTCTTTGCATTGACTCTCTAAATAATCATCCATATAGTCCTGTATATTAGCTTGCGAATATCTTGTACCTTTATTTTTAGAGTCAGGTATCTTAATACAAGTTCTTCATAATACATCTTCTCTTCATTGGATACACTAATATTTACTATTTCTCTAAAAATATCATTTTGAGCTAATTCTGCAATAAATTCACTGTACCTGCTGTCTAATCCTCTAAATATACAATTTCTTATCTCTTGTCTCGATAATCCCTCTCCTCCTGTATTTAATCTCTTAAAAAGCTCATATCTCATTTTAAATTCACTTTCTTTAAGAATGATTTCTACTCTACATGGTGTACGCTTAATTTGCAATTTATATTCCAATGGTAAAGTATCAATAGTAATATCTTTCAACCCCTTAAGCATACTTCCCTCTACTAATTTCAAGCCATTTTTAGGGTAAGGATTCCCTCTTCATCTTTTAATTCATTAAAAAAGATAACACCGTCGATACTCTTTGCAGTCCATCAATCAGTTCCCATTTTCCATCTGGATTTGTAGCCACAAAAATAGACGGAAAAGGAATCCCTAATAATATTGATTCTATAAAATCTGACTGTCTTTGTTCATCCCATCGAAAAGCTCTTTGATATTCTGGAGAAATAATTATTTCTTTATCTCTATACATATTAATTATCTCTCCAAAAGACATATCCATCCTCTCTGATTTTATTTCTTGCCGATATTTTTGAATCTCTGCACTAATATCCATAATCATGCTTCTCCTATATTCTACTTTCTAAACACTATATACTTATTCATTGTTAAATATCACAGATAATGTCTTCTCCATATCTACCACCAGATTAACAACCAATGCATTTCCCATCATAAATCTACGTTTTCTTAATGGCATCTTCACAGTCTCTCCTTTAACCAAACAATACTTTGTATGGTCTGTAGGAAATCCCTGGATTCGTTCTGCTTCTGCAGTAAGTAATCTCACTCTTCCAGTCATCTTATCTTTCACAATATGAGTTGTTCTACTGAATCCACCCTCAGATGTCAGCATTGTACGTGCCGGTTTATCTTCCTGATCGATCATAGGAATAGCACCTTCTGAGAATACATATTCATGACCTGTCGAACTTGTACGCAACAATTTTTTGCACCTTTCAGGTACTGCCAGGTCTGTCTATCTTCCTTTGAAAGACACTGATCCGTTTCATCGCTATGTGTGACTGTTGGATCTGTATAATATAATTTTTCTTCCGGAATAAAATACTGCTCTTCTACTTGTCCAGTTTCCATAACATCGCCAAGCGTAATCTGCTTTCCATGATAATCGGGAACGGTCTTCATTGTATATATTATTCCATCTTTCATTATTCCGGAATTTTCAAATGCACATTGAAATGTTTCGGAGACTTCACCTACTTCTACCGGCAGTTTCTTTAATTTTCATCTTAGCAGACTCTGCTTTATTTACTGGAAATGTTTCTGCAAAAAGCCTTCTTTTAAGATTACATTTTCCATACATTCTTTCTTATATTCTTCTTCCAATGCATCTGTATATCCAATTGTATTTAAAACTCTATCCGCATATTTTGTATTATTTTTATAGGCAAAAATAAATGTTCTACGACGTCTCTGCTGATACCCATATTCCGCAGCATTTATCACACGCCATTCTACTGTATATCCTTCATCTCGAAAACATGCAAGAATCACACCAAAATCTCTACCTCTTTGTTTTGCAGGAGATTTTAACAATCTATCAACATTTTCTAATAATACGAATGGTGGTTTCTTTGTTTCTAAGGTCTCACGTATTGACCACCATAAAATTCCCTTTTTTCCCTCGAGTCCTTTGAAGTAGCTAATGAAGAAGCTACAGAATAGTCCTGACACGGGAATCCACCAACAAGCAAATTAAAGTCAGGAAGTGTTGTCTTATCCACATCTTCAATATTATAATTCGTGGTATCATCACCATTATTATCTAATCGTGTTCCAAATCGATATACATAACAGTCATGTGCGTACTGTGTATTTTTCTCTACTGGTTCCCACTGACTAAACCAAACTGTATCCCATTTTTCTTCTTTTCCATAATCTTCTGCTGTTCTTATATTATTAAGCCCACATCTAAAGCCACCTACCCGGCGAACAATTCGCAAACTGTTTTCTTCACTTCTTTTACCTCTTTTTTTTATTATCGAACGATCGTTCTTTTATATAATAACCTATTTTTATATTCTTGTAAAAGATCCTTTTCTATTTTTTAGTATGATTTTATAAAATTTTTTAATCTGTTGTTTCAGATATTTCTTGTTAAACCAAAAGCATTGTTTTGTCATGTATTCTCCAGTAGGTATCAAAGTATTTTTCAATTCCTCTGGAATTTTTTTTAGCGTGATAACCTCTGCTGTTTTTTTCAACCTCACTGAATTAGCATTTTCACAAAAATACTCGCTCTCACCAGCTTTATTTCTTACATGTGCCACATTATTAAAGTTGCTTTTCGGAAAATTATTTTCATATACAAATATTAATCTTCCATTCCTGTCATGTGATAGCTTCTGTTGTAGTTTTATTCCACCTTTAATAACTTTTCTTGCTTCTTTCCAAACATCTTTTACTTTATTTACATCTTTTTTCGGAAGATACCATATGAAGGCATTATTCAAAATTTCTTGCCCTCTGCATTCTTTGAAAATACTACAAGTAAAACTTTGAATCCACCATTTCATCATAAACAATAGATTCTGTCCAATTTTTTCTCTTTCAATAATCCATCAAAATCAAACGCTGAAAATGACATATCCTGCGTCGGCGTTCCTTTTTATCAACCGTAAGTGTCCTTAATTTATAGTTGGCTTTTGAAATTCATCTGTTTCATCCAAATCGTTTTCACTCTTGAATATCTGCTTAATGATATCGTTCTTTTCACTGTATCCACTGCGATAATTGTGAAATTCCTTTTTCAGCGAATCAACTGTTCTTCCAAAATATGGTTTCAAAGTTTCAATCAGGATATCATCAAACTCTTTCTCCTTTGGTAATACTATATCTGGCAAAATATACGATATTTCCTCTGGTGTAAGCATTCTCTCGTTAAACAATTTTGTCATATACGACTTTTTAAATGAATACGCTCTTGGTTTTGCTTTAGGATATTTGTCATTATATTTTACTTTCTCATCTCCGCCGGCACCTTTTCTAGCAGGACTGAGATACATAAAATCTCGTTCTGATAATTCATGTGCTTTCCCGCTTTTTACATAACGTGCGATTTTTTCCCAATCATGCTGAATGATCATCCGATTCTTTCTGGCAATTCTTTCAGCAAAATCTCATCTACTTTCTCTACGCTAAACTCCTCACGTTTTACACCTCTGATATGCTGGTAATACATAACCAGCAGATGATGATTTTTTGTCCAAAATCTACTCTCTTCATACTCATTCCAATTTTTCATCTTTATAGTTGATTTTTCCAAGTGATAATCTCTTTTTTGCTCTATATCCCCTGCTATTGATCAAAAATGAAGTTACTTTCAATTCAATGTCTGCATCTTTAAAATCCGGTTCAGCTTCTTCATTGCACGCATAGTTAAACCAGCCTTCTTCATAGGCTTGTCCAATATCTCCCTTTCCGTGCTTCGCTTTTAATCCATTTTCTTGTTGAAATTTCTGAGCTAATTCAAAAATTTCTTTGAAAGAATGTCCTATTGCTTCTTCCGCTCTCTGTTTTACTTCTTCTGGAGTTTTATATTCTTTATTACCCATTATCAATCCTCAATAAAATTCTTATCCAACTGTGACAAAATATAACTATTATTCAACCAAAAACATTGCTTTGGGTACTGTCTTCCGTCTGGAAGTTCATATGTATCTTTTGAATTTTGTGCATGTGGTCTTACATGGCACACTGGATTTTCTGATGATTTCGGAAAATTATTATAATTCTTTCCATTTCTCTTTTCTATCTGAAGTCCTTCACAAAAGCACTCTATGCGTCTTTTTCCCAAACCGACTTCACATTACCTTCCAGATCATCATATGGAATATTCCAGAACTGACAGCCTTTTAACCTTAATTCATCTTGTTGATCAAATTTATAAACTACAAACAAAAATCTAGTTTCACGTAAATAGTTTCGAATGTAGAATCTTCCCAATCTTCCTCTACCAGCTCTTTAAATTTGAACGTAGGGAATGACATATTTTCCTTTATTTTATTATTTTTCTCAATACGTATCGTCTTAACTACCACATTTGCTTTTTTTCAAATTCTTCCGCATGGTTTCCTTTTTATCCCCAACATCCGATATGCTAACATTGCCTCAAGACTTTTTCGGTTTCTTTTGATATTCTATATGAAATTTATTACACAAATCAGTAACTGACCAATCATAATACGCACCTATTTTACGCACAACATACTCTTCAAAAGATTCCTCTTCCGTACCCTTTGATGATCGATTCATATGTGTTTTTTCCGGGAATAATATAATTGTTCAGGACATATGTCATGTATGAATTCTTAAATGCAAATGCCCTCGGTTTTGCTAATTCATCACTAAATGGCTGCTTTCTCCGGTCTTTTGATGTTGCTGCCTTCGGTGCTGCTCCCAGATACAAAAGTATCTCCTTCCGATAACTCATGGGCTTTTTCCGTTTCGGATTTTCTCAACAATAACCGCAAAATCATGTGCTATGATTTTTTATATCTTGCTCCGGCGGTACAAACAGATTTACATATCCAATACGATAATCCAACCGATTCTTTATCTCTTGTTGATATAAATAATAGACCAATAAAATCAAACCGGGCCTTTTTTGCACATATGACTATTTTCAAATGTCTCATCGACAACTGAAAAAATAATCAATCATTGTCAATATCAGTCTTTCCTTAGCCACCAATGTTCCATTCTTATTTTGTTTGTATGGAGTTACTTTTAGTTCTACACCTGCTTTATCAAAATCCGGGCGTGCATCATTATTCGTTTGATAGTGAAAGAATATCTCTCCTCTATCAGTTCTCCTAAACCGCCTTTTCGCTTCTTATTCTCATGTTTTACTTCATAATTTGCAGTCTCCCTGACAACAATAGTTTTGGTGATATCATCCTGCTTACACACACATCGGCAAATGTTTTTCCAATCAACCTTTTTGCATATGTTTCAATTGAAATAGGATCCGTTTCATCGTATTCTTCCAAATAATTCATCATTACATTCCTCTTCATCGTCTACTTCTCCCAGTTTCTGGTCAAATATCGTCTCTTCTATCACTCTTACACACTGTTCTGTATCTTTCAGAATATCTTTTCCCCAGAAATGTATCACGGTCCACCCCATAAAAAATTTAGCTGCTGGTCCTTTTCTTCGTCTCTCTGGATATTCCTCTCTATTTTCTTAACCCAATAATCTGGATTTTTTCCTTTTTCTAACCGTGGCTTCAGTATTTCCCAATCTTTTCCATGAAAAACTCACTGTCACAAAAAATTGCAATACGATACTTCGTCAGAACAATATCCGGTCTTCCCGGCAATCCCTTTGTAATTTTTCCGATAACGAAATCCCCTATGCCATAGTGCCTTTCTCAGCACAACCTCTATGCTCGTATCTTTCCACGTATCTTGCTCATATTCTTATGGCTTTTTTCTGTAACTTCGCCATGAAAACGTGGTTCTTTTATCGGCATACTTCATCCACCCTCAATGTCGTATAATCCATTTTATTGTATCAAACTAACGGCCACTATTCAATTCCTTGCCAACAGAAAAAAGCTGATGTCATCTGTCTCACAGAAGCCATCAGCTTATTTTATTTTATGTACAGAGCATCTGCCACTCTGCCATATCTGTCCTTGTCCAACGGAAAATATTATAACCTGTACTGTTCTTTTTTGTAAACTGTTTTTGCTTAAAACAGGCTTAAACATCAGGGTTCCGGCCTAAATAAAGGGCTGCTCTCTCTTTTGAAAGCTTTTCACCGATCACGATCAGAACTTCCTGGCCCTTTGGCACTGATTTTAAGCTAAATTCTTTAACAGTAGCATTCAGTTCCAGCCAGCCGCTTTCCTGAGAGTTTTCCGTTTCATCTTTCCTGCAATTCTTCATATAGCCTTTAATACGGGAAAATCTTGCCGCAGGCAGGATCTTGAAACATCTTTTTACTGCTGTTTCCAGCTTCTTAGGGTCCATGGAGAAATTCAGGTAATATAATGATTCAAATACCTTACTCTGTTCCAGAGGCATTTTTCATAATCTTCCATACGGTATCCGCAGGTCAGCAGACGTTTGTGATCAGCCTCATCCAGATCTTCCCAGCTTTTACACAGGATCCGATCCAGGTAAATCTGCGTTTACAGTGTACCTGCTCCAGGGCCTGGTTCAGATAAGAAAGAGTTGCCTTTAGCTGCTTTTCCGGCACTTCATCACACTTACTGAAAAGGACACAGCCTTCATCTGCCACTTCAGTCGCCAGCAGATATTTCTTGCCTCTTTTGAAAGGTCTTCTTCCAGCCCTGCATCTACCAGTGCTATCACATGGCTCTATGATGGCGGTCATAACCGGACATAGCCATTATGACGTCAACTTTTGTCTTAAAACGGCGTCTGGCAGTCTGCATCACAGCCTCCTGCGATCATTTCCAGACTGCAATTATCCCCTTCCAGGTCCTGTAAAGAACATATCCATCCACATTAATTAAAATCATTTTCCAGTATTCCGATCTTTCTGCCCTGTTTCATCAGATAAGAAGCATACTTTTTATAAGGTTGTCTTTCCGGCACCTAAAAATCCAGTGATCAGATCGATCTTTATCATATCTCTCACTCCTTTTGCCTTTTATACTCGGAGTCTCCCAGGCTCTTTTAGCTGCCCAAATTATATCATTTCACCTGCACCATGTCCATTACAACATCTAAAAATACATCTGCACCTGCCAGTACATCCTCATCCTTTTGTATATTCTCCGGATTATGACTGATGCCTTTAACGCTTGGAACAAAGATCGGCTGTTGGACAGAGCCTTGCGAGCATCTGGGCATCCTGACCGGCACCGAAGTAATGCGTTTACACTTAAAACCGTGGGCTTTAGCTGCCTTTTCCACCTTTTCTACAATTTTCTTCGTCAAATGGAACCGGATCGAATTCCGTCATACGTTCTGCAGAAATCCTGACATCATCTTCTTTGCCAGATTTTTTAAGTATTCAGACAGGATCTTTTCATCATTATCCAGCTTTTCTTTGTCGGTTTCTCAAGGTCAACGAGTGAAAATACTGCTTTAGATGGGATAACGTTAATAGCATTGAGGCTTCAATTCAATGCAGC